>Ga0179591_1405626_pt1 | contig 17187 bp, 25 predicted proteins | sample CZOMad2_1_08_16f_FD_182891 | JGI IMG/M metagenome (GOLD analysis project Ga0179591, IMG submission 182891) | Vadose zone soil fungal communities from Angelo Coast Range Reserve, California, USA - CZOMad2_1_08_16fungal (PacBio error correction) | ecosystem: Environmental > Terrestrial > Soil >... | reverse complement strand
CCCATTCCGCGAGAGAGCACCTTCCCCTCTCTATAAAACACCGCCCTGGCAACAGTGTTCTTTTTTTCGCAACCTCAGTGTTCGAAAGGCACTTTCCCTCGTTGCTTTTTTCATGTTTCAGCGGCCCTTACAGCAGTTCTTTGTTTTTTCACCTACGTCCTCAAAATGCTCTTCTATCAGCCTTTTCATTTCCTTTGAACCCCAGTATGGAAGCCCGTTTTTCCCTTTTCGACCCTTTTTACTAATCGTTGCGCGCCTCCCTTGAAAATTTCTGAACTCCTTCTAGACGAGTACCGTCCCCCTTCATTAACGCCTTCCCCCTGCCTATGACGAGCCCCTGCGAAAACCCTCAGTCTTTTTCTTTTTGTCTTCTCTTTTTTCTCGTCGTAAAGCAGTCCCCTCCAGGCATAAAAGTCTCCCCGAACTTTCCCTTTCTTCCCTAGGCGAAAAGAGTCCTGTGGCCCAATCAGCTCGAGTGTTCTTTTGAACATTTTTGCATGAGCACCCTTCAGCCCAAGTTAAAAGTATATTATTTGCCCTCAATGATCGCCTCTACACCTAGCCTCTCCCTGTCGTGACCCTGTTCTTTGTCCTCCTCGCAGATGGTCAATCCCCCCCTCTTCTTTGTTTCAAGTACTTTCCTTGTCCTTTTAGCCTTCTCCCTTTTCCAATGTTTTTGGCACTCCCCACTCGTCCTTTTTTTTTGGCGATTAGTAAGCTTCTCTCCCTTTGGGCACTTTTTGACCCATTTCCCCTTTGATCTGATGGCCTTTCTCTTAACCTTAGGCATTAATTCAGGTCGAGTTGAATGTTTTCTACCACTCATTGAAGGCTTTGTTAAGCACGGCCCCTCCTTGTGACCCTAAGCCTCCGTTGTGTGTTCCTCACTTCCTTCCCTGGAATCTTTTCTCACCCATTCAGATCTCCACCCTCTCCAATAGTTGTAATTTTACATGCCCTCCAGCTTTTTTCCCTTCCTGGGTTTTGTGCTTTTTGCGCCCCCCGCACTCCTCGATTCTCTGATGACGATTTCCCCCCTTCCTCGAACAGTTGCCAAATTTTTTATTTCATTTTTCAACTCCCAAAGAACCCCCCCCCCTTTTTTTGTGCCCCCTTTTGACCCTCCCGCCGCCCTGGAAGCCGAACCTTCAAACGAAAGGTTGAACAATTCCCCTCCCTTCTCTTTTCCGCCTCTGAGTCCTCACTGGTCTTTTTTTCTGAAGATACCAGGTCCCTTGTGAGAGGTTCGCCCTTTCCACTACGCCTGGTTGTTCAAATTTACAACCTTTTTAGTGCCGTCCCCCCCTCTTTAAACTGTTTCAACGCACACATCGTCTCTTGCACCGCCATGTCTTCACGCTCGTTTCGCTCTATAAACTGTTAATGTCTTCCTCTTTTACTTACTGGCCCTTCTTTACTCTTTCTCAGACACCCTCTCCCGTCTTGAGTATCTTTTTTCTCTTTTTTGTCGAAAAGTGATGATTTCTAGTCCTGGGGAATCTTCTTTTCTTCTTTGCCGGTTGCCCTTTTCCGTTGGTCGTTCATGTGAGGGCCTCTCTTCGAAGATCACCCCCTCCCAGGTCCCCAGTAGAACTTGGCTTGTTTTGAATGTTCTCGCGAGTCACCCTTTTTTATCCGTTGCTATTTTTTCTTGAGGAACGTCTCCCCTCCAGACACCTGACCCGTAGGTTTCCCTATGTCTTGTTTCCCTCCCTAGTCGAGGGATCACCCGGGTCCGAAGGATCTTTTAACAAGTTTCTGTCAAATCTTTGTTTCCTTCTCTCATGGTTTCGGTATATTACTTGATGTTACCCTCTGCGTTAACATTTTTCCTCCACGACGTAGTTTAAAGAATCACTCCCCCTTAATATTGAAGTCGTTCCCCATTATGACATGTATCTTCCCCAAAACTTCCATGACCTTTTTGGTTTTGATTTTGTTTTCCTTTTCACTCTCCACCCTCTACGTTTTCCCAATAAGCCTAGGGAGCGGATCTCTGTTCTTCCATTTTTGATTTTTTTTACTCCGCGTGCCTTTACGATCCCCCCCCCTTCTAGTATTACGGACCTCCCTCAGGGAACTCAAAGCGTTCCTTTACAATCAACCTTTTTTCGTTAACCCCGCTTCCCCCCCCAACTCTTGCTATTTTATGCAATTTGATAACACCTTCTTTGAGCGGCACAACCGCCCCCTTTTTCTATTTCCGAGAACCTTGCTTTCCCCAATTCTGACTTTTTTTTCTCCGATGCGAACCTTTTTTTACGTTGATTCCCAAATTCTCTCCAAGGGCAGTCGTTCGTCTTTTGTTGCTCACATTTTATTTTTTGTACATAGGGCGAAGGCGTTTCCCCGAGCGGTGTCCTTTGAACACTAATTGTCACACTCTCCCCCTGATTTGCTCTTTTCTTTTCACACGCGTATGTTTCCCTCTTGAACAAACCTTTTTACCCCTTGGGAGTCCCTCTTCTCCCCCAAACGATCCGGCTCCTCTTTCTCCCGCGAATCCTCCCCCCATGGACTCATAGTTTTTTACAAAGCTTGCAGTTTCTCCTCCTTTATCGTGTCTCTTTTCTTGACTTCCCGCGGCCTTTTCTTTAGCCCTTTAGATAGAGGTCTGCTTTTCTTCGGAAACCTTTTCCTCCCCCCCCGGGATTTCGATTTTGCCGCTATGTCCCTTCTTTCCTTCGATCCATATGATTCAGGAACCCCTAATTGATTTCTCCCTTCTGAATCCTCAACCCGCCCTTTTCACGCCCCTCCCCGATTTTTTTGGCATCTCAATTTTTTTTTAAGATCTCTGCGTCTTCTTTCTCTGCAATCCTTTTTTTTCCTAGAATCGGCGCCTTTTTCGGACGACATTTTGTTTACCCCAACTTGACCCCAAGTCGGTTATGTACATGTTTCTTCCTCTTTCTCGACAGCTTCTTATTGTATCTTCCCCTTCCCCCCCCCCGGGCTCCCTTGTGATTACCACCTATTACACAAAATCTCCTTGTCTGCAACCTCCCGCTCCTTACCTCCTCCCCCCTTTTTCCGGAGTTCCGATTTCCCCCACCCTGCCCCAGATTCTTTCAGTTCCTTTTTTTTACTGGGGCCTACGACTCCCTCCCCGCGCAAGGAAGTCAAATCTCATAGACTCGCCCGCCCCTTTCCTGATTTGCCCCGGCGTTCCCCTCCCGCTCTTTGCAGTCCGCACCGCCTTTTCTAGCAGGCTGCTTTCTCTTCGGACAGTCCCGCACCCTTTTCCCTCGCCCCAAGCGCCTATCCGACTCCTGCTTTTCCACCTGCAAAAAGGCATCGCCTAATAAGCCTGATTTACGTCTCCCCCGTTGGGCGGAAAAGTTTTTTGCTCCGGAGTCAATTCTTCGGAGCCATTCCCTTTTTTAATTTTTCCTCCGGCAAAAGAATTCTCCCGGATCATCCCCTCTCCCAGTACGCCAGCCTCCGCTTTTTCAGTCACTTTTCTCTTTTTCAGCTTTCCGACGCCTGAACCCGACTCTCACCCCCGCGCCAAACCTCGCTACTTCGTGCGTTGTAACATGCGCTTCCCTTGGAAGCCTTTCCCCTCCCGTTCCCCTTCCTTAAAAAACGACGTTTTTGTCCCTTCGGGGATATTAAGTCTTTTCCCATTTTCGGTCAGCCCCGTCCGTATGATACCCTGAGTTTTTCTTTCAGGCAAGTGGATGTCGATGTACGCGTCGGCACTTCTCCTTTTTTGATTGACTCCCCACCAGCGCTTTGTCGGACCGAAAGCTCCGCCAAGCTCCTCCTGGCCGATGGGTTTTTCCTAAAGAAGGACGCAATCAAGCCTTCTTCAAAAAACCTCTCTTTCTCCCGGAAAAAGACCGCGCCATATCAAAACCCTCAGTTCTTTCCCACCTGGCCGGCAAACTTTTTTTCCGTGTCACAAATTTTCCTCTGCGACATTTCTTTTTCCCAGTGGCTCGCCGGTCATCAAAAAACCTAAACCCTCTTTCCCCCTCCCTTTCCAGTATCCCTCTTTTTGAATACGACATGACCCCTCGAAAATGCCGTGTTTTCATCTCCTCACGGCGAGACCCTCCGTTCTCCACGACACCCCTTCTTCTGAACAGACACCCCCCCCCCCTTTCTCCGTTTTTGTCGAGCTATTGTGGGTCTGGCAGATTTTCTATAACGTCCTTTTTTTTCTCGTTTTTTCTCCTAGCGGAGGAATTCGCTTTTCCAGACCGTTTTGTTCCCCCTCGTATCGGAGGCTTCTATATTTCTTAAGGATTTGTGCTTCCCCCCGAGCCACTTTTTCAGATTTCCTTTTTTTTGTGCCTTCCCTCCCCTTCTTGATTTTCTCAGTCCCAACTTTTCTTAGCGATCCCAGCGCGCGTCTTCTTGTATCCTGTATGTTCTCTTTCTTTCTTTTGCGATGTGGCCGCCTTCGGCGTTTTTTTTTTTTTCATGCCCTTTCTCCCTTTCAGAGCGGACCCCCCCTTTTCCCCCTGGTGTGTTGATGCCCCATCCGACGGTTCCTCCTGCCGTGCATCATTCTTGATCTCGCCGGGCTTGGACTTTTTCTCTCAATCCTTTTCCCCCCCGATGACTTCGCATACTCGGGGTGTATCCCCGTTCCGTCTTCCTTTACTTCCACGTAGATTTTTTGCCCAGGCGCTTAGGTCCTCCTGGATTTTCTTCTTGAGGAGGTTCTCCGATGTTTTTGGTATGTGGCGCCGGTCTTTCTGGTACGTCCCCCCGCGCGCACCGGCTTTCCTGAATTCTTTTTTCGATGCAACGGTCGAAGCTTCTCGGGAAATTTGCCGGAGTCCCCCCCGTTCCCTTCACTTTTTCTTTCCGGGTCCTTTCGCTTTTTCTTCCTTTTTCTGCTGCGCGTCCCAGAAAGACTTCCCCTTGCCCATTGGCGTCTTCCTGTTTTTATCGTTTATCCTGCGGCGAGATGGTGCGGTCCTCACACTTTTTTAGAGGTGGGCTTTTCCCTGTGTTGCACGTATCCCCCCTTCTTTGCTTTTTCGTCTTCCTGGACTTTGTTTCTCGTAGACAAAGTCCCCCTTCCAGAGTAGAAGACGCCTTTTCTAGGGCGTGTTTCTTCCTTTGCCACGCCCATCCCGGTAGTTTTTAGGCGAATCTGCTTTTTTTCCTTCTTAGGGTTCTCTTCTGATTTTGTCCAAGTCACCCAGTGTAGTCCTTTTTTTGATATGCTCGTTTAGCCAGTCCCAGACCCTCGTCTTCCCATGTACCTCTTAATGCAGCCCTCTTGGTTTTTGCTTTGGGACCCCACCTCTCCCAGCTTTGCACGTCTTAGAGTTTCCCCCCTTTTTTTCCATTCTTTCCCTCACGAAGTTCTTGAGATCGCCCATTGCAAACCCCATTTTCCTTTTATCTTCGCTTCCCAGGGCATTCATGCCTTTTTTCAGGGCGTCATATTGCTCTTCCTTTAGAAGTAGGATTCCTTTTTTGCCGTTTTTTCCAAAAAAGTCATTCCCTTTTTCGGTACCTTCAATCCCTATTATGGGATAAATTTTGTCCAAGCAGACCTCTCTTCGTTACTGTTTCCGGCAGTTATGGCTTTTTTTCGCTTTTTGAGCCTCTCTTTTCCTTTGAGGACAAGCTCGCTTTCTTGTAAGTGGCGGATTTCGCTTGTTTTTCATGGGCTCCTTTTTTTTTTTTTCAGAAACTTCTTCTAATGGCTTTTTTCCAGTTGAAGGTGACCTGCTCCGCGTTACAATCTTTTTACCGGCTTGTCCTGAAATTTCCCCTTAGATCTTTTTTCCGAGTTCACAAATTTTTTGTATTTCAAACCTCCTCCAATCCTTTCAAAAATTTCGTTCCCCAGGGTGAACTTCTTTCCCACTTGGGTTTTCCCAAATGTTCGCATCTGGTTTCTCCCCCACTTTGAGGACGAATTTTTTCCCAAGGGGCCTCGGACAAATCCTCTGTTGACCGCTCCCCGTCTTTCCCTTCCTAATACTTTGTCTCCCGCCCGAGGTTTATTCCACCCTCCAATGAAAATGCATGTTTTCCATTTGGTCTCTTCGTCAGTCCGTTACAGATCTGTTTTTTTTTTTTAGTTCCCCACCGAGATTACTGCGGGCCCTTCTTGAGCCCCTTCCCCCGCACCTTTCCCCCTTTTTCCCCAAATATTCTTTTTCCTCCGTTGGGTCCGCTCTTTTTTTTTGTAACATTCCAAAATGTTTTATTTTTTCCCCGACGCCCTTTTCCTTTCGTCATTAACGTCCCCTTTTTTCGCTCTACGAAGCGATTACAGCCCCCGTCTCTTTTCTTTTTTTACCCCCCAGACTACTTTTTCGCTTCCCTCGCCTCCAAACCCAGCCCAACCTGTTCTGATGAGGAAAGTACCGCCTAGTAGGAGACACTTACTAGTTTTATCGGTACCATCATTTCGGCCCCTACCTCGTTTCTTTCTTCAATGCTTTCCCCCCCCCTATCTTTATATTTCTCTTTTCAAACTAAAGAAGGGTTTATCCCTTTCCGCAAGTTCGGCTGGGCTCTCGTTTCCTGTTGTACTTTTCCTTTTGCCTAACCCCTTGCAACGAGAATTTAGACCAGATTTCTCTCTTCAAGACCCCCCAGTAAAGCCCAGAAGGACCATTTTGCCGGCCTATCCAGGTGCTTTCCCTCTTTTGCTGATACTTTTCTGCTCAGGTCTTCCAGCCTCTGCCAGGCAATCCCCCCCCTCGCAAACCACTCGCTCCCAAAGGGGAACCCACTGCCGAGAAGAGCGCCGCTCCAGGTTTTCCCCCCCCTCTTGTGTGCGTGTTTCTTCCCCCCGAGGAATCCTCTTTATCTCCGGCTGGTAATTAAATTTTCTCTCAAGACTTAAGATTTTCTCTTTCGTAAGCAGTGAGGCTGTCCCCCCCCCTTTTTGGATTAGCTGAAACCTTTCCTCTTCTGTAAAGTATTTTCCTTTCTTACTTACCGAGATTTCTGAGATTTCTCATCCCCCCCGAAGTGGGGTTTTTCTTTTTTTTCGATTATGCGATGCTCTTCCCACCCTTCATGTTCGTCACTTTGCTGTTCGATCATTCCCCATGATCTTATGGAACTTCAGGAAACACACCAGGACTGATCCTTTCGTTTTTACTTTGCAGAACTTTATACGGTCTCCTTTCTCTTCAGGAGCTCGTTTTAGTGATCTATATTTTCCTTTTCCTTTCCGGGTGTTTGTTGAGAGACCTTATATTTCCCATTCAGATGATTTAGTTGTACTTTCAACTGCACCCTTTTTTTTTCGGGGTTTTTTTTTTCACGCGACTTTTACTCTTTTATGATTCTAATTTTCGTGACGTTTTCTGAAGGTGTGGTGTCCTTCTCTCATTCTGCATACTTTCACCGATTTTTTCCCCCCTGAAGTTTAACACCTTTCGGCAGTTCCTTTCTCCCTACGAAACAGGAACCTCACTTTCACACTTCGTTTTGAGGTCCTTTCTTTGCTTTGCCCCCTGTGGAAGCCCCCTTCTGCGATTGGGATACCAGTCTCTCCTGAGCTTTTTCTTTCCCTTGGAAATTTACACCCTTTACGGATGCGCTACGTTAAACTTAGTTCCTTCCTCTGCTACCACTACTCTAAGGCTATGTGGAGCAACCTTCGCCCATCGGTGTGAATTTAATGATGGTCCTTGGAGACGATCTCTTCGAATACCCCAACAGAAGCTTGAGTAACGTTCGCGATTCTTCTTTTTACTAGTCTTTTTCTCTCTGAGATTTTGTGGCCGGGAAGAGTCCTCCTCCCTCCCCTTGCCCGGCTTTTCTTCTGTGACGTCAACGACCCCAGTTGATATCTTTTTTCTCCTACGGGCATGGGATCCCCCCTAGTTGGAGCGATCAGGACTCTATGGAGTTTTCTCCCTATCCGTTTAAACGTTCCCCATGAGTACTCCTCTGAAAACATCGTTTTGGCGTTCGTTATCAGACGCCCTTCTGGACTCCTAACAGTTTGTTGGTGAGAAACACCTTTCCCCCTGTTTGATCCTTGTCTTGGTATATTCGTTTCTTTATGTGTTCTTCTACATCTCTTCTCTTCATCCCTCCGTTAATACTCCCGCCCTAATCTTGAATTAGCGTGGCCCCCTTTTCTGTCCGGTTCCCGCCCCTTTTTTTTTTTTTTTTATTTTTGCCCAACAAATCTGATCCTTTTTTTCTTTTTCATGCAAATAAAGCATTGGGAGAGGATCGCTGTTCCGTGGGAAAATTTTGACCCGCCAGTTCTTTTTGTGAACCCCCTTTTTGGCCACACCATCTACACCCCCTGTCAGCTGGCCTTTTAATACTCATTTGACGTTTTTTTCCTAAACGCTTCCCCCCCACCTTTATTCGTGCCGACGCAATAAGGATTTCGTTTCCCAAACAAAGGACCCGCCCCCCGCCGTCTGAGCATTTTTGAATTTCCCTCATGTTTTTTCTCCAGTTGATCTCAGGCATTTCCTCGACAATTTTTTTTCTTATTCTCCGGTCTGGGACCAATTGTTGTCCCCATTCACATTTTCCGTCTTGGAGTAGATTGTTTCCCCCCCCCTTTAATTCTTTTTGTATCCTAACTTGTGGAATACTCGATTGGTGTAGCGAAAGGCACCATTCTCTGACGATTCTCCTTCCTTGCACTTCATTTATTTAGACCCCTCGGGATAGATGTCGTCACCCCCCCTCCCTTGGACATAAGGGTTTTGGGAAATCCCCCCAGACGACGCCTTAGTTTCTCTATAAACCTTCTTTTCCCGACACCTGTGTTTCTCTTGCAGTTTTCTTTTCTTTTGTTTTTTTCTCAGTGTTGCACCCCCCAAACATGCGCTTCCAATTTTCTTGCGACGTAATCCCTGGAGATTTTTTCCCCCTTGACCACCCCAAATACCCCCCCCTTTGGGGGGGGAGGTAGAGTGCTCTCTTTCCCCTCGTTCTTTTTCCCTCCCCCCATTGCTCTTTTAGAATTTTTTCCTCCTCCCTCAGGAATTGTAGCTCCCCCCCCTCCCCGATTCCCCGGGTTTACCGACCTGTAATTCCCAGCCCGCTTGTCAAGATTAATTGTCCGATCTTCATTACCCCTTCACGATGATTCCTTCCACTAGAGGTTGTTCAGATTCCCCTCTCTTCGTCCTTTCAGTTTCCCGATTTCCACACGAATCCAAAGGGCTTTTCTTTTTTCCCGCAAGCGTACTCGCCTCCTTATATTTCCTTATACCTTACAAAACCCCCCCGACTTTAAAACCCTTTTTACTGTAAAATCAACACCCCACGACACTTCTTTTTCCCCCCTAAAGAGGAAACTTTACCCTTCCTGATCTTCAGCAATGAATTAGAAAACTCTTATTTAGCCTCTTCCAGCGTTAATGGTTCTTTCCTGACCCCTTTCCGCCCTCGTCTATTTCTTCGAATCCATTTTTAGGAGTTTTTTTCCACCGGCGGATCCTATAAAAGTTATCTTTTCTTAAAGGAGTCTTGTCGCCCTGCTCAGGACCACTCGAGAAAACCTTTTGCGACCTGGATTTTTCCTTGAACCTCCAGCATCCTCAACTTCCCCCCCCCCCCCTCCCTCCGCTGCCTGATGTAAGTCTCCCCACCTTCAGCGAAGTGATTTATCCCCCGTGGCAGTCCCTTCCTTCTGCTCCTAGCCTCCTCTCTCTCCAGTGGTTTACTATCCCGCCCTTTTTACACCTTCAGCTGTATTAATACCCTTCACCGCATTCCCCCGCAAGGTAATCCCGTCACTCTACCAGCTGCAACTCTTTACTACTCACATCCTTCGCTTTTCCCTCTCTTCGTTCTTCAATGCCTTTCCTTATGTAGTGAAGCTTTTTTTTCCCAAGTCAAAGGAAGAGTCAACCCTCACACCCCGGACTTTTTGCAGGTTCCTAACCTATTCCGCCGGCTACCCTCTGGACAGTTCCCCGATAAGAGAAAAGTTCTTCTGCGCTTATCTCTCGTTTGTCGGGTTTCAACAAACAACCCCGGTTCTGACAGCTTCTTTTTCCGCGACGGGCGCCTATTTTTTTGATTGCTAACATTGGTTCCAGGAACAACAGTCCTTTTTCCATAGCCTTATCCCTTTTTTTCCAACTCACCGCGCAAAATGCCTCAACCCCCCTTTCCCCCCCCCGATGAGGTGACCCGTCCCTCTCTGAGAAGTCGGCTGACATCTGCCTTTCAATCCCAAGGATAGCCCCCCCTCTTCCATTAATCCCTAACTCCCTCCCTCGAAGCCTCCCCCCCCACCGTTCGGTTTACTAGATCCTCCCCGTTTTGCAGAATACCGCCCTTTCCGCCGATTTATTCTCCCCCAAACCATTCGGACGAAATCTGCCATCCCCTTTACGTGGTTTGGTTTGATAGATTTTTTTAGCTCTTTGGTTTTCCCCCCCTCTTCCTTTTCTTTCTTAGAATCCTTTCCCCCGAACGGTGGATTCCCTTTCTTCCTTCGAGGAGAGGTTTGGTTCTTCCTGGATCATGGAAGAGTTTTGGTTTTCTCCCGATTAGTTGTCGTTCATCTTTCTTTCTTCAAGCTTTCCATGATTCTCCTTTTGCGCAGACTCTTTTGCGTCAGCGATCCCTCCTTGGTCGTTTTAAGGGGAGCCCTTCGATCTTTATGAAGAAGAGCGTTAATTTTTTTCCTAATTCTTTTCCTTCGGGCAACCATTTCTTTTTTACACCTCGCTTTATTCCCCACGCTTTCCTTGAGGCCAAGCCCGCATTTTGCACGACGAGTAACCTGCTTCTATCCCTCCCTTCCTTTTTTCTCGCTCCCATCTGGCTTTGATTCCCTCTTCCCTCCTTCCATTAGAGACGTGCCACTAGTCTTCGATCTTTTTCACGTAATGCCCTCTGCATGTTTTTTCTTCCCCTTCGCACCTCGTGGTTCCTTCTTCTACGGATTTCCGTTTTACTCCTTTCTGTTCTCACTATTCCTTAGGTCGCTTTGACTTTTTCTGGGATGATAACTCTAGTTTTTCCGCTGGCGTTTGTCGGGGCGGAAGTCTTTTCGATCCTTTTTGTCTGATGGCGACTCCCTCCTGCTCCTTCCCGTTCGGGGTCTCACTGACGATTGCTTTTTTGCCTTCCCTTTTTTTTTTTTTCGGATTAGGCGACGGGTCCTTTCCCTGACCTTTGCGAGCCATTGGCTGAGTTGTTTTCATTTTTTCTTTTTTGACGACGGCTTTTTTTCCTAAGAACGTCTGTCCGCTTTTTTTCCTTTGTACGCTCCCTTTCGTTTTTGCGCGGACGCTTCTCAATTTCCTCCTGAAGGCGTCGTAGCACCAGCTGCGTCCGAATAGCCGTAGGTTTTTCCCCTTGTCGGTCTTTGTAGAGTCGCGTTCTTTGAGACGAAGAGTTCTTTAAGTTTACGCTGCGTTCCAACTGAATGTCAAGTGCTCTTTTTTTCCAGGTTTTGACCCCTTCTCCCTGAAAGGTCTCCACAAAGACTCTTCCCTTCTTCTTACTCTTGCTCATATGTGTTTATCTTTTTCCCCAAGGTAAGTACTCGCTTTTCCAAGGAGATCGATCTAGTGCCCCCTTTTATTAGATTCTCAATCACTGCTACGCAGGATTCCTCAATTAGCCCCCCCTGGGAGAGACTCTTTCTCTTTCCCCTTTCATGCGAGGTGTTCGAAGGGCTAAGGGATCATCTTGTTTTGCTTTTCCATTTTTCGTAAGTCGCCTGCCGCAGATGGTTTTCACACAGTCCCAGTAGCCCCGTAACAATTCCTTCATCTTTTTTTCCGGACCCTCCTCATCTATTTCCACTTTGCTTTTTCATGTCCTCAAAGCCTTCTGGACTCGCGGGTTTGTGGCGATTTCTCCACGTCCTTCAGCGAGTTCCGAACTTTTTCATCCGGCTTCCCTTTCCTTCTTCGCGTTTTAGGAGCCTTTCTTCGGTCCAGAAAGACTGCCTGACCTTAATTTCCCCCTTTAAAGGGGGGGCAGTTCTTTTTTTTCCATTTCCTCGCTTTCTTCTCTAGCACGGTTAGCTTGGCTCCCCCTTTTTCCCTCCTTTCCTTGTTCTTTTACTGGTAGATTTTTCCCATTCCTTGCAATTTCGAATTCGGCCTAGTTTGCGAATAGCATCCCAATCCTTAATGCCTACCCCTCTCTTTCTTTCCCTTTTTTTTGAATTCTCCTTTTTCTTTTCCGAGGTCTTGCTCCCGTGGAAAAGAGCCGAATCGCTTTAACCTTTCTGTTGTACTTCCTGGACTGATAAAGCGTTTTGTAAGCTCTCAAATCTTTTTCATCCTGCTCTAAACCTTCGCCTTTAAGAGGAGTGTTGGCCCCCTCTCGTGAAAATTTCCCCCTTCCAAACGACGTTCTTTCAAATTTGCCCATCTTCGATTCCTCTATGTTTGATCGGATTCACTCCTTATCAGGTGGTGTCAGTCCCCCTTCTCTTTCAACATCCCCCCCCCCTTTCCCTTTTCCCCTCATTTTTCCTCCCGCTTCGGTATTAAACTTGCTCTAAGGATTCTCTTCGACTAGGTGATCCTTTCCCCCTTTTTCTAGATCCCCCAACCTCTCCAACCTCCACCATCATCCCTGTTGTGTGCAGGTCGACCGTACAGCTTGCAGCGTATTCCTTTGTTCCTTTTGTTTACTCCCCGTGACCTCTGTTTTTCATGTACGTTGCCTTAAGGCTCTTCTTACTCTTCCATTCTCTCCGCTCCTTCCGGAATGCTGGAGATCTTCCCCTTTTCTTTCCTCTTCTAATAGTTTGTCCCTCCGCAGATGGAAAAACTTTCTTCCCCCCCTAGTTCGGCTAGCCTTTTTTCCTTTAACTCCTACATCCCCCCCAGTCATTCACTTCTAATGTTCCCTTCCCTCTATTAATCAGAAGGCTTTTTGTATTATACTGCACTGTTTCGTAAATCATCCCCCCTTTCTTCCAAGTTGCAAACACCTCCTTTTCCACCTTCTTTCCCCCTCCGCTCCGGCGTCCCTTACAGGGAGGGCCCCAACCTTAGAGTGTGCGTTTATTTTTGACCTGCCTTAAGTTTCCTTCCACTTTTTAACCTTTTTTTTTCACCGTCTATATAGCAAGCTCCCCCTCTCACCTAGCTATCTCCCCAGGTGAGTCCCCCTATCTGGGGCTTCTCCAAAATTACTCCCCCTGACCAGTGTTTTCTTTTCTTGACAGATTTCCGTTCGTGGTCGCTTGACTTCACTGCTGTTTGAGGTCAAATGACCCTCTGCCCCCCCCCCCTGTTTTGGCATCTCCTCCCTATCACCTTCCCCCCCCCCCCCCCCCCTTTTCACATTAACGGGCTTCCTTCAGTTAAAAAGCTATATAGAGAATAGAGGGCCAGTCGCGTACCCCATTTCCATTCACGGGCTCATTTTTTTGGCTCAATTCTTCCTTTCTTCTGACCGTGGAGCTCTTCTGATAGAATCGGCAGCCTCTATTTTCCTCATCCTCTTTTTTTCTTCTCATACTTCCTTCCTTCATATCCGTTCCTCTTCTCACTCCTTTAAACGGTCGGCGCCCCCCACCTCTCTGAAATGATACACTTGTGCAGTCCTGGTTGGGTGAAGCTCCTAACTTGGCCCAATCCGGTGTTCCCCCCCCCTCACAGCTTTTCCCCTCACATGTCCTGGTTTTTAGTGATTATACATTTTTGCCTCCCCAAAAGAACCCTGCCTTCTTGGAGTGCCAACCTATTCTTCAGTTGACCAAGTTATTACTCGACCACTTCCCAGGCCCTTCTACCTTTTCCTTCCTTTGACAATCCTCGGTTAATTTAGCTTCCTCTTGCCCAGATGGCGGAGTTCTTTTGACGATTGACCTGACCCCCAGTCAGTTTTCTTTTTTTGTTCTTCGGCCCCATCAGGGGCAAATTCCCACATGACCGGTCTTCCGTTACACTATTCTGCTACCCTTCGGCTCTTTTTGCAGCCCTTCGCAACGTCGTTTTTAGTCGCCAGTTTGTTGCAAAAGTTCGCATTTTTCACTTTTAATCCTTGCTATGGGGTTCCATTTTTCTCTACCAAAGATCTTCCCCCTCGGAAGAGAAATAAAGGAGTTCTTGAATTTCTGGCACTTCTGGGTCTTTTCATCCCTCTTTCCCCTTATGGTTCGTTAAGAATTTTTAAGGTCTTCTGCTCTTTCGCAAAGATGTAAGAAGCAAAACGTTCGAACCCCTTATAGCCCATTTTTCCTGGCCCATTCTCCTTTTTTTCTTTCATCCTGTGTCACTCCCCTTGTTTTCCCTATTAGCTCTCTTTAAAGTAAACCGTACAGCCAAAGAAGAAATTTTGTCCTTTGGTTCCCCTCTGATTCCGCTTCGAACATTACCCGCGTCGTCGCTTCCCATCCCTCCCCTTATGATTTTGACCAAACTCTTGATCCCGTTGAAGCTGTAGAAGGGTTTTTTCGTTGCTCTCTCTTCTGGGTCCTGTCGAACCTTTCTCTTTGATAAATTCACGAAAGGACCTACTTTTTCTTTTCCCTTCTAGAGGGGACCACCTTGATGCGGGCACTCCCCCCCCCTTGCTTCACTCTTACGATTCCCCCAACTTCCTTCGTGATTGTTCTCAGAGGATTGAAAAATAAAGATTTTGCAAGGGAGTTCTTGTCTCATTGATCGTTTCCCTTTTGAAAACCTTTCTTTTGGTGACCTTTTTTCTTCCCTTCCCTCCCTGTGGCCACAACCTCCGGAAAGTTACCCCACTATTTTCCCCTCCGGAAGGGGATAATAATTTGAAGGTTGGTTAGTTGGTCTACCCCCCCTCCCTTGATTTCCGTCTCTCCTCTAAATGATCTTCTTACCAACGTCCTCCTTTTTTCCCCAACCGCTCGTTCCCTCTTGATTTAATTCCCTCCCCTTCTCCCTTTGATATCATGAAAGGAGCCGTCCGAAATGGGGGTAGTGGACTCTCGACATGTGAATACCCTTTTCACAAGGGGTTTTTTCCTCCCCCCTTCTTTTTTTTCTCTGAAGTCGGGTGTTCCTCAAGATTGGTGGCAATCCCTTTAACAAGTAGACTCGCTATCCGAGTCGAATTAATTTGCTTTTCCCAGCTTTCGCCTTCCTGTCCCTCCTCTCCTCGTGTCACTCTTCCCCCCTCAACTCAGGCCCTCCTCGGCTCTTTTCTGTAATCCCCCTAAGAAGAGAGATGTTTCTGTCTCGATTCAACACTCCTCCCTCCCCCCCACTGTTCCTTCTCTCCCCCCCCGCTTGCCGTTTTTTCTTTTCTCCCTCCTCCTCGAGTCCCTCTTTCTGCCCAGTAAAGCCTACACCTTGGGGAGATAGAGGTCTGCTTTTTTCGGAAAAATGGCTCCCATCCCCTCTGGAGCTTAGTTGTGTCTTTCTTTTGACCACCTCTTTCCTCCCTTTTCTCCTCATGAGATAAATCACGCTTTCTCCAGAGGTCGTACTCACCGAGACAGACAGGGAACGCCTCTCGCGTCTCTGTTTTTTCTTTTTCTTAATTGTTCTTTTCCCAGCATGATTCTTTCCCCCCCCTAAGGGTTGGGTTTAACTAGATCGAGCGCCATTTAAGTCTCTCGGCGTACTGACACTTTGTTCCCCCCACGAATGACAACAAGAGGTTCCCTCCCGCTCCTCCGTCTCTCTTTCCTCATGTTATCTCCTCGCTTCTCTTCCCTTTCCCATTTGAATATCCACAAGGCATTTCTTGGATTACAATTTCAAATTAACCCAATCGACAGACCCCCTCCCTCTCCCCCTTCCTCATCCTCTTCCCCGGGACGCGTCCCTCTACGTCTCCCGATGTTCCACCGGCAAACATGCATCGCCCCCATACCACGATTCCCGTTCTTCTGACTAGAACCGTTATGGGCTACGAGCTCCCCCCTTCAGGACTCAACGTCTCCTCTAGTTCCTTTTCTTCGTTGGTGCTTTGCCCACCTTCGGCACAGCTCACAGCGTTCTTCATAATTCCCAACGCCGTCGTACCTAGATCGCAATGATGCAGGACCGGCGCATCCGCTTTTTTTCATCCTGCCGTCCAGCGCTTTCAATCGAAAGCGCTAATGACCTCCCATGACACATCGCCTTCCACCTGATGTGAAGTCTCTAACTCTCAGTGATGGAACGTTTCGATGGCCCCCCTATTTCTTCCTTTTTCTTCCCCCATTGCAATCTCCCAGTGGCCTTCCGCCACGAATACCTCCCCTTTTCCGGCAAATCCGCCCCTTCCTATCATCCCCATCGCCGCCTCAGCGTTGGGGTTCGTCCGCCACGTACAAAGCTGCCACTCGACAAACTGACCCCTTCAGCTTTTCGACGAGCAACTCCGAGACCTTTTGCGCCTCGGCCCTTGCAACCTTTTCGTGGAAGTGATGACATGAAAAAACGGGTCCCCGTTAATCGTATTACGGGGAAACAAGCGTCCCCCTTTTAAGTCATCGCGTGGAAGAACTTCTCTTCTCTTCCCACCGTGTCCTTTCTGCCGAGAGCCGCGTTTCACTTTTCTGAGCTCTTCCTTAGCGGACTCGTGACCGGTCGCCTTCGGTATCCACAAACCCATGTCCGCGCTTTTTCTTGCCCGCCGCCTCACCTCAAGGAAACCGGGGTCGCGATTGTTTCGCAGATTCTTTTCTGGGAAAAGACTTCGCCTTGCACCTCCTTATTCATCAACACTTTACCGGATACCTGGGAACAATACCTTTTCCTTACCGTCCCCCCTCCCTCTTTTTTTCGCAAACCACCTTCTCAAAAGATCTGCTTTGAAGTCAAAAATGGGATCGCTGTCCGTCTGCGGACATCTTCCCGCCTCACTCCCAAGTGGCCTCGCGGATACACAAAGCTTCTTCTTCCCCACCGAATCCTCCCTCCATTTAATACAACCTGTTTTCGGTTTTCCCTTTCTTTCAGCGAATTCATCCGGCGACTGCGCAGAAATAAGCCCGCGAGACCTTTCTTCCCGATTTCATAGTTCTCCCCTCACCCCCCCTCCCGCTGCCATCTGCCAGCCCTCCCCCCCCAACCATCTCTTTTTCCCTTTTTTTTTATCTAGTCTGTTTTTTGTCGAGGGGTGGTGGCGTGTAGTCAAACCTCTTCTTCTCATTTTCTCGGGGGGTATTTCTTTCTCGCGGGAATCGCGGAGTCCTTCCTGTGGATTTCAATCGTATTAGGGAGGATCTTGTCGGGATTCGGACTGGCAGGTTGGAAGTCTGTGATTACCGTCCCCTTGTCGTTGCTTAGATGTCTGAGACTTCCCAGCGATCCCCATTTTGTTCCGAAA
>Ga0179591_1374287_pt1 | contig 17190 bp, 25 predicted proteins | sample CZOMad2_1_08_16f_FD_182891 | JGI IMG/M metagenome (GOLD analysis project Ga0179591, IMG submission 182891) | Vadose zone soil fungal communities from Angelo Coast Range Reserve, California, USA - CZOMad2_1_08_16fungal (PacBio error correction) | ecosystem: Environmental > Terrestrial > Soil >... | reverse complement strand
GCTCTATGCGGGACGATTGATCTCCCCCCTGCTTTTTTTTCATCTGCCCACTCTCTCTTGCTCAAGTCCCGCTTCTTTACTTTTTAACCCCCTTACTCCCCCCCCAAGCGACAATTGGTTACTGGGGCGGCACCTACAAACCCCCCCCCGCCCATTGTTTTTTTTTTTTCTTTTCACCCTGAATTGTTTGCCTTTTCTTTTTTGCATGTGTCTGACTGGCAGCACGACTGGGTGTCCCTTTTTTGGTTTTTCCGGCCCCAGACTGGGTGTTTTGTCCCCCCTTGTCATTTCGCGGGCTTCTGTTGATGTTCTGCATAATTACTTTCCTCGTTTCTTTGGAAACGAGGCACACCCCTGGGGGTCCAAGGATGGTGAAATGCGCCTAAAATGCTCCTTTTTTTTGAGGAACTTTACTTTTCTGTGCCTTTTCCCCCCCCCCAGCCTGACTCCCACGCGAGAGGGGTTTTTCCGTGCTTTTGCCCCCTTTGATACCGGTGTGTGTGGTTTTTGGAGGGATCGGGCCGCACTTGTTTGATTGGGGCATCCCCTTTTTTCATTCTTCAAATTTCCCCCCCCCACCCAACGGATTCCGTCAACGCAATCCCTTTGTTGAGGCCCCCCGTCCCCTTTCTTTTTTTTTTTTTCCTCTGCATTTTCCGGGGTGGTTCCACAAAAATCTTTACCCGTAGGTTTTGTTGGGAAGGAACCTTTTGTGTTGGGACCCCCTTTGTCAAAAGTGCCCGGTACTGGTCCTCTTTAAAATTTTTCCCTTTCAGGGTTACTTTTTCCAAAGAGCCTTATCCCCCAACAGTCCCTCCCATTTTTTTACAGATTTTTTCCGCAGGTCCCTCTCTAGCATTTCCGCTTAATATAACACAGAGTGCTGCGTTTCTGTTTCCCCTTTTCTATGATGTTCATCCCCTTTTTGTCCCACTCGACTGGTCGCGTGCTGGGGCCCACGCTTTTCATCATCGCTTATTCCAAATCGGCCCCCAACTGGAATCCTTTCCTTCCTCCGTCCCACAATTTTCCTTGCGGGTGTGGGTGACCATCGTCGGCCTCCCCTCCATCCCCGATCCCTGGTTGTTTTTGTCTTTCATTACGATTTTTTGCCCCCGTCAAGTTCCTGTAACTGGTGTTCTTTCCGTAGTCCATCCCGTTGTGCGGGGAAGGCTCCGGTACGCGCACTCCTCGCCTACAACCGCGTTACGACAATTTTTTATGGGAAATTTGGGTTTCCGATCGTGTGTTGAGGTTTGACACTCTTTTTTTCCCCCGCCCAGCTTTCTGGTTGTGAGGTTTTCTCTCAGCACCAAGTGTCGTTAACCACCGGGTCCCGATCGACATTGCCATAACCAGCACCCCGGAATCCCCCACCAATACCACCCCCCACCTTTTCCCAGGCCCCCTCCCCGTGTCCTGTTCAAGCTGTGTTCTTAACACACACCTCTCTGTAGTTTTTTTTTGTGACATTTCTACCCCCCTTTCTGCCAATCCCCCCCATCCCGTCCTCCCTTCCGCTTATTTCTTCGCAAACAGTCCCTTTTCGGTTTTTTCCTTTTGGAGACTGGCGGTCCCCATTTGTCACACCTGGATCCCCCCTGTCCCCCGCCCTTTGACAGCCACACTCTCCCTTTGTCCTACGACCAAATGGCGTTCCCGCATGTTTCTTTCCCCCCCCCCAACGACGATGATTCTCTACCCTTTCAGTGAAACTGTTCAATCTCCCCGGACCCTTTCCCCAAATGTGTATTCCCCCCTTTTCCCCCATAGTGCCCTGCTTTTTCCTTTGTTACACTCCTATGATCCCTTCTATATCGCACCTTTTCGCCTGCGTTGTTTTGTCTTTTTTCGCTAGCCCTCTTTTCCCTTCCTCCCACACCTACCTTTTATCGAGGGACCTTATTGCCCCCCCCTAACGCCCCCCTCACGCCTTTCACTCCCCACAGAACCTTCTTTTGCTAATTTTGCATTTTACTCCATGCCGTGATGGGCCCCCCGTTCAGGCAGACTGTGGTCCGGCGCTAGTCTTCTTTAGTGCTCCTGTTTTTGCCCGGGTGACTTTTGACTTTTTAATCGCCCCTGCCTCTTTCCTTGAACACGTCTCGTGCCTTTTGCCCCCACGCTCAGTTCCCCCTTTAGATTCAACTTTTCGTTACACACCGGCCGGTTCGCCAGACATCCCCCCCCCCCCCGTCACTTTTCCGTGTGTCCGACTCAAAGTTCACCCTAAGAACAAAGAGTAAGGTCGATCCCATCCGTTTTTATTCCACCACGAACTTATACCCTTCTTTTTCCAGTAAGCGCGGCCCCCTTCCTCAAGTTTTTTTCTCGCTTTCCGACTCCAATTATCCCCCCCCTACCAGGTACGGGTCCAACCTTTCCCGTTCATTTTTTTTTTTTTTTTTTTTTTTTTTTTTAATTGTTTCAAAACCCCGGGCTGCCCTGTCTGTTCTGCTCTCCCCCGGAATCTACTAAAGGATAGATTTTTTTTTTTTATCCCTTAGCGGTCAGGGCCCTCGTTCGTCCCAAAATTCCGTGCTATAGATGACTATTCCCGCCAAGACCACATGCTTTTCTTCCCCCTTGGTTTTTTTCCATGGGTGATTTTTCGTGCTCAGTTCTCCATTCTTCCCGTTTCTATTGTTATTTAACCCCTTTCTCAGGGACCTTTTCACTGTACCGGGTGATCCCTCCGATTTTTTTGAGTTCCTTCTGTGGAAGCGTTGTCCTTCACTTCCGCGCAACTGAAGTGCTCCCCCCCAAAGTTTGGACTTTCCGATTTCCAATCCGTGGAAAGAATCTAAGGCCCCTTCAACTGACCCCCCTCCTTTTTTCTTTGCATTTTTCCCGCTTGGTGTTTAAGAAACATAGTTTACCCGTATTCATTAAGGCTTGTTTTTTCTGGTCAAATCACCTTTCCAGCAGCCTTTGCCCCTCAAGTCTTCTCCTTCCCGCCCCTCAACGTGCGCCCACAAATCCTTTTTTCCCCCAAACGGATTCTTTTTTTTCCTTGCTCGGCGGGCCTTGACCTCACAAAAAGTCGCCTTGCATTGAGCTCTTCTTTCCCTTGTCGAGAATTGGTTCCCCTTTTTTTTGCGTGCGATTTCGCCAGTAGGCAGGCTTTACCCTTTCGGCCTTTTCCTTCAGTTTGGTCCCCCCAGGTGCCCCCTCCCACATGACCTGGCTGGGTAATCCCCTCCCCTTGTTTTTTGACAAAATCGAACTACCTTGGGCCCCTCATTTTTTCGGGGCATTTTGCTTGGGGCGATCTTTGTCCTATCGTTTCCCCTTTTAACTTTTTTCCCACCCTCACAATGAGGGTTCCTCCGTATTGTTTTCTCTCCTATCAACGCCCTTTCCCCCCCCTTTGTATAGGTCGTCCTCTCGGTTCCTTTTCGTCGGCTTTCAGTTAAACCTGTTTCCAGCCGTAATTTTCCTTGTGGCTTCCCCGTACCCCGGGCATCTGGTCCCTTTACTTTTCCCCCCGTGGACACTCCCGTCCCGCCCCCACCCTTGCCTTCGATTCGTTTTTTTTTTCTTAACTGTTTTCCTGTGAGCCTTTTTTCCCCCCCCTACTGCGCATTTTTCCCACTCATAAATCTTTTTTCTCCGGCCCGTCCCGGTTGTTGGAAAAATCCCATGGGCTCGAGGATTTGCCTCCCTTTTGATGATGGGTCCTTTTTGAATGTGAGTTGTCTTTGGGAGGTGAAATTCAGGTATTTCGGGTTGGTAGGGCTTCCTGATCTATCAGTATTGTCGAGTTCGTTCGTCCCTTTTGTCATCTCTCTTGATTCCCACTTGTCGCCTGACATATCTTTTGTCCACACCCGATACCCTCTCTTCCATCCTCCCCCTATGTTGTGTTTGAGTCTGGGGCGATTGTGAGCCCTTTCTTGACCCACTTCCTGAACGAGATTCCTTTTTTGCGAACCCCGGTGCAAGCTGGTTAAGCCCTTCCTTAGGCGAGATTTTTTTTTTAAGCTTCCCCACCTGTTTTGCCCTTTTGTCCCTCCCTGCTAGAACCATCCCCCTTTTATCGCAATCCGCGACTGTGTTCGACTTTGTTTTAAATCCATGACGGCTCCTTGAGCTTATGTGCCAACCCTTTCCGTTCTCTGGAATTGCTCCCCCCCAGTCTCCCTCAATGCACTGAACTTCAATACCCCCTTCTTTTTACAGGTGCCCGGGTGGATCCGTAGTTGGTCTAGAGAAAGTCAGTTTAGTGCCGCTTTTCGGCGTTTTTGCACCCATGCTCTAACGTTCACAAGGTTATTTAAGCCTTTTTTATTTTGACCCCCACCAGTAACTGTTTTGTACCTCCAATACTCCCACGGGTGGAAGGCTTTGTCTCATTTTACTGCTACACCCTTGAACCTTGATGCCAAATCATAACTGTTTTTTTTCCTATGACCGTTCCTGTACTTCTAGGGACACCCGGTTTCTCCCCTTCCGATCCATACTTACTTGTTTTCCTTTCATTTTTTTTCCCGGAAAATTGATTCCTCAGTGTTTTCTTCACTTTCCTGCCCCTCCGGCCTGACGAAAATTTGATGGTAAACTGCCTTCCCTGGCACTTTTTTTTTTGTTCCATTGTCAATGGGCTATTCTTTCTCCTTCCTGGATCTTTTCTCCTTCATGCATGGTTCCAAGTTCTCCCTCGCGGTTTTCTTGTATCATCTCCTTTGCCTTTTCCTATATCGTATTTTTGGGTTTTCGTTTGAGTCCTGACCCTTTTCCTCAGATGGTTCCTCACCGATTTTTTAATTCCTCTTCCCGTACAGAGGCCGGTACTCGGGTGGTTCCATCTTGTTTCCCTCCCCCATTTTTTTTTTTTTTTTCCCTGCCGTCTGAATAGGTTCGCCATCCCATTGCTTCCCCATCTTTCTTGCGCAGTGCAGGGTCATCCCCTTCTTGGACTGGGTTTGAAAAAGTGCCGTTTCCCCAAATTTTTTCTCCCCTCTTAGATTCCCCCCAAATCCCGTGATCAACCCCTCCCTCTCATTTCCGGGGATCGCCCTTTAGGCTTTCCTATCTGGCCCCCTTACCACTCCCTTTTACCAACTACGGACGCAATGTGTTGCGTCATTCGGTTTTCCTGAAGGTGGGAAAAAGTACCGTTTTTGCGGTTTATCGAGTCAGGCCCCGAGGTCCCTCCTTTTTTTTCATTTTTGTAGAGCACACGCGGCCCTTCCCACGAGCGCCCACGCCTTTTAGGTTTTTTCCATTCTTTCCTGACAGTTCGGACTCCGGAGTAGTTTCCCCGATCTTTTGCTTTTTTTTTAAACTTTCCGTTGAACGTCTCGCTGATGGTTTAATGTTTCTACCCCCCTCGTTGGAGGGAGTTTGTTTGCATTTCGCCAGCGTGTCCAACGTTCGGATGTTTCCCTTGGACTTTTCCCTCTTATTTGTAGGAGGGACTTTTCTGAGCCAGTTTTTTTTTGTGTTGGATGATATTTTGCTGCCTGTTTTGGTGGTTGTCGTCGCCTTCCGTCGAAATCACTGAGGCGGGTCCCCCCACGCCACCGCCGCCCCAGTTCCATTTTCAAGAGCGTTTCATTTTCTGCCCGATCACCATCCCCCTCGGACGTCCCTTTTCCTGCTTCTGCTTGACCCCTCCCCCCCCCTCCCTCTTGCCCCCCATGCCATCTGGTCTTTTTTTTATGAGGTTTTTTTTTATTTTTGTTGCTTGATCAACCCTTCTTCGGGTTTCTTCGGCAGTTTACCATCCCGTTTTCCATTTCTCCTTGAAATTGTACTTTTCTGCACTCGTTTGACCGAATAGCGACAACCCGCGCAACCAACCTTTTCCCCTTGGTTCCCCCCCCCATCTTTTTCGGCAATTCGTCGTTATCTCGGTCGTCTAAGTAACCCCCCCCCCGGTGCCACCCATTTAGAATGACTCTTTCCATTGTCTCCCTTCTTTTTAGTGTTCGAGCTTCTTTCGCGGGTTTCTGATTTGTCGAGTAGACAACCGGCGCTGCTTGCTTTTTTCTGGCTATTGATGTGTTTCTCTTACATGTTCTTTCTGCTGTGCCCCCCCTGGTTTTTTTCCAACTTTTTTTTCTCTCCAAAAGTTCCTGTCTTTGAAAATTCGACCTTTTCGTTTGCCATCTTTTTTTTCCTTTTTTTTTTTTCTTTTGGATTTTGTCTTTCTTTTCTTTTTTCGATGACAACCCCCTCCTGTTCCGGTCTTGCCTCTGTTTTGTTCGGGTCACCTCTTCCGCCGCGTTTGCATTTTTTAATGGTTGTTGATTATTTCCCTGGTGTTTTCCCTCCCCCTTCTATTCGGTTCTTTCCACTTTCCTTGTGGTCTTGGAAAGATCACCCTTTAACACTTGTTTTTCACAGTGGTTGTAGGGAGGTGATTTTTCCGACCCCCCTCCCCGTTTTTTACCCCAACACTCCCTTTCCCCCCTCACACTCTTTTTTTCCGTTTTACAGTTGACCCAGTCTTTTTCGTTCACAGATGCTTTTTCCCCCCCCTTCTCCGTTGTGATGTTTTTACTCACAGCCCAAGTTTGATCCCCTCGGCCACATGGTTTCCGTAGAAATCGAGCAGGTGGATTTATTTGGTTTTTTTTAATGGTAGAAGACTTCCCATTTTCCGTTTTCCCGACCTCGGCCCCCCGCCCTCCTTTGCTTTTATGAGTTCTTTTTTTAGATTCTCTCTATTTTTTCCGATTTTTCCCTCGTTTTTTAGTTGTGCAACGCGCCGCTAGTAAGATTTCGGACCCATCCTCGGATTTCCCCATTTCTTTTTCACTCCCGCCCCCGCACCTGTTTCCTCGCCGTGTTTCCGTTGTGAAATTCGTGGTCCTTTCGTGGGAATTTCCTTGAATTCATGCCCCTCTAAGTTTTTACAAGTTTTTGAAGAACTTAATTCTTGAGTCCATTCTTTTCGTCTTCTGTACTTTTGCCCTTTTTTTTTTTCCAAACTCTCCTTCCCAACCCTTTTTTTTATCTCTTTTTTTTTTTCCCCCTCCTGACCCTTCCGTCCATACCCCGACTTGACGATCACTTTGGGTTTTTTTTTTGAATCGTTTGCCTCAGTTGCTTTTTTCCCCCCCCCGTTCCCCCCGCTTCCTGACTTACAACTCCCCCCCCAAGCAGCCCCCCCTTCTCGTTCGTCGCCCCTCTTCTTTCCCTCCGAGTTAGTCTTCCTTTTTTTTGACTGCGCTCTTTCCCGCGAGTTTGGTCTTTTCCTGTTGATTGCCGCTGACCCATTCGTGGGTGTTTCCCCCTTGTTTTCACCTGATTACATGTAACTTTAGAACGTTTTTTCCCCCACGAAACAGCATCCAGTCCTCTACTCCTCCTTCCTTCTTTACAACCTTGTTTCCCCCCACATCGTACGAACCTGGTTAATGGGGACTCCTTTTTTTCCCTTTTTTTCCGCCCGTTCCTTGTCTTGTGGGTGTTCCTTTTGCTTTCTTCTGACCTGTTTCTTTTTTTCTTACTGGTCTTCACATTCCTCTCGTTGGTTCGCTTCTTCGCTCTGTTTTTTTTTTTTTTTTCTGGCCGGCCATTGGCGCAGTTTGATTCCTTTCCCTCGATATTTTTGAAGAAGCATCCTTTTTTTTTTTTTTTGAGTTTGATAGAGATTTCCCTTTGGCTTCCCCACAGGACTGCATTTTAGTTCCCTTGCGCTGGGAAGCCCCCGATCTTTTCCTTAATCCCCTGTCCCATGACTCTTGACCGAACTGGCGTTTGACTGGTTGGCGCCCCCCTACCAACAAAACCGCCAATGTCCACCACTTTCTTTTTCCCGACCCAGGTGCCTTCCCCCCTTTCGAGAGTGATGTGGCCAAAACCCAACTCCGGAGCACCTTTTTGGCGGCCCGTGACGCGTTTTGGGGCATTTGGATTAAAGCATTGTTGGCTCTGTCTGTCGTTAAATCCCCCCCCTTCTCTTTTTCGTTCATGGGCCCCTTTTTTTTGAGTGGCACCCCCCAAAAAAACACCCCTTTTTTGGTTTTTTTGAGCATCCTGATCCCCCAATGCTTTCCTGGCGGCTTCCCTTTTTTTGTAGTCCCAACACTCAAGAACGGCCCACCCGTCCGATTGGACGGCTGTATTTTCCCGGCTCATCCAGGGTCTTCTGTTTTTGCCTTTTTCTTTGTTTTAAGGCTGGTTAGCTCGTTGGTTGCTTCCCTTCCGGGACCCATTGTCCAAACCAAAGCCCAACTTGCCATTTCTTTTGCCCCTGGGTGGCTAGGTCAGTTTCTCAGGGGTTTTTTTTCCCCCCCCTTCCTCCTGCGAGTTTTTTTGAATTGAAGTTTTTTTCCCCCCTTGCCCAAAACCCAGACGTTCTTGCACGACTTTTGAGGTGACTCTCATCAGTTTTTACTTCCTGTGTTTTTATTTTCCCCTTTCCTCCATTCTTCCCTCTTCCCTACTGAGTTCCCCGCTCCGCCACTCACGCGACGACGTCTGGACCCTTTGGTTATTGTTTGTCTTTCTTCTGGTTCACTTTTTCCGCTGTTTTTTAACCCTGTGGTTTTTTTTTGCTGTTTGGCTGGGAAACCCCATTTTCTTTTTTTTTTTTTTTTCGTCCCTTTGCTGCCTTTTTACAGCGCTTCCCCCTTTTTCACTCCTCTCTCCCGGCCGCCGACTTTTTTTTTTCCCGCGATTTGCGGTTAGGAGGACGTGGACCGGTTTTCTCCCATTCCATGATCACTCCCCCCTTTTCTTTCCCGTTCGGCTCTTTCCCGTCTTTTGGTTCGCGTTTTGCTTTTCCTTTTGGTTGGGTACGCCTTTTTCCCCATTTTTGTAGCCGTTCCTTCCATTGTGAACCCTTGCGCCCCCCGTTTCACCCCTTCCCCCCGTTGTACGAACAAACACCCTTTCTTGACATGTTTTTCGCGGTTTTTCCCTGTTGTGGGTTCCCCCTCTTTTCCGAAGGGATTTTTTTTTGTTTTTGTTGATTTCCTTCCAGCCACATGCGTCACCGGTTGGCACCGATAATAATCCTCCCCCCATCAACTTAATCACCCCTCCCCCAACCTGGCATTTTTCTTTTGTTTTTACAACCGATGTTTCGACCCAAAAAATTCCCTTCCCTTTGGTCAGTTCTTGTTTTTTGGTTCATCCATGCCCAGATCCACTTTTGACCCTCCCCCGAGTTGCAAACCCAAGTAACTTCTAGTTCCCCTCCCTTCACCGTTCCCCTTGGCCGTATCCCATTTGTTTTTTCAGGCCCTTTTTACCACATTGAAGCGCCACTTTACACCGAACGTCATACTTTGGGTCGTCCGCCTTGCTAAATTTTCCTTCCCGTCAATCGCATTTTTTTTTTCGTGCTACCTTCAGAAACTCAGTACGGACCCATCCAACCTCATTCCTGTTGATTTTCAATTTCTGTTTTCCCCTTCTTGGCCTGTGGTAGCTCTTTTCCCCCTCCTCCTCTTCTACTACTCCTCACGAACAATTTTTTTGTCCCCTTTTGCTTTTTTTGTTTGTCCCCCGATTTTTTTTCTTTTTCCGTTTTTTTCGACCAAATACCAATTTCCCCGAGGACCGGCAACATACCTCCAAACCGATGTCCTTTCTCAGCACCGATTGTAAAATCTTCTACCTCGTCCCCGGCCCTTTATCTGCCCATGCCCGTGGAGTCTGTTTTCTGTTCGGTATCGTGACTCTTCCTTTACTTCACTGCCAGTTTTTTTACGTCGGTTTGAGGTTTCCTGGTCCTTCCTAACTATTGTACCGGAGGAGTGCTTGTTGGCCTCTTGCATCGTGGTTTCCGACCCGTTCCGACTCCCATCCGCTCCCCCCCAAGCTCATCCCCACCCCCCCCAACCCCCCGTGTCCCTTTGTACACGACGGCGTTTTGCCCATTCAACCCCTCGATTTTTTCAGCAAACTCTGTAAAGGAATCCATTCCGTTTCGCGCACCCTACGACCCCCTTCTTTTGACCCCCCACGCGGACATTTTTCAACCCTTTTTCCCCTTTTCGTGCAAACTTGGTTTCGACCTTTTTTTTTCCACCTCCTCCTAAGTTTGTTATTCACGGACCCTTTCCCCGAGAATATTGTAAACTTACTCTCTTTGACCTGGTGACCCAGACGACCTTTCAGTTCTTCCCCCATTTTTTTCCCCCGCTTTCGAAGGTCTGGCCCCCCAGCTTGTCCCCCTCCACCCACAGATGGAGTTCTCATCCTCCTGGCCTTTATCCCGCCCCGCGTTTTTTTCCTGTTCCTCTTTCGGCCGTCTCAAAGGTGTAGTGCTTTCCTTCCTTTTTTTTCTTTAGTGATTCCCTGGTTCATACTCCCCTTCAGGATGCTGACCCCCCCCCCCACACCCCCCCCCCCCCCCCCCCCTTTTTTTGTTCTCTCCGGTTTAGCTTAGGGTCTCTGCCGCTCTTTCTTCCTTGAAATTAGCTAGACCAGTGCTCACCAGTTCATGCCCCCGCCCTTTTTTTCCTCCTCCAAGTTAGTCATCTTGGTTGAAGAAACTGCCCCCGTTCCTCATTATGCCGGTTCACTTCTGATGGTTCGTGAAACCCTTGTTCCCCGGTTTTTACCTTTTCTTTTATGTTTTCCGTCCCTTTTTCCCATGCCTCCCGTTTTTTTTTTATTCCCCCTTTAATGATCCACTCGCCAGTGCGCTTTTGAGCCCACACTTCATAACATTAACACCCTCCCCCACTGATTCCTCAACCCCCGGGCTCCTTTTTTTTTAGTAGCTTCCTTTCTCCTGGAGATTCCCCCCCCAGCCGTTCCGCTGTCCTCCTGCCCCTTTAGTTATGTGGGCTTCCAGTGCCCTTGCAGTTTCCCATTTTCCCCCCCTTTTCGTCCCCGGGCGGGATTTAGAAATGTGATACCCCCCATGCTGCCCGGTGCTCTCATCCCTTTTGTGCGAACTCGTTTTTCCCTCACTTTCAGTTTTGAGAGCGTTTTCTCCCCTTTCCCTTTTTTTCTGTACAGACCCAATGTAGTGCTTTTTTTTTTACTGTTGTGTTCCTGCACCTTCCCCCCCTGGGAATATTCCCCTATCGGTTACTTTCCTTGTCTTTTTCGTTTTTCCCAGGGAACATCCCCCGCGTTTCTCCTGATCATTGTGCTCCGTCCTTTTTTGCACTACTTCTCTCTTTTGACACTCCCCCGTTCTCCTCCATGCTCCCCAGCGAGGGTTTTTTGGCCCTTATTCACTTTTCTGGGATACCTGTGGTGGGGGCCCCTAACTTAATATTCGTACCCTTTTCCACAACCTACCCAATTCTTTTTTTGCCGTCCAAGGAGGGACACAATCGTCCCCTTGGGACCTCTATCCGTTTATGGATTGCTTTGGCTGGGTTGTTTCATTTGTTTTTCCCATCCTTAGGTGTTTTGTCTGTCTTTATTGCTATTTTTCCATGGATTTTCCCCCTGCTGCATTTTTACTTGGCCGGCAGATCCCCCTTTGTTTTTTCTTGGCGTCCTTTACCCACGTAAATCTCTCCCTTTTTTTCCCCCTCCGCCTAAGTTTTGTTTTTTTCTGCGGGAGTGACTGTGCACGGGTGTGTTTTTTTTCATCGGCGAACGTTCAGGCAACGACCGTTGATGTCTTCTTTGTTGCCAATTGCGTACCCCTTCAGATCCCGGGAAGGCCTACCCCCGAGGCTGTTGTCATTTTCCACCTCCGCCCCCCCCCCCCAATGTCACCCCCCCCCCAGCCCTTCAAGAGGTCCTGAGGGCCATTTTTTGATGTTTTTCTTTCCCGTCGATGAGTTAGTGTTCACATTCTCTTTCGGGTCCCTTTTTTTCCATTATCCTTTTTTTTCCCTACTTCAAACACTCTCCGTTTTGCAGGTTGGTGCCTTTTTTGAGTTTTCTCGAGTCTTTTCCAGAGGCCTCCTGAATTTTTTTTTCTGCCCCCCCCCATGCCTTTGGCTTCTTAATGAACCTCCTTAGGGAGGCCCCAAAAGAACTAGTGTCCAACCCGGTTTTCCCCTTCAGTGGAAATGGTCCGTTTTGTTTTTAACATTTTCCCGGTTGCTGTACTTCCCTTTGTTGCTCTTTCAATCCCGTCCGACCCGGCCATCGCTCAATTTAATTCGCCCATTTTCTTTCCTCGTCTTTTCGTTCCCCCCCTTGCTCTCTCCGCCATTCAGGTTTCACCTTTTTTTTTCCCACCCCCTATGGTGTCCCTTTCAACTGCATTGCCAACTCCACTTCTGCAACGCCTTTTTGTCGACACACTCCCTTCTCGTTAGAGATGATCATTCAGCCACGGCATCGTCGTTTTTGACTTTCCTGATTTCCTGTTTGATTACCCGAATCGGTATTGTGTTTTGCTCGCGTTGTTGCAACTCGGTTTTTTTGGAAGGGACCGCGCACTTTCTTGGGCACCTCAACGCTTTTAATTCCCCCCCCCCACCGTCTGTTTTTTTAAAAGATGTTTCCCTTCCCGTGCCTTGATTCCTTGTTAGTCGATCAGTTGTTGTCGGTTCTTGCTCCTTCGGGGCATTCCGTTTTTATCTCTCCCACTTCATTTCTCCTTTTCCCGAGCCTCGTCCACTAATCTGAGATTCTCCAAGCGGTTATCGGCCCCCCCAATATTCTCCTTGTCTCTGTCGGTTTTTGCTCCCCCTCCCCCGTTCAAAGTCACTTGAGCACACTTTTTTTCTTAAGGGGAACCCCCCCCCGTTTTTTCACTGCGTGGTCTTGGTCGAGGCCTTCCCCCGATTCTTTTTACTGGGATCTTTTGTAGCTGAAAACCAGGCCTTGACCATTAGAGAGAAACCTCGTCTCCCCCTCGTCAACATTCCCCCTTTATTTCGTCATTCTCCCCGTTCGTTGACACTCATTTCTTTCGGTTACGGTTGTTTCCGTTACTTGGCCCTCTTGTATTTTCTCAACTTTTTTTTTCTGTCCCCCCAACGTTCCCGTTTTCCCTGGTGCTTCGGCTTGCCGCCCCCGATTCTATAAGGAGAGCCTTCATCTTTTTTTCGGTTTTCTCTTTTGAGGTTTTCTCCCCGGCCTCCCAGTGCTGGCGGGTGGGGTTGTTCTTCGTGTGGGCTTAAGTATTCGTCCCCCCCTGTTTCCCGTAAAAGCCAAGTCCTCGATTGTGACACGCCGCAGCGTCCCCCTATTACACTGACCATGGAGGCGCCCCCCCCAGTTCGTACCCTTTCTCTATAACCCCACCTGCACTTCTCCCCTTCTGCTTTTTGGACTTCGTCCCACCCCTCGTGGGATAATCTTCCCCCCCCGCGGTCTCGCCTTGATTTTTTTTTTCTTTTTTTGAGGCACCTTCTTCTTTTTCTCGGTCCTGTTTCCAGTAATGGGCCTCGATTTGACTGTGTGACTGTGCTAGGGGCCTATGCTTTTTTTTTTCGACACCCCCCTTCCGGCCACTTTTGGGGGGGTTGCAGGTGCGTTTGGAACACTTGAGGGTTCTCGGAATTTCTTACTTCGGTCCTTAGTCTCGACCCACCCGGTTCACATCGGTGCACTATTTTTTTTTTTTTGTCGGGTATTCTCTGACCGTTTCGTAGCTTCTTTAATGAGCGTCCCCCTTTTCTTTTCGTCGACTTCGACTTTAAAGGGCGGCGTCTTTTTGGTTTTCGCGTGTACTATGGCTTTTTGCCTCGGGATTTTTGCATGATTTCCCCCCGGTTCAAACCTCTCCCCCAAGTTCCCGCTGGAACTCTCCCCGACAGTTTTCGTTCCGTTTTCCCTTGTTCCCCCCGGGATTTTACGTTTTTTGGCTTGCCCCCCTCTTATCGATCGTTCCCCGTTTATGCCTCCTCGGTTGGTTTTGGAAACCTCTTTCCGATGGTGAGTTGGGTTTTGATTTTGATTGATTTCGGGTGCGCCTATCATCTTAACCCTTCCTATGGTGACCCCTTGAATTTGTTTTTTACAGTGATCCCAACCCCCAAACCCTTTACGACCCTGGGTTTTTTTTCCTTTACCCCCCACCACGCACCCCCAGACCACTCGTCCCCCCCCTCCGTTTTTATAGTCGGTGCTGATTTGCTTCTTTCCCCCACCGTCTCCTTCCCCCTTCCACGTGGTGATTTCCGTTTCGAAAAACAGGTTAGAATCCAATTTCTCCCTTGTAGTTAGCCCACGTAAGCCTTGCAGCTCTTATTTTTCGGTATTGTTTAAGAAGCCTTACGATTTTCCTTTTTCCCTGCTCCGCTCCCCTTTTTAAGAGAGTCGTTTTCTTGTCTTTTTTTGACTTTCTTTGTGATTCTCCTCTTTGTCTCACTCTTGGTTTACCCCCCAAGCACCTTTCCGAGCGAGTCCCCCATTCTTTTCGGTTGTCCCCTGGTACCAGATTGCACTCTGCAGAACCCCCTGGGGCTTCCGTATTTTTCCGTAATTGGGGGCCTGGCCCTTAGAAAGGTTTACTGTTCTCACTCCCCGTGGACTTTCATGGATTAATTTTGGTTCCTTTATTATGTCAGACTTTCCTATTTAACCCACCTGTCTGTTCGCCTCCCTTTCTTCCCCCCCTGATATTTCTTGACTTTTGTTTCCACCCCTTCATCAACACCTCGCTTTTTTTTAATTTTCCTAACAGAGTCCACCGTTACTTACCCGCTGCTTCTGTTTTTCTTTAATGCACCCTTTTCACCAACGATCCCTTTTGTCATAACCCAACCCTGATGGCCCTGCTTTCTCGTCGCCGCCTTGCCCCCCCTGGCTGGTGTTCGTCTCCTTTTGACTTAAAGTCAGTGTCTTTCCGCCTGATTTCTTTGATATTTCGCTTTCCACTCTTTGGCCCCCCCCCTTTTTTGACCTCGATTCCCAATGAAAAGGGAGAACCGTTTGTCCCCCCAGACTGTCCCCATCTTTCCCCTCTCCCCGTCCCGTTTTTCTACAACAGTTCCCCCCCGTCGTAGCGTCCGGGAAATGTTTTACAATGTCGGACCTTCGCTGACCACGGTTTTTTTTCTTTTTTCATTTTGGTGGTGTCATTGCGCTCCCCCGCCCTTTTCCTTTAGTTTGGAGTACTGTTTTGTAACCATTACAGATAAGCTTGCCAGTAGTCATGGTCACTTTCGCCGGAGTTAGCACATCTCATTTCTCTCTTTTTCATATATAATTTTGTGTGTTTTTTTTTTTTTTTTTATGCGATTTGTCGTTCCCCCTGACCTGGCGGGGCCGCATGCCCATGATGGCTATCTGCGAAGCCATAAAGTTCTTTAACTTGACCGCCGCCCCCAGCTCACCTCTTGCCTGTGCGAGCGTGCCCCCAAACCCACCACCGGAGAATTTTCCCTGGACCTCCTGTTTCGTTTCCCCCCATTTTGTCCGCATGCTGGTAGACCGGGCTTGTGTGCGCTGCCGGTTCTGGTGGTGTTGTTTTTCTTTTTTTTTTTGACTGGAACACTATTATCCTCATGCCTCCCGTCAGGCGTTTTTTTTTTTTGTGGCAATGCCCGTCTTCTTCTGTTCCCAGGAAATCTGTTGCAACCCCAAACTGGGGTCCCCCCCAAGATGTTCCCCTCGCCTTTTTTAGATACCACTCTTTTCTTTTTTACGAAGGGCGGTGATTGGCCACCAGGCCCACGATCTGGCAACTGGACTTTTTTCGAGAGTTACAGCCCTGGGATGCTGTTTTAAGTTCCGAACGCGCGGGTGTCTGTGTTTCTTTTTCGACAATTGTGTCACAATCCCCAACCCAAACGTACTCCCCCTCCCTCAACACAGCCCCCCGTTCTTTTTTTATCGTCACTATTTCTTTTGTCGATCAGTTAAAAACCCACCCTCATGATGATTTTTTTGTGGACTTAAGGGTGTTGGACCTTCCAAACCCCCCTTTTGTCACAACTTCCATTTAAGAGAAGATTTTTTTAGTTTTCCATTCCAGTTTTTTCCTTTTTCTTTTCCCCCCATTATAACTTGCCCCCTCATGTCACCGTCTTCCCCGAGTTCCGAGTCCCGCCAGCCCTTTTGCTGAAGCTCCCCCATCCCCCCATAGGTTGAGTGTGATTTTGTGTTGGCTTTTTCAAGCGCGATGAGGTTCGGCCTGTTTTTTTCGCAGGTCGCTGTATGTTTCCACCCTAGCCCTCTTTTTCGGACGAAGATATCTTCAATCTGTGTGTTCTTAAAACGATCCCTAGTTCCGTAGCCAGCGGCCGTCCGGTAGTTTGACGTTCGTGTGGTGACATGCGTTTGGGAGTGGTCCGAAGTGAGGTTTTGACATTCGTTTCGGCTACCATCCCCCTTCCCCCGAATCCCGGTTAGATTTCCCCGCATTTTTTGTTGCCTACCAGTCGCACTGTTTTTTGGGGTTCCGTCTCACCCAAGCGTGGAGGCCGTTTTCCTTGCAGTTTCCGACATCCCGACTTTGCCATTACTCGTCCGCCCCAAATTTTCTTTTTCCCCCCGAGGTGTTTTTTTAGTCTCTTATTTTTTCTGGGGTTAAAGTGTGGGTTCGGAAGTCTTTTTGTCCCGACTAGTGCTTTTGTGTGAGTTTTGCTCTTTTCCAGCCACAAAGGCCACGGGAAAACTCGCCCGGGGTGCCAATCACTCCATTCTTTTGAACATCCCCCCCCTTTACTAATCAAAATCAAACACCACCCCTTAGGCCAATCCGTCTTTTTTACAACTCTTTTCGAACCCCCACAGCTGAAAGTGGCCGGCTTTTTGGCACCTCCATCTTTGCCCTTCCCCAATCCCCTAACTCCCCTTCCCTCCCCTTGTTCAACCAGTCAACTGTAGAGTCGCCGGTTTCCCGTTGGCCCGAGGCCCTTTGCCCTTCCCCCCTCCGTTCATCCCCCCTCAACTCCAAGCTGCCACCCTACCAACGACCTTTGCCAATCTTCCCCTCGCAGTAAATTGTCTTCCTCCCCCGACTAGACCTGTCTCTCAACCTCATCACAGAAGCTACGTCCCAGGATTTGATCCCCCCGTCCATCGTTTTTTTTTTTTTTTTTTGATGATTGCCGGTTTTTTTCCCACTTTTTTTTTGTCGTGCTCGCTTTTTCTACTCCCGTTATTGACGCATTTCATTTGTCAGCCCTCTGTTGTTTTGCTGCTGTTTGTTCGGGCACCGCTTATTAAATCCTCAAAACATTTCCTCCCTTTTCGACTTTATGCCCCACTCACCCCTTTTTTTCAATCCCCCAACCGTTGATGCCTTTATGATCCCCCCATACGCCCCTCTCGCTCCCGCGCACACTCGTCTCTTTGTTTTTTTTTTTGTTTGTGGTTTGCATGGTACGTTTCCCCAGAAGCCTCGGAGTTTGA
>Ga0179591_1282185_pt1 | contig 17198 bp, 21 predicted proteins | sample CZOMad2_1_08_16f_FD_182891 | JGI IMG/M metagenome (GOLD analysis project Ga0179591, IMG submission 182891) | Vadose zone soil fungal communities from Angelo Coast Range Reserve, California, USA - CZOMad2_1_08_16fungal (PacBio error correction) | ecosystem: Environmental > Terrestrial > Soil >... | reverse complement strand
CCCGCGAATAATTTGTAGTCGCCACAACGAACCTTGGAGAGATAGCGAAAACCTGTTAGGGGTCCTCAAGTTTGCAGGGTGGGTGTGGTGGTTAGAAGAGGAAGAGTTCCCCTTTCTGGGGGTGTTGAAGTTTTGCTTAATTACTTCCCCCTATTTGAGGGTAGGTGAAAGGAGGAAGTCGAGGTCCGTCGGACAAGGCAGTTTGCCTGGCGTTACGGTGGCTGGTGACCTCACACCTCCATCCCTTTGATTCTTTCGTTTCTGTCGCGCCGGACAGGGGTTTTCCCGGCCTTCTTTTTTTAAACCCGATTGTAGCCCCCCTTTTGGGAAAGGGTCCTGGTAGTCCCTCCAACTGGTAATTTCTGTTTGGTGTGTCAACATTAGGATTGGAATCGGTCTTTAAGGATGGTTTTTTAAACGGTTGTTCGGTTGTATTTTTTTTTGTCTCATACGGTGGCGGTTGCCCTGGGTTTGTCGTAGGCCTTGGCTTGGCATTTCCTGCGGCCGTCAGCGGTTCACTCGCTGCCCCTATTGGCTCCTTCCATTTCCCCCAATTGTTTTCAATGTTTCCGCGATGGCCCGCGCGCATCTTGCTTTTTTTTTTTTATCCCGCACACCAATAAAAGCCGTCGCTTCGATCATGGACAGCTTTTTTTCCCCGTTTTGGTTGCTTTTCCAAAGGAAAAGGTTTTTTCCCTTCCCCCGACGAAGGGCAAGCTCGTGGTTTTCATTTCGTTGGTTGATTCACTTGTGAGTTCCAAACTATTCTGCGCCCTCGGGCGGCCAGCAGATTTTTTCAGCGGGAATCATCCTTTTTTTTTCACTGCATTTTCGTGAGGAGTTTTGACCGTGACGGCGGTTTTTTTTTCGGACTTTTCGCGTGACGCGACTTTATTTTTCCAGCCAAGGGCGCGGGCAGGTCGCGGGGCATCCACAATCGGCCAATATTCATTTTCTTCCGATCGTCTTCCTACGGAGCTGTTCCCCCCGACTGTGCTCGAGGTGCGCGGGTTTGTTTTTTCACCCCTGTCTGACCCTTCGACATCTTACGGCCCCAAGGCCGGAAGTTTTTGGCCATCGCCCTTATAAAGCTCTTTTTACACTGAAGTTTTCTTACTCGCGTCCGACGCATACAAGTGAGTTGCCCCCCTTGAACCTTTGAGAAAAGGTGTCCGGCCAACTCCCCTTTCGATTTCCGATTCCTGGGCCGGATCTTCTATAAGCTCGGCGCAAAGTTTCGCTCCTTTGATAACCCTGGGCGAGACATTCCGATGGGGCCGGCGCCGGCGTCACCCTCATCCGGTCGATTAGCCCTTTTGAAATCGGTCCAATAGCGTGGCCCGGCACCGAATTGTTTCGCGATTTAACTCCACGCGCATCACGTTTTGGTTTTTGAAAAGGGCGCCCTCACTTTCTTCGTTTTTTTCCCGGACCCCCGGATTCGCGTAGACCCTAGGCCTATTCCCTCCCAGTTTTTCTTTTTACATCTAACGAGGCGCATCCTTTTCTTGCGCCGGCATTTAATCCCCCCACCCGGCCATCCTGTCCTCCGATCAGTCGCGGTTTTTGCCTTCGCCGCTGTTGTTTTTCCATTTCCGTTTGGCCCCCGTTCTTCGGATGTTTTTCGACAAAAACTTAGGCCATGCCTTGACCGAATCCGCAGGAGGCCGGGTTTGGCGTGAAGGCCTATAGAGGGCTTCACCCCCCGGCCTATCCTCTGTGGTTTTGTGGAGAGTTTGGAGATAAATTGCCGGAGTGCTCATGGCGGGCTCCCTCGCCGGCCTTTCCGTTGGTTTGCGGTCACTGGCTTTTTGATACTAAGTTTATGCGGAAGCCTTTTTGCCACCACGTCTTCGAACCCGGACCATGCGTCCGCCCTTCTGATTCGGCCAGCAGGGATGCGACGTTTGCCCATTCTTTGCAATAGGATCCAGCGGCGTGCTTGCTTGAACAGGTTCTGGCGGCTCCTTGCCATGGTCGCTGCTAGTTTTCGACGGCTGGAAACGATCCCGTGCCACCATCCCAAACGGTCTTTATGAAGGAGCTCTCATGCGAAATTCCCTTTCCAATCGCCTCTTGACTTGGAGACGTTTTTCTTGAGCGGGGGTCTTGAACCTCTTGTGTTTTCCACAGCATATGGCGTACGACCCCCCAGCGGCTGACGCGGGTCTTCTTATCCAACTTCCGGCCCTCCAGGTATAAAGAGTTTTTTTTTTTCGACACCTCTTTGGTGTTATATTCCCAAGGATCCCCTTTGATGCTCAATTATCAGTCCTGATTTACGGTTAAGATTTTGATCGATGGAAACATCCCTTGAATTTTGGAATTTCTGCCCAAAGGAATAAAAAAGGATTTCCACAGATAGAGATCGGTTAAATATATAGAGTCAGAGGATAGATCTGAAAAAGTAAGCCAGGATTTTATTGACAGTGTGGAACTTCTCCGGTTGGAGAAGGGGAAAGTTTCTGAAGGAATCTTCTCGCCAGGGTGGTGTTTTCTGTTTTTTTGTTTTTTTTTTTTTTTTTTTTTTTTTGTTTTGTTTTTTTGGTATCAAACTCCTTCCGTCGCTCACACCTTTCGTGCACCCTTCCTTACCGCGTCCCCATCTTTTGCGGTGTTCCGATCCCGCTCATTGGCCTCCCCTCTGCGCACCCCTGTTATTGCCCCTCAACCTTCGGAGTTTTTTTTTTTTCCAGAACCCTTCGGTTCTTCGTTTTCCTTGTGGTGGCCCCGTCTGTCTGACCCACCAGCGTCGACGTCCATGCGCCTTCTTTTCTCTTTGGCGTTCTTTTGATCAAAACGCCGCCTTTTTCGACAGCTTTTTCGAAGCCCCCCCAATGATTGGACTTTGGCGTTTTCGCCTTTTGCCAGGGGGCCTTATATAAGGGATTTGGCACTTCTGCCTGGCGTGAATCCCAAGGCCGCGGCTCGGCCCCCCACCCAGGCCCATTCCAGGGTTTTTTCAATTTCAACTCGTTTTTCACACAAGGCAGCTTACCTGATCTCTCGCTGGATTCGGGGGTTCGGGCTCCAGCGGCTGGGCCGGACCCACTTCCCGATCTGCACGTGGTCCTTCTTTCGGCCCTTTTTCGGCGGCGCCATCACACTCTCCGGGACTTGTTGGAGTGTGGCCAACCCCCCTTTGCCGCCCCTTTTTGAAGGAAGGGTCTCGATCACCCTCTGACTCCTCCTGAGCGCCAGACCCTGGACCCGTGACCGGGCCATTTTTTCTGCCACGGCCGACGCAACCTGTTGCCCGACTAAAGGTGCATCCTATATAACTCTGGTTTCGACCAGCCATTGCGGTCCACCGTTTGGTTTTCCAGGTTCGTTTTTGATTCGCGCGCGTAGCAGCCGGCCTCCCGTCTGCCTCGCGCTGCACCGTACCTTTTTTTTCCGAGCTCCCACCCCCCCCCGGACGGTGAATGACGGTCCGCTAATACGGCGACCCCCGTGCTTTTTTCGCGAAAATGGCCGGGACCGATTGGCCCGAGCCGCTGATCGGAAATTTTTCCTTTTCCCCCTGCCTTAATTTTCCCATAGCGTCCAAGGCGTGACATTTTGCTGCGTCAGCGATTGCCATGCGGTCAGAAGTTTGGGCCCCCCTGTTTGCCCACCCCTCCCCCCACCGGGGTGTTGGCGACCACCATGTTACTCCTTTTGACCAAGTTTTCTTGTCGATTCCCGCCGGCCCCCCTCGGCAGGGCCGCAAATCTCACCCCCGACCGGAATGGACCCCATTGCGCCTACGGCAGCGCCGCTTTCCTGCCAAAGTCATTGTTTTTTTCTTTCATTCTAGGCTGCTTTTACTCCGGTCTACAGCGCCATGTGGCGCAGACGTTTTGTTTTTTTCTCTTCCCGGGCCACATTGAGGGATTTCGTTCGGATTTTTTGTTACCTGCCCAGGCCCTACTTTGGATATTTCTGTCTTCTTTCGCGGGATCGACAAATACCCCAGATGATCGCCAGGAGCCTTGGATCAGGTTTTTTCATTGGTGAAAGGAATTCCGAAGGGTCTTCATGGTGCGTTCCTCGTGTCCCCGGTACCCCTACCTCGCTCCTGCTCCTTCCCCCAACCCCCATTCAGGGGTATAGTAAGGTTGGGCTGGAAAAATCCTCGGCTTCCTCCCCCAAAGCATTTGATCGTTTTTTTTTTGGTTGCCGCGGTCCCAAAGATTGTCTCGGGGACCTTTATTGCATCCCCCCTTTCACCCTTCCCGGGCGGTTCTTTTTTTTGCGCTCATTAGTCGCTGGGTTCCTCTTCCCTTTTCGTGGCGATTCGTAGACAGTTTTCAAATCGCAAATGGGCAAACAAGTTATCAGCGTTTTTTTCCGGAACTTCTGTCTTCTTTCCTCCCCTCTTGTGTTGTGTTTTTTGGAGATTTTAAATTATCATTCTTACTCCCTTTGATCGACTTGTTGACTTCGTTGATTCTCTTCTCGAAAGCACTTGAAACGTATCACTACCCCCCCCTCTTTTACGACTCTGATTATGGACTCTGAGTCAACGTTTTTTTACAGCGCTCTGGCCGATGGATTTGCATTCCCTTCGTTCCATCTTGTAGTTTTGACCCCGGCTGCCACCTCGATCCGCTCAGGCGTTTGACCAGGAAAATCTTTTTGTATCGCGCCCATCCCCCAATGTGTCCCCGGCCTGCTGGAGGCGATTGATGGGTACCCGTTTAGGCCCCACGCGTGCCGTGCTGGCGGACACCTCTTTGTCTTCCGGCATGCCATGGGACCCAGGTTCCCGATGAAATTAGTCCTTATCGACATTCCATTTTCTGGTATGAGTGCTTTCCCCCGCGCAACTATTCGAAAGCAAGGGAGTCAGGCCCGTGGGTTGCAGGTCTCACCTGCCCTTGTTAATTTCCCGGCATTGACCGACCCTGTTCGGCACCGAAAGTGCCCTCTCTGCGCCCTTCCTTGCTTGAGGACCCGTGTCTCGCATTTTCTCCTTCGATTTTCTCCCACCCCCTCACGAATGCCACTCCTTAACTGCTTCGCTTCTTTGGTTCGGCGCAATGGTGTTTCCTTTCCACGTCGTTTCTTGGTCTCTGGGCCCACCCGTTCTGTGGCCACTTACCTCCTGCAACTTTTCGAACTGTTTTTTCCAGGTTTATGTTCGCAACACCCGTGGGCTTTTGAGGATGCCGTCTTTAGTTCCGCCTTTCCTTTGTCTCTTTTTCCGTGCAAACCCACATGCCCTCTGATCGGATGGGCGGGCAGCGTTTTCTCATTCTACCCTCATTCACCCCTTAGCCTGGGCATTCGGCACATTTCGGGACCACTGTGCCAGGTTCGGTCTACGTCGAAAGGCGCCTTCCCTTCAGGTTCTTGCTTGGTCTACTTATTCATAAGCGCGAGTTTAAACCTCTTCGACTTTTTTTGAAATAATTTGCTGATGACTTGAGCCGCTTTTGATAAACCCCGCGGGCGGGCCCGAGTCGAACCGAAACTTTCTTCTACCGATTTTGAGTATCGACCAGTGATTAGGGCTCCAAGTTGTTTTGAGGGTTTGACTTCTCCACAAAGCGGTGCCGGGGGATTTCTCGAGGGGGACGATCCCCTCGCTCCGATGCCTTTTTCTCGTGATTTTCACCCCGGCAAGGGCGGCCGGGGCGTGGTTATTGGCTGGCAACCCTTTTTTTGCAATCCGGAGTTTAGGTATTTCCTGCTTGGTCGTGCGCGTACTGCTTTTTCTACTCGGGCATTTTAGTTTGCCGAAGCTGTTTTCGCGCCGATACCCTTGGGAGGGCCTTTATGGGCCGGATCTGGAGCTGAAGGTGATATTATTGGAAGGCATACGCGGGGTCCTGGGCCTCCTTTTGGGGGGACGGTTATGATGCGCTTTTCCTAGCTGGCGGAAGTCAGTCGTTTATTCCTGATCCTCAGGACGTCCCGTTTGCGGGCGTTGCCACAGCTTTCATTTGTTTTGATTTTTTTCGTTTTTTGCGGCCGTTTTACGCGTGGCTGCCAGACTTCGCACTTCACGGCGCATGTACCCTTGATCGACCACGGCTGGGTCGACCACAAGACTGGGGCACTGACCGAAGTAGGCCGTTTTGCTGCTGTTGTCCCCGCCTGATTTTTTTGAGTTAGGCCAAATTCTCGCTCACCCCTTTTGCGTCGAATTCTTGGTTTTTCCGAATTGACCGGATCGTGGCGGCGAAAGAGACCGCGTCTCGACCTGTGGCGCGCGGTGAAGGTTTGTTTGATTCTCCGCCTTTCCGCGTACTGCATTTTTTGTCGACGGCCAAATCCATTCCCTCGGAAGTCTTCGCCTCGATCGTACGGCTTCGCGATGTAACCGGTTTTTCGGCGGTCGGGTGGTTGATTGGCTCCTCAATCGGACATCATCTTTCCCTCCCATGGTAAGTGGTTTGCCATCGCGATTTACTCTTTTATCATTTCGGCTGAAGCGCTGTCTTTTACTCGCCGGGCGCTTCATCAAAAAGTGTCATTACTGACGTTTAAACAACCCCCGCGAACCGCTTCCCCCACTCTTTTTTGGAACTTCCTTTTCTCTCGCTGCGGCCTTTTGCCTTATAGAAAAGGCTTTCTCATCGTTAGGCTTTGCCCACCCCGCCCCTTTTAGGCTCGTCCCTGGTTCCCTTAGGACGGCACCTCCCTTGCCCCCCCCGTTCTTCGTCGAAAGTCGGCACCATTCCTGGGGACCCCCGGCAACGATTCGGGATTTTGAAGGCGCCTGGCCACGATGGTGATTTTTCCTCCCGCATGCGGTTCGGCGCGAAAACAAGTGTCCCGGCACATCACGAATACTTCTTTCGTCGTAATCTCACCACGCGGAGCATTACGATTGGGCCGCCCCATAAAACCTTTTTTTACGGAAATGCGTGCCGATCTTCCGCTGTGGCCCTTTTGAGTGTTCGCTGTCGGTTTCTTCTCCCCGCTTTGCGGTGGAGCAACTTTCGTCCCCCAAACCTGGAAGTCAGGGGCAGGAATTGAAGTTTTCTTTGCGCTTTGCCTCTGGGCCCTGCATTCTGAGCCCCACGCATTATCTCCTCGCTCTCCCCAGGTGTTTTGTTGAGGATGTGGTTTTCCCATTCTTTTTGTTTCAGGTCTCCTGTCGGGCTCGGCCGCGGCCGGCCTCCTGTGCCCCCGGGGACCTTGTCCCCTTTTCAGCTACGTGGTTGTGGCGGCAGTCTTTTGGCGCGTTGCCACGTTAAACGACCCCGCGGCCACTCCGATGACGGCGACAGCATTTTTCCTTCCGACCGTGTTTGGAAAAGGATGCGCTTTCCAACGGGATTCGGCGGGCGGTGTTTTATGGACGCGCAAACTTTGATGGGCCATGTTCTGATCTTTTTCGCGCTGCGAAACGCTGCCTGATGTCGCCTACAGGGCGTGATTTGCCGTCTCATCGGCGCTTTTTTTTTTCTTTCCACTGTCGCTTCCGGTTCCGGGTGGATTCTGGAGTAGTTGAGCCGTCTCCGGGCATTCGCGTCCACGATGCGCTTTGCTGTACGGATTCCTGATCTTTGCCCCGGGCCGTCTTCTCGTTACATCTTTGAACCCTCTTTTTCCGCACGCCGCAGGTGGTCCCGGTTGTTTGCATGATCCACTTTTGATGCCGTCCGGCCTAGTGCCTTCACCGGTGGGATGTGATTTTGGCGTCAACCACTTCCGGGCCTTTGCGGCGGGGGGTGTCTGACTCCAGTCAGGCCGCCTCTCGCCCCTCGTTCCTTTCACCTCTCTCGCTGAGAGAAACACTTTTTAATTGCAGGTTTGCGATGATTTTCGGACCCGGCCCGCCCGGCCTCGGGCATCCCTTCGTTTCCAGGAGACCGCTTCTGTCCCGCAACGATTTCGTCCGGGCCGCATTTTTTGCTCGCTCGCCTGCTTCGCGCCGAGAGCCGCCATATTGGACTCACCGTGCGGCCCCCCCGAATTCGGACCACCTTCGGCTGCTTCGGTCGGCCGTCGTCGACCCACCCCATTACTTCTTTCCATGGCGCTCGATTTGGCGTTCTTGATCAAACTGGGGCCTGCCGCTCCTCGGCCGTTCGCGCCCCCCCCCCCCTTGAACTTTTCGTGGGCAAGTTGGCGTTTGCAGGGGGGCAGGGCGATTTAATGACGCACGCTTGCCCCCGGTCCCCATGCCGGAAGTCCCCCCCGCTCCACAACCCGGTCTTTTCTTCCGCGGCAATCCGCGACTTAACCTTTTCCCGAACTCGGCGTGTTTTGACACTGATCCGGCATCCGATTTTGGAGCGCTGCGTGTGTTCTGGCGACCTCTCACGATCATTCCGGACAGCAGTTGTCGCTTGGCCCCGCGGGGGATCTAAGCCATTTTCGAGCCCTCTGTCGCAATCACTTGCCTTTCCGGCTGATTGCCTGACTTATCGACCTTCCCACCAGCGACTCATTTGGTCGAGCATGAACCCCGGTCCCGTCCGCACCCTATGTCGCCGACCTTGTGAGCTCCCGACTCGTGGCTTGACGCCCATCTTTCGACGCTTTCTTTTCGGGTTTTCTGCCGCGCCCATTCTGATGGCGCCTACTCCATCGCTGCGCTGGCGCTCCAGTACCTGTACTCTGAACAGAAATGTCGGCGGGCCTCTTCTTCGGCCCTTTTAGGACTGCAACAGACGTTTCCTCTGGAAAATTGGCCTGGTGCTGCCCTGGCGGGTGGTGGCATCGGTTGTCTGGCTGTTACCTCCCGTCCATTCCTTTTGTCACATGTGAGTTTCGTGGTTTACCAGCGATTGCGCCGGGACTGAAGAAAGCCTTTGCCCCCACGCCCCACGGGTTTTTCGTCACCACCCAGAATTAATCCAGTTCCCCGGACAGGTTCTACGTGGCACCGTTGTGGCGCCCAGACAAAACCCTTTTCTCCCCCATTTGGCAGTTTCGGTGGAAGGCCCTGATTTTCATTTTTTGCAACGTTTGGTTGGCGGAGATTGAGGCTTTCGTCGCCTGCTTCTGCCCCGATGGCCGGGGTCCCCTCCTTTGGGTATGAGGCGTCTGCATCTGGCAGTGTAGATCGTTTTTTTTTTCCCTGCCAGCCCCTCCTGCGAGCTCTTGCTTCGATATTTCTCGCCCTTGCCCAACAGCAAAAGGCCATCGCAGGCCGTCCCCTTGGGTCGCGGGGCGCCCCATGACTGTGTTCCCCGTGCGGTTTCGCCAGCATTTAGCGCGTGTTTCAGTCCCATCACTCGTCCCTCTGGCCTTTGACTAAAACACTGTAGTGGTACCCGATGATTCATCACGTCTTCATGAACCTGCCTGCCCCGACCGGGTCCCGTCCGGCGGTCCCCCCCTGGTCGGCGAGGGGCCTGTCCTCCCTTGTTCTACATCGTCCCCTCCGCGCGGTTTTTGCCCGCGCCGCCCTATCTTTTCGTTTTGTTGATGGGAAATACGGTTGTCGCATTGGCGTCGAAGTTGCCAATCCAGCCCCCCCACAACGATAGCGTTTCCCCGACACTCTTCTTTCCCTCCGTTTGAGAGATTTCATTCTTTCTGAAGCGATCTTGGGCCTTGGCCCAATTGCTTCCTTCGACGCCTTCAGCCCACGTGCTCCCTAAACACTTACTCCCGGACACTGAGTTCGCAGGCTTTCGACACCGCGGGTCTAATTTTCGTGACTCTTGTCTGTTTTCCCACTCCCTTCTTCTTCGTGTACCATTTTCTTTCGTCCTGACCCGGGACCTGGCCCTCTTGCTTTTGGGGCGTTTTTTGACATGAAAGGGCCTGATGCTCGTTCATCCCGCTTACCACATACCCAAGATGTTTCAAGGCCGGATTTTTTTCGCGCCTTTGATGGGTTGAGAAACACTCCTGGCCCCGATGTGAAACCCGCTCGTGACACTCATGTCCCTGGCAAACACCGAATCGACAGGCCCCTTTGCGTGCAGATCGTTGCCGGTAGTAGTTTGCCCTTCTTACCAGGCACCCGTTCCTTCCGTTATTTTTAGGCCTGCAGTTCTACAACCTGCCCGTGATCCGTTGAGAGGATTCCCGCGCTTTTGTGCTAACCTTCCTCATCCATTGAGCTTCTTGTCGGCAGCCTCGAACCCCCCCCCCCCTGGAACTCCGCGGCTTCCGGTTCCTGTTTTCTCCGGCGTTTTCTTGAGCTTTGGGGTGGCCACCTGATCGGTACGGCTTTCGACGAGCCCCCTGCTTTTCGCTGGGTGCGAACCACCCCCTGGTGCTGTGGGCGTCTGGGTTTCTTAGCCGCTTTGCCCGCGTCACCTTCAAACACACGTTCACGCTCCGGATCGCGATGGGTTCACGGGGCTTTTACTCCCCCCTTCCCTGTGCCGGTCCCCTTTTCCCTGTACTACTGGGCTGCAGGTTTCGGCCCGTTATTTGCAAAGGTTGCCTCACCGTGGTTTCTGCTTTCGGACAGGTACTGATGCGCTTGCTATTTCCGACGTCCGGTCCTCAAGTTCCGGATCGTCTCGGCAGACACCGGCGCTCGGTCGAGCAAAAGCGTTACTTGGTCGGCGATCGACAACCTGGGGCTCGTTTGGCGGTCTTTTTTTTTGTGGTTTCTCCGTTTATACCAGGGTTTCCATCTTCTTTGACGCTCCATCCTCTCGATGGTCGCTTACCTTTTGGTTCCGATGTTCACATCCCGAATTGGGAAACATCCGGTTCACACTCCCCATCGGCTGCTTTGCTTCGTGCGTTCCAATCGTTCACGCTGTGTCCCCCAGTCTTGCAGATGGGTCCGCTTTGACGCCCAGCGCTCTGCGGATTTACGGCGGAGGTGTGATCATGTTTTTTTGCGTCCTGTGAATCGTTTTATTCGCGATTGGGCGATTACGCGGGGGCCCTGGTTTTCCGTATCTTGGGATTGCTTGCATTTTTCGCCCTTGGTTACCTGTCCCATATCCCCTCCTGCCTTGCGTCGTTCGTTTGCCACACGCAATGTCACTAGGGTTCTTTGCCCTCCGGCTCTCATTGCCGGGTGCTGATTCCGAAGATCTTCCCCTCAGCGCATTTCCCAAAGGATCGGACACTGGGCGGAGACACGGTTTCTTATTGGCATGGTTCTGTCGATTTTTGCCGGGGCCGGCTTTCCAGGGAGGTCAAATTCTGCCTTGCTCGACTTTTTTCCTGATAGGCTTTTTGGAGCGAGCCCGCCCTCTTTTTCCGCCGATTCTCTCGGGAGCCAAGCCGGGCTCTTCCTGGCGACGCAGGAGTTGATTCCCTGAACGCAGGGGCTCGGCAGGGGTCGACTGTCCAAACATCGCAGGAATTTTTTCTGCCATCGGAACCGTTGAGGGACGCTCGCGGATGGAAAAAACCGATGCGTTCCCCTGATGGGGATTGGCCCGGCCCCCCTTCTCTGGCGTCATCGACGAATTGGCCCGGATTTTCATCCTCCGAGTTTTTCCCCCGCCCGGCCATTTTCTTATTGCACTTCGGGGCGGTTGAACGGCCACCCCATGATTCATGCTGACTTGACCCCCTTTTTCACCCCGCTGAACGGCGGTTGTGGGTCGGGAAACTGATCCGGATGTGAGGTTCCTTTTAATCCAGAAGATTGGCGGCACTCCTTGGCCCCCCCCGGATTTTTCATTCTTTCCAGGCTATTTGACGGCGAACGGCCGAAGCCCCGGGCTCCCTTCTTTTCCGTCTTCTAACATCGATGTGCTCACCGCCCGATGGAGTCCATCACGTGTTGGGAGCCTCCCCCCGGTCGGTTCGGCAGGAAATCCCCAACTTTTTACTCGCAGCCTGGCCATATTCCAGAACATGTTCTCCGCTCTACCCTTCGGCCATCTTCTTGCCGCCCCGGCCCCCTTACTTTTTATTCCCACGTTCCGGCATCGTGTCGACGCGCGGGGGCGCGGATGGAGATAGTCCAGGCGTGTTCAACGCGGCTGAGCCAAAACTTAAGTCAACTCGGGCCTTACCGGAAGTCCCAGGGTCCTGGCGGCGGCTTTTACCGCGAGGCTCAACCCTTTCTCTTCCGCTCCTTCCTTTTGTTGGTTTTGAAGAAAGGGTGGCGTAAATGCCGGGTTTGCTATCGGGCTCCGCCCGCGCCCGCATCCGGGACTTCGGTCAAGCATGACTAATTTTTGTGGCCAGGCCTTTCGGGGCTTTGCCCACCCGATGTACCTACAGGGCTATGGCTTCCCGCGGCCCGTTTGCGACAGCCAGTTACCGAACGTGTAAACTATGGGAGTCATTGCCTGGCCCTTGTGTTCCCCGCCCTTCCGAAGGTTCTGGCGGATTGATTTCTCACGCGTTTCGGCGTTTTCCAGTTCCCTCTGTGCCGGTGAGGCGGACTAAACTTGATTTTTGCCCGGACTCGCGCATCGGGCCCTTGGTTTTTTTCTCCTCGACGATGGCGACGGGACGGCGTGAAGCTGGTGCGTTCGTTTGCCCCCCCCGTCCGACGGCCCTCCGTCTGTCCTGCCTCGTGCTTGACGGCCATCTTTCCAGAAAAAGACTTCCGTCCCTTCCCCTCGAAAATCTGTTTCGCGGCCACCTCTTTCGGTGTTCCTTTTCAGTGATCACTTTGCTTCCGCCGTTCGCCTTCCACCCCTCGGCTTGGACGGCTTTTTGTTTTGATGTCCGATGCAACCCCCCTCTTTGTGATGTGGGGCGATTGACCTTTCCTCCATCACCCCCGCAGCCTTCCTTGAGCTCGGTTTCTGTGCGTCTTTATTTTGCGAGCTCAACTCGAATTTGGACACGATGGCCTGCGCCCCCTTGCCCTTCGTTTTGAATCAAACTCCTCGCGTCCCCCAAGTTCGAGGCCGTCGTTCTTGCCGCTTCGCCTCTCAAGCGGGCTCGTGCTCGTCCCGTTTCAGTCCAGCCCAATCTTTCCCCTTGAACCGTTGGGCGGGCAGGAGATCTCGTACCCCAAATTCGTGCGGTAGGGTGCCCTCTTTGACTCCTTTTTCTAATGCCGAGCCCTCTCCTCTTTTGCCCGCACGGGCCGGCCTTTTGGCGCGCGCGCCGCGACCAGCGGGACTTTGTTGCCCACCAGCGCGCAGGCTGTTTGCTCCAAGGTTACGTTGACGGACCCCATGTCTTAGGCACTGCCGGGCTCCGCCCAACCAGGCCAGGTTATTTTTCTCCCGTTTGAGATCCCTCGGGCCACACCTTTTTTCCGATGTCTCTGCCCTCCGCTGTTAGGGCGCGCCGCCTGTGGGCGTTCGACCATCTGCCTACTTTTCTTCACAGCAAGCCGTTGTACGCGTCTGACCTTGTCGGGGCCACGAAGGCTCCCGGATCTGATTTCCCGTTCCCCTCACCGTGTCTTGCCGACGGGCATGGTCAAGCGTATTAAGCGATGAGGTCCCGATGACTTCCACGTCGACCGGCAACTTTTCTGGAAAGTCTTTCAACCGAATTCTTTCCCTCGGGATGATCTCGACCTCGTTGGTTCCCATGTCGTCGGACCGCCCGCGCGGTTTTTCGAGGGGTTTCTCGCTAAGGCAGCGCCCTTTTGGGCGCTTTTCCCCCCTCCAGTCGGCGTCGCAATTACAGTCCCTCGCCGAGCAAACCAGCAACCGGGCCCTTGGGCAGCTTTGAAATAGACGGTGCACCTGGCTTTGTTTTTCGAACTTGTCCCTGGACTCCCGGGCGTTCTTGTTGCAGATTTTTGTATGTACATTCCGTTCCCATCCTTGCTTCAGCTGAAAATGGTGTTGCGTTTAGCCGGAATTCAGCTGATGAAAACCTGGCCCACCCCTTTCAGTGGTTGAACCACATTACCAGTTCGAACCGGGTTCGATCCTTGGCCAACGAGTCATTTCCGCCCATCCTTGGACGAACGTTGGGACCACCCAATGACCGGTGCGTTTTTCATCGGCCAGTTTGATTTTGCCGGCGATCCGTCCGTTAGACCTTACGGTCTCCAGTGCCCATTTTCCTTTTTCTTGTTTTTTCCGACATTGTTTCTGCGGATTTTGCATTTTGGGGCAGGTTGCTCTTGCAGCCTCGGTCTGAGGCTTTTCTTGTGTCGAGGGGTCGGTTCCTTCCCCACTTCACGCAAAATGGGCGTTGTACGCCGGCCTTATTCACCTGTACGTGGTTTTTAATGTTTTCTTGAACCGGAAATGCACAGGGTTCGACTCGCCGTTGTCGGCGTTTAGTTACCCATCATCGCCATCGGCCTTGCCCCCATAACCTGGTTCATCGGGCTGCGGAACCCGGACTTCTTCTTTCACCGGCATGGCAACGAGGGCCCAGGCTGTCTCCTACATGCCTTGACCGTGTACCCGATCCTTTTCCTGCCCGCATATCTTTTGTTTTTTAGTGCCGCTTCCTGTCCTTTAGTGGAAGAAGTTGGGCTCACGTGGTCGCATGCGAATGCGACCCCCCTCCGGGCCCCCCCCCCAGGGAAGAGCGTGAAGATATCTGAAACTATTCTTTTCTCTTGTTGTTGGGTGATTCCTGAATTCTGATTTTCCCATTGTCCTGTTTCGTTGCGCTTTCGGGCCCCCAACCCAAAGTGGTCCTTCACACATTCCTCGTCAACGATTTTTGGAGTCTTTTTCCAGAGCCCCCTCCCCCTTTGATTCTGAAGATGTCGATTAAAAGTTCCTCGAACTTTGTTCCGCGGATGTTTTTTTTCGGCTCAGGCTTTTTTGACCGATTTTGCGTCCTTTGCATCCCTTTTTTACACCCCTCCCCCAGGGGTATGTTTAGGCCGGATCGCGCCTTTATTGTTTTTCCTCGAAAAAAACACCCCCCCGCCTTTTTTCGTGGGACTGCACCCCAGTGTCGTTTTTTTCCGGTCTGCCATGTTCAAACAGTCACTGACGCAGGGCCCTTTTGGCCGTGCGCGACCACTTTTTTTGTTATGAGTTTTTCCGATCTCAAGACCTCCAATTCCGCCCGATGGCCTGCCTGTACGAAACCCCTACACCTGCCCCTATGCCTCCGCAGGCCAGTCCGCAATTGGTCCCCCGTGCTGTGCCCGATGCGGCATGGGCTGGGATTTGGCCCTTGATTTGGCAAGCTCGATGAGTTTTGCCAATCCCTTCATTCCGACCCCTGACCCCTCTTGGCTCAGTGTCGCAATTGTTCCCTTCCCGGTCGTTTTTGAGAGAGGTTTGCGGCCTCGGTTTTTACCTGGACGGCCACCCAATGTCGAACTTGGACAGGCTGGTTGTGCCCAAACCCCCTGTGGGTGCCCTCATGTTTGGTTTTTTTGCTTGCCGTGCGTTTGGGCTGTTTCCATCGCTTGTTCACACGCAACTAATTTTTGTTTTTTTTTTTTTTTCCGTCTTGCGGGTGGGTCACTGGTGTTGCTATTAAAACCCCATTGCCCCCCGTTTGCTGGCCAAATTTCGCGGACACGGGCGGTGCAATCGTCGCTTTCCCAACTTTTTTTTTTTGTTTCCGCGTCATCAATTGGTTTTCTGCGGTTCACAGGTCCTAATTGTTTGTTTTCCCGCGCGCGTGGGTCGTTTCATTGTCGGCGCATAACTTGCTCGCTCGTTCCGCCGTTGAAACCAAACCCGTGGCGTCCACAATTCTCGACAACCCGGCTGTCGATACTTTCGGGTCGGCGACAGGGTTGCGGGTGGGCGGTTTTTTGGGGGCGATCAAAGTGACGGATGGGTCATTCGCGAGGGGCTTATCGTCCTCCCTTTCCGGCGGTGACTTAAGGCGAGTCGATTGTGGCCCGTAGGCGAATTGGGGGTGCTGGATTGCCGGTCCCCACACATCAATGGGGATTCCGTGTTTGGTCTCGCCGTTTGACAAGTTCGCCCAGCTCCCCCGATGATGTCTCCCCAGTGTTGCACTTCTTTGCCCTTTACTGCCCAGGTCGGTCCGCGTTCATCCAGCGGTGCTATAATGCGAGGTTTTTCCTTTTCCCGGTGAATTGTCGCGTAGGTATCATACGCGTCGTTTGAATGGTGTTGTCGTCAAGCCTTTTTGCCGGGCTTTCCCCGACCAAGGTCCCTTGATCTCCTGTGGTCACACTGCGATGCTTCGGGGTCGCACCTTAAACCTTTTTTCCGGTCGGGCGTTTCCGTTGCGAGCAGGCCCGGTCGTGATGACCCCAGAACGCCGAATTGTTCGAAGCGGAATTTAGTCGACACTTTGGTGGACAAGACTGGGACCCCCCTTTGGCTTATTGACAACTCGAAGACGTTCGCGATCGTTGGCCGGACGGCCGGCTTTGTGAGGGCCCCCTTCTGTTTTGCGGTTCCAGCTCGTGGGTTGGATGTTGCTCGTTGGCTTTTTCAGCTTCGGTGAGAGATCTTCTTGGCACAAACAAGGGACCACCGATTTTTTGTCTCGAGTAGCCCCCTCCCCCTTAAGTTTTGATTCCCCGGCCCCGACTTTTGCCCACAATTTCACCCCCTGCAGGCATTTCGGGTTGGCCCCTCGACTCTTATTCCGCAATGTTTTTCTGGTCCTCGGATTTTTTCGGCGTCCCCCTCTCCGCAGCTGTAGTTTAACCCCGAGGCTGAGGGGCTCGTTTTTTTTTTGGGATGGCGCCAACTGTCCTTTTCTCCTCGACTTAAATGTTGCCCTTTGTTTTGGCCATGCCCCGTCTTTTCCCATTTTCCCCAGCGTTCCCCCCCCCTCCCCGGTTTCCCTCGCTGACTTGCACTTGCGGCCGGACGTCACAAAAAGTGGACTGTTTCCCCCTTTAAACCGACCACTTCCCCGCGCGGTGACCCAAACTCTTGACTTTCCTTATTTCGTTGCTTCTTGACTCCCCCTTTCCCTCTGTAGTTTTGTTCTTTTTTCTGCAAAGTTTTTCCCTCCTTGCGTCTTTTGGACCCCGCGACCGGGTCGCAACGACGCCCCGGCCTCCCCGACCCCCGTCGCTCAGTCGGCATTTTCGTTCCCTTGGGGAACGTCACCTGACTTTTGTTTGTTGCTCAGTAGGGTGGAAGGCTCCTTTGCCTCCTAGTTTGAAAGGGCCCCTGACCCAACGGTCCCTCGTTTAGTTTGCTCCCCCTGGACACTTCGGTTCGGACCTTCCCACCTCAGACCAATTTCTTCGCGTTTTCATTCCAAAGAAGTAAGGCCCCCTCTGGCCGCCCTACTCCTTATACCCCGTTCCCCTCCATGATGTTTTTTTTCGAATATCTGGCCGCGGATTGGCGTTTGTAGTCAAGTCAAGCGGTGGCACCACGGAGGGTCTTCGCGCCCCCCCAAAATTTAGGTCAGCTACATGACCGCAGGCCCCTTTCAAGGCCTTCCTCGGGCTTTTGCCCCTTCCATAGATGCTCTTCCCCCCGGGC
>Ga0179591_1279027_pt1 | contig 17200 bp, 19 predicted proteins | sample CZOMad2_1_08_16f_FD_182891 | JGI IMG/M metagenome (GOLD analysis project Ga0179591, IMG submission 182891) | Vadose zone soil fungal communities from Angelo Coast Range Reserve, California, USA - CZOMad2_1_08_16fungal (PacBio error correction) | ecosystem: Environmental > Terrestrial > Soil >... | reverse complement strand
AGTCAGACTTCTTTTTTCTTTCTTTTTTTTTTCTTGTGGACTGAGGGTTTTGTGGGGTGGTGCCGCCCTGGTCCGTACCTCTGAACAAGGGGACTGCAGTGCCCATTAAGAGTGCGGGAGAGAATCACCCACATGCCACCACCAAGCATTAGTTTTCGCCAATGTTTCTCACATCTTTTATCCGCTCCCCGTGGAGGCCACTTTCTTCCTCAACTGCATTTCCCCTACCCAAGTTTACCAACCCACTACAATGTCCGGTGACTCCCCTATCGCGTCAGGGATCTTTTTATCCGTCCCACCCATAGTCGGAGACGTTTTAAACCGAAAAAGTCCCTTCTAGTGTAAGTCTGCTTTGGAAACCAATTTTTGAATACTCCTTTAACTCTTAGGTTTCCCTGATTTTCATTCAGACGTCATTGGTGTAACGGAGTCCTCAAATTTCAGCTGCTATTTTTTGTATTTGTTCCTCGTGCTATTTGACCCGTTTGCTTGGAACTTTGAGCTTTACCGTGGGGTTCTTTTTCTGGGTTTTCTGGAGAGTTTTCACGGAGGCCTTGGTTATTCCGTGTTCATTCCTTGTAACCCTCTCGCGCCAACTGTTTCTTCCCTTTTTCTGCGTTTGTTTTGTGAACCTTTCTTATTGTTCTTTCGTCGGATTATAGGTTGCTTTTGCCTCCTAACAGGGGCTTCTTCGCACCCGTTTTTTGGCAGTCCAGTGTTTGCAAACTTGGTTTCATCGCCTGTCCAAAAAGCTCCCCTTCCCCCCTTTTTTTTTTTTCTTTTTTCTTTTTAGCTTGTTTAACCGTTTTTCCCTTTCGTGGATTCGATGTCGGTTTGTATTTTTATGGGAGATTTGAGCCCCCCTTTCCCCTTTCAAAGGTTTAAATTTTTAGATTGTGGTCGCCAGTTCCCCTTTTTCCTTTACAATCTCCCTCACAGCCCCAGCAGGGGGTGGGATGGTGCCGAGGTGCCGGTTTGGGTCCCCCCGTTCTTCCATCGCTTAAAACTCTTCTCCTTTGGGCTCTCATGCTTTGGTACGCTGTCTGAAAACCTCCCCCAATTCAAAGAGATACTTTGCTGGGTCGTGATTGCAGTGGCCTGAAAATTACGAATCAACTATTTCGACGACCCTGTGACAGTAGTTAAAACTTTAAAGCTCCTCCTTCTTCCCCCCAGTTGTGGATATAAACTCCAACCTTCTCTCGTGGCCAGTCAATTTCTCTTATTACTGGTCTTTTTTGGACCTATAAGTCCAATTTTGATCCTTCAGGGCAGTTATTCTAACAGGCGCGTAAAACGACTGATCCCGAGAAACTGGGCTTGAACCCCTCACGAACTTTTTGGATCGTTTTCCTTTTCTCAATGGTAAATGCTTGGTCCAGGCTTGTTGCCCATACGGTTAACGGGGGTTTCTAGACCCTTGCGTTCCAAAGGTGCCTTGGGTCTGATGATCCGTTTTTTTTGTCTTTGTGGGGCCCCCCCGAACCCCCCGTGAGCGATGGTTGCCGGCCATTATTAATTGATCTGGACCATCCTGTCTTTTTCCAAGGTCTTTCCCACCTGTGTGTGATTATTCGACACGCGCCTTTTCCGCTCCGTAGGAGGGTCTTACGTGTAGTCACTCCTTCTGGCCATTCTGTTTTTACGTTGTACAACTGGGGATTTTATGGTTGAGAACCCCCTGTAGCCTGCCTTTGGTAACTTTACCTTCCTCATCGATTACAGGAGGTTTTCCGGGGGGTTCCCCTTGTTCTGCGTTTGATGCCGGGTTTTTTTTGGTGTTGGTTTTTTTTTGTTGCCTGGCCAAGTTTTTGTTTAAGTCTGTCTTTCTTTTCATTTATTGGTGATGTCTTGGACCCCCTTTTGCTTTCCTATTCCAGAGCTCAGACCTCCCCCCCCCTCGCCTTCCTCTTCCCCTTTCCGCTTCTTTCCTCCCGACCAGACTTTTTTTAGGGACATCCTTATTCCCTGTTTGGACTCTGTTTCTCCCCCCGCTTCCACTTTCTTATTTCCAACTTGTGATTGAAGGGATTTGGTTTGCTCGTTGCATCGTGATTCGGACTTGATCCTGTGGTGGTTTTTCCCCTCTGTCGGAATTACACTTTTCTCTAAAAGTTACATTTTCTTTCCCATGTTGCCGGTTTGATTATCCCCCCCCCCTCCCACATAGATCCTGTTTTGGGGCCTTGATAGTTGCCAGGCACTTAGTCCCATTCTTTTTGTTTCAGCCCCCCCTCCCCTAAGGACCACTTCGTGCTCGAACTTCGTGCTGACCTGCAATTCATTTTCCTGTGCAAAGTTTCCACCCTTTTTTTCTTTTGGATTTTTCCGGCCTTTTGCACTGGTGCATTTTTTATGCCGGGGCTTTGGTGCTTTTGATTTCAGATTGGTCAAATATTTCACACTCTTGTAAAACCTTGCTTTTTAGAGCTTACTAGCCCGAGTTTTTTTACTTTTCAGGGTTTACAACCTTCATCCCGGAATCCCTCGATTTTCCTTTGAGTGTGCACTTCCTCCCCTTTTTTTGTCTTCTCTAGCTTACCCACGTCTCGGTCTTCACAAACGTTTTTGGGCCTGAGACCCCCCTCCGATGGCGTGTTTTCATTGAGGGTTCCACCCGCCTCTTCCCGGTTTTCTCTGTGTCTTAAAATTCTGGCGTCTTCTTGACTTCGTTTCCCTTTCCCTTCTTCCTTGCCAATTGCGCCCCTTGTTGTCGGGCTGTCAGCTGACCTTTTTCTTCTTTTAATTCTTTTTCCTTGATGACCCCTGCGTGTTGTTTCAAAACTTATCTTTGTCCTCCCCCTCCGGCAGACGAGCCTTGATCTTCTCCCGTTAGTAGCATTGCTTTGAGGGACTTAACGCCGGCACTTTTCGTATGTTTGTCTCAATTCCCCCCTGATGAACAGCCGCCTAGAATCCTCTTCCCGTGGTTCTGCGACACGATCGATCTGATGCCGGCACTAGGTGTTCTGGGAATGTTTCACCCACCAGTGGGGTCTGTACGCTTTCTAGACTCATTTTTTCGTTTATATGGATGGTTGATATTATCTGTAATAGTATCCGATTTTGTCTTAGACAAGAAATTCCTCTATCTTGGTTTATGCCATTCTTTTTCGCGCCTTCGACTTTTTAGGCCCCCTCGGAATGTTTTGAAGATTTTTTCCCATTTTTTGTTTTCTCCCCCACCCCCCCCCCGCCTTTCGAACTGGTTGCACCGACTTCTTTCCCGTTTGAGGGGAGAAGCACCCCAACGGTTGCGTCCTCTTTGGAGCCAACGCTTTTTTGGAATTTTTGGGTGCGTGGCCCCAGCTCGGGCATTTGCGTTTTTTCTTGATGGTTGTCAAGCTCTTAACCCCACTCTTCCCCCCCAAAATCAAAGGAGCATATTTTTGACGACAAAACAGGTCTGTATCCGGACTTCACCTTCCCGGCTTCTTCGAGGATATCTTTGTCTTTCCGTTTTTGTTGCGACCGTCATTGGTAGTTTGTCCCGCTTTTCTCTTTTTTTCTGGATTGCTTCCTGATCCCCCCGCATCAGGTGGACTTCTTGAGTTAGATTTCCGTCTTTCTTGGACTGTTTTTTGAGGCCCCCCCCGAGGGCCTCCCTCCTCTTCTCTGAATGACCGCAATGTGGAATTCTGCCCCTAGCCCATTCTTTTTCTTGCCGGGTTCCCCTGACCCTTTGGACTTGACCCCTTCCTTACGAATTTTATTTCTTTTCAAGCCGAATTTTCAACGAATGGTTCTCTCTGGTTGGACTTTTCAACTTTTCCCTCTACCGTCCTCCCCCACATTGTTGGTTAGGGCAGGGTGTTGGTCCTACTTTCGGATCTCTCCTTTTTTGAATCCTATTTTAACCTCGATGTAACCTGGTCGGATGTCCAGGGATTTTAATTCACCCTCTGTTCTCGACGGTTTGAAGTTGGCCGGCCTTGTTGTTTCCGTGATCCCCCCCTTCACGATTACTTTGTGCTCTTTTCACCCCTCTTGTAGCGTCCCTGCACCCCCCTGGATTCTTCTTTTCCTTTGGCACGTGTTGGATGTTTTCGTCTATCCCCCTTACTCATATGCTTTTCTGGTGGCCCTTTCGGGGGCAGAGGGACAATTGATCTTCTCTTCGACCAATCTCCTCCCCGTGGGCCTCCCCCGAGCACGTCTGCCAGGAAACCACGTTCTTAAGGCGGTCCAGGTTTGTCCCATTTCCCTCTCTTTTTTCTTGTGAAGTGGACTCCCCATTTTTTTCCTTTCCCCTACGAAAAGATTGACCCCCAAAATAGGCTTCTCCCCGACCTCTTCACTCGTGAGCCTCCTTTTTTGAGGCGGGGGACACACGTCCAATTTCCTGATAATTGTTATTAGGGAGCCCTTTTCTCTTTGTTGGATGATCTCTTGATCTGCAAATAAGCGATCAGGGTGTCGGTTTTGTTGTTTCCTCGATGCTCCGACTAGGAGGTTTCCCCCTTTCGTCTGTTTACTATATTCTTTTCATCAATATTTTTTTTTTTTCTCTTCTTCCCCCCACGTTTGAGATGGCACGCTCCGGGACCTCGGCGGGCCTCACAGCACGTCTCTTTTTTTCATTGCCGATGGATCTATCATCCTTCCCTTGTTGCTGTGCTCAAGGGCTTGTCTATTGCCCTTTTCCTTTCTCTGAGTGGTTCTCGCACAAATTCCGGCCTTCCCACCATCCTTGTTGATAAGAAGAGGCTTGACGTCTTCCTTCCTTGTTCTTCTTGACAGCTTGGAGTGTTTAGATTTCCCCCCCTCCCCGCTCCATCCCCTCTCATCCCCATTTTTTCTTTTTGCCTTCCAGTTATTCTTTTTTTTCGCGCCTGTCTGGATTTCCTCCTCGTATCAAATGTTTCTTTGCAGATGCTGGAAACCTGCAGGTTTCTATCTGCTTGGTTTTTCCCCTTTCCCCCCTTACCGCCCTCCCCACGTGCCCGAATCGGTGTCTTTTTGCTTGCCTCTGCATAGGTCCCCTCCCAAAGTCGCGGATGCAGCGGGTTTTCCGCCACCCATCGGGAGTAGACCCCCCTTTCCCGCATCTGTGATTTGGAGTTACCTAAACTTGGTTTGTTCCCTCCCGGGTATGATTGGCAGACTTCTTTCTTCTGCAGGCCCTCCTTCCAAAGAACCCGACCGGTTCCCGACACTTGTTCCTCCGTTGAGGTGAATGCAGCTTTGACCCTGATCCGTCCAGCTTCCATTGCGTTGAAACGGGTCCCTGTGATACACCCCTATCCTTTTTCGCCAGTTCTGCATGGTTTTCTTTCATTGCCTGGGCAGATCCTTTTTGTCGCTCTTTTAGTCTATTTCTCCCCCTTGGAGGAATCCTCCCTTATTTCACATCAGGGTTCTCTCTTCCCCGCACCTCGAGCCTTCCCCATTTCTGTTTCCCCCACTGAACGTCTACGATAGAGATGATCGCACTTACTTAAAAAGGTTGCGCTCTTGCGTTCCCTCTTTCTGGACCTACACAGGGCTTGCCGCCGGCGAGTTTTTCTTTCTTTCTCACGTTTTCAGTAGATCCTGCCCCACTTCTGTTTTTCACCTGAGGCTTTCAGGGTTTTTCTTTTTCCTGCCCCCCCTCGACCCCAAGGCCGAGCTTGCCTTTTTTTCGACGGTTCCGCTTTCGACCCCCCAGATTGATTAGAAAGTTTTCTCCGTTTCCCTTCTTCCTGATACCGTTCTGTGTCCCCTATCAACCCTTGTCCCCCCCCAAGACAGTAGTTGGATTGGCTCCTTTGGATTCTCCCTTTTTTTTCTATTTTCTGGCACAAGGCTCCCCACCCTCCTGCTCCCGCATGGGATTGGTTCCTCCCTTGCTCCCATGATCCTTCCTCTAGACTTGTATCTGCCCGGCTCAGAACGACATTCTTCCCCCCCCTCTTAACTTCCCGGGCCTTCTTTAGTGGGGCCGTTCCTCCTCCCCCGGTATTCTCAACTTCCCGGGGGCCCCACCCTTCCTGTAACTTCCCCATTGGTCTGTTTTAGTCCCTTTTTTTTCATTTAGTAGATGGTTCAATAACTTTCTCGAGTGCCGGTCCACACACCCTTGTCTCCCTTGTCTCGTTATCCCCTCCGCCGGCGGTTCTGCTCGGTTCCACGTTTTTTAATTTTCCCCCCCCCCAGGCTTCATGAATTTCCTTCCTTGCCCGGACGCCCGTTTTCCCCCCCCCCCCCCTTTTCCTAAATTCTACTGATCTCTCATCGCCCCGATTCTTGTCGACCTGATGGGACGCTTTTCTGTGGGACAAGGCACTGTAGGGCAAAAAAGCCCCCTCGCGAGGTGTCTTCTTTACCCCACTTGTTGGCCCGTGTAAAGCGCGGCGAGGTCTGATGTCCCTTTTCTAATCTGGCTGTTAAACCAGGTTCCGGATCAAATCAAATGCCCTCCCAAATTAGATTTCCCACCCCTCATTCCCCCTTGGCCATTTCCCCTGTTTTGTCCAAGTCCTTTTGACACCCGGCATCACTTTTTACATAGGACAGTTGATACATTGTTTAATTTGAAGAGTACCCCAACCGACCCTCTCCTTCCTGTGGTAGCCGAGTCATTTGTCTCGAAAGTTCACCTCTCCTCTTTCCCGCTTCTTGGCGTTAATCTGAACCAAACCTCACTCAAATTCTGCCACTTTTTTTTTTTTTTTCCGTCCTCCCACCTTCCCTCTTTTTTTATCAACCCGCCGACTGTCGGTAGTTATGTCGCTTCACAGTTCCGCCTCTGAAGCAGACCAACCCCCTTCTTACTACACGATCGGTTTCCAACCCCTCTTTTCCCCCCTTTCCCCCCGCCCCGTCATTAATTGGGCGCTGACGATAGGGCGTTCTTCCAGTTCGACCCCAGTACTTCTTGCTTCTATCATGAAGCCTTCTTCTTTGGGAGCCGCTTTTTATTTTAGAGCTTCTTGGGGTATTTTTTTTGTGATCTTCTTAAATCCGTTGTAAGGCCAAAATGACCCCTTTTTCCCCCTCCCCCCCCTTCCTTTTTTCCCAGTTCCCCACAGAAGGATTCTTCTTGGTTGTACACCACGCTCCAACGCTCCCGAAATTTCCACGCGTTCAACCCCCCAAACCAATTTGTGCTAGTGCGGCTCCCCTTCAACGTCGACGGGGATCCCCCCAATGTACGGCCACCCAACAATTCCGACTTGTGAGGTAAACCCCCCTTCTTAAAAGAGTGTGGCGTGCGTTTTTCCCACAAGAGTTTGCCCCCCCCCTTCCCTTGTTGTCGGCATCCGCATTTTTTTTTTTTTTAGAACTAGGGTTTTCTTTGATTACATTTTTTTTTAGTCCTCCGATTGAAGACCCCATTCTGCTTTTTTCTTCCTGTATAACCCCACCCCCCATTTACAGGCTGTTTTCAAGTGCTTTGTTCCCCGCTTTCCGGACCCTCTCCATCTCTTTCAGACCTTCCTGTGAGTCTTTGGGCGGTCCCGTTTCTCCATCTTCTCTTTTTCTTTTTTTCTGCGCGTCTCCATCTTTCCCCGTAATAATTTTTCTGGTTACACCGCAAGTCCCCTGGTGTGCCACTCTACTTATTTTGTTCTTTCTTTTCTCTCCGCCCCCCGGGAGGGACGTTGATGTTTCCCTCGGGTCTCTTCTTTACTTCTTTCGCCCCCCCCTGTGTCCCGACCTACTTTGTGGGCCCCTAGTGCTCCCTAAAGTTCGTTACCTCCTACGTCACTTTTTGGTTTTTTTTTTGCGATTTAATGGGGACGCTCGCTCCCCCCTGACCTGCATTGGTTTTTCCCCCCCCAAAAGGGACTTTTCCCGCTGCTTCTGAGATTTTCTTTAGTCCAGGCGGGGAGGGACTCCGTCCCCCCCTCCACCCCCCCCTGTGCCTTCTCTGTCACAAGATGCTTTTCAGCCCCTTTTCCGTCATCTTCTGGTCTTGTTGAAAACACATTCTTTTTTTCTGGTCAGACCTCCCTATTGCCGTTTTCTTTAAGCTTTGGTTTGAAACATCTTTTGCGGGCCTCCGAACCAGCCTTCTATACGGGACCCCGGAATCTCCCTTTCAACCCCCCCAATCCGATTGTCCCAGTGCCTTAACGACCGGTGGCGTTTTTCTTTTTACCATGACGCAATGGTTTTTCTCCTGCTCCCCCACCCGATGCACTATACTCTTACTTTCTCAATTCTCTTTTCCTTGTTGACAACCCTTTCACCTAGACACCCCCACCACCCCCATTAGAGGGGGGTCTCGGACTTCCCCCTTCCTTATTTTCGGCTTGCCCCTACGGATGTCGTTTTCCCTCTTGGATACCCCCTGTTGTCGACTACTTACCCTTTAGGTTCTCGCTCCCTCTTCTCAATTTGTGGGACCGGTCTTTTCCCGGGCGTCTTAAGGTTTATCTGCCGAAGTTCTGGTTTATTTGTTTCTTAGGCCTTCTTTTCTTTTTCCCCTTAGGACCTGTGGTAGTCCTCTTTCCTTTTCGAGGCGGCGCCCAGTTTTTTTGCTTCGCCGTTGCGGTTGTGGTCCAGGTTTCCCTCGTCCTAGGACCAGCTGGTCCCCCTTCCGACTGCACTTGTTTTCTCTTTTTTCACGTCCAAGCCTCAAAACTGCCTTACGGCATATCTATTTTACTTCCTCCCCGTTTTTTTTTTTTCTCTGTTTTTTTTCATTTCAGCTTTTAGGGTTTGTTTTTTTCTTTTGTGGAGTTAAATTGGATTTCTTTTCCTTGAGGGAACTCCCCCTCTCCTAGGCCATCCGGACTTCGCGGAATTTTCCTTCCCCACCGTTTGGTTAAGGCCCCCCCCCGGTCCTTTGGCTATAGGCCTCTCCCTTTCCTCCCCTTTGTTCAAAACGACCGTTCCTCAGGCCATTCCCTGGCTTACTTCTAGGACCATGGAATTTCATGTCCTCTCGTATCGCTTTCACACATATGAACTTCTGTTTTTCGCCCCAATGAAAAGTAACAACTTTCTCTTTCTCCCCTCGGGGTTGGTACACCAATATGTTTTTCTTCCAACAATCACTTTACATCCTTTTTTTTTTTTTTTTTATGATTTGCAGGCAGTACTTCCTTTCCAGTCAATCTCCTCCCCCCCTAGTCTCGCTTTCTTGTAGGCTTGTTCCGCTCCCTTCATTTAGGGATTTCCCACCCATGCCTTTCACATTTCATTCCTCACTCTTCTTCTGAGCTTCGGTCCTTTTTTGAGCCGGCGCCGGTAAAAACCCGTGTTGCATGGGATTCCCCCCCCGAAGTAAGCCACACAGAGAGCCACTGTTTCTTTCTTTCCACCCTTTCTTGTGTATCTTCGATGCGGGTCCGTTGCCCGTTCCCGTTGAGACCCCAGGGATTTTCGCACTCACTGTCCGCCTTTGGTCACCCGCTGGTACTTCTTTTCCTACCTGAAGCAAAATGCGCTTGGCCGTGTTGCCCCACCGGTAAGTCTCTCGCTTGTGCTCTATGATTTCTTCTTCTATTGCTGCCCAGAAGTTGTTCGCGCCTTACCTCCAAAGGTTGTCGCCCTTCACCCTTTCTTTTCCTCCCCTTGTCCCTTGATCTTTTTAATATTAATAGCATTGAGGGAGGTGGGTTGGTTTTGTCCCGAACCTAGGCTGTGCCCTATCTTCCGGTCCCGGTCTTCACCCCCAACAATGCCGGGTTTGGACTTTTTGATGGATTCTGATGTTTTCCCCCCCACTTCTAGAAAGCACGCTTGGGTTCGCTCCATCCAGTACTCTTCCACGATTAATTTCTTTTCAGTGGTCTTCTCCTCCTCCCTTTAAAAATCCCCGCCCCCCCCTCTCCCTTTCTTTTTCCCGAACGTCCTGTTCACTTCTTTCACACTCAAGGGTTCCGGGGTGCCTACCCCCTTACCCTTTCTCCCCCTTCCCAGCTGAATGCCAAACCCTGTGAAACGAGATGACCTTTTCGCGGTTCGCGGCACGTTGATTTCTTTTCAAGATTTTTATAAATGTCGATTGTCCGGTGGCAATTGGTCCCCCCAAACCTCAGGGTCCTGGCTGTTGTCATGCGTGACCCCTTTCCTGGCCTTGTTGCTCTGAGTTCCCTTGTTTTCGTCCCCAACGTAACAAAGTTTAAGCCCTATCTTTTCCCTTTTTTCATGTTGTTCTTTTTGGTTTGTTTTGGAAACATTTCTCCTTTGCCCCGTGGCGGACCCTTTTTTTGGTTTCCTTCCTTTGTTGTGGTCCTTAATTCTCCCAACGGGCCTGATTTCCGCCTTCAGTGTTTAATGGTTACCTTGTTTTTTGCAAAAGGGGGTGACCCGGTCCTCGTTTTTAGGGCCTCCCTTGCATTCTTCTTGCTTGTTTTAGGGGCTTTAGGTTGTACTTGTTTCATCCTTTAGTTCCGGGTTAATGTCCGGTGGATTTCCACCTTTGACTCTGGTTGACTTTGGAAGGTTGAGTGCTGGTGATCGTTGCCCTTCCCCCCCTCCTTGATCCTTTTCGTCGGCCTTCAGAGAAAAAAGGCTTTTCCCAAATACTGAGGGATCCCCAACCCTTTCCACTATGATTTCTCACCGTGTTCGTAGCCATTCCTGTATTCAAACGTCCTATTAGGGCTCGCCTCAATTGTTTTTTTGTGCAGGGTTTATCTTTCTGATGGTTTTTTTTTTTTTTTTTAAAGATTGGACGTTTCATAGACTTATCCCCCCTGTTCAGGCATGGTTGGCTTGCGGTTTCGGAGATTCTTTAACTGGTCCTTTTTCTCTCCTGAGTCTCATCCCGAACAATTTATTCCCTTTGAGAGGGTGGTGTATCCCCAAAAGTTACATCATTGGTGTTCCTTGCTTCTCTTGGAGACATTTTCTTTTTGTGTTCCTACATTAGAAAGAATTCCCTTCTTACAAAATCTTCTGTGCTGACCCCAGGGACCACCATCTCATACTTTTGGGACCCCTGTGTTTACGCTTTTTCAAATTCAGTGACTTCTGGCTGTTCTCTTTTTACTTGCACACGATTTTTTTTTGATGCTAGATTGGTCCAGTACTTGTTTTTGACCAAACGCTCCCCATCCTTTTAATATGAACACTTGGTTTCTTCTTTTTTTTCCCCCTCAAATACTGTACAACACCCTCTTTATCTTCTTCCTTTTTTTTTTCCTCCATTCTTTTACCGTGGAAGACCTGTCAAATCCTGCCCAGATTGGCCAACCCCGCTTCAAACTTTTGGGGCGAGATACCCTAGTTTTGGTGTTGTCAGTTCAATCCTTTTTCAACGTTCCCGTACTTTGAAATCGATTTTCTTCATACTTCAGGCGCCTCTCACTTGGTTGGACTCCCTGCTTTCAGATAGCCCCTGTTGAATCTCTCCCTTCTTTTATAACGTCGTGGTTCTTTCACCAGGTCGGAACTTCTTTTCCCGCCGTTTTACCCCCCCCTCAAGGTCTTCTGATTCTGACCCCCCCCATTTTAGCCTTTTGCTCTGATGGATCCTGCCTCTAACCCACCCCCTTTCTTCTTCATGTACCCAGTTTTGGTACGCTGCACCCGTTGACGACTTTGCCGCAGTGTCTTGTTTCCGTTCTTCTCCCTTTGTGCGCCCTTTTGCGATTGAGTGTGATTTGAATCCCGGTGGCCATTTCCTTCAGTCCCCCAGAGGCTTTACGTGCTTAATCTGTTCTTTCTTTCCCTCATTAGGATCTGTATTTCCCCAGGCCTTGGAAACCGTATGGGTCCATTTTACAGTGTTCGCTGGGGGTTGGGTGTGGGCTCCGAAATTCCTACTACTTTGCCTGTAGGGGGGGCTCTGTAGGCAAGTTTTGTCAGATGTGACCATTTTGCTTCTCGAAGCCAAATCGCTTCGATTTCCCCCTTCCTGTTAAAACTCTCCGTGTGGTTTTCCTTTTGTAAGTTTCCCTGTGGTGAGATTCGTTCCTCTCCCTCCTCTGTTGCAAAAATTCTGATTCTTACGGAGGTCGCTGTATGTCTCCCCGTTTTCGGAGTTTCAAAGATAGTGAGGCTTGTCGGATTAGTTGGCGCTACCCCTTTTGGGATTTCATACACCCCTCTCCCCACCAATCCTGAGCTCAAAATTTTTTCTTTGACGTACAAGCTCTTTTCTAGAGGGTTATTAGGAGGCTTCTCTCTTCACCTGATCCTGACTCAGATGACCGGACCTTGCTTGGAGCTGATTGCGGTATCTCCGCCTCTTTTTTTTCCACATGTCCCCTTACGCTTTCGAGTTGGCATTCGTTTCTTTCCGGCTCGGTTTCGGCTACCCGTGACGTCCTTGTACTCTCTTCTTCACAACCTTTTTGTGGAAAATAGTTTTTCTTTTTGGCCCAGAAGTGCCCTCTTAGGGAACCCCAAAAATGGGCGGTGATTATCTCTCCCCCCTTGTGAGTTCCTGCTTCTTAGTTTTTCCTCTCGTGCGATTGGGAATTTCATTGACCGAAACTTGGTCAAATCCCATTTCCTGCCTAATCACAGGTTCTTGTGTTAGGTCGTTTCGGGTTGCTTTTCTTCCTTTGGGCTTATGTTTCTCCTGTTCCTTTTTCTTACATCGTTCTTCCCAAATATCATTGAACCCTCTTTGTCCTTTTGGGATGACCTCCCACCCTCTTGGAGCCAGTAATTTTTCTCACTTCTCTTTGTGAGTTTCACCCTCCTCCCCCCCCTCCTTAGTTTATTTGTTGCATTTGTAGGCCTTTTCTTTCCCTTCCTTCCGTGTCATGAACTTGTTTTGGTCCTTTTGTCTTTTGTTCTTGTAAGATTGCGTTCTTTTGATCTTTGAGGTTGCCGAAAAAACGCGACCCCACCTCATTTAAGAGACCCAACATCTCCAGCCCCTCTTCCTTCCCCTGACGTCTAGTCCTAACTCTCCGGGTGGATAATTTGCCGTTGTGTGCCCTTTCCCTTTTTGAGGTATCCCTCCCCTTCGTCCTCTCCCCCTATTACCCCTCATGACGGGCATTTCGGCGGTTTTCCGCGTGACCTTTGGTTTGAATGCCGTTTCCTCTTTGAGACTTTCCTGCACCCCTTGGGTCATTGTTTTATGTCCCTCCTTTTTATGTTTCCCCTTTTTTTCTCCTTAGGCAGGGGAGCGTCTCATGAGGTTTGGATGATAGATGTCTGCATCGCCTGCTTTTTTTTCCTTGTTTGAGAGCTTATTTTCCTCTTTGTCTGCGGTCCTCTTCTTTTCCCTATATCATCTTTACTCTCTATTTGTTCTTTTTTTTTTGAGAATCTCCCAAAGGGCACTGTTGCATCTCCTCGTCTTCTCCCCTCCATGTCTCCCTTCTCCTCTTTCTCTTTTTTTTTATTATCATCCAAGCCCTTCTTCCTTGTTCGCCTCTTCTTTTAGTCCCAAGGCACGTCGCTAACAAACTCCTTTTTTTTTTCTTTTCTCCCTCTATGAATTCGTCCCAACATTCCTCACCTCGTCTCCGCTGCTTTTTTTTCGGCTTGTTGTTTTTTTGTGATTTCGTAACCCTTCCCAACTGTTGATTTTTACTGCTTCCCCCGAATTCCCTTGCTTTGATCCTCTTCCTTTTATCGGGAGTCTCCCTCGTCCTTTCTGGTTTTTCGCCGGAAGGGCTTCCCCATTTGCAGATGCCTCACTTTATCAAAGCACGTTTCGAGGTCCCTCTTCCCCCCCAGTCCTCCCCCAATTTTTTTGGTTTTGCTGCCACTACTCCTTTGTTTGCCTCCTTCCTCCATTTGTGCAAAATTCAGATGTGATTTGCTGGATTTTTTTGCTTTTGGCAGGGTGCACGGAACACACTTTTCCTTCAAACCTTCCGCTCTTGAGTTTTTGTCCTGTACTTAATTTCCCACTCCTCTTTCATTCCGAATTGGCATCTGCGGCCCAACCCTTCAAGTTCATCGAACCCAGAACCACCCCGGCCAAGCTCCCCCCCAAATTTTGTTTCCTGCTCTCTTATTTCAGTGCCCGTTTTCTGCAGTTTTCTGCCAGTGAGGACAATGGGGCTTCCCTCTGCTCACAATCCGTGTTTCTCCCCCTGTTCTTCCGTCCACGGTTTTCTCTGGTAACTCCTTTTTTTGTCTCCCTGATTTATTGTGGCCCCCTGCATTCCCGCTTTTAGAAGCAGTCACCGGTGGCTTTTTTTCATCGGCTCGCTTGCAAGAATACTCTTTCCCTGATACATGTGTCTCTTCTGACGAGACTCGGCGGATTTGTTTTTTACTCCGCTCAACTTGCAATTTCTCTCCTAGTTCGTCTTGGTCATCTACCCCAGCTCCCTCCCTGTAGGGACGTCCGTGTCGACCCGAAGTTTTGGTCCCTCTTTCCTGTCCTTTCTAGAGTGAGTTGTTCCCTTGTGTGAGAGCCATCTACCCGACAAGGCGGTCCCCCTTCCCTTCCGAACTTCCCCCTTGATCTCACCGATTCTGGACAGTTTTTCTTTTTCCGACCTTGCCACTTTCTTTCGGAACCCTTTCCATAGGTGGTCCCAGGCAAGATCTTTCTCTCTATTTATAGCTCTTTCCTCTAAAGTGCCTCGGCCCACGCCTGCCAGCTCTGCTTTCCCTTCTTGGTCCCGATTCACCCTTCGATCTCTCATTCTCCCGAGCTCCCTCCTTTCCCGCAACTCCTTCAACTTGAGGACATTATCGGTCCCCCCTTTTGGGCAGGTAACTTTTCCCCTCACCCACCTTTTCTTGACCGCCCTTCCAATCGACAGGTCTCCCCCAACTATTCCTTCCATTCCCTTTTCCGAATTTCGTTTTCCTTCCTTATGTCCCCCCTGGGACACTTCGAGGCCCCTTTTTTCCTCACTTAATGTGGCGTCACCACCCCCCAACCAGGTAATCCCACTTTCTTCCTCCTGGAGTTAATTTAATTTTTGCATTTTCACGTCAATACTCCTCCTTTTTTTAGATCCGGCTTTTCTGCCCTGTATGAACTCTCATCTCTGTCCTGATGACTTCCAGATCCAGCGTCTGGGGACTTCCTTTCTTCCCCCTGACCGGTCTCACCCCACCTCACCGTCTTCCTCGTCTAGGTAAACCATGTTTGCAGTGTCTCTCAGGTCGATCAGACGTATGCACTTTTCAGTAAATCCTGGAAAAAGGAAGAATTCAGGTGTCCCCACCGGCCTTTCCTCCCTTTATGGATCTAAACCTCCCCCCTTTTTCTTAACGTCCCCGTTCACTTGGACAACCCGTGCAAACCCCCCCTTATAAAAACTTGTCTATTACTTTGTAGTTTCACTTCCCTTTGTCGTTCAGCCCACCCTCTGGCGCGGACTTTTGCTGTCCCTTCCTGTTCCTCCTCCTCGATTTATCACGGACCTCCTTCACTTTCTGAAAAACCAGAGGACTTTTTCTTAAGTCGATCTTTCCCTCTAGCCCAATTTTTCTTGGATCATCACCCGCTCTCAAAGCTAAGTTTTTTTCTTCCCGAGTTACCCCCTACTCCGCCACAGGGGCCTAAACCCCATGCTCCCGTTAATGATACCATCTTCTTTTTTTAGCAAACTTCACATCCAACCCCCCTTCCCCTTTTACTAGGGCGACTCCGATAGGGCGTGGATCCTTTGATGTCGCGGAATATACTTGTGTCTCAGAGCCATCTAAGGGAGTTCTCCTTTCTATTTTTTTTTTCTTTCGTATCTTTATTCGATCAGGATTTCCTGAGGTTTCCATCCCCCCATCCCAGTCTTTTCCACCCCTCTAAGCGTCCTGGGCTTTTGACCCGTGTTTCCCCCCAGTCATCAAACCTTCCCCCGTTCCCTCCCACAAGGCCGTTCCCCCCCCTCCCCTGGATGGGGCCCGCTACCCTCTTTTTACGTTGTACCCTGTACGAAACCCCACTTCTGTGCCTTCCCCCACCCTTTTGCGCCGGGTTCCGGCTTGACGATTATCCCCCCAGCTTCAAAATGGACGTGATTTTTTTTGTCTTCATCTCATTTTGTGTTTACTCTCAGGATTGTCTTTGAGTCCCTTTGTTTACTTCATGACTCCCTCTCAAGCGCCATTTTTTTCGAGTGCTCCGGACCCTTGTTCCCGGCTTTGGCCTGCTGTTCCTTACCCTTTTCGACATTTTATCCGTTTAGCCCCCTTCACTTTATAAGTGCTCCCCCCCCCCTCCTTTGCTCACACGGGTAATCCCTCCTTATTCCGCTTTGCGACCCCCCTCTTTGGTAAATTTTCGGAAGCCTTAGTTTTTCCCCCCCGAGTAAGTTTGCTTTCTCAGCTGGACCTCTCGTTTTTGTTTCTGTCCCTCATCCGGGGAAAATATGCCCCTTTTGGTGTTCGTCCTGTCGCCCCTCTGTGCCTTTATACCTGATCCCAGCAGTTAGCCAGCCCAACTGGGACCCCTCCCCCTTGTCTTTGGACGAGTTTCCTTCCCCGACGCGCCTTCCCGTCGCTCTTTTGTTTTCCAAAACCAAACTAACTTCCCTTTTCTTGAGTTATATTTTGACCTTCGATCAATTGCCACGTCTGGTGTTTCCTCCTTCATTCTGCCTCACAACCCTTAACTTTCGCTCCATGTCTCCATCTGACCCCCCTTCACCATCCCAAGGTTCATATTGAGCGACAAAAACGTAGTCAAGGAAGTGTCCGGCTTTTTTTTCGTCTTTTTTTCAGTTTTTTGACTCTTTTTCCCCCCCCAGGGTTTTGAAACAACTGCCTTCTTGGCCCCCCCCCACGTTTATCAGGATCCCCTTCAACCTATCCTCGCTAAACCCCTACCTTTTCCGCCCCAGAATAACAGGCCCTGTTTGCTGGTACTTCTCGGAACCCCCCCTAAACGTCTTCGGTTGTTTACCTCCAAAGATTCCCCCCCCTCTCGTCCAGGTCGTCTGTCTTTCCACCCTCTTACTCGTTGCAAACGCCGACCGACCACCCCTAACCAAAAATTCCTTCAAAGGTGATCCCTGACTATGCCTTTCCTTCAATTCTACAACATCCTTATGCTCCTTCTTCTCATTGTTTTCAACCACTCCCCTGCGTCGAACTTCACGACACTTTTGCCCGCTCCTATTCCTCTTGTGACGCGATCGGAGGGCGCGGTGTGGTTTTTTCGGGTGACTTCTGACCGACTTCCCGCATTGTGGACTGGGTTTCCCTGCGTGAACATGTTTCTCCCCCCTGAGTTTTGCCGTCTTTGATAGAGGCGGTTTTCCCGCCTGCGTGGGTGGAACCCTTATTGGGTTCTGCCCCGTCGTTTCCTCTCTTTGCCTTGCCTTTGATGTCGGTCCCTCAGTTTCCCCCCACCCCCGCAGGGCTTACTCAGTGCGATTCCGCCGCTGTCTAC
>Ga0179591_1271198_pt1 | contig 17201 bp, 19 predicted proteins | sample CZOMad2_1_08_16f_FD_182891 | JGI IMG/M metagenome (GOLD analysis project Ga0179591, IMG submission 182891) | Vadose zone soil fungal communities from Angelo Coast Range Reserve, California, USA - CZOMad2_1_08_16fungal (PacBio error correction) | ecosystem: Environmental > Terrestrial > Soil >... | reverse complement strand
GTCTAAACTTCTGCCTGAAGCACTTTCCTACTTCCCATCCCTCATTTCCCTGCGAGATTCTTTTTTTCCCTTTTTTCACGAAAAGGATTGGCAAGCTGCGAGTGTTCAACTCAAGTCAGTTTCAATTTGCACTTCCTTTTTTCTTTATCAGGATTCTCTGATGACCCAGCACAGCCCTTTCTCGACGTTTTTCTTTCCCTCGAGGGTCTTGAATTGCACCCCAGTCTCCATCTGGCCCTCTCTCCCTCGTCCCCCGGCACAATGATTTCTTTCCTCTTCCCCTTTCTTTGGTCCCTTAACCTATCTGTCCTCCGGCCTCTTTCCAAACAACCTTTCTCTTTCTCCGAACTATGATTGCTAGTCTCTCGGCTTGACTCTTCCCAAATTCCCCACTCATTCTTTGTTGTGGTTAGGATCTTGCATCCCTTTTTGGTCCAATCTAAGGACCTCGTTTTTTTTTTTTCTCTTCCGTATTAATATGCGTCCCTTTCTTTTCCTTGGATGAGGACAGCACTCGGTCTTTATCCTTTGCTTGAGCTAGTATCTTTCGTTGTACTTTTTCGCTGCCCCTGAAAGCTTCTGTTCTTTTTCCTTCTCGATAATAGGAGACTGTCCTACTGCTCCCTTCTCTGAAGACATCTTTCCATTCACTTGGGACCCGGGTGGACCCATCTCGTAGAGAGGAGGGTTGCTGTCGTCGACAATGCGGACTGGTGCTGCGCCGAAGGTCTGACCTCCCCCCACCTTTCACCAGCTAGCATTCCCTCCTCCAAAATATTGCCTGAACCACGTAGTCCCCTCCCCACAGAGTAGACGTCCTCCGGCGCATTCTTTGCCTATCTCAGGACAGTTGGGGCCCCCCTTACTCAATTTTGAGGCCCTTCCTCATTCCCCTGCTTTTTTTAGCTGATCCCTCGATTACCTTTTTTTTCTTACGCGAATTCCTCCTCCTGATTATGCGCAACTTTGGTCGGCTGAGACGTGCCTGTCGATGATGCCTACGACTGTATTTTCCATTCCTATTTTCGCTATCTTTTTCCTAAACTGGACGGCGACCCCCCCTTTTCCCCCGCCTATTCTTATTCCCTCCCCTCGGCGACTAAGCTCCTTCTGTTAGATTCTATGCGACCTCGCACTTCGGTGCTTGCGCCTCATCTCCGTTCAGGCCCCACCGGCTACACCCCCCCTGCTTATTTGACCCCCTGGGTTTAAACAGATCAGCGTTGATTATATCCGTCACTTCCCGCGACCTCTTGCGTTGCTGTTTCCTCTGGACGGGAGGTTTTTTATTTTTCTTCCGTACACCGCCGCCCGATTTCTTCTGTGATTCTCCCTTATGTTAGAGCCCCTTTTTTCGTCTCTTTCCATTCTAGGCGGGTCCCTTTTTCTTCCGCGGTTTTTGTGGTTTTTTCCCTCCAGTCTCATCGGTCATTTGTGGATTGGTGAGTTGTAGTCTTTTTCCTCCCTAGATTTCAATGACCTAGGAAGACCTTTTTCGGTCCGGTGAGCCTGTCTTTTGTACAGTTGTTCGGAAGGCGGCACTCCTTCCGAAAGGCGATTACGTTCCTGACCTCTCCTATCTCTGAACGCGACAATCCATTTCCCCAGACCTAACGCCGCGTTTTGCTCCCCAGAAGCTTTCCCCTCCTTAGCGTTTAAAGGGACTGCGCCCTCCCCCCTTCCCGCTCGCCCAGAGCGCGCTACCCGTTTCCCCCGTTTCTGTAAGTAGAAATGATACGGACAGCGGTAGATGGCCGCTTAGACGCCTGCGCTTACTCCTCCCTTCACACAAAGTTTTCTCATCAGGGATGAGCGAGCGGGTTCAAGAGAAGGAACTGTCAATCCCCCTTTTGGGTGATTCCCTTTCCTCTCCACCTCCCCCCCATCCCCCCCCTTCCCCACGACCCCTAGTCGTTGATCCCCTGGAACAGTTTATCTCCGGGCGGGGTCTCTACAGCTCGAATCGATCTCCCTCGCCTTATAAATCCGAGTTTTTTTTGGTGACTGCAAGACCCCTTTTTCTGTTAGGCAATTATTCTTTGATTCCTTTCGTCTTTAGTTCTTGTTCCCCGTTACTTTTTCTTTCTCTTTTTGCGCCCTTAGCTCCTATTTCCTTATCTCGCATCCCTGTTGTTTCCCTGCATGAAGCTTAATGTCTTCGCAGTTTATTCATGGAGCCTGGCTCTTATATGGCAATTATTCAAAACCTCCTTCTCCTCAGGAGGCCCCCCCCCAACTGTCGGAGCACCCTTGACGTAGTTTTGAGCTCCCTCCGGACTTTTAATGGTCCCCGGTGGATGCCCCTCTGGAGAGGGGACGGTGAAGTATCTTCTTCCGACTAACATTTTTTTCTTTGATGATCGCGCCGTGATTCCGCCGTTTTTTTTTATGAGATAATTTCTCCCGCGCCTTCTAGGTTTAACCATGTTGCATACACCCCAGACATGTCCTTAGAGATCGGTGTTGCACCCTAAAGGGGTTTTTTGTTTCTCCTTGGGCCTGTAGTGGCCCGCGGGCTTGTTCCCGAGGAGATTGCCTTCGCCTTCCCTTTTGTTCTGGCTACTTGAACGACGTGACATCTCGCCGCCCACATCCAACCCCTATTCTTAACCTCCTTCAAGACCTTTTTACCCTTAGAGCGGTTTTTCTCTTTCCCCCCCCTCATTCGCCCATGAGATCTCTCCAGCGTCAGGAGGGTGGGAAGCTTCTTGATTTCTGGTCGTCATTTTGATCCTGTCCTTTTCTTTCTGCACTTGGAACGGATAATCAATCCTTCCACGGTGGATTTCTCGCCGTATTCCTTCCTGTCCTACAATTTTTTCTTTCGAGATGCCATTCCCTTAACACTCTACCTTAGGAACCTAACTCTTTTTTCTTTCCCCCTTTTCCTCCCATTCGTGTTCGTTGTTCTTTTCTTTTTTTTTCAGTATTTAGATCTTTCTGTTATGTCTCCCTTAGCCGTTTTGCGATACCGCCTTCATTCGACGTCGGCAAAGCTCTAAAGCCGGTCGATATGCGTCCTTGCGCGTGTCAACTTCGTGGTACGACCCCGCTTTTCAATGTCCCGCTTTCGCCCCCCCGTAGCCGTAACTCCGGATTTAGAGGCTCTCCCTTCTCTACTCAGTATTGGGACCGTTGCCTGCCTTTTATGTTTTCTGATTGTTTGCGTTTATACTGTTTTTTTTTCGCAGTTCTTCCATCTTCCCGCAGATCCTCGTCTGATCTTGCCCAGAAGGTTTAAGTGGTCTGCCGAAGAGTAGTTCCCATACCTGAACTGCCCGGGCGCTCTCCCCTGATCCTGGTGTTATCCCCCCTTTCGTGGTCTTGGTTCTGCAAAACGTGCAATGTTGTTCGCGCATTTTTTTTTTTCCCATGTCGCAAGCACACTGAGAGACTTTGCCTACTGAGACTTTCGTGACCTTGCCCCCTCGACCGACTGCACCTTGTCCCCGAATCCCCGAGTCATCCCCCGCCTGTATTGTCCCTTGTCACTTGCCCCACTTGTGACGTTTCCCGGTCCCTTATTGTTTGAGCCACAAGCCTCCTGCCTAACCGTGGGAAGCCGCCGCGCGAAATGCCAGTTGATTGCCTGAGACCTCCCTCCCGCGCCCTTTCTCGGTCGAGTCCGGATCTGCGAATTTCATCTCAGATGCGCTGTTTCATTAATAGAGCGTTCCTCCCCCCGTGAGTTCTCCATTGAGTTTCTTTTCTGACACTCCCGGTATCTCCCTCCCGCCTGAGCACTTCCTACCCCTCCCCCTTCGCGTTTATTGTTTAACTCCCCTATCGAATCAGGACGATTCCCCTTCCTTTTGCGACGGCGTTCCTGATACCCGGACCTCCCTCCGCAGGTGTCTTCCTGATTCCCCGGTCTAGAGCATCCTTTAATTGCGCGTTTTTTTATCTGCCCTCTCCCTTCTTCTATGCTGGCAGCGCCCGATGGCAGTTTTTAGCAGGGTCCACCTTGTGAGGACCTTTTTTCTCTTTAAGGAATGAGGCCGCTTTTGCCTTGACTGTACGACTTTCTTTGTTCAACTGATTTGTACCCGACACCATGGTGGGCGGCCCATATTTCTTTCGTCGGGCGGATCTAACCGGGATGCTTCTTATTTATTTCTCCTTTTGCCCACTCCTTTACAGCTTCTTCTTCGGATCTACCTATTGACAAGTTCCCTCTCTGTATTAGATCAGGGATATTTTTCCTCTTCTGTCTTAGAACCTCCCCCGAGCCCCTTGATGTGATTTTTTTTTTCCGAGACGGTTGTAGAAAACCCCCCCGCCAACAGTTCCTTGAAGTTCTAAGAGCAGCGCCACCTTTCCCTGCGCCCCATCCATTGGCTTTCCTCCCCCCGCGCGGACCTACGAAATACGGGCTTATGATACTCCTCATGAATGACACGCCAGGTCCTCTCACTACAGGTTTGCTAGTGTCCCCTGAGTGACTAGATCAGTCTTCCTCCCCTTCCGCAGGTCCTCCCCGAAGATTTTTTTTTTTCTGAAAAGTCTTCTCTCGCCCCCTTTTTTTTCACTCCAGCCTTTGACCCCTCTCACGTGTCCACGCTAAGCGTCTCGTTGTCCTACGACCGCGCCCCCCCCCTTTCTCCTGATTCTCTCACCAGATCCCGCTTTCACGATCGAAGTTTTTACCAGAGGAGGACAGATCCTATCATTTTGGGTACACTCATTCTATACCTATTCTAAGGGCCTAATCTGACTTTCTAGCTTTGATGCTCGCGAAGACCACCTTTTTACGAGCTTCCGAGAAATTTTAAGGTACGACTTTTTGGCCTTGGACCCCGATTCGTTCTTACTGGAACTGCCTATCTTATGTCCATTATGATCCCTTCTCCACCTTCTCGCCCTTTTCGCACGGCGTCATCCCCCTGATCTCCTCTCAATTGACATCTGGTTCCTGTTGCGTTCTCTTAAACTTTCCAGCCCTCTCGTGCCCGTACTTCAGCGGGCTATTCTTTCCAAAAGGTTAGACCCGGCTTTTTTTCCACCGCTCGGTACCTCATGCCGCTTCACTCGCGTCGACTTCAGGTCCCCTTCAGGAACAGCATAAGTAGCCTTTTTCCCCCGCTCGTCTGCTTTCTGGTAACTACCAGCCAATTCTAGTCACCTGCTTTAGCGACGTACCTCGTCCCATGACCGAAGACCCCTTTTTAACACTTCCTTTTTCCCTTAAGGTCAAGTCCAAGCACTCTCCCCGCTGCGACCTGGTCTCGCCTGAATTTGACCGGGTCTGAGAGTGTTCTTCTTCCTTAAAACATCATCTCTTTGCTTATACCTTTTTCGTTCTTTTTTTTTTTGGACTTCTTCAGGAGAAGTTTATCCGCGAGTGGTCATTTTGCTTCAAGTTTCGCGGTCTGTTGTTTGAGCTTTCCGTCTTTGCCCCGGCCCCTTACCTGATCTCCCTGTCGAGTGTTCCGCTTACTATGATGTTCTTCTCGTACCGTCGATGGCGCTTTAAATGCCAATCCTTCGTTTCAGAATCTTCGTGTCGGCTCCGGATCTATCTTTGTCCTGCCCCCCCTCTCGTCGAAAATTGAGCCTTCCCTTTCCTTGCGACGCACAGCTTGACTCCCTTCCCTGTGACCACCGGGTTTGACACCCTCATTTTTCGCTCACGTTGAAGTGCTTTCCTTTCTGAGGTCTGTTCCCCTGCCCGCATAAACAAGTCCCCCAACCCTCCGCTGACCTCACGGGTCCCACTGCCTACCCAGTGCCAGCTAGATGCCTTTTTTTGCGCCGAACAACCTGATTCCCCCTTCTTTCTTTTTTTTTTTTTCTTTTTTTTTTTACAACGACTTCCTCTCAGGGAAGTAAATGGGCCCCCCTTGTGGATAACTTTTCCGTGCTCCCCCTTATTTAAGGCCTGTATTTCCCATCTCTCGATTCCAGGTAGTATCCCTATCCCCTTTGGTATCTTCGCTGGGTAGCATAGTCTCTTCATCTCAATTTATTAGAAGGATTTATTGCTTTCGTGAAGATCGTCAACCCTCCCCTCTTTCTGGAAGTATTTATTGTTTACCCCTTTTTCCTTTTAGACGATTTTATGTGTGAAGACCTGTCCAGTCGTCCTGCCCCCTGTTGTCTTTAGTTTAAAGAGTCCCGTTCTCTTTTGGGTATCTGTATTAGCCTTTTTTAGAATATGGAGTTTTGCCGTCGCTTCGGTGATCAGTGACCGTTTCTGTCCTTCCCCGCGCATTCGTCAAGCCAATCCACTGAATCCCCTGGTCCTTATTGCTTGATTCTGTTCCCGTTCCCTTTCATGAGTGCGCCGCCATCTTTTAGACGGACCTTTCTATCCCCGTTGTTTCTCGTCTCGTTCGTGAATGCAAATGTCTTTTCTCTCCTTGTACTGTCTTGATCTCGGTTCGATGTTGTGTTTTTGTGCACCCGAACCAGTTCCTATACTGTCATACGTTTCGGTGTGTTTTAGTCCCGAAGCCAGCTCTTTCCTCATCGACCGATCTGACTTTCTCGCGGACGTCACTTTGATCTTTACTTTCGTTCTTGTCCCCGTTTTCTTTTCGGTCTGTGAAGGATATTCCCCCCGCACTGCGATTCCGCCGTCTAACTTCCTCCCAGTAGAACTGCCCCACATGAAGGACCATCCACCTCGCCTGGCCGGTTTCTCCACTCCCCCTCCAGTTTTGTTTTCCGCCCCCATCTTGAGTCCTTCAGGTGAGACACCTTTTCAATCGCAGAGCTTGACTTCCGCTCCTCCCCACGGCCATTACCTCTTTCTTTTGCCCCCCAGACCGATTGTGCATTGCACACTAAAGGAAATTTTTTCTCGCTGCTCGCGACATTCTTCTCTCCCCCCCTTTTTTCGGCCTTCCGCATTTCCCTCCCCCCCCCCCGTTTCCCCCCTCCTAAGCAGAGAAACCCATTCTCCCCCCTACAAGACCCGGGTTTTTCCGCTTTCGTTGCGCATTGTTCCAGTTTTTGCTTGTTTTGGTTAATGTATTTAGGCATGTTTTTCTTTCTTCTCTCCCTGTTTCTGAGTGCTTTCCACCTTACCATTCTAAAAGCTACGTTGCTTTGGTTGTTTTGTAGGCACCGTCTTCCCCCTCTCCTGAGCCTTCTGTCGATGGGCGCTGCCTAGATCTGATGGAGACCTTGTTTAGTAGTGTTTCTTTTGCCGGCCCGTATTCTGCATTTCGTTCCCTGCCATGAGTCCAGGTGAGCACTAGAATTTGCTTCCCTCTCTCCAGTGTCATGTGCGCCCTGTTTTGTTTTTTACCACTGGCCTTGTGTTTGATTTTTTTCACAGATGCGAGTTTCGTTGCCAGTCTACCCATTTTTCCCTTCCGTTGCGTTGAGCTCCTTTTTCTATGGGCCGGGCTCGCTTTGCTGCGCATGATCAGCCCAGTTACTTTTTTTTTTTTTTGTTTTTGCCTGGTCGCAACTCTTCCTCCCGAGTAGTTGCTCCCAGAAAGTGGGCTTCTCCCCCTTTCTGCGGAGGAACCTCGAATTTTCGGCAGACAGTCAGCTGACGGTTTCCCTGGATCTAACCCTGCCCATCTACTTCCCAACCATGATCTCTTAAGTTTCATTGCGTAGTTTACCCAATCCTTATGTCTTCCCCTTCCCCCCTCGGATGCGTCGATTGCCTTTCCCCCTTTTATAGAGTTTCGAGCTCCTCTACGAGTCCTTCGTTCCCCTAACTTTCAGTTTTGAGAGACTCTTGTCCAGCACTTCTCCTCCCCCCTCCCCCCCCCTTTCTTTTCTCTTCTTTCCTCATTTTTCGCTTGTGTAAATCCTTCTGTGTCCCCCGAGAGCGTACCCCGGTTCTCCACGGTCATTTACCGATCTATCTATCGCTTGCTGACCCCCCCCTTCGCCTTCGTTGTTGTTTTTGTCTTCACGCATGATGTTCTAATCCCTCGGAGATGGTGCTCCCTTTTTATTTTCGCACGTCTTGCTTTTCTGCTTCATGTTCGACGGCGTTTCAAAAACCCGACTTTTTCTTTGGCCCCTTTCACCCTCTTTGAGGTAAGAACAGAACGAGCTCAATGGCTCAGCGCATCCAGTATACATCAGCGCTTTAGCCCCTATATCAGCCTCTTGTCGCCCCTCGATTGGCCCCTCCTTCGAATTGACTTTATTTTTTGAGTTGATATTACACTACGCTATATCACGGTTCTAATGCACAGCCTGCTGAACGGCCCGCTAATACCCGTTTTTTCTCTCAATTGTCCTCACATACGACCGACCTCAATCAGATCCCACTTCGGTGTTTTTCTCCCAGCTATAGGGCCCCTGATCCAAGTTCTGCCTTGTCCCCCCCCCACCTCCCTGAGCTTAGGACGTGTACCTTCTTTTTATGACCTCTTTTTCTACCACGGCCTCCCTCCCCCGTATTAACGCGACTGAACACCTTTTCCTGATGCACCCGAGAACTCCTTCTGGCGGTCCTCCCTGAGTATGGCAACATCTTCTTATGTTGTCCCCCTCCAAATTCCGGCTATTTCCCCGTTCGATACTTTGCTACATACATTCAACGCATTTTTAATGCCACCTTTTTCGGCCCGACGCTTCGTCACTTTTCTTATTCTCTCTGGGGATTTCAATTTCACTTTTGAGCCAAGCGTCTAGTACCCGTTTCCTCCTTTTAAATTTTTTACGATGACTCCCCTGAGCACCAAGCGACATATGTCTCTTTTGATGTGTGTAGGTTTTTTTCCCTGCTTCCCCTCTAGACACGCCCTTTCCTTTATTTTTCACTGTAAGGAACCACACCCTTCCTTCCTTATGCACACCTTTCAGAGCCATGATAGAACCCTCTGTCTTAACAGCGGCGCGTAGTGGCCGGTTTTTTAAGAGCACCCCTGAAGGATTGTCTTTCTAGTTCCATGTGCTTAGTTCCATGGCGGTCTTTATAGCATTTCGGCAAGTTTTTTGTTTGCTTCCCTCTTTAATGCAGTTCTCTCTTCTCCTTTTTTGACTTCTCATTTAAATTGCTTCTGTAGTTTTTCTTTTTTCTTGCACACGTCCGCACATCGTTTTTAGCTGCGTCCCCAATCCGATGTGTTTTAAGATTTCCCGTGCCCACTGTTGTGCCGGGCGCAGCTCTTGCCCGTGTCCGTCTACTCTTCTTTCCCGGTCGTGATGAAGAAGTCCTTCTTACCTCTGACCGGCCGGACCTCCTTCCTTGATGGTACGATCCGCACTCTGTTCGCTTTGACTCTTCATTTTGTTTTTTCGGTCTTCCATATAGTACCTTTGTCGATAGATCTTGCCCTTCTCCTTCACCGCCCTTTTAGAACTCGTTACCGTTCGTCTCCCCCCTCCTTGGCCGTTTCTCGGTATTGCATCGTGTATGATTCTTACTTTTGCCACCCGGTTTTTTATGTATTCTTTTCTTCCTCTCTTCCAACATAGCCCCGGTCATCCTTCTGGCTTTTTTTATTAGCGGTGTGATCTCTGCACAAGCCGGCACGCGCTCAGATTCCATAGCCCTCCCCCCCCCCGGTCGCGACCGCCATTGGCATTTATTGACGTTTCCGAGAACAGAGAAGTTGTTTTCCCCCCTCTTTCTTCGGCCCTCACATGACCCTTGTCTGCATTTTTTTACCACTCATAATTTGTTGCACCCGGCTTGACGTACTTTCAGTGTCGGTCCCTCCCTCGTCACCGCAATCCCGCTTGGCGCCTATGTTCCCCCCCCCTTAGCCCTCCGTACGCTCCCCTCGACCATCTCCAGACTTCACTTTCACCTGCTATCCCCCCTGGGCTGCCACCACCCGCTGTCGACCCACTGTCCGACTCAGTCCCGACCTCCGCCTGAACCTCTCTTTGCCCCCTCTATCAAGGCCTGTTTTTTTACGATGCCCCTCCCGGCGTCCCCTACTTATCTCGGATCAAACCTTCCACGTATTCTTTTCCCGAGCATTTCCCTCCTTTTCCGCCCTCCCTCAGTCAAGCTACGCCCTCTGTACCTGTGCTATATGGCACTTTTCCCTTTTTTCGAAAGCTGAGCCCCACCCATGAATTTTATCACTGTCTCCTCCCACCGTTTTTTCACTCTGTCCCCTACCCTCCCTCCCTGATAGTCTGCTCGCTAGGTTTTTTTCTGAGGTTTCATCTGGTTCCCGTATATCTGGTTAGTTCATTTTGGTCTGGCCCATGCACGGTTTTGCTGGTCAAGGTTTTTGCTTCCGCTTCGGCACTGGTCATGCGCAGAAACAACTCCTTTTTTGCCCCACGACTCCCTCCGCTTTCTCTGATTCACATATTTGTTTTTAGCAAAATGACGTTTGGCAAGGCTATGATTGTTTCCCCAACTTCCATGCCGCTTTCCTTTGTTGAGTGGGATATAGTGGATCCCTACCTGATACAGACACCTCCACGTATCTCTTTCCCTTTCTTGGCCCACGCTCGTGGTACCTCCCGCCTCAGCACTCGCGCCGCCCCACTTTTTGTACCCTCGCCGTTTTTTACTGAGGTAACACCAATCTCTGTATAAGTCCTTTTCCCTTTCCCTCCACCGCATATAGTTCAAAGCGCAACTCGCTTTTCTCTTCCGACGTGATTGACCTGTCACCTTTTTCGTCGTTGGATGCGCCTTCTTCTCCCATCTCTTTTTTATCTTCGTTGTTTTGCTCACCATTGAGCATACGCCCCGGTTTTTCCCCTTTTTTCCTTCCTCGCGAACCCGCGCCGCGGTGTTGTTTTTCGCGTTTCTTTTGTGAATTTTACTCTGTCTAGGGCGACTTTTACGCCCCTCCTGCGATATATTCTGCTCGATTCGGTACCTTTGAACATACCCTCAGCGTCCCTGGCCAGAATTAGCGCCGGGATGTTCGGTTTCCGCTTCCTTCAGCGAGACATGTCAGCGATTCCCATGACCGTTGCCATCCCTTCTAAGTCATCCCACTAACGTTCTGCCATCCTCCCCTGTGTCCTTTTCTGAAACGGTGCCCCCCATCGCTTCATGGTGGCATATGGCGTTGGCAGTTCCTTTTTTACCTTTCTCTCAAGACTTACTTTTTCGATGTGTGAATTTTCACCTCTTCTTTCCTCCTACACACCATTGATCCCCAATTAACCTTTCCCTGGCAGATATCTCGATCCCTATGCCTTTATCTGTCCCACCGATCTTCCCCTTTCATAGTTCTTCCTTGGCGCTACGTTTTCATCCGTGTCATTTTGCCTGAAAACCCAGTTCCTCCTCGGGCCATGTCCAAGTCTCCCCTTGTCCTAAATGCTCCTCATTTTCGCATGTCCGATTCCCCTACGACTTAATTTCCTTGTACGTCCGGCTTTCTGAACTCTCTTACTCCTCCCTTGTTAGAGGAGCCCTAGTCTGCGCGGGTCTTCTATCCCTTTCTCACCTGTCGACTTTTTCCTGGGTCCCCACTCCTTCCTTTTCTGCTTTGCCGGTCGTCTTGCAAACTTTTTTTTCCCTTCGTCGAATTTAGGTGTCGTCTTCCCCCTCTTCTGGAGCGACAGTCGCCTGCATGGTGTCCAGCTCCGTTTTTCACCCTTTCTGAATCATTGATTGAATCTTCGGGCGAGTTTTTCTCCCTTCCTGTTGCCACTCTCTCTCTTCCTATCTTTCCAATGTCCGCGTGCCTTAGCTCTTTTTCGGGGATTCGTGCTTCTCATATGACCCTGTCAGGTTCATCTTCGTCCCCGGCTCGTATTTTTGTATGTTGCTTTTTTTTTTCCGTCCCTTTTTCTCCCCCATGGTGTTGAGAGCAAGTTTTTGTTTTTGTTTCTCTGCCCTTAGTTTATTCGTTGCTTCTGTTTGTCGTTCCTTCTTGGTCTACCGTCTTGCAGTTCGGTTGCGCGGCTTTTTGATTTGCGAAGAAATCTGAATTTTTTCACTGATTGCCCCACCTCCCCTTTTCGTCACGAACTGCCCTGGCCCCATTTTCGCTCGGGTACTCCTTTGAGCGTCATTATTTCTCCCGCAATCCGGAGCTATCCTCCTTTCTCTCTTTTTCCCTCTCAGGATAGTTCTCTACGCCTTTCTTCCATTAAGCTCTTTTCGTTTTACATCACTTGGTCGGTTTTCCCTCACCTTTTTTACTGCTGGCGGCATATGTCCTTCTGTTTGACCACACTCTTTAGCCCCCCCCCTCCCGCCGGGCGGTCCGACAGACATCTCTTCTGAGCCCTACTATTTCTTACCTTGTTCTTCTCCCCTCACGCGCTTGTCCCTCCGCAAATAAGAGTCCCAATTCCCTGCTTCGCTGCGCGCGCTGACGACGATTATTCCCCCTTTTTTCCCCTGGCCTCCACTCACTTTACCAGGTCCCTCATCTAAGACAGTTAGCGATCGCAGCATTTGGAAAGAGCCGGCAGAAACTCCCTTGGCTTGTCCTTCAATCTACGCCCTCTTTCTTTCCTGATAATGATGCTGGTGCTCTTCTGGCTGTAGTGGGTTGCAGATCCCCTTCCCTTTTCCGCTTTGTCGGATGGTTTATGATAATTTTTTCTCCATTACCCCCCCCTTACTTTTCTTGTGGGTCTGTATTTGCTCCAGCTCTTGGACATTCTCCCTGTGCCGATCTTAGGACTTTTCTCCTTCCCACAACTTGCATCACTTTACCCATTCGTTTACACCCCCGGTTCTGTTATTATATTTCTCGCACAGTATGGAGCGCTATCATTCGATTCTCCCTTCCCCTTGTTGATTCTACCGCCTTTTTCTTGGACCGCTCGGAAAGAAACCTTACATTCTTGCTTTTTTTTTTTATGGGGGTGATCTTGTTCCGGTTGCTCGCTTTTCTTTTACTGAATGCCCACCGTGAACGGTGCCGGTTTTACTGGTGACCCTCTCCCTGCCGGATAGCGGGAGCACCGCAACGGGTCTCGGCGGCTATTGAGTAGTTCTTTTTTTCCTATGGCTGTAATCGATCGCCTGCTGTTCCTTTCTCCTTTGCTCTCTTGCAATCCAACACCCTCTATCAACAAGATGCCTTAGTTCCATCCGCCGTCGTCTGACATTTTTTCCTATCCAGACGACAGGATGGTACGAAGATTCTTCTTCTTAGGAGCTGAGTTGATCGTTTTCGTACACGTCCCTCTTGCGGCCGGCCCCCTTCCCCCGCACCACTATGGTAAGGATGCGTTCCTCACCCCCCCTTTCCTCACTTCGCACATTCAAACGGACTCTTTCCTTTCATTACTAATCCCCGATCTTCCCTTTTCTTTACTTCTCTCTTCTTTACTTCCTTTTTTTGCCGAGAGCTGTACGTGTTTTCCACCTGTTCTTTGATTTTGTTTCATTCCCCTTGAGCAAGTTCTATTTGTTTTCTTCCGCACCCCATTTACCGGACCTTTGGCCCAAGCACTTTTACACGATTGTGTGTTTTGGAGGTTTGCCCTTTGTTACCTCCCCTCCCCCGAAGCTAATGCAGCTTCGAGTCACCCTCCTTTTCTTCGATCATAATGTCAAGCCCTCTCTTTCCTCTGAGAAGGATTCTGGTGATATTTCGGTTTGAGCTGCCGTTAGTTTTTCAAGGAGCCCTGACCAAGAGGTCTCCCCTTTCATCTCCACTGTCGCCGCACCTTCTCATACTGGTACAACAAGATAGGTCGCGTTTTTTCTACCTCCACCTTGATTGCCTCTTTGTCTTTGTCTCCCGCCATCCCGCTCTATACGGCACGCCTTCTTTCCAATCTCCGCTTTTCCCCTGTCTTCCAGGGCCCCCTTAATTCATTTCTAGTCCCTTTCCTGCAGGAAAGTTTTCTCAGAGGCCCAAAGAGATGCCTCCTGCTCCCAACGCATAATGCCCTTCCCCGTGCGAAGCCGACGCTGAGTAGTAGAAGCCATTTTGGCATTGCTGACCCGACATGTAACTTTTTCTCCCCATTGGTTCCGTCTTCAGCACAGGAGCGCAGTTCCCTTTTTTTCCCACCAGCCGATCCCCCGTACCTGCAGCCCATTTGAGTTCAGTTTTTTTCTTTTCCACCGCCCCCTTAGACCCCACAACCCGTCTCGGTGCTATTCACCACTCTAGGCTCCCCTTCCTCCCGGCTCGAATACTTGCTTTCTCCCACCCCCCCGCCGTGTCGTTATTTCTTCCCTGTCAATTTTTTCCAAGCGTTATTCGTCTGCATTGTTCCGACACCTCCTCTGTCTCCCTGATCTTTTTCCCCCCTTCTGAATTAGGATCCAGGTTGTTTTGTCTCAGTTGATAACTACTATGATTCTCCTGCTTCATGAGTTGCTTTCGTTTTTTCGACTTTTACCCCAAGCGAATCTTTCGTCCTCTTTCCCTCTGCCCGATTGGAAGGGTTGCCTGTTGTGCGATGCTCCTTTTTTTTCACTTGCTTTGGGAGCGGTCTCTTCTCTGTCCGCCCCTTCCTTCCCACTTTTCTTCCTGCCTTGATTGTCCGCTAGAAGGCCTCCCCCTTCCTTGTCACTGTTTCTGACTCCTACGTCTTTAAAGTCCCACACAAAACTGAGGGTGGCTTGTGCCTCAGGTCGTCTTAGATTTGATAGAAGATTATATCCTCTTGTACTGCCCCCAGCCCCATTCTTAATCCTTCACCGAACTTCTCGACGCCATAAAGTCTGCCCCCAGGTGGAGATCCTCGATCCCGTGTCACGCGAGTCCCTCACTCTGTTCCGTCATTGACGCTCCCCTCTGCCCACCTGACCCACCTTCTTTCGAAGGTGCGACCCACTTTTATACGGCCCACGCTTTGGCATTTTTTTTTTTACAAGAGCTGCCACCCCTTCTTCCCTGAACAGCCGTGTCATTCCTCCTAAGAGCTCCCCCCCTTTTTCTCAACAAGACGGTACCCATCGTTTGTACGACTGTCATGTATATTTAACTTGCCAATCGAGTAATTTTTCCCCCTCATCCCCTTTTTCCCATAAAGTTTTCCCCGTCTCTTCGAGGATAAAACCTCCGTTTCCTGAAAGAAGCGGTTCGCACCCCCCAGCTCGATATTTTAGATTTGTGTTTTTTCCAATTTGTCGCCCTCCTGACCACCTTATAGTCCCTTCTCCACCCAGCCATGAGTTATCCTATTGTACTTCTTTACTACTCAATTTTCCCACGGGACCTTCACGATCTCCTCCTCTCCCACTTTCTTCCCAATTGAGTTACTACTCGCTCCTCTTCGAAGCTTTTTCCCCCACCGTTGCCATTTTTTTTTTTACCTTACTTCTGCATTTCTTCTCTTGGTGACTTCGCTTGCCGCCCTCTCCTTATACCTTGGATAAAACGTGAGGATATCCTGCCCTTAGGAGCATCCCTGTCTTCTTCAAACTCAGTTGAGATGCTTTCCGCCTTCCATGCTCTTTCTTCACAGATTTTTGTGCTGACATGGCCCTCAAGTTCTTCTTTGGCAAAATTTGACAGTCCTTCTCAGGAAGAATCGTTTAATTTCCCGTCTTTCTTGCCTCTACCTCTCTTGTGCCACCTTTTCTTTTGTCAATGCCCTCTCCTTTTTCCTTTTCTCTTTTCCGCTTACTTCCCCGCTCGGCTTTTTCCCTTTGTGTTCTTACTGTCGCGCCGTCTCGTCCCCTGTTTGGTGCTTCCCCACCCTATCCTATGTGCCGGTCGAAACTGTTCTGCTCCCCTCTCCGACTTGACGTCTCATTTGCGAGGCTTTTTCCCGGTTCTGATAGTTGGCCAGCGCGTCTTCCCCCCGGCCAGGACTTTTATTTTTGATCCAGTTGAATATATTACCGATCTTAATACCTCCCGCTGAAGACGTTTCTGCCACCACGTAGGTCGGGTATCATTGATCACTGACCCCTTTTTTTTCCCTCCAATATGTAGACGTCCCCCCTCGCCCCTGTCCCCCCTTGCTATTTCTGTGTCCCACTGCCATTTCCAATTCCTTGCCTCGTTTTAGGCGATTACGTTTCTATGCAAACACTCGTCGAGATTCTTTTACTTCACGTTAGTTTGGATTACGAAACCTCTATCTTCTTATTCCTCGGTTGTGTTGGAGTCTTTTTTCTTCTAATGAGTTCACCTCACGCTTTGATTTTTGGTACATGGAGTGTTTTTTTTCGTCTGCAGAGCTGTCTTTTCCTTTCTTCACGTTCTGCTATTGTGCGCCTTTTCCTGACATCTGATTTTCATTGGGAGTGGACCCGACTGCCCTTCTCGATCTGTGTCCGGCAGCGCTGTTATTCCGTCGCCCTTTCCTCTTCTGTTCCCTTCATCCCGCCTTTCGTCACTCCCTGCAGAAGGTCGCTTGCTGGCCTTCTTGTAGATACCGGAAGACTGTCCCGGCCCTGCGAGCAATAAGTTCCTGCCCCGTTGCCGCCCCCTCTTCACCCCTCCTTTTGTTCCCACACGAATCAATAGCCCGAGAGGAGATAGAGGGTTTTTTTCCTTCTCTGGTTGTCAGAAAGTTTCGACCGCCACAATTTCGACCCCCCCCCAAGGCATCGAATGACCACTCCTTTACCAGATGTCTTTACCATTTGACCTCCGAGACAACACGAGGTCGCCCCCTTCGTAGCGCATCCTATATAGGCCCTTTCCCCCATGGTGCGACTCCTGGCCCGATCCATAGGACACCTCCTTATCCCCTTTTCCCCCAACTGAATAATGCCAGCCTTTTCCATGATTCGAACCCCTGGTGTTTTTATACGCGCCGGGCTCTCCCTCCGCCTAGTTCTCCCCAGTGGATTTTCGGACCTTCCGCGGTCCTTCCACGTCTTCGCCCCATGATGCCGACCTCTTTGAAACTTCTGCTCATTAGATTCTTTTTAACACTGAAAGTCGTCACAGTTCGTTTTTTGTATCTCCTTGGCGCACCCTAGCAGGTCCGTAGTTTAAGCGCTTGCGACAATGGGCCTCTTCGAATATGAGATCACACCGCGTTCGTTTCCGATTCGTGACCTGCGGTACAATTCGATCTCTGTAATTTTCACACGTCTATGTTGTTATGATTTTTAGAGCCCCTTTTTCGGCTCAACCCCCCCTCTAACTCCCGTTCCTTTTTTGTTTTTCTCTCCCTCCTCTAATGTCAAATGCTGTTTCTCACGAACGGTGGGATTGCTTCTCCTCTTCGAGTCGTGGATTTTGACCTCGTGGTGTTTCCCGGTTTAAATCCCAAGGTTTTTGGGGTTTCCCCGGCCAGCGTAGACTCCTCCTCCCTACCTCATAGAGTTCTGATTACCCCCTAGGGCGAACGACCCTTTTAACCAGTCGACGCCTTGTCGGCCTCGTGCAGGATATCTTCCCGGTGATCATACCTCAGTCGCG
>Ga0179591_1285565_pt1 | contig 17202 bp, 14 predicted proteins | sample CZOMad2_1_08_16f_FD_182891 | JGI IMG/M metagenome (GOLD analysis project Ga0179591, IMG submission 182891) | Vadose zone soil fungal communities from Angelo Coast Range Reserve, California, USA - CZOMad2_1_08_16fungal (PacBio error correction) | ecosystem: Environmental > Terrestrial > Soil >... | reverse complement strand
TCCCGCAGACTCTTTCTTTTCCACCTCTTTTGTTGTTCTCAGATATGGTCGTCGAAGACGATGATCTTCATCGGCGTATGAGTCTGATTATTGCCCCTTTTTCCGTCAAGTTGGACTTTTTTTCCCTTGTTATTCAGCGCACTGGCCCTTTTGTTGAACCGTTTTCAAACCCCGTGAGCCCTCAGTGGACTCTTTTTTCCTTTCTGCCCGCCCCTTGAAAGACCTTTTGAAATTAGCCTCAGGAGACGTCTGCGTTTCAAGTGTGTATGATTTCTTACGTTTCATTAGGTCTCCGCCTCGGCGTTTTCTTCCGTTGGTCTTGCTCATGTAGGTTAATGACCCCTTTCGCCCTCCGGGAATTTCAATACCAAGCCCGAGTGGGCCCTTCTATTTGTCCCCTCTAACAAGAGAGTCCAATGATTATACGGTCGGATAACCGACCCGAAGCCCAGTTTCTTTCTCCCTTCTCCCCGTCCTCCCCCCCCCCTCGGGATGATGTCCGCCGCCAAGTCCATTAACCCCTCCCCTTGTCCAGGCCAACTCTTCGACATATCACGTTCGTCAACATCTAAGTTTTGACGTTGGCACTCGCCCTCCAACGCACGCGAGACTTCCCTTGTACTGGGGACAAACGCAGGATTTCTTTCTTTCTCCTTTGTTTTTTGCCCTGACGACATGAAGCTAGCTTGGTGTCTTCTTTTCCCTACCCACCGACCTTTTCCCTACCGATGCTTCAAGCTTGAAACTACCGACTCGAGATAGTATTCCACCAAAGGATTTCAGTTGCCCCACATCGCGTTATTTCTTTCAGAGCAAATTTCCTACTTTGAACTCATTCCCCAAAGAATCAAGAAGCTGTGCTATCTTTTTCCCTCCTCTTGGGCTCCCTCTCCACCTGGAATTGATCTTTTTTTCATGGCGCCGCAGTCACTCATTATTAAACCCCTTTGAGATTACTGCCCATCTATAGGAACCGAAGCTAGTACAGTTCGCGTTAGTTTAACTCTTTCTTTTCAATTCCCCCTTCCCCCCAGGCGTCCGCGCCTCGTGATTGCGAGGCTGTCGGGAATTCGGTTCCAGTGATCGGACCTTCCCCAAAATGAAAAGTCTGTTTTTCCTTGACTCTTGTTTTCCCTTCCTTTTTTCTTTCTTTCCGCCTACCGCGACCGATTTCGAGCGCGCCGTTCGGTTTCCAGGGAGTTTGCCTCAAGCCCCCTTAGCAACTCCACTTCTCCGCGCGGATAAACCTTTTTTTGAAACACCCTTCCCCTCTTGGATCGCCTGTTTTTTTTTTTTTGGTTGATCTGTCTTACCATTCAATCTACTTACAGCCTTTTCGTACCTTGCTTGGTCAAGTGTCCCTGTGTGTTTTCCCCTCTCCCCCCTTCTGTTGCTCAATCAGTCTTTCCCCATCTTTGTCCGAATGGGCGCTTCGCGACCCGCCCCCCCCTCTTTCTTTGGGACAGGAACTCCACAAATGGCGGTGCGGGCACGCTGCTCTTGGGCCTAACCTTTCTGAATCAGTCTCCTGTTCTTCCCAACTCATCTGTGAAGGTTTTGGCGTCTTTTTTTGCCTTTTACTCAGAAGTAGTCGCGAGATCGAAAAAACACCTTCAGTTCCTGCCTTTTGGTTCAGTTCGTGCCAAAAGTGCTGAGTCGTAGACGAACATGGGAATGAACCCTGAGGTCCCTTCTTCCTGGCCTTCCTCCTGCTGGTTGGTTCCGTCCCTCTCTATCAAGTGCCCCTCTTTGTTACCTCTGTACGCTCAGAGAATTTAATACCTGCCAGATCCTCACGTCTTTAATTAGTGTTTTTCGACCCCCCCCCCCCTTTTTTGTAAGTGTCGCATGCGCCCGCGTCCGCCTCCGTTGAAAAAATTATATTTCCACGTGCGTTGTCCTGGCGGCTAGTTCACCTGTTCGGCTACATTCTTCACAGAGGTTCGGCAGCTTTTGCTTTAGGCCGCTCAATTTGTTTACCTTCCGGCTTCCTAGAATTTTTTCCATGGCGGAAGAGAGTTCTTAGTCGATTAGTCTGCTACGTATTACGGCGGCTTGAGACCTTCCTGACTAAGTTTATTTTCGGGGAGAAGGTAACCCCCCACCTGGTTAGTGACGATCAAGGTGTCTCTTAGGACATTTTGCCCCCCCCTCTATTTTTTTTGCCCCGGGTGCGGACCCCCACCCTGTCCCCCTCTCTCGAGGCATCTCCTAGGGCGGAGCGCTTCAACGCCATTCTTCCTTTCTCTTGTTAAAAAGAATATCAACGGCAGGCGTCCTCCCCCCAGAACGCACAGCGCGCCTTAGGAATGACCACTCCTTTTTCGTCCACGCCTTTTTGATCATGCCGGTGCGCCCCGTTCCCCGGAAATAGCCCTGTTTTTCCGAAAAATGAATCCCGTCCGCTTCCGATCTCCCCCTTCCTGCGGTATTTTTCACTCTCACAAAACGTTAAAGTCGGTTCTTTCACGACCCTACAAGCTTTTGAAGAACAGTAGAGCGCGCTGAGGGCCCCTTCCTCCTTCTTTAAGCTTTCTCCTTTTAGAAGAATAAGGCTTTGTTTTTCTCCAATTTTCTTGCAAGTTTTTTCACCCTCCCTCTTTCCTTGAATCTCGAGTTACCATCCAGGTGTTACATCATTTAGTATTGGAGGCTTTGCTTCCCCCGACGTCTCCCCCTTCGATTTAGTACGACGGGTTTGAGGCTTTTCAACGCTAGCTCTTTTTCTAAGTTTTTTGTTTTTTTTTTTGATCTGCGAGGAAGAGGGAAAAGGAGCATGGACTCCTGGTCCTTTTGCTGACCGCTTGCACCAGAATAACCATCCCAACCTTCGTTCTCGAGCCACTACCCCATCCCCCCTCCAAACGATTTCCGAAGGGAGCGTTGTGCCAATCGGTCCCAGTTAGACTGTGAGTTTTGATGAGTCCTCTACTAAGAGGACGACTGATCCGCTCCCGATTTACTTGTTTGCTTCCCTGGCAGTCGCCTGTGTGGGATACTTTTTCTGCAGCACAGACTTTTTCCCCTTTTTCGCTCCGATTGAAGACATAGCCAGCCCCGAGTGGTCGCTGTGATCAGTCCCAGGGATTCAAAACTATATGTTACTGTCATTGCCCAAATGTCTGATGCCCTTTTCACTTAATGTTCAGCCCCCTTCCTTTTAGTCCGATCTGATTCCGTCTGTTTCTCCTTTTTTCGTCTGTAAGACCTCCTGAGGGAATGACGGTGCTCCACCATCTTTTGAGTTTCCAGGTTGTTTTGCCCTTTTTTCCTCTCTTCCCTGGTGTCCCTTTTCGGCACCCCTCAAAAACATATAATTTTTGTTCCACATGTAAGACAAATCCAAGAATCGAGGAAGACTTGGGTGGTCCTGAGTTTTCAAGTGGGGAGCGGTTTCGAAATAAGGATTAGCATTTTGGCCGCCAAGAGACAATCTGCGAAGGCCATTCTTATTCTTCTTCCAATCTTTTTCACGTATACCTCACCGGCTTGCCGCCGTCCACTGTCTTCAGTAAGTCCCCTCCTCCCGGCCCCTTGTGTCAAGTAAGGAAAAGCCTTACCCAAATTGTTAGTATTTTCATTCATTCTCATTCTGCGGAAGTGTAGAAAGTGGATCCCCATTGCTTAACCCTCCCTGGCCTAATTTTTCGGCGGGGCAGATTGCGTTTTTGTTCCTGAAAGTGACCTTCCCCTTTTTTGGTAACATCATTTTGTCTTTCAACTTCCCACCTTCTGCCCCTTGTTTTTCAATCGCTGCTTCGCTTTTTTTTTCCCTCTTCAAGGTTAATTTTCTACCCCGGTCGATTATCGATCCCCAACCTTCCTTAAGCGCAGTCTGCATGACATACTCCGCGTCTCACCACTTGTTGATAGCTACGAATCTCCCCACATTTCATTTGTTTGACATGACAACTTGGAATCTCTCCGCTTTGGGTTTTCGACTTTATCGAGTATCTGTGTCAACCGTAAGAAGAATTGAGTCTTACCCCCCAAACCCTTTCCTGTCGTGGTTTTTCGTCTTTGTGAAGTTTCGAACAACCGTTAGCGGTTTCCTATATTCAACCAATATTCCTGCCTTCAACCCTTTCCGAAAGTGGTTCCCTCACCACTGATTTCGTATTAGGTGCTCCCGCCGAGCAATCAAGAGGACCGTCTGGGAGCCTGATCTTCCTCTCCTTTCTTCTTGGATTTTTTTTCTCAATGGATGATATAAAAGGTCCGTCGGTGATATTATATTGTCAAATCTCTTCCTTTCCCAAGGATTGGCGTTAATCACCCCCCTTTCGATACCCAGTTTCCCTTTTTTTCGTTCGACCGCGGGGCCGGTCAGTGGCCGGACCTTCCACGTTCTAAGCATCCTTCTTAGAATGATGAACCTCTATTTGAAGGATCTTGAGCGCTTCAGAGCGGCGATTCCAGACCCCCCCCTCTTCAATTCCCCCTCCAGTCTTTTCCCTTAAAAGTCAACCGCTGGATTTGTAGTGTCTCTAATTTCCATCTTCTTTCTGAAAGGAACTAGCCTCAACGCGGAGCCTCTTTTTTTTTGTTGTTAACATTAGTCGATAAACCCAAATCGTTCTCCCTCAAAGTTACCTCCTCCTCTCAGTGGAATCCTATTTTCTGCCGCTCCCCCTGGGTTCCGGAATTGTCCTTGCCGCCACATATGGGTTTCCCAGGTCCATCCCCTTTCAAGCCGCTGTCTGGCCGGATCTTAAACTCGTTCAGCTTCGGGGAGTTTTCGTGACGTGGCCTGCCCCCCCCCGGATGCTTCGCGCTTTTTGGAGTGAAGTAGTTTAAAGATTGCTAGGTTTTACCGTAAAGGTTGCATATCCTCTGTTTACTTCTTTCTCTAAGCCTAACGACTTAGAGTCCATCGCGGGGATGCTAGCAGTCTCCCCCTTCTGAATATTATCGCTGTTACCCAGACCACTGCCCCCCAGAGCAGCCTGGCTTTTAACGATTTTTTGAAATGTACGGACTTGCCGCAGTATTTGTGCGTTTTCTCGTTGCAACGAAAATGATCCCCTGCGTGGTCACGTGATCATTTCGTTAAGTCGCTGACCGGTTATTTTTCCTTGGGGGTGATGATCTCGGGGAGACTTTTCCGGAATAAATTTCCCCTTCGGTCGTTAGTTATGAAAGTCCTTCATTTTTTCTTCATTTGTACACTTTGGTACCCCGAGGGGGTTGCGAACGCCACTTTTTTTGCCCAAGTACTTTCCCCCGTTGTAATACAGGAACTTTCTCTCCCCCCTTCAATGGGGGCCTTGACTGTTTGACGAGTCCCCGAAGCCCTACCCCTCATGTCAGAACAGCACAGACACGCAAGCCGTCTCCGGGCCCGCTCGTTTTTTTTCCCCTTCACCCCCCACCCCCTTTATCTTTCTCATGGATGATCAACGTCACGATTTCCACTCTTCTTTATCGAGATGTTCCGGTTCACATTTAACAAGGGCGCGATACAGCGCTTTGAGTTCCACTTCCCGAAATACCCCCCTTTTGACCAAATGCGCGGGCGACTATTCCGTATAAGATTTGAGAGACCTCCCCCTCTCCCCTTTTCAGTCCCTTTTTTTGTTTTGAGAAATGTTTTTCATTTTCAGGCTCCAGGCCCTGTTTTCTCCTTTTCAGTTTTCTTTTTTATCGAGCCTGTTACTCCTCCCCTGTCTGCCCCCTACCTGTGTTACCCTTTCTTACACCCCTCCGCCGCGTGATCGTTGACACCCACGTTCCCGATTTGGGGCTTCCTACTCCGTCCTTCTACTTCTTGAGGTTAGACGTGCTGTCCTTTTATTTTTTCTCCACTTTCTCTTCACGCCGCAACGGTTCCCTTCCTTTCATTAGAGCCATTAATTGTAAGTCCCACTTCCTACTTTGCACAGATTGGTTGTACCGTATTACCCTCCCTCCCCCTCTCTTGCCCAGCACATCTCTCATAGAGCTGCGGTGAAAACGAAAAGCCCGTGTGCACGCCTATCCCAATTGGAGTACCCCTCCAAGTCCATCACCTGATGCGACTTAAGCTTCTAATTCAGTTCTTCTCCTTTCCCTATCAGTTTTTTTTCTTGTCTGTAAAAGAGCCATTCATCGCTCCGCCCTCACAAACGTTAACCCGCTTAGCGGATGGTTTCCTTTTCCCCCTTGACACAGTTGAAGACATTGAAAGAGACTTTTGTCGTGGATTGCGGTTGCTCATATCCAGCGTTAAATCCGGAGAACGGCATCCTTCTCCCGCTCATCCCGACATGGTCAGGAATTACAAAATTACCGTGAACATACCAAAACCACCCACACCTCCCCCCAACCCCACCCCTCCCACCCCCAAACACCCCTCCCCCCACCCACCCCAAACCACCACCCCCCACACACCCCCCCCCAAATCAACAAACCCAACCCCCCCAAACACACCCACACAACGCCCACAAAACCCCCCCATCAAAAACCCCATTTCAAAAACCAACACACGCCGCACCCCAACAATGCCACTTCTAAACCCCCCCCCCCCCCCCACACCCCCCCCACCCCCCCCCCCTCCCCAACCCCCCCCCCCCCCACCACCCCCCCCCCCCCCCCCCCCAACCACCCCCCCCCCCCCCCCCCCCCCCCCCCACCACCCCCCCCCCCACACCTTCTTTTATTAAAAGGATTCTATCTTGAAGAATTCCGTACCTCCTTTCAAAACAGAAGCACGAACGCTCGTAATCTCTGTTTCAGTTCCCCCGTTTTTTTCCCCCCGGCTCACCTCCTTTGATTACTGGACCTGCCTTGTCTGTCCTACGTAGAACTTCCCCTTTTTCCTCAATATAATGCCCAACCTTTTCCTTTCTAATTCTCACTGGCTTGGTGTGCGTACGAGCACCTAGTTTTTTAGGAATACCTTCCCCCCCCCTCGTCTCGCGTTCGTATTGAGAGTTGCTAGCTTTTCCCCCTTAGACCCCTCTTTCTCTGACAATCCAGTCCTTGTGTGAAGTTGCTACCTCTTCGTATCTTTACTTCCCACCCTCCCGCGGCCCGCAAGTCCTTTAGACTCAGAGACCTCATATAGCCTATTACGCTAACGGCCTTCCCAGTTCCTTTAAACGAACGCCTGAATTCCCTTTCCCCCCCCCCCGCGCTCTACTTTTTTCATTTTCACTCTTCCACTGCATCTCTTCGACAGCGGCCTTACGGGCTTTTCCCTTTTTGTTTTCCCCGACAGTTTTCCCGCTCTCAAATGCCTCGCGTGCGCAATAATCTGCATTCGTCGCATGCTAAATTTTATTACTTTTTCTCCTCCGCAAACAATCTGCTCCGTTCGTGCCCTTCCAGTCTGTTTTTTAAAGCCTGGGCATGTTCACCCTCCTTCCTTCCCTCCAGCGACTTTTCTTCCCCCCATCATTGTGACTTTTTTGGAAGGCCGTGCGGCTTTCCCTTTGCCACGAAGGCTGTGGAGTGTTTGCCCCCTCTTCGCGCCGTGTCCCTTCTCCAAATGCTTGGCTCACAAGTTCTACTCCCTCACAAATGGCCCGCTGCGAGGGTCAGCATTTTTTCGTCTGACGTCTTTCTGGGTTCCTTTCCCTCTCGATCGCCGTTCCTGAATACTGGCCTTCGCTTGAAGGCCCCCCGCCATCACCGATGCCTTCCAACCAATTGAACGTAAGGCGTGCCGAATTTCCCCCTTGCCGTCTTCATCCCCCGCCCGCCTCTTTCCCCTCCCGCAAAATATCCTGTACAAAGTGAGTTGTTATTCAAGAGTTCTCACAAAGGTGTTTGTACTAGTAGCGCGTCAGATTGCTCTGTGCGCCTTCCCTATTTGACTTTGATTTTCCTCGCCAGACTTCTCCTCATGACCGCATGTTACCTCTTCCCGGCAGGGCCGGCTGGTAGCGCGTTAAGGGACACGGTGCGTCGGGTTCCTCAACGGACTCCTCTTTTATCCCTCGACTACCCTACCTTTTTTCTACTTCGCTGTGGCGATGTGGTCTCCAGTTGGGGAACCCCACGCCTATTTTCTTTTTCTTTGTGGTACCCGGGTGCGTAACACCCCCGCGCAGATTCACCCTTCCTTCTCCCTTTTTTTTTGGTTTTGTCATGAGCCGCACGCAGGCGCCATTTCTGCGTGACTCTTTCCAAATTGCCCGACGCAACGTCATCCGGCGTGTGGGTGTGGGTGGTTTTGTTTTTTTTTTTTTTTTTGTTGTCTTTTTTTCCTTTTTTTTTCAATAGGGACTTATTAACGTGTCGCAACTCTTTTTCGTCTTTTCGACATGTGGTATGCTTCAATTTTTTTTAAGTCCTCCTCACTTTTTTTTTCGATTCGGCGACTCGAAAGGTCGGATTTTTTCATTTTTCAGAAAACCCGTTTACCCCTTCTTGTTATGGCCCAATGTCTGTACCTAAGTAGAGAGGCAGAGCCTTTCATACACCCTGCTTCTACATTAGAATGATTAGGGTCTTTTTGGTTCCCCCCCCCTGTCTTAGAAGGGTGAAATATGACATACTTTCCCCCAAAAGACCGTCCCCTTTGGCTCCTCTCGGGATCAAAGAGTTTAATTGTTAGAGTGGCGTAGTTTGCTGTTTTTAGTTCGGGGTCATTTCCCTACTCCCCCCTGAACAGGCACCGTAGGTTTTTTTTAGGTTGTCACCTCGGCCATCTCGTCTTTTCGCCTCCGGCCGTTTTCTCTCTCTTAATTCTTGGATAACTCTCGTTAAATTTTTCCCGCTGGGAACGTCGTCAGTGCGTTTTTCCCCTCCCCCCAATCTGACACTTAAAAAGCACCCCTAACCCAGCTCATTTTTCACTGAACATATGTGAAAGAGTTTCTAGCTTCCCTCCTTTCTGTAGCGGGTTGTAATTAGAACCTCTTTCGTACTCGGCGACCGTGATTTTTTTTTTTTCCACCCGTGACGATTTGCCCCGCATTCCGCATGTGCGTTTCGGAAATGTCTCTCTCTCGCTTTGCGTACGCTTTTTTTTATTCCCTTTTAAAAGATTGTGGTTTTTTTTCTCTTCCGATGCAACCGCCCATCCGTTTTTTTGGGACGATCGCCGCGGTCGACGTTGAGGAAGTTTAAACCCTCTTGGCAAGTTGCCCACACTTTTGCCTTCCCCAGCAAATTTTTTTCTCTCACCGGCATTCGTTCTAATGAGACCCTTTTTTCTTTTTCGCTTTCTCTTCGGTGCTGAAGCTTTTTCCTGAGGTTTCCCTAAGTTCTTCTTCCATGTTCATTCTTCTCGCTTCAACCGTAGTGACGTGCTTTCTTTTAAAGTTGGGTGATTTTCTTAAGGTAACCCCTTCCACCCCTAAAAAAGAATCAGTTCCAAACCACCATAGCCCAACTTTTTTTCCCTTTAGACAGACTGGTAGTCGAATATAAGCTTCAACCGGCGAGGCTTCGTGCAATGTCATCCCCCTTCCCTGCCGCATGTACCCCGCTGATACCAGCGGCCGCTCCGCCAGGAACCTGTAGCGTTCCTTCAAGTCCGCCGTTATATTCCTTTCGTTGTCATGTTCTCGCAAGCACAGCCCTGCCACTTGACTGCTGCGCATCTTCTCCGCTTGGCATCCCGCTGCGTGATCTCACTCAACCCTTTTCCCCTCAGGTTTGTCTGTCACGAGGGCGGCCAACGTTTTGAACGACCGAGAATACTGGTTTTTCCTTTTTCATTCCTTCCACACCTTGACATGAGGTTTTGTGTTCGAGGCTCCCTGGCGTCTGAGTTCGTCCCCTGCTCCAACGATACTGGCGGCCGCGGGTTTTTCCCCTCCCCAACGAACCGGTCAGTCGCATGACTGCCCCTTCTTTTGTTTCCTTCCACCTGGTTTTTTTCTGTTCTACGACTTCGCAGCATTTTTTATTTTTGTTACCCCTCTCCCCCGCGCTTTCGATGGTGTTGGGGCGAGACTTCTCGTAGAACTTACATGCCTCCTCATTCAAAACCCCCCTCCCCCCCCATGTACTTGATTTTTTTGTTGAGAGCGGTAGGTGCATGCTCTTTCTTCTTACCAAAGCTGCATCGCCCGTGGCTTCCCCCTTTTCCGTTACGAAGCGATGGTATTGTGCGGCTTTCGAAACTTCAGAATCCTCCAATTTCTCGTTTCGGACTCCTCTGCTGATTGGTCGCTTGGTTTTAATTGGATCCTCCTTTCCCCCCTTATGGGTTTCGGTTTCAAGTCGGGCTTTGTTTCTCGTAATTTATTTGCTACCCAGTGATGGGAACATAGCCCTCCCACTTGCTTTACTTGTTTTTTCCGTGTTGTTTTGCTGTGGGAGGATTTCTCCACTATGTTTCATTTCAGAGAGTTTCTTCGTCCAGGGCAGAGCCTCTATCACAATGGAGCGCTCTCACCTATTGCTCGTAGCTTTCTTTAATTACATATCCCTGTTTTTCTGAGCTTCCCCTTCCAACCGGAGATACTGGTTTTGCCGACGCGAATGTCGAACAGGACCACGTCAGCCCCCCTCCTTTAAAACGACGCGGTCCGGCTGGGGTCCTTTCTTCCTTCTTTTAAAGCCTTTGTCTCGCCCTACGCAAGGAAAGGGGACACGAATTTCTCTCCGGTGTCAGATCAGGCACTGTCCGAATTATAAACTTGTTTAATGTCGTTGTGCCGGGCGTGAGGCTTTCTTTAAAGTTCCCCCACCCTGAAGATTTTAGTGTGCTCACCGCTATGCCACAGAGTTGAAAATTGGTCTGGCTGTTTTTCCTTATTTTCAGTTTTGCGCCGATGCGAGTATGATGATCCCCCTCCTCTTTTTCCTGGTACGAGTTGTTTCTTTTCCCGCTATCGAGTCGGGTCCGTTACTTTACAGCCTTTTTCTGTAATTTCGTGGCGAGCCGACAGCAGCTCCCTTTCTCCACTGTTTCCAACTTTTTTCTTTCGAAACCCCACAGAAACGTATGCGCCCAGTTTTACTTTTGTTTTCCAGTTCACGTGACCGCCGAGTTGTTTTTCTATGTTCTGCAGCGTAACGCAACCGTCGACACTCGCAGTGAATTCATTCAATTCTTTTCTTTTTCCTTCGTATCTCTTTTCCTTGGAGTCGGACTATCCACTGGTGTCTCTTCTGAAGACCCCCGTCACCTGCTCTTGTCGTTTTCTACGACATGTCCTCTTGCTTTTCCCTCTGCTACAAAGCCCTCTGTAGACTGAATTCCAATCGTCAGGTTTTTGCAATTGGAATTACCCCGAAACCGCTCCAATTAGTTTGGAAGGTTCTCTTTAGCTGGCACAGTAGTCCCTTAAAATCAGATCAACCAGCACGTCGAAACCCGTCTCAGGCTTTATTTCCCCCCCACCACAGTAGTTTTTTAACGGCTCAACTCTCACGCGGCAAACGGAGGCTCGACGGGTTTTCCGTCACCATTTTTTTCCAAAGGTACAGACAAGGGCGAGTAATGGTGCTCTATTCACCCCTCAGTACCCTTCCCCCTTAAAATGATCACCATGGGCCTACTTCATTGCCGCGAGGAATTGAATTTTTCTCCCTGCTCAAAGCCATCCCCCTTCTTGCTACCCTCTTTCGTTTGGTGTTGCGGAGATCGGCTGTTCGCGAATGATATTTGAGTCTTCTTCCTTCTTTCCTTCCCCTTTTTTCTCCTGGTCCCTTAGTTTATAGAGAGTTTATCGCCCGTGGTTTTCCCCTTCCCTTTCCACTCCCCCAGGTAGTCTTTTGGGTGCTGCCGCTTTGCCGTGTGATCGTTGACCTAATTTTTGGCATTCTCTGAATTCTCTTTTTTTTTCGTGACATTGCTCGAAGGATAGACGTGACTTCTTAGTTTCTTCCCCCTTCTACCCCCTCCGTTGATGAACCTGCCCCGTTCATTGTGCTGCCATGGTCAGTAAGGAACCGGCCCCCCAGTACCAGCCTTCCTCTTCCTTTAAAAGAATGCATCGCGAAAAAGAGCTGCGTACCTTTTTCTCCCTCCCTTCCCGTAGACCCCAGACAACGCCCTCCCTTTTCTCCTGTCGCGTAACCCGTCTTTTTTCCCCGTACTCCCATTCCCCCCTTCCATAACCGATCACGACTTACCATATGAAAGTTCGACGCCCCCCTCTTCCCGTGGTTCCTTGACCCCACCTATCCAGCAAACTATCGGAGGCCGTTCCTCCCCCCCCAACCTCCTTTCCAAGTCTATTTCTTCTCTTTGTGAGTGGGGTCTTCCCATGGACGACTGTAATTTCGTACTTTCTTAGAACTTGTCCTTTTCTCCCTCCTCGAACGGAAAAGCTGATTCCATGCTTTCCCCCTACTCGCTCCGTGACCCCGACCCCGGCCCCCCTCTTATTAATATTCAGCTGCGCTCTCTTCCCCACCTCCAACAAAAGACTCAGTATCCCAAACTGTTGCAATTAATTTTTCTCCCCTTTTTCGCCCCCATTACTCAAACAGATGATATTTTCACTGGACCAGAGATTCCTTTTTCTCCTCCCGGAGCAACACTGTGCAATGACTCATCTCCCCCTCGATTTAACTAACGCATTTTTGCCCCCGGTTTCGTTTTGCTGGAGCAAACGATTATACTTACTCCCTTCCCCCAACCTTCTCGAAGCCCTTTGCTTGCGCTTTGCTTTGAGGCTTTTAGAACTCTGCTTAGGTACCCCCCAAGCTTTTTTCTGCTGTGATCCCGTATCTATTCTTTGGTAAAATCGCCATCTCCTTCCTTCTCCTCCCCTCAGCACGCTCATTCACTGTGAGGGCGTTAAATACGGCATTAACCTTCTCCCACCCTTTTCTTCCCAGGACCCGACGACACCTGATCCCCCAGGACCCCCTCTTTCTGGTAAGAGCAATAGTCCCACCCAATCCTTCCCCTGAAGATGATTTCCCCCCAGTTCCTCCTTGACTTGGTAGTTGTTTCCAGCCCTGTAACCGCGTTCCCCAACCTCACTGATTTTGTTATGCACACTCCCTATATTAGGATCCTCTCCGCACTTGGCTGTCCCCTTGTCTAAGCTTACTCCCCCCCTTTTTTCCGTCCCTTTGGAAACCTTTCGTGTTGCGGGAGTGCCTCGGACACTGATCCCTTCTATTTCTTTTCCCCCGAGAGTTCTTCCCCAACTTAACCGACTTTTGAAAGGGTTGGCCCTCACTTCCTTCCCCTTTAAAGGTTTCCCGCCCACGTCGCGAGATCGCCACACTAAGAGCCGCCTTCGTTGTCAATTCCCCCCCACAAGGCGCCATGCAGACGTCGTTAGCACTCCCCCCTCCTGACATCCTCTTCTTGGTTAACAGACTGTTTCTTTAAAGGGTTCCCCCTTTTTCATTATTTCGTCTCCCTCCTCTTGGTAATCAGAATACTCCCTACCCATTTCCCCCCCACAGATGCACTCTTCACAATGCAACCCCGATTGGATACGTTCTTTTCTGCGGCCCCAAAAAGGTGTACAGTTCTGAGGCTTCAAGATCCTCCCTCACGGGACCGCCGACCCTTAGAGTCAAAGTTGTGCTTTGTCCTATCCTCTCTTTCCTTCCTGTTTGCGAGACGAAGATTTCCTCCCGATGTTTTGGATGCCTCTTTTTGGTGGTGTTCCCTTTTTCCCACTTTACAGACCGCCCTGATTCCGCTGCGACTTTGACGGTCGCCCACGAAGACCCCCGTTGGCCTGCGGCATTCTGTATTTTCCTTTTTTAGCTTCAGGCTGGTAAGATGGCGTCTTGCCCCCAGTCCCCTTCCCCTCGACGTTTCACAGTGTTTTTACGTTCCCGACCCCCCCGGCTGATTAGTTTTACCTTTTTTCAGCGTTTCCATTTGAATTTATTTTTTATGTTGTCCCGGTCCCCCCCTTCCCTCTGACTGCCCCTCTTCCCCCTTAATTACCCGGGCGCGCGCAGCTTCATCTTTCATTGAAGAATTCCCTCCCCCTCCTTCCCCCTAATCACAGCAAACGACTCAGAGAGTCCCCCCTCTAGCCCGTATAAGGTTATCCATCCTGCCGTTGATCTGCCGGGGATGTTGCGCCTGTTGTTCCCCTTCTCTTTTTTTCCGATTACGCGTGAGCTGCTCTTCAGGTGTTTTTCGTTCTTTTATGGAAATATTACCTGAAACAACCTTCCACTCGGGTTTCTACCTCCCCCGTTATCCATCCCCTAGCGGAGATTTGCCATTGTCATCTTCGGCGCACACTCCCTTACTGAGGGAATCGGTCGTCGATTCGCAGCCAACCCTTCCCCTCCCGTCGTCCTACTCCTTGCCCAAACTTTCGCTCCCCCTCAATCAGAGTTCATCCGCTTGTCAGTAAACGCTTTTCCATATGGTTTGCCTCTCAGTCCTTTTGGTCACGGTTCTGGAGGCTTTGTTTGCTTTCAGACTTGTACCCCTCCCCCCCTCAGGGAAAGGTCCCCCTCTTGAGAGGGTCACGCGGAATCTCTCTCGCTTTTGTTTTTTTCTATAATTTGGTGGACCTCTTTCCTTAAAGGTCTAAATTCTGTTTGTTTTTCTTGGGTTCAGAACCGCCTCCCGCCCGTCCCCAACTCCTCTAATCCCCATCACTGAACTTTTTCAGCGTTGACGACCTCATCCCGTTTTGTCTTTTGCGGGCGAGCGTTTTCTGTCTTCCCTCTTCTACGAAGAGCGTCGCGTTGGACCAAACTTAGCGACCCGTCCCCTTAAAGCGACTTGGGAGTTCCCTTTTTCCCCCTTACTTTCTAGTATGGCGTTTTAAGACCTTTTTTTTATTGCCCCCCAATCCTTTGTAAAGTTTCCGTTTGCCTATACTGACTCATTTGGGCTGTAGCAGCTTTAATCGCTTTTTTGAGTTCATTTCGGTCACCCCCATAGATTTCAATCGGACACCAATTTTTCCCCTCCCGGAATGATAAAGTCATTCTTTTTACCCCGCCTCTTCCGCCGCTGATGTCTTTTGTAGTTGTTTTTCTTTTTCAGACCAAGACCATGGCGGCAGCTTGACGTTCTGACAAGAGCGCGCGGAGGATGCCGTTCCCGAGGAGATGATGTCGGGGTTTTTTTGTACCTTCCGTGCACCCGGTCCACAAATCACCCCTCCCTATGTCCCCAATGGTCACTCCAAAGGGAACTATTTATCCACCCCTCACCCGGGTGTTGCGGGATGATGTTTCTCCTCACAAGGAGTCTACTTTCTTGCCCCACTCCGCCAGCCGCGCCGGCTCCCCCCCTTCAACTCCACAGACACGTCGAGGCGCTGGACCACCTTTTTTTCCCCGAAGGAACGGCCGCGCGGGCTCAGAGGTTCAGTTCCCCAACGGCCCCTGCCCCCCCCCGTCGTTTCTCTGGCTTTGACGCTTAACGAATTTCTCGCCTTGTCGCCTTATTACAAATCGGCACGTTTTCCCCGGTTGATTGCTTCGCTGGCTCATTCGACCTTCACTTTCCTTTTTTAATTCACCCTTTTCCCACTTTTGCTGGTGCATCTGCCGGGGCTCTTCGATCCCGCCCTAGAGTCCCCAAGAAGTGAGTTGCACTCTTGTCCCATCCGTCGCCTCCTTTTTTTGAAACACGGACTCCTTAGCTCCCTGGAAATCTCAGCGCTTCATCAAAGTGTCTTTTGGCGTTCGCATAGACTCGCCGTGAAACTGTTCTCCTTTTTCTCCCTCCCCAAACCCTAGATCTGTTTTTTTTCCTCGCTCTTTCTCTTGCTATGTAATTTTTCCTTTGACTGCCCCCCCCCCACCCCCCCCCCCCGTCAGGGATTTTGAGTGAAGCGCCGTTTTTTTTCTTCCCTCTCCATCATTTTTTCCCAGAGGAATTCCCGAACCCGATTTTGATGGAACACCTTCCCTCCCTCTGGCTAGTTTCTTGACAAGAGACGCCCCAAGTTAGGAACTTGGCACCTCACCGCCGCGGTCTTTGTGCTTGTCGCGGTTAATTTTTTCCCCAAACCATTCCCCTTCTCCCCTGTCCAAGTTGGCCGCGGTTTTTTTCCCCCGCTCCTTTGAACTTTTTCCGAGCCCATCACACCGTCGCGCCCTCTCCTTGCACCCCTGTTTAAGAGCTTTCCTTGGGCTGCGTTTCGTTTCAACAATGTGTACTTTCTCGTCGAAGGCTCTAAAGCTCGGGTGCGAGACTTTCCGTGTCGGTGTTTTTTTATTTTTGGAGGATACCACAAGTTATGCCTGCCGGCGCTTGACGGAACCAGCCCCATGGCGATACTTGGAGGCCCGACTGTGCCAATTTTACTTCTTATCCTCACCTCTCCCTCACGCGGCGCGGCTCGCGGGTGTTCCCCTATCTTCAGTCGAAAGAAAACTCGTTCCCTAATTCCCCCCCTCCTTGCCTCAACGAATCGATTCAGGGTCTAGAGATTGTCAAGGATTTCATTATCGCCCCCAGTGTTAGCCCTCTCTGTCCAAGTCATTTTTGGTCAAGGGAATCATATGTTCGTCGGTGGACGTTGAATGCACACTCTCTACAAGAGTATGGAGAGTTTAGGTGTTGTAGGACTTTGTCCCTTAGACCCTGATGAGTATCTGGAACGCGACTTTGGTTTCACCTCCAGAATTTTGTCCCTTTTCCGATCGTCGTAGTTTTGGTCGCGTTCCTCGCCGGTCCGGATAGACTTCCTCTTCCTCCGATGACCCTTCCCGCCCCTATTTACGCTTCAATGTTCGCCTTTTCGATGACAAAGCTTTCCCCCCCCTTTACCCCCCGAGCATTTTTTTAACGATATTTCAGTCTTCACTGACAGATCTTTCTTTCTTAGTGCATAACAGGATATAAAACTGATATCCTTTTTCTCCCTTTTGATTCTTTATATGTTTTGCGCTTATATGGATTTGACGGCTTGTCTCTCACCTGGTCGTACTTAAATCTCGTCACACTTTGCTGCTAAATTCCTTCCTTTTTTCTCAGCTTTTTCTATTGGTTTGCCAATCGCACACTTGGCTTGCCCATTTTCCCACCCCCCCCTATTTTTACGGGCGAACGTACAGGCCCTTGGATTCCCTCCAGTTTAAGGTTATTGCATTCCCCGAGTTTCTGGGGCCTTCAGAATCCAAATCATACGAACCTTCCTTCCACCTTGACCACTTCCCTCCCCTGTATGCGTAGACATTCCCCCCCCACCCAATATTGAAGGTGTCCCATACGCTCCGTTGGGCCCTCTCCCTTTTTTTGAATTGACACGTTTCAACACCTCGAGTACCCGACTTCCCTTCCTTTCTTAGACTCCCCGGACTTCAATTTCCCCAATGCAATGCGACCACGATTTTCGACCTCATTCCCTCCTCCTAGGAAGGGCG
>Ga0179591_1282763_pt1 | contig 17202 bp, 21 predicted proteins | sample CZOMad2_1_08_16f_FD_182891 | JGI IMG/M metagenome (GOLD analysis project Ga0179591, IMG submission 182891) | Vadose zone soil fungal communities from Angelo Coast Range Reserve, California, USA - CZOMad2_1_08_16fungal (PacBio error correction) | ecosystem: Environmental > Terrestrial > Soil >... | reverse complement strand
GCCACTCTGAAGTTCTTTCCCCTTTCGCTGGGTGAATTTATAGATTTAAGATTCCCAAGTGCTAGTGGTCCCTCCGTCATCCCCGACACGTGCGTGCTATACTCGTTTTTCTTTTACCGAACGCAATATCTGCTACAGCACAAAAGCACTCTGGTCCTAGTCCTCCCCACTTCTATTGTTTCGAGCAGAATCCTCCGTTCATCTTCCGGAGTCGTTTCTGACCGAGTATCCTCTATGATTCCCGGTGACCCCCCAACGAGGTTCTCTGAACCTTCACGGTGTTTCCCCCATCGCCCCCGCCCGAAGCCCCTTGAGCGAGAACACAACGCGGCGGATTTTTCTCGACCGGCTATTCGTCCCTTTTTTTTCGCCTTTTCATGCTTGAATGCACATGAAGAACCAAAACTTTCCTCCATTGTGCCCTTTTCTGCGCAAAGGCGTTTTTACGCCCGGATATACGTAGCCTCAGGCCCTTTTTGGGGCCCCCTGCCGAAATCCTTCCGGTCCTCCTCCCACACCACTTACGCACCGACGAGGTAAACCTCTCCCCTGCTCCGGCGTTTTTCTTTTTTTCCGGCCCCCCTTAGCGGTGGTGAAGCCCTTCCACCGCTTCGGGTCCTACAGCAAGGTTATGAGATAAAGAAGGACATCCCTAATTTCCCCCCCCTGGTTGCCTGTCCCTCCCTGCTCCTTTTTTTAGACCAAGGACTTCCCCCACTCCGCCCTTTGCTCCCCATAAACAGATTTTTATATATTATCACCCTTTCCCTCCAGTTGTTTGGTTGAGATGACCCCACTTTTTTTATGTTGAACATAGTCGGCCTTCGGTATGGTCCCATTGTCCTCTCTCTTCCCCCCACTTCCTCCCATCTGTTTTTTTTTCCTAGGATAGCCGCGTTTTAGATCGACAATTTGGACCTTCGCGCTTGTTTCCGTTCTTCACCTCCCCCGTGCTTCTTCCTCTAGACGAGGCGTCTCCCTGCATTGCGCCGACGCTTTGGTGGTTGTTAGCTCTGTATGCGTTCACTTTGCTTTCTTTTTTTTTTTTTTTCCCAGTCCCCATGGACAACTGAAGTAAGTATCGTCTCCTTTCATTCCCCTTTTTCTTCCTGAATTTTCGCGCCCCCCCCTGTCGAACTGAACTGGTAGTGTGAGCTCCATTTTACTTCAGATCCTTCACTCTCGAGTCCTCCCCCCGATTTTTGATCGCTAGTTTCAGGGGCTAGGGGTTAGATTCACCTTCTTGTTCTTGACCCTCTTCCTGGAAAAACGAATTTCCCCGACCCGCCTATTCGATTAATCGTCACGACTCTCCTCTAGTTGTCGAATGTTCTGCACCAATGCATAAGGTTGGCTTTCCTTTCGCGAGCTGTCTAGAACCCCATGTGTCGTTTTCTTATTCCCTACCTATTCGTTGAAGCGTTTTTTTCTTTTTCTCCCGCGATAGCCTACACCAAGGTGAGATTCCTGGACCACGAGCCCTTCTCTTCCTTTCTCCTTTTTTCTCCTACACTACTCTTTTCATGCGCCCGTTACCCTTTTTCTTCCCTTATGACCTTCTGTCATGGGAATTTATGTTCTCTCTTTTTCCCTCTTCGGTAATTTGAGAAGCAGTAGAATCGTGAGGGTCCAGATTACTTCTTTCCTTTCCCTTTTCTCTGCGGTGCGGGCGTTCGTCCAGACGCTGCAACTTCGTTTTCACTCGAGACCGAATTTTTTAGTCGGACCCTTCCGACCTTACCGTGACTTCCAAGGAGCCTCCCCTTCCTTAATATAAAGCTTGCCCCCAGAGTACCGATATCTCGATGTCGGTCTGGTCCTTGGCCCTTTCCGTATTTCTCTCCCCTGTCCGCGAATCCTGCCGTCCCCTTGCCGTTCCCCTCACCGTTGGTTGAAAATCGGATTAGTGCAGAACGCTGCTTTCTGACCCCTTCCTCCACTGCACCAACCAATTTCTCTACTTTCCTTTTTTCACCGTCTCGGCGACCTTTAACTGCCTCGCAGGGACTCTGGTGAAGCAGTCGCCTCTTACCGTGTGGTTTCCCATTTTCCCGACTTCTGTCTTATTAGTGCCATGCCCTTTGAAGTTCCTTCTGCTCGATTGAATTGCTTAGAACAGGAAGTTGTTTTTTTTCCCCCTCTTGGTTGTAAGTTCCCACGGACAATAAGAGATTATCTTTTCCTTTCTGGAACGGTCATCTTTCGGTGGGATGGCCCGGTTTGCGTGTTTTTTTTTCCCAATCATGGTTGAGAAAGACCCCCCCCCCGGGAAGCGTTTCTTATCTTACGTCTACTGGCTGCCGCGAAACACTTGGAGATTTCTCCTTCGTCTCCACCTACACCACCCTTTGTTATTAGACTTTCCTTTTGTCGTGGACTTTTTCATCCCGCTCCCCTTCTTCCCCCCCGAAGTACTAGTCTGACGGTTGGTAGAAGGCCAGGTTTGAGGGAATGCCTCGAACGCGTGACCCCCAGAACGCCCCCCTTGGCGTACCCCACAGCTCTCGCGTTTTTCTCTTCGATGATACGAATATCCAGACATTTTTCTTTGTCGCCCGGCCTCTCTCATTCTTAAGATCTCTTGGCATCTCCACTCCCTTGCGCACTCGAAGTTTGAACAGCTATCTTTATTATTTATGCGGCTTCCCCCTCCCCTGGACGAGCCCCCTTGCGAAAGACGCGCCTCGCAGTGCGACCTTTTTTGTTTCCTCTTGCCGGATTCTGTTTTGACCCCCAGTGACGCCATTCTGCAACTCCTTAACCCCTTTTTTTTAGGGACTTTTCTTATTCCCGGAATGGTGTTGGGTCGGTTCTCGGAAGGGGTGACCTCAACGTTCAACCGACAGGTTCGCCCTGAGAAAGTTGAGATAGGGGCTATCTTCCCCTTTCTTTCCAAGACGCCTTGGGCATCATAGCTTAAGATGTTCCCTACGAGTGGCTAGTGTCTTTTGATAAGGCCTTACGATCTCCACCAAGGTCTTTTAGATCGCACGTAAGGAGACTCTCCTTGTATATTTCTCGGGATCAGCTGCCACTTATACCCCCCCCCGCCTTTTTTATGAAGTTGGTGTCTGGGTCACCCCTTTCTCATCATGTCCTTTCCTGTTAAAGGACCCACCTTCCGGCGTAGCCCCCCCCCACCCACCACCTGGGGTTTCCCGGGGCATTTACTACAACGCGCCCCCTCTCCTGACCACTTCTGCTCGAATGTTTAGAACCTGGTCCCTGCATTTCCCCGTTCTGAACTTTTTGATCCAATCAAAAGTTTTATTGCGACAGCTTTCACCCCCGCCAAAGTACTTGCACCATGAAACCGTCCGATGGAGTCACTACCCGCACCGATTACCTCCCGTTTTTTCTCTGGTTTCCCACTTATTACCCCCTCTTCAACATTTGGACAGAAAGCACGGAGTCCAGCGACGTTTCGGTCCGTGGACCAGATCCGGGCGAAAGCCGTTTCCACGTGTTCCCAGAGGTTTCCCCTTGTGTCACCGGCTTCCCGTCGTGCTAAGGTTGTTGACTTCCGTTCCCTAAACCTAAAGTCGCCTTGGTTATGGCGGGCACCAACAGAACTTAGCAATGCCAACTCCTTCCTCTTGCCACTGTGCTGGTGACTTACCCATTTTTGACTCTCTAGGAGCTCATTCCGCGGCCCTTCACCCGTAAGGTCGAGCCAAAACACTGCCTTAACCCATTCCCTTTTATGACTCTTTTATACTTTTTTAATGAGCATTTTAATCACATTTCGGGGGTATGGGAGTCCTCCAGGATAATTAGTGTTGATTCTAACCTTCCCGTGTTTTAAGTCGGTTCGTCCCTGCCCCACCTCAAAGTCATGGGCCCCGTGAATTCAATCTTCACGCTTTCTCCTTGCGACTCTCCGCCGATGTAGATAGTTTACAGTTTTTCCGATGTCACATTTGCTTTCGAATACGCCCTCATGACCTGCCTCTGTATTGCATCGACGACCCACTTTCATTGCTCTGTAGACGATCCGCATGACCACGTTGCTCTATCGCTTTTTTCCCCTTTCCAAAGGGCATTTCTCCTTTCCTGTCACCCGTTTCCTGGACGGCTTTCCCCACGCTAAAACGTTCGACTGAGTGGGAGAGAATTTAGCGCTACGGAATTTCCTGATTACTTGAGATCATAATAGGATCCGGTCGGTCTAACTGACTCTCTTTTCACCCTCCCCTTTTTCAATGTGTCCCCACTCGTCCCCCCCCCCCGCCACCGAACATTGGACTCAAACTCTTCGGATTCTTCGACGGCCCATTCTTCCCTTAGCAGGAATGCTTAAATCCGCCATACCCCCCGCACGTTTGACCTTTTGTGACCCTTTCGGCCAACTCCCGTAGCCTTTCCGACCTTCCCGGGTCCTGCGTGGACGTGGGCGGTGTGTACACGCATACGGTTTTCACTGGCATACGCTCTTCCCCCAAAACTTCACTCCCAGCGGGGCGAACCCTCCGCTCTCTCTGTCAGAACTACCCTAGACAAGGAGGACCTTTTCCCCGCCCCTGCCTCGCGGAAGGCCCCAGCAAGTGCGGACTAACCAGACCCCCCTTCCCCCCTCTGGTGGAGAACGCTAGTTTTTTTCCCCATTACCTCCCCAATCCTAACTGGCGACCACACTATATACTATATTCTCCTCCTCCTCCTTTTTGTTTAGGAGTCTCTTGTTGATGGTAGCCACCTTTTCCCTCCTTAGGTCTTCCTTCCCCCAAACTCGCTCTTTGAACGAAATTTTCGGTTAGGGCTTTCTCGTAGTTTAGCTCCGTTTCAAGTAGTTTGTCTGTTGCTTTCCTGTGTGTTGTTTTAGGTGGGGGGGGGGTTGGGTTTTAATGGGGGGGGTTTTGGTGTTTCTTTTTTTTATTTTGTTAGCCACCTTTTCTTTTTTCTCTGGTAACGACGACTTCGAATCGCGTTTTTTCTGTTGACGTTTGTTCTTCCTTAAGTTTTTTTTTGTTCTTCTTCTCGTTTCAAGGTTCTTTGATTTACCCTGTCCCGTGCCCATAATAAGGTTTGGCAAAGTGACCTAAAGTCGCCCTGAGTATCCTTTTCGTAGGTTTTCGCGCCTTCCCCATTTCGAACCTGCCACAAAACCAAATGTACCCTTTTGTTGCCCTACTTTTTTCAGGCCCTTCTGGCGGACCACTGCCTTTTGAGTCCTCTCCTGTTGATTCGAGCAGTTTAATTCGTCGAAGGTCGGCCTTATTGTTGAAACCTTTGATGATTTTTTCCCCCCCCTGATCGGCTTGAAACCCCGAACTCACCTATCTCTCTCAGATACCATTATCGAAGATGCTATCTTTCCCCTGCCCTGCTAACCTTTTTGGAATTTCTTTCTCGACCGAGCGTATAGAACTGGGTGTGTGTGGGTTTTTCGTTTCCTCTTTATTTTTCTGTTTTTTCTTGCTCTCCCTAGCCCCCTCCAAACGTTTCGAGGATCGGCTTTACCTCGCAATCGATTTTCTCGAGGCCTTTCCCCCTTTTCATTTGGCCCCCGGAACGGTTATTGCCGCAATGCACTGATGATCGGTCTCCCGCTCCTTTTTGTATCTACATGATATGTTCGATTTTTTTTTCGCATCTCGGTAGATGAATCCCTTGACTTCACCCCATGTTCTCCAGGGGGTCTTTCCTTCGTTTCAGTCTTAGAAAAAGAACTTGAAGCTACACAGCCCAGTTCTGTCGAAAGAAAACTTTCCGCGGCGTTCCCTGAGTTCCTTGCCTTCACCCATTCCCCGTACAATAAATTTTTTTTTGCGAAGATATTGATACGAATGCCTTTCCTTCCCTTGCCCGTTTCCATGGTTGACGATTTTTAGCTCATTCACCGACCCTGCAGGTAACCCACACGGTTCCCAGATATTTCCCGTTCAGTCTTACTTGGTCCGGTGGTGCCGGCATGTCCCCCGACAAACTCCTGAATGGACGTTCTGGACCCAAGGTTCTCGTGTCCCCCTTTTCTTCACGATCGAACCGGGATCGGTACGAGTCTTTCCCTTCGGGTGTTTTCCTGTTCCTTCACTTCCCTCTTTCTGGTAAATTAGTAGACGAGCGGAGCGAGGGACGATTCCCCTGTTGTTTACTACTTTTTTCAGCCCCACAGATAAAGAGATATTACACTGCTTCTTTTCTCTGCCATATCGATTTCCTTTTACGTGTCCTTGTGTTAACAGACTGGTACCCCCGAGATACCTTGCATCCCCCTTTTTCCTACTTGGCTTCCTTTCAAGAGTAGCTGTTTTCAGTTTTCCCCAAATGGTGAGCAGACGTCCAGAATTTCCGATCCCCTAAACAATGGTCTTTCTTGCCTTTCGTTGTGTCCTTGGGTAGAGCGTATCGTTTGGGTTATTCTACGTTTTCGATGGCAGATGAGGGCTGTGATCGACGATTGGTGCCCCCGTCCTTCCCTCCACTTTCGTACGTTAAAGATATCGAAAGTTTCCTTAGATTTAAAGTATACTACATTTGCCCGCTCTGGAGTCTTTTGGCATGAATTCTCGTTTTTTCTACTTGTCGACTCGGTTTGATTGGCCCTTATCCCTCCACTGCTCTGCAATACAGTTTTTCTTCCATAGTACTCCTTCTTTCGGTCGCCCCATAGAGCGCTCCCCCAAGAAAGAGACCGGCGACCAGTGCGAAGTTCTAGGGCTCCAGTGTCACTCTTTCCTACCAGACCTTATGCATATAGATTTTTCAAGAGTGTTTTGAGGCTCTCTTTGATGTCGAGTGCGCATGGCGTCTGTTAGGGCCATGCGCCGCCTTGTTCCCCGCCGAATAGCGTTTTCTCCTTCTCAAGTTTGTTTTTTTGTTTTGGGTTTTTTGTGTGGTTGTGTCTTACAAGTGGGCAGCTTTGTGAGCCTGTAGTTTTTGATTTCTTGTTTTACCTGACCAGAATTCCAATCCGATGTCCACACTTCCGTTTCTTTTCCTCCGTCGATGGGAAACCCCACGAGATAGACGCCCCCATGCATGCTAAGACCCCCCCAGTCCTTCGGGCCTCCCCGCGTACTATATGCTCGGTCCACTTTCCCCTTTTACCACTCGCGATATTGAATACGCCAGGGGCTGTCCCCACTTCGGTCGATCATCAGCCCAGCAATCTTCCCCCTTAGTCCCCCCCTTTTGCGTGTGCCCAACTGCTGGTCAGGTCGTTTTTTTTCCCCCCAATACACCCTACTGATTCAAATCGAGACCATGGTTTTTCTTTTTTCGTCGAATCGTTTCCCAGCGCAACGTGTTTCTTTTCCGCACGTACTTTCAAGGCTATAACCGCGAACGGGTTAGATGCTCGACCGGGTTTTCAACATCCCCTCGTTCCCACCATGCCCGCATCGAATATTTCGGTTAAGACGAGGTAAAAAAGGACCCCCCGATAATATCCTCCCCCGGCCGGATAGCGGATGTTAACCCCCCCAAACACCCCCCATCATCCCCCCACTCTTTGAATTTTTTGAAGACCGGATGAGCCTCCACCCCCCCGCAACACCCGCCCGCACGCAGTGAAACAGAGCGGGTTTTCTTAAGCGATCAATGGTGGGCCAACATGAATCCGGAACTAGAAAAGTTTCCCCACGGACTAGGCCGAGCTGTAGATCTGAAATCTTACCATTTTTCCCCCTTTTTGCACACAAAAATGTACGTAACCCTCATTCCACGGCCCTCTTTGACCGTTAGACAACTTTTTTGCTCAGACAATTTTGAGAATTTGAAGAAGGTGGTTCCCGCTTCTGACCTTTTTGTGCATAATCAGAAACCCCCCGGACTCTCCCCAGGCCATTGTTTTGAGAAGGTGTCACCCCCCCCGTTTTTGGGACCTTCGTTCCCCGGGCATCCCCTCCTATTCTGCCACCTTTGAACGTACCCCCCCCCCCCCGATTAGAGACCCCAAAACCGCCACGCCCTTTAAACCCTCTTGCCCCCCCCTTCCCATGTTGATGAAGAAAGGATTCTCCCTTTCCGTCCAGTAGAACCGATTTTTTCCCCCCCCCATTAAATTTCTTTTAAAATCCCATTCCCACTTTTGATGGAAAGAAACTGTCCCAGGGTTGTCCCTTTCCGCCCCCTATTTATGTTACAAATATGTTAATCCGACCCCCCCCCCCCTTTTTACGATTTTTTTTCAGATTTTTTAAGACCCCCCCTCCCTTGCGTTTTTTTTTTTTATAGTGAATTTGAAGTGCGCTCGTTCACAGGCACTGCCTCATTTTGGTTTTTCAGGGTTTCACCTATAAATACCTTACACCGCTTCCGTTCGCTTACGATTTTCCCGTATAAATAAATTTCCCCCCCCCCCCACCCCCCCACAAAAGCTTGCCCCCCATTGTCTACTACGATTTTTTAACGCACGTTGAGTACCCCCATCCTTACCCATTGTTATTAGTTTTTTAACCCCCCCTCTTTCGGCCAACACACGAAACACGTTTACAATTGCGTCCCCCCCTTTTTTTTTTCCCCCTGCTACTGATGGGTGTTAATATTTCATACACCCCCCGTCCCACATCGACACCCCCACTTTATAAAGGAATTACTTTATTCTCTCTAGTTAATTTTTTGTCTCATCCCCTTGCTTTTTTTACACCTTTTCGCCCCCTTGGTTTCCAATTGCTCACTTTTTGTCCCTGTTCATTCATCTTTATCTGTAGATTTATGCCCTGACACGTACCAGGAGATTTATTCACTTCACCTCTCCTTCCCAACGAGTAGTAGCCTTCCCCCCCCTCGATGTCCCCCGTTACCCCCCATGTAGAAACGACAACCTTTTTATCTTTTTCTCTTTTCTTCTTTTTTTTTATTTTTCCCGAGGTCGAGATCAAGAATTCCTGATTACGTTCCCTTTCTGATTCGCTTTGAGTCTTTTCCAATTGACTGATTTTTTACCCATTTTTTTCCTCTTTTTCTGCCCATTGTCAGAATCACTTCGTCCCCTCGACTGACCCCTCACAACAAGTATCACGTGCTTATGTGTTTTTTCTATCCTGATAGTCCCCTCCCTTCTCTTCTCCTGTTCAACTTCTCATTCTGATTTCTTTATGACCCCCCCCTCCGGTGCCCCCCTAGACCTCCCTACGTTCGAACGCCCCAGTCCTGTTCAAGAAACATACATTGTTTTTCCTCCACCAACTAGCGCCAATAGCCTTTTCCTTTGCTGTCCCCCCTTCCACTTTTTGATTCTTTCCCCAGTACACAGCGACGTTTGAATCTGCCCTATCCTGCAACGGCCATTGGACTTGTGCGTCTTCCTGCCACCATGTCACTGTTGGACCATTCGTCGGTCCCCCGCTTCTTGTCCCCCAATTCCCCCCCCCCTAGACACAGGATTCCTTCGGCGTCCGCCTATTTGTTTTATTTGTATCCCTCCGGGCCGTTGATGTCAACCTTCCCCCCCTTGACACAATTCCCAGTTTTTTTATGGCGAACCAAACTCAATACCTTCCATTACACTGCATCGCCCCCCTCCGTTGCGACCCTGTTGATCGTTGTTCCCCCCCGTGCAGACTGTTCTGCGAGAATCGTTTTTACACGACTCATGCCTCCCTAACTTTTCGGAATCGTCTGTGTAGAAGGCCCTCCCCTTGTCTCGCGAATAGTTTTCTCCGCCCAGCAAGGGTGGGAGATCGACGCCCTTCTTCCCTCCTCCTGTCCGTTTGCGTTTTTTCTCTTGTGTATTATAGAAATGGTTTTCTCCCCCCCGACCTCTGATGATTTTTGCTATTACGCCCACCCGAGCAAGCATGTCGTGTTTTTATGGAATCTTTATCGTGTCTGCTAGCTCACAGATTGACTTTTCCTTTTTCTTTTTTGTTCCTTTTTTACGGCAGGTCTACCGCACTTGTTTTTATGAAGTGCAGGACATAGTGTTATTTTCTCTCCCTTTCTTTTTCTTCCACTGAGGTTCACGGAGACACCCCTCCCACCCCCCCCCCCGCCCGTTAGACCCCCTCCCTGGGTCACCCCACCACCCCACCCCCACACCAGCACTCCAGCCACCCACATCAGTCCACCAGAGGCTCTCCGTCAGTCTTCCTGCATGAGCCAATCTTTTTGTAGTTCTGAAACACACATCCCAAATAGTAGTAGCCTTCGTCTAGTTCCTTTCGCTTGTTCTCCACGATTATTCTCCTGTGTCCCATTCCGTCCTCTCCCTCATGTAATGACGCGACCCTTGTCCTTTGCGTGACAGGGACTGATGGAAGTAACGCTCAGGTCATTGACTTTGTGTAAGCAGCATCCCCATAAGAAACCATTCTTGTCCTCCTTTACGTATCGCTCCCCGTCCCCCCCCCTTGAGTGACGAGTCCACGTCCAACCTTCTTTCCCTCCTACACATTCTCGGGCTTGGAGTATAGTGATCCTTTCTGCTTAGCGTCTTTTCTGGAGTGACTTCACCCCATCCCTTGGTCTCTTTCCACTTGACAGACTCGTCTATAGATCCTCCGACTCTGATCCGGTGGTCTACTTACTTTCCTTTTAGAAGTCTACTGTATCATTTTTTTCGGCCTGTTTTTCGTGTTTTGAGACACCGTTTTGGGTTTCAGATTCCAGTGTCAGTAGCCCTAACTTTTGCCCCCAAGTCTTCCCCCTCTCCCGATCTCCTGTTTTTGTGCGAATTCCACTCCGCGGCTTTCTGATTTTCGAAAGGATATCCTATCCTTCGTGGGTTTTTTAGGATTTAATGAGTAGTTAACCGTAGCTCCCTTTATCAGAACCCAGGCAGTCTTTATTGTCTGTTTTTGGTCCCCCGTCCCGCCCCCAACGAAGGCCTCCACTCTTTTCCTGGTCATGTCATGTTCCCCGTGTTCTGACCAGGTGCCGTGGTTTTTCCTTTTTTGGGCTCCCACGACCTATGCCCTGTACCTTAACAGCCCCCAGTCTCTAGCGCAGCACCCCTAACTCCTCCTTCGTTCGTGTCTCTTCTTGTGCAACCTCCACGTCCACAGACCGAAGATCTCCCCCTCCTGTTTCTCCTTCCCCAGAAGACATGCTCGCGCCACGTCTGGTAGAGTCCACTTTGTTTATTTTCCCCCCCTTGCTCTTTCCTCACATGTCCGAAAGCCAGAAGTGGTTGGTCGTCACTTTTGGACGATGCCGCCGCTGTGCCTTTTCACACTATCTTTGACAGACTTGATTTCTACACGCAAGCTTTCTTTTTCCCTTTGACAATCACACTAAGGGTACGAGATTCCGCCGTCATGTACCGACTAAGACAAATCCACAGTAAGATATCCTTTTCATCTGCGTGACCTTTGACCCGTTGTTATTTTGCCCTCCATGAACCCTCCCCCTTGATTCAATGCGTTCACGGCTTGTAGCTCTGTTTCCCTCCACTTGCCCCCATTTCCTTTTAGTTGTGTCCTTAGTGAGGCTCCGGGCTTATTCTTTCGGGATGGGTGGTCTGCGTAGAACGACCCAGTATTCAGCCGGTCCCGCCCCGGTGCCTTCTTTCCTGTCAGCCTACTGTTCTTTCCCTTGCTTATGTTTCCCCTCGAGCAGGCGTAGGGTTCTTCAACTAAATGTTTAATGAATGCGTATTATGACTGAGGCTCCCCCGCTGTACGCGGCACCTTCTTAGAAAGAGAAGGCACTCCCTGACCGCTTTTCCTTTCCCCTCACCCTCCGCTCCTTCTTCTCCAGATTCGCCCAATGGGTGATGGCGTACCCCGTGCTATCTCTTATGCCCAGCCCTCTCTATAGCTGTGATTTCCGGCCACGTTTCCCTTCCCCCCCAGATCCCGCGCCATTTTTCATCTTCAGCAAAGGAACCGTATTCCGCCCCCCTATATCCTTTTTTCTCGTGCTTTCCATTGGTTTGGCCACCCCCATTGGTTGCTCCCTCCGCTGAAGTCCACGAACAAGGGGTTCGGACTACCCCCCTTGCTTTTTTTATGTTCTTTTATCAGCCTTTTCCGGTCGACTGGCCGGAAAAGATCTGCCCTTTTCTAGGAACCATCCAGCGACGGATGTTGATTTCCCGGACTCTTCTCGTGATCGGGCTGTTTTTCGTCCGTAGTCGTCATGCTGCATCTGCTGCCCCCTCCCATCTCCCCCCTGCCACACTTGCGACATTGTGCTCGCTTGCCTCCCCCCCCTCGGTTATCTGGTCTCTATCTTCTCCCATCGTGAATAAAGATCAGCAGTCTAGGATACTCCCTTCCTTCCTGAACGAACAGATGTCCGGTTATTTTCTTCTACCCTTGCTCGCCCCCATCTTATGTCAAAACGGGAGGAAGGCCCGAGTTTTCTCTCAAACGGGTTTAAAATGAGTATGACTTTTTTTGCTGGTTCGAACGCCCTAGTGGTTGTTCTTATTTATGGTCGTGGAGAAATCCTCTTTTCTTCCGCACAATCTGTTCTTTTTTCCGCGTTGTATCATGGTTACTTTGGAGATCTCCCTTTTTTTCCCCACACCTTGATTTCAATGTGTTTCCTTCCCCCCTTCTTTCGAGGACACGCCCTGCCATCTCGTGTACAGTGCGGTCACGCTTTTCTTGTCCCTGCCCCCACGGAAGATTGTTTTGGTTTACCCTTTCTTTCTTCTGACATTCTGTCTGCGGGCTTTGTTTCGAGTGACCGTCCTTTCGGTCTTTCTATAACCCGCAGCGGAGTCAGGCACTGTTTCGCTCCTTTCGGGCTGAGAGGACGGGTTCGTGAGGTTAGTTCCGCTGTTTTCTAGACCCCTTACCCTTTTCTTCTGGTCCCCTTAGTACGAACGATTTTCTTTTTGACAGACTTTGTGTCAGATCTATTCGTTTCTCTGTTGATACGTCTCCCCTTCCTTCAGTCGACCATCCCCTGACCGTCCCCCCAACTGAGTATACGAACAATGCTCCTTATTATTCAGAGAATAGATCCTATTATAGTTGTATACGACGTTTTAGGACATTTTGAGCTTCCTCCCTTTTTTCCCATGTCCTTGAAAGATGTTTTTTTTCCCCTGAGTTTTATGTTAGCCAACTGCCCCCGTCCCCATCCCCCCAACCCCATGTTTTGAATTGCCTTTCGAATAGGGTACAGGGATTTTTGTCACAAAGTAAGACCCTACTGATGATTCAATTATGCATTGGTTCCCTTTTTCCCCCAGAAAAATGCCACCCCCAGACCCACACCCCAGCTCAGACTGTTTGACCGTGTATGTCTCCACGAGTATCCAAGTTCCCTTCGTTTTCTTGCTCCATTTCCTTTCGCTGCATGTGTCCCCTCCTAATCTGGACAGTACAGTATTCGGTTTTATTTTATTTGAAAGAGTGCTATCAGATCCCCTTCTGTGTCCTTGTTTTCCCCCCCCAATCTGGTAGATTAGGGCCCGTGTGCTCTGGTTCACCCCCTCTTTGACCATTTAACCCCGCTCCATGTAACCAATGTCTTGCAGTTTTCCCTGCATCTTCCTGATTTCGTGTGTATTCACGAGCTTCTACCTTCAGTTTTTTATTCCGGTGTTTAGCCCTTCATGCATTAACCAAGCCGGATTTGTAGGGGTGGCCCCCGCCCCCTTACGGAGTGTATGTTTAAAGTGCTCAGGTTTCCTCCACGTGACTTATTATCGGTTTTCCAGGGGTTCATGTTTCCTTCCCACCAGCCGGTCTGATGTTTGTTAGTTTTTTACTTCACGACCCTTCGCTCGCATCCTCGGTGTCTTTTTTTTCTGAGCACTTACGAAACTCGTGTGGGTTTTATTTTATGTGCGTTTTTTTTTCCCCTATCATTTCTATGCAGTCGTAACGTCTGGGCCATGCTGCGCGCTCTTCGCCGTTCCCCCCGCTACTCCCCTCTCCCTTCCCCCCCCCCCCCCCGTGCCCTCTGCCCCCCCGCCCGCTCATATACCCCCCCCCCCCCCCCCCCCCCCCAACCCCAACCCCCCCCCTCTTCCCCCCCCCCCCCCCTCCACCCGACTACGAGAGGAGGAAAGTTCATAGCCGAAGTAAATCAGACCAACAACAAATCGTTCGAACTGAGAGTCTCCTGGGAGGAATTGGTCCCTGCGAGACCTCCTATGAACCAGGGGGGGGCGACTAGGCGAGGGTGTGAGCTTGAAAGAGGAATGTCTGATGAATTGAAAGTGCTCCCCCCCTACTCCCAACCCCCCCACCGAACCCCCGACCCCCTACCCCCCCCCCCCCCCCCCCCCCCCCCCCCCCCCCACACCCCACCACCTTCGTCTGCCCCCCCCCCCCCCCACTTCGAGACGAGGTACCCCCGATGATACCGCCCGTCCCTTTTTTTCCTGTCCCCCCCCGCCCCCATGCTGACAGCGGTGTAGATTACATTTCGTCCCGTGCGGCCGATCAGCACCCCCCCCCCCCCCCCCCCCCACCCCTCCCCCCCAGAGCGATAACACCCCCCCCCCCCCTGCCCGCACTGCAGATATGATCACGGAGTCGGAAAATTAACTTCTTCCCAGAGATTCTTGTCTCCCCTCTATTCGATTTTGAAATCCGCATTCCACAACCATAACGACGATCCCTCCGATTGTTTATCACCTCCCCCCCCCCCCCACAACTACCGCTTTCCCCCCACAACCCCCCCCCGTATTCAGCTTGAGACTCTTTTTAAACCCCCGGACTTTTTTCATCGGCCCGGTATTTTTTTGTCGACACTTCGCTTCGCGGAACCCAGAAGATCATTGGATGCTTTTCCCCTCCCCCTTCCCCCCTGTCCCGTTCATTCAGCATTGCTGGCTCCAGCCTCACCATAGTCTTGACCTTTTATTTGTGAAGTGATAACTCCAAATTCTGGTACTACGAGCCCCCCCCCAGTTTTTTTCCCCCCCCAAATTTCTGTACCTTTTCTACATGTTAGTTTAAGGAATTTCCACCCATCCCACATTTGGTGATCTGGTTTATGTTCGGCATGGATCCCCTTTTTTCTCCTTTCATACACGACCATGACCCCCTCCCCCTCTCTTTCGCAAGACCCCCCCCATATAGCCCCTCCGCAAGTCCTTCGCACCCTCAGACGAATCCTGTCCTCTGTGTCCCGACGCACTGTTCCCTCCCTTGACTTCTGAATAATGTTGCAGCTAGCTTCCCCCCCCTCCTGACCCTCCCTTTGATTCTTTTTCTCCCAGACCGTTTTCCCTCATTTGTCTTTTTGCACGACCGCGTTTTTTTTTTTCTACCCATCTAGTTTTCCTTTTTATAGGTTCCCCCCCCTTTGCTGTCCCCGTCCTGTCCGAAACTCTTCTTCGATCTGTATTTGACGGGATGTATTCTTCCGCCCCCTCTTCCTCCACCCCCGACGGAGGACTATGGTTTATCACCCCTCCCATTTCCCTGATGCTAGCTTCTTTTTTGTAACCCCCTAAGTACTTCCTTACGCAGCACACTTCACAGAAGTTCCCTGTTAATGCCACCCCCCCTGTAGCACTTTTTGAGTAGAAAACACTCCTGGTCGAACTCGTGACCACCCCCTGATTCCTCCCGTTCACGACTCCGCCCTTCCCTACAGACGTGTACAGCCTGTTTCCTACTAGCCCCTGTTATATTCTGCCGAATTTGGAGCGTCAATTTGTCTGTTCGGCATCTCCCCCCCCCCGCCCCTTTCGCCCTGTCGTGTCTGATCTTTCCCCTTTCGAATGTCAAGGAGATAGACAACAAGCAACGTCTCGTGTCCTACCGCGTTCCCCAGCACCCCCATGCTTTCTACTATGAAGCTGTTAAGTTTTTCTCATTTGTTTTTGACCCCACCCCCCCCTAACTCCTTGAACCTCAGCGCAGACCACGACGATACGTTCCCTTCATAGTGATTTTTTTTTTTTTTATTTTTCCGACGACACTACACGGTCTGGGCCCCCCCCCCCCCCAACAGGTGACTTTTTTTGCCCCGAGATTTCAGTCGACTCCCTCCACCCATCCTAATCTTTTTATCTGACCCGTCCTACTGTGTGCACCGCCCCTGAACCCCCCCTCACTGCCAGCGTTTTAGGTCTTCTCTATGGCACTAGACTAGACTCCCTTTGTATCCCCCTTCCTCGGACGAGAGTGCGGTTTGCGAGGCCTCCTGATAACTTATAACCCCTGTCTTTAGTAATTTCCCTGGTCTGAAGTGCGCTGCCCCCCCTGCAGACCATTTTCAAAAGCGCTAGCCTTCCCCTCTATGTCACGACCTCCTCTGCCAACTGAGTTCCCTCCATTAAACTTCTTCCCTGCTGCCATCCTCCCACGTGCGCTATCCATGTGTTAGGGTGTGATCGGCCCCAGTGGCGGCCCTCTCCCCCGAGTGTCCGTTTTTTTTTTTTTTTTTTTCATAACGTGGGTTGTGAATCCTCCATGAAGCTTCCCTTCCCCCCCCCCCCCCCCCCCCCCCGTGTCGAGAGCGAGAGAAATCCGGGAAGGCGTCGATTGTACCTCTTTGCAACCCCCCCCCCCCCACACCCCGCCCCCAAACAGCCCCCCCGCCTCTCCCCCCCCCCCCCCCCCCCCCCAACCCCCCCCCCCAAGCTCCCCGCCCCCCCTTTTACACGACAAACAACCCATCACACTCTCCCCCCCCCCCCCCCCCCCCCCCCCTCCCCCCCCAAGACGAGACTGCGACCCCCCCCCCCCCCCCCCCCCCTTTGCCACAAAAACCCCCCCCCCTATTCCCTCTATCCACAGCCTCCCCCCACTCAAAACTGAAACTCTCCCTGATCGAGAGTAGAGTAGCCTTTTGTAAATCTCGACTTTCCTTTTCCCATGCTCATGCCAACAGTGGCCCCCCCCCCGGGTGGAGATACTTTCCCACGGGGTCTTGTCATTCCTCCCTCCTTCCCTACTTTCTCCGTGATTCTTCTCCTCGCGACGTTCAAGTTACAGGTGGTTTGCTGATCCTCTCCCCTTCCCCTCCCGATCGTCAGGTTAATGTTTTCGCACCGGTTTTTAAAGAATAGCCCTGGGCCCCTAGTCCCCCGATCCCCTATCCCCCGCCTTGCCCCATTCCGAGAAATCCCCATTTTGCCCCTATTCCTGTCTCCCTCTGCCCTTCTTCTCTCTTATCTTCCAGATCGACAGTACCCGAAGCTTTGGTCTACCCCTTTTTCCCTCCACCGCGTAACAGCCCCCCCTCCCCCTACGTTCTCCTCCTTTCGTCAGCCCCTTTTGAGAAATTTTCCATGACAGGTCTGGCCGAGGGACCCGGCGTAAGCATGATATTTCCTTTTGTATTCTTTTTCGCCAGTGACTTTTCTCTCACTTGATGAATACATAATCTCGAGCGAGA
>Ga0179591_1200654_pt1 | contig 17202 bp, 12 predicted proteins | sample CZOMad2_1_08_16f_FD_182891 | JGI IMG/M metagenome (GOLD analysis project Ga0179591, IMG submission 182891) | Vadose zone soil fungal communities from Angelo Coast Range Reserve, California, USA - CZOMad2_1_08_16fungal (PacBio error correction) | ecosystem: Environmental > Terrestrial > Soil >... | reverse complement strand
AACGAAAAACTCCGGAGAACCCTCTTCGCCGCGTGCTGAAAGTGCCACTTTTCGCCCATCCTTTTTGTAGTATTCAGTCCGTCACGTACCCCCTCCCATCCTCTCCACCCCCCTTCCCCTGGTGGCTTTTTTTTTTCGTTTTCACCTCCGACTTTTTTTTTTTGCTTTTCCTTTTCCTGGAGCAGTATTCTTGACATCTTTTATCCAATTTTTAGGCCCGGAGGCCGAACTTAGGGCCGTGGATGTCATCACGACGCCTCGGGGTGGTTGCCGGGTGGTCACCCAGCATGGTGACTCGTATCCCTGGAATTTTTTCCCTTGAAAAGAACGCCCCTCTTCAACATTTTGTTCCGGGCGCCACCGTGGCAGGCCAGGATTCAGGGTGATTTTACATGTTCTTCACTCTCAGTTGCCACACGTTTCCCCTTTGGTTGAACCCCCAAACGACTTTTTTACAGCCTCCATGGATGCTTTCCCATAATCCCTGTACTTGCGTAAAGATCGTCCGATCTCCTGGGACTTCTTTTCATTGAATTGTCTTGATTCCCACTTATCTTTTTTTGGACTGCCGATGATGGCCGCAGAATGGCGGGGGATGGGCCTACCCCTCTTACCTTGCTGTATATCTTGTCGTCACTTCGGCCCCCTTTCAACTTGGCATGGCGTTCTCTTGACCCTCCAAAGGACGGGTCCCCGAGTGATTGACGGTTCAAGACCCCAATTTAAGTTTTTCACACCAGAATTCCACTGGGAATTGGGTCCGGGGGGGGATGTCGCTCCGTGAAGCCTTTCTTCCTACCTCACCAGTCCTGGTCCGTTTTGGACAGTTTGGGTGGTTTTTTCCTTCACTCCCCCTTTCAAGAGTTACCCTTCCGCCTTTCCGTTTCGGAGGACTTGGGACTGGTTTCCTTGGTTACAACTTCCCCCCCCCTAATACCCAAAGTTGGTTCCCGGGTTTTACCTGTCTTAGTCAATATCGGTCAGCCCGCCGCAACGCGTGATTTTAAGACAAAACGGCCTGGTAAACCGGGTTCCGCCCGGTGTAGGTGGCCGGCCATATGCTGCATGAACATTTTTACCCTGAGGGGATTTTTCTTTTTTTGAGATGGACTTTGTCGAGTACTCCCTGCCGCGGTTCTTTCGGGTCAGCTCGGTTTTAGTGGTTTTGGGGTCCCTACACGCAAGTACTTATATTCAACCCTTTAAGCACCTTGACCGAGCTGGTTTCTTCTTTTGCCTTATCCAAACTTTTGCTCCATGATGTAACCCGGCCAGCCGGTTTTCGGTTTTGACGTTTCCCTTTGTCAAGTTTATTCCTGGGTCCATTTTGCCCGGGCATGGACGATTGTTCGTTTTTCCCGCACGGTTGACTCCTTTGGACCTCACACCCCGACCCTGTAGGAGGCGGGTGTTTCCCAAACTGTGCTTTTTGCCCCTTGTTTTTGCGCCCCCCCGTCCTTTTGCTTCTTGGTCCTTGCCCTAAACTACCGGTTGTAAGTGTTCCAAGATCACCACCACCAAGCAAGATGGCACACCCCGTACTTTCCACTCCCCATCCCTGGCCCGCTCCCCCGGTCAGTCGACGCCTTCGTTCAATTATCGATTTAAAGGCCCCGATCTATTCCCCCTACCCTTGGGTGCCCTGCCCCCCCCGAATGATACGGAGGCCGGAGGCCGGCGGAGCTGACCAACCGAAGACCTTACCAATGTCTTTTGAAGGTGCGGCAGGTTTGAAAGTTTTGTGTGTTTTGTGGGTCCAATCAATTCCCCCCCCCGATAGTTTTTACCCTCCCCCCCACTTTCACCCCCTATAATAGTGCCCGCCTGCCCGCACAATCCAGCGGCGACAGGCAGCCCTTTTACTGGTTCTTGGGGCCGGGGACGTTGGGACCGAAGTTTCCTGTTCGGCACATTACCCAGGACCCAGCATCCCACTTTGCACCCCCCCTCCCAAACTAGATTCAAGAAAAGTGCCCGTGTGAAAAAAGAACCTGGCCACTTGGATTCTCCCCCTCTGCAATTCGCCTTCTCTTCAAGTTTTAACATTGCAGTTTACGGAACGGCCCTGGCTGCCAACCCCATTCCCCGTGGTTATCTTCCCCCCACTGTCCCCTTCCCTGGTGACCGGGGTGTCTTTTCACTTTACCCCCAAGTTTCTTCCTTGGCGGCGGCGGGCCAGGTCCGGCGATGTTGCGGCTTTTTCGAATCGACTCCCATACGGCATTGATTCTTTTTACAGTTGTCCTCTTTCTCTCAATAAGTGCCGTTCCCTCGGGCGCGTTTCTCGCTGTTCCGTCCTCCGCCACTGTTTTCCCTGCGGACGAAACCCCACCTTGGCCCCCCTTCCTGACTTCGTTGGTCCCCCAGGAACAATCTACAGACTCCTGTTGACCCGGCAGTGCCCGGGAGAGTTCATTTTCCCCTATCTTCAGTTGTTGTTTTTTTGGGTAGATGTCGCCCTTGGCAACCCGTAAGTCTGCCGGAAAGCATGCATTTTAGGCGAATTTCTTCCTTGAAAAAGGTAAGTTTCCTAGAAGGTTTTGGAGATTTCTTCAAAGTTTCTCGCTGCGTAGTGATCCATGACGTGACGGGGCCTTGCGCCGTTTCAGGAGTTTAAATACCTTCCTCAGATGATTTATCCTTCTTCCATTGAATTTTTGGACTTTCACTTCCACGCCAGGAACTGCGGTTGGGGACTACTTGATGCTTTTTGGTTCCCTCTTGGCAGAAGGTCCCCTTTTTTGATCTTATACCCCCACCTACTTCTGGGGATTTGCAGCATGGCTGCCCCCTTTACAGGTAACACCGGTCTGTAGGGGCAAGTTAGGTCTCCCCTCAATTTTGCCCTTTTTCTCTTTTTTCTCTTTGCCGGGTCCCGGGTTGCATGCGGTGAAGATGTTTTTCATTTTTTTTGACCTTTTCACCCTTGTTAATTTTTCCAGCCCCCTTTGACCACAGATCCTTGACTTATGAGACGGAGGCCGTCACTGTCAGGGAGCCCAGTATATGCGCAGTTACTTTCTGTGACACCCTAGCAGGGTCCCCCCTTCCCTGACTGGTCCCCTCCATTTCCTTCCTGCGCCTTCAACCTGTAGTTGGATTCGGCTTTGAGGCTTCCCCTTGCGCAGTGCGGGTCTGCGTGCTGGATTGAAGGAGTGCTGCCGTTTTGCCCCTGTCTCCCCCCCCAGAGTAATGTAACCCGCCCCGGCCCCCCTACGGACCCCTTTGTCTCGTGTGATGCACGGTCTGCGTCCTCCTCCTGATTTTGGGTTTTTAAGTAGTTTTCAAATCCCCTTTTTGTAATGGCCCCGGGGCCCGGCGCCCACCGAGGTGAGCACCGTAAAGCAATTTCAACCACCCAGTTCAGCCCTCCCCTTTTTTCCGTCTTTGCACCGGGATATGGGAACGATTGCGCTGCCCACCCATGTTCGCGTTCCTTTCCCAACTTCTAGTGCAAATACCCCCGGTTTTTTAGTCATTTACCTATTGTTGGGAAACCCCGGGTTTTTTACTTTTCCCTGGGAAGTTTTGGATAGTATACTGTTGTCCAGAACGATTTTTCGGACCCCTTTCCCCCCGGCCGGACTAAGATGATTCTCCCTTTCAAAGATCCCCTAATTGTGAAGACTTTCGGGGGTTTTCATGCATAGATGCGGAGCTGCGGCTCCGTATCAGCGGGCTTTCTGAACCCACCCTCCCCGAGGAGTAACTACCCCCCCAGTAACTGTCTAGAGGGTCCGGTCCTGAGGCCCCCGAAAAACTCCCCCGAAGAAGGCCGTTTTCGGTTTTCTTTCCCCCGGCTTTAAGTCAGCCACCAACTGATTTCATTCTGGCACGCGCAAGACTTCAAGGGTTACCTACCTTTAACTCTTTCCTTTTTTTTTCTTGGGACCTCCCCTTTGCCCGGTTTTGATTCCCCATTCAGAGGCACTGCGGGGGGCCCGCCGTCCCCCCCGGGGAAGGCTTGTTTGGTTTCTGGTAGACTTGGTTGCCACCCCCTTTTCAATTTCCGCCTGTCCTCCCTTCCGCAGTTTCGACCCCAGCTCATTCGGGGGCCTTTTGCGCCGTACCCTCTCACCGGGGGGCCGACCCAGGTCCAGAGGGTCTTGTTCCCTTGATCATTTGACCCGACCCTTTTTTTCCGGTTTCCTTCCATTTTCCTGAACTTTTTATTTTAGCCAGCAGTCTGTCTGGAACCCGCTGTTACTTCTGGAGGTTGAACATTATGAGTGACAATCATGCAACTGACGGCTGATTCTTTTTTTTTTCTTTTATTTGACCCACCTTGTGGATTTATTTTGTTTCCACCGGGTGCGTAGTGCTTCTTCCTGCCCAGGCCTATGACGCCGGTTGGTTCCCCAGTTTGCCCTCCACGAACGGTGAATGTGTCCGCCCCCTGTACTCCTTGACATATCCTTGGATCCGGGCCGGACGGGATTCCCGAACGATTGCCCGCCTATCCACCTCAGTCTTTTTGGCCGCAGAGAATTCACACCTCTCCTTGTGTCTGTCCACTTCTCCTGAGGGTGTTTCCGAACTCCATCGTTGATATACTTCTTTCGGGCTTGGGCTCGGCGTTGCGATTCTTCCTTCTTATTTCCGTTGGTTCCCCCCTATATTTCCCGGAAACGATTGGGAGGAAATGGCCCCAAAGGTTAGCCAACCCCCGTTTAATGGACCCTCCCCCCCTATAGTCTCACACCACGCTTGACCAGACATTTTTTCCATGTTTTTTGGTAAAAGATTTCCCCGCTATTTCTGTTGGCCCGGGCCGTAGACCTTTTCCCCTTTTCAGGCCTCGCACCCTGTTTGACCCAGTGTATCGGCACGCTGGTGCAGGAGAGTCGATACCCCTAGACTTCATTCTTAAATGCTACATACGCTAACTTTATCCCGAAGGTTTTAACCAAAGTTTTTTTTTTTTCCCTTTGATGGTTTCCCCCGAATTTTCGTTAATCGAACCTTTCCCGACCCAAAACCCGTCGAATTTTCCTCCTCTCCCTTTGTTGTGTTTTCTTGAAATTTAGAGAAGACGTTGCCTGGGGGAGAGGTTCGTTTCTCCTGTGGAACGTTCATTGGATTACCCGTTTTGCCACGGCACCTGTTTGTGGGGCGCTCAAATGTCAGCTTATGTACAGGTGCAGACGGACTCCCACCTGTCCGTTTCTTAACCAGTTTCTTGCCGGATGGGAGGCTCCGGCGTTACCGTCCGTTTCTTTTTTTTGATTGGCTGGCCGACCCTGACCCCCAGATTCCAGAGTTTCATTTGGGCCAATGGCCCCTGTCCCGCTTGGTTCTGCCTGGCTCAGTTTTTTTTTTCCCCTTAACCCTTTTTTTTCCTCTCACCTTGGTTTGGGTTGCAACCTGGCCCTTGGCCAATTTATTCCGGATCTGAGACCACCCGACCAAGCTGGTCTGCATGCCAAAGCCTTGCCCCTGAGTTTTTCTCCTTTTCCTGATTTGGAGTTCTTTGTCACGTTTATGTTTTTCACCCTCCTTCGGACCTTTCATGTTGTTTTTCTCTCTTATTTGCCATCCCGCTTTTTTAGTTGCGCGTGGGTAAGAGGTCCAGGTTTTCCGTCTTAAAGCCCTGTGTTTCGTGCTTGATGAGACCAAGCGTCTTCCCTTGATTTTCATAGTTTTCCTCCTCCACCCCTGCCCCGTCTGGATGTCGTCACCAATGTTTTTCACCGAAAGACACCCCCTTGAAAGTCCGGGCACCGCCCGCCGCGAGTGCCCACGTGGGAATCACCCCGTTCCTCAGTCCCCGTTTTTCCCATGTTGTTCTTCTTTTTTTTTTCCTCGATTCTTTTTCTCGTTGCACGTACGTTCTCGTTCCAAGCGGCCCCACAATGGGGACCCCTTTTCCCCTGTATTCAACTTCAAAATTTCGGTTTTCCTTCTTTCTTTCGATCAGTCACTGTTGCTGCGTGACAGGAAACGTTTTTTTCGGTTTTCTTTTTTACCGCTTTTCCACCCCCCCTCTGGATTATTTTTTATCATGGAGTTTTTGTTTATTTGTCTTTTCCCCGTTTTGGTTTCATTCGCTTTTGGTCGTCGACCTCCCGTCACCCTGAGACCATAAGGGGCCTCCTGATGGGAAAGTTTTCAGGTCCCCCTTCCATACCTTTCCCACCTCGGCTCCCCGCGCACGTCTTGCGATTCTGCGGTTTTGTTTTTAGCCCGGAGCGTTTCTGGCGCCCCTTCAGGAAAAAGCGTTTTGTTCGCCGGTTTGTGGCCCCCCCCAGTTTGTCCCCCCCCACCCTACTCAATCCGCATTTCCGCCCGGTTAGCGTTAAGTTCTAATAATCCCAGGGCCCCCTTTGTTCCTCCTCCTCATTTTTAGTGCTTGTCAGGCCCTCCGCGAACGCTGGGGCACCGCCCCGCAACTTTCGAGAAGTTTTTTTCCCTTTAGATGACACACCCGCAACGCGGCGGGTCTCCTCGGGATTTAATCCCCCCACTCTTTCTTTTTTTTAACCTTTTCTTTCACATTTTGCGTTCCTTTTCGGCCCAAACTCGTCGCCGGGTTCCGTTGATGCACGTCCGTTCACCAGGTGAGTTGCCTTCGCCTGCACCCTTGTAACTTGAGATAACCCCAACTCACCCCTTTGTACGTTTGCAGACTCAGGGTTGCCAGTTTCCTTCGTTTCACCCGTCCCCGGTCCCCAGTCATCGTGCTTTCAGCCGGGCTACCGGTTGGACCGCCGTCGTTTTGGTTGGGTGGTTTTTTTCATGGTCCTGTGAAGGTGAGCCCCTGTGTGGTCATGCGGCGCCACCTTTCCCTTTTTTGTGTAGTTTGCCCTTTTTCGATTCCACCCTCGTCCCCACCAGGGGTCATCCATCATTCCCGTGACAAGCTTGGAAACTTCTTTTTGCACGTCCCCGGGGTCCGTCCCCCCCTTTCCCCCGTGTTGTGTTTCTGGTCTCGGTGCGCCTGGGCTCGCTTCCTCGACCTTCCCGTCCCCTAGGGTTTTTGACTCCCCCGTTTTGGGCCTTCCCTTTTGCCCGGCCGCCCGCTGATTCACCGTTGCCGTTTTCGCCTTTAATGCCCACCATATTTCTCCCTGAGTCACGTCCGCTCCGTGGCCGACCGTTGCGCCCAGTCCCCCTGCCCCTTCTTTTTTTTACCCCTTTTCCCCATATTTGATTGTCCCCGTCCCCTTCATCGCGTCGCCCTTGGCCAGTGTTCCTGGTCACGGGTCCCGGGGTCCAGGAAGCTGGGCCCCCTTCCCAGGACTGAGGTCACCTTACATGGTTCAAGTTGCCCTCCTGACATTTTGTAAGGTCCGTGGAAGGGGCGTTCCCTCCTTTCCGCGGGTTTTTTCCCCTTTCCTTCAACGGGATAGTCTGCTGCCCATGTCTTCCATAATTTCCCCAACAGTTGGCCATTTGTTCTTTTTCTTTTAGCCCCAGGTTTTCCCCCCCCGGTCTCCCAGTGAGCCTCCAGCCTGTTAACGGGAACAGGGCGTGACGTGCTTCCGTCCCTATTTTAATTGTCCCCCTTAGGTTCTGATGACCCGCCCCCTTGCCGGCTTCTTTTGTACGCGGCCGCGACGTCCCGCGCGTCTTTCCCAGGGACCTTAGTGAGATGATTAGCCGAGGGTTTTCCCACAGGGGACCGCATCTGCCCCGCGTGCTAGGGAACACTTTCCTGGGAGGAGTTTTGCTCACAGAATTTTTGTATTCCCTTTCCCTTGTTTTCTGAATAAGGGGCCAGTTTCCCAACTTTCTCCCCGCCCCCCTTTTTTACCATCCGTTTTTAGGTTGTGAGGGATGGAAGGGGTGCGTTTGCTCCTGTCCCTTCTTTTCCTCTATTTGGTTTTTTTTTTTTTTTTTTCTCTTCTTTCCCCTAGTGTTGAAGGCCTTTTTCCGCATTCGGCATCGTGGGCATCCCCGCCGGCATCGTAGGAAGGTTTTTTTTTTTCACTAACGGGCCCTGAGTCAGTAGTTTTCCCCACTTTGTGAGTCCTTTCACAATGCTCCCCGGTTTCCGCGATGGCTTTCGCTTTCAATGGCATCGCCTGACTTTTTTTTTCTTCCCTCCATTTGAATTTTTTTACCCGTCCCTGTCCGAGTGCGGTGCTTTTTCCAGAATGGAAAATTTATTTTCTTCCCCCCACACTCCAGTTCGGGAAATGCTGGGGCATTCTTTTTCGTCTCCCAGATCCCGTTCCCCGAGGTAAAGTTAATGTTCAGAGCTGCAGAGTGCCCCACAGTTAGGCAATATTTTTCCTTGATTCTTTTCTCCCCTTACTTTCCTGCGTAAGAAGGTTGTGGAGATGGCATGTTTTATCCTCAACAAGGGACCAGGTAGTTTGAATGGACCTCCCCCTTCCCTTTCCATATAGGAATTAAGTTTTCCCCCCCCTTTGTAAGAAACCTGGTCATTGTCCACAGGCGGGCACTATTTTGCCCTTCCTTGGGCATTGAAACGATTTATTTTTCCTTCCCTGCTGTCATGTCCTTCCTGTCTGCACCCTGCTAGCGTAATGGGCCGGGAATGTTCCTTCCCCCCCTTAGTCCCCCTCCCCTTCTGTTAGTTGATTGTCACGGACAGTCCATGAATGGATCGAGCTGTCTTCCGGGCGCGAGGACACCGGCTCTAATTTGACCGTGTGTCTCTGATGCTGGCAGTATGATGTTTGTCTGTTTTCTGTCCCTTCCCCCTATGTTTGGACGAGGTTGTCTCTCCCAGTTACTTTTCCCAGGCACCTTGCTGTACCTGCGGCGGTCACCGAAAGCACCAAGACTTTTAGACCCCCTTCCTTTTTAAACGTTTTGATCTGAACAGGCTCCTTTCGCTTTTTTCCTGCCCGCTGTGACCCTGTCTCTGCGTACCCTCGTTCGAAACAACAAAAGGCGGGGTGCTAGTCCATCTGCTCCCCCACGGTTTTTCCTGACCCACTCCCCCAGTTTTTTTGGGCACGGTTCCTTGCGTCGTTTGTCGTCAAGCTTTTACCAAAATTCCTTCTGTTGTTATTGACTGAAACCGTCCTCTTATGATTACCCCATTGTGCTCCTGCCCGCTGTTCGGGGTTGTCAGGAAGACCCGTTTTTGTGATTTGTATGTGAGGGTATTTCCCTCTTTTCTCTTCTCCCTTAGGGCGACAAAAGCTAGGTCCCCTGGACCACCGTGGATTAGCCTCCGTTAAGTAACAGCCTTTTCCGCCTTCCTCCAGGCCCCCCTGATGGATTTCTTGCCCCTTTTCCCACGGGGGCCCTCCGAAAGCTATGGGAGACGCCTCCAAGGGTTCCGTTTCCTTTTCGTCCCCCTCCCAACCACTACCCTTTTTTCTTTTTGGGTCCCAGCGGGTTACAAGGTGACCGAGCACACCCCAATTTTGAATTCCCCTTTGCATAAGTCCCCCCCCCCCTTTCCAGTCTTGAATGTTTTTTAGGCTCATGACAGTATTCCTTCCTTCGAGACGTCTCCCGATCTGGCTTTTTTGTTCGCGTTTATTACTTTGGTGCCTTTAACCAAAATTTTCCCCTTGTCCCAGTCGGTCCTTGTCATTTGGATTTTTGACGACCTCCGGTAGGGGCAATCAGATTATCGCCATTTCCGCTGGCGAGGTTTGCCTCAACGTCCCTTTTACGGTTGGAACCTCTGTTGAGCCTTCCCTTTTCCCCCCCCCTTCCGGGCGTTGGTCTGTTTCCCGGTTTCGACCTCCTCGGGAGTTGAGTTGAAGTGATTGGGGTTCCTGCCCCTTACCAACCCTTCTTTTTACCAACGGCATAACTGCACAGTGGGCAGATTGCAACCGCCTGCTCTCTTGCAATTGCCAGGTTGATAAGTTTCCCTTCTTCCCCCACGACAGCTCTGAATTCCCTTTTGTCCCCCTTGATAAAAACCCTTTATTCCTTGACGCACCTAATCGAAATAGGGTCGTTGGATACGTTCATAATCCTTTTTGCCCCCTTCTCTGATCGTTTTTATTTTGTTTCCTTTCTTTTCAGGTGCGTATTCTTTCGGGTTCTCCGGAGACCAACTTGCATGTGTCAAGACCATTTTGTAGTTTCTTTCCTCCCCCTAATAGTCTCCACCCCCCTTCCGCCCCAGACTGACTGCCCTTCTTGTCACCTCATGGCAACCAAATCTAAATTTGGGCCGCCTGCTCGTGAAGGGTTGTCTCTCCAATTTTATCCTTCACGCCCTAATCTGCCCTGCACCTGATTGTCAGGCGAGCTAGTTTCTCGCTTCCTTACAGTTTGGCTCCACGCTCCTTTTTACCCCCTGGTTCGCCTTACCCCACCGGTTTTTTTTGTGGAAGGGTGGCGGACAGAGTCCACACATCTCCCCCCCCCCCCACCCGTGTATTATCCTTTTTTTTTCCATCCGTTTGTGTTGTTTCAAATTACACTGATTACCTTTCTGTTGTTTAGCGGGCTAAATATCTTTTTCCCCCGTAAACTGACACTGTTTGTACCTGGCCGCGCTTCGCTAGGAAACAGTTTCAGCAAGATGAACCTGCCAACTGATATTATCGCTGCCCGCGGTCGAGATCCGCAATAAGATTTTTTCTTTTGGTTTAAACCCCGTGAGCCCCCAGGTCCCGTTGGTCCCCCTCCCCATTGCCCCCCCACTTAGTCTGTAATATTTCCATTCATCTCAGTGCTGTTTATGCTGGATGTCTGACTGACATTTGTCTGCATCCACCCAGTTTCCTTTAACTTTTCTGGACCGTGGGCCCAGTCCGAGAGTGTCGGCGAGCCCCGCGAAAAACCCCGCAAACATTATCTAGCCCCCCGATTTTGGGATTTCCTGCCAAAGCCCCGCATACAGGTTGGGAGTATTTGCATGGGCCGGCTTTTTTTTTGGGTTTTTTACAACTCCCCTTCACCTTAAACGGAAATTATGCGTTAGCTTCCCTTCCTACTTCTTGACCTCGTTTATCTCAGTTAGGAATCGGTCCATGTGAATCCTTTCGCCCCCCGATTCCCTCCTCTGAGACCCCCTTCTTCAACTCTCCTCCGCCGGGGAGTTCCCAAGGTGGTCCAAACTTACTTTTCGTTTGCCTCTATTTTCCCGATTAAGGGCCCACTATTCCCCCAACCCTCACTACCGCGGCACACGTGAGGCGCCCCTTGGGAATACAGTAACAGCAGGCCCGTTTTTTCCCTTTTTTGTATACTTTGTTTTCTCGCACGCTATTTTTGCACCCCCATTCCGTTGCGCCCCCCCCACGCGGGTTACACACTGAGCATGTCTGGTGATAACATTACCTAAGTCAATTAAGTCCAACACGGATTACTGTCCCAGTCATACCAATGTTATCTTTTGAACGGACAACTTCTTTTTCGTTCGGTAGGAAGAACCTCCCCCAAATTTTTTTCGCCTTTTTTGGCCAAGCCCTTTGAGGTTCTTCTGATAAATAGCCTTACTGATTTTTTCCGGTGACACAATCGGTAACGTCCCCTTTCCCCTTCCTGGAGTATAAGCCGGCCAAGTGTTGGGCCTTGATCGGGAGTTGACTTTTCGCTGCCCTGACTTTTTGATTTGCGGGGTCCCTGTGCTCGCCTCCCGGTTAGGAGTTAGGTCCCCCCCCCTCCCCCTTTTTCCCCATTGAACGGGCCATTGGAGGTGTCCGATTAACCTCGACACTGCAAGCGCGTCCGGTGCTTTCTTTCGGCCTGTCAAGTGAAACGCGGCCTCCCCCAAAACCCCTTGTGTCAGTTGGTAGATGTTTCTCTGTTGGTCCTCCCCCCCCCCCCCCCCCCCCCCCCCATCCGGAAAAAGGAACGAACCTCTCATAGGCTCCGCAGACCACCCGTCTCGTTTTCCCGTCCTTTTGCATCAAAATCGCGGAGGTTATCTTTGTACCTTTTTTTCCTCCCCTTCTGTATTTTTCAGGTACCAAGGTCCCAAGTGGCTTTTTTGGGAAGTTTTCTGACAAGGTTGCCAAGATTCCCAGGTTTCCCCATGCCCCCCTTTGTATTCCACGTAGTTTGGACGTTTCACGCCCGTGAGCTTTATGTACGAGCGACCCGCAATTTTTTTTTAGAGGGTTGGACTCCCGGTCATTCCGTTTAACTGGGGTTCCCTCTGTCGGTTTTTAACGGTCCTTTCTAATCGGTGCAGAAGACTAAAAGTGTAAGGCTTAGTTTTCCATTTTCTTGGATTTTTCTTTGAGACACGAGCCGTACCCGGCTGATCAACGGGGTTTGCTGGGGTGTTTCCACCGTCCCCTTCGATACCTCTTTTCAACATTTTTTTTCCTGCACATCATAGGCTGGAAGCATTGCCAAGTTCCCCCCCCCCCGTTTTTTTCCGGTAACATTTTCCTTTGTAGATAGGAAGTACAGCTCGATCCCCTTTTCCTGCCGGGGCCCAGAAAAATCAATCAGCCCCCTGACTTGGAAGGAAAGGTCTACTCACTTCACGGGATGAAGGTGGTTTTTGAATTCCCGTTACAGAGGTTTTCCCGTTAGTCTTTCCCCCATGGGACACTTTTCGCTCCGCCCCAGCTTTAGCATAATTTCTTGAAGCTGGACTTACCTTTACCAGTTCTTTGGCCCTGGCTTGCTGCCCGTTCCAGTGGGACTTCCTGGCCCCATGGTGACCAGGCCTGGATCATGGTCAACCCTTTGGGCCCAGGCCAGAAGACGGTTTTTGTCTTTTAAAGGATCGCCGTGAACCTCACGCAGAAGAAAGGGCTGACCAATTTCATAACCCTTTCAGGTTAAATGTTGAAGTACGATTCCGTAAGGGATTATGACCATTTCCCGTAGTGGTTGTGAGTGCCAGGTTCCCTTTGCCTGTACGGTCACGAGTAGACCCAATGCCCTTGTCTTGGGTCCCAAGGGGCCCGTAACAAGCGATTTGGCCTCTTTCAGGACGTTGAGACATCGCAGAACTTTCTTTGTTTTGCTTTTGTACGGCGCGTTGCGCGGACCGCCATTTCACCATACCTTTTTTTTTTCCTTCCCCCTTTTTTTTTCCGTGATTTCCGCCTGAAGACTCGCCCGCGATTGGAAAACCCTTGGAATCCCGAGGTGGTAAAAGCTCACATTTTTAGGAGATGAATGGTTTTCCTTTTTGTACTTTTCTATTTTTCAGTTGCCCGGTCTCCCCCTTTCTTTCTCGGTTTGTGTGCTGTTTGGAGTAGAGATTTGACCCTTCTTTCCTTTCCCCCCCCGGAATCGACCCGTTTGGCCCCACTGTATTTTGGTCTTTTTCCTCGGCTTTTAAAACGCGCATACCCCCTCGGGCGATGCGGGGCCTTGCCTGCGGCGAAGTCAGTTTTACTTTCCCCTACCCTTCTTACGGGGGCTGGGCTTCGTAGTGAGCCCCCCCTGGGTCGCCCCCCCCAACCGGGCATGCTTCGCTTCGGCCGGGACTGGGAACTCATCCCCAGACACGCCGGCGCCCTGTTCCTCTTGATACGTTATTCGCCGGCTCGGGAAAAACCGGGTTGGCTCTTTCCCCCCCCACCCGCTTTATGGGAAGGTTTTTTGTTTTTTTTTTCATTTTTTCCGTTGATACGGACGGCACGGTCGGAACTGGGGGATTTTCAGCCGTTCGTCCATTTCTCCCTTTTCTTTCTACTTTCTGTGCTGTACGCCACGAAGACGGGTTTTGGTTTTGCTTGAGCTTGTGACCACCCCCAAAGGGTCTGGGTGCCAGCCAGGGTTTACCTGAGATTTTTCCGTGACCGTGCCCTGACCTTTTTCATCCTGGTTAAGGATGCCGGCACAATTGGGGCGGGCATTTTTTCACTTTGAGGTTTTGTTTTGCCCTGGGAGTTGAGTTGTTTAAGTCTTCCACACTGTTTTCCTGCGCCCGGCCACCTGTCTTTGTTCGGCGTGGCGGTCGGACTCCTCGGCCGCTTGTTTCTGGCGTGTGGCCGGCAATTTGAGTTGCAATTTTTTTTTTGTTTCTGCAGTTGACTTTTATATCGAACCTTCCCGTGGCGGACTGGACCTTTTGCTTAGTTGATTTTCTTCAATTTTTTGGCTTCTCTTATTTTTGCATTTTTTTTTTTTTCTGGTGGGAAGTGTGGCGGCCTAAAGGACCAACCTGGTTAGGTGAGACAGTACCCTTCGAATTTTGTGCCTTGTGTTTTGTACGTTATTGACCCAGCCGCCCCTGTCCCTGGGCCCCGGGGATAAGCCCAATTTGTCCAAGCCTGTGATTCATGCCAGGCGGGACTGGCGCGACGTCACCCTCTTAGGGAACGTCCCCGGCGGTTGCCCGTACATCTGCTAGTTTTTTTTAGACCCACTGTTTCCCCCCCTTTTTTTGTGCCTGCCATGGGCGCTCGTCTCGCGACGTGTTCTCCCACCTCACGGCCCTTTTTGGTGCTGTGTCGGAAAGTTTGCTTCTTGCGTGGAAAATCCCGCCGGCCCGCTGTTTTTTTTTCTGAAGCCCCCTTCGGGGGGATGTTCAGTTAGTGGCGGAGCTTTCTGGCATGTGTGTTTATCCCGCGTTTCCTCTTCGGATGAAAACAGTCGTCCATCCGGGTGCCCGTCACAGGTGAAAGCTTTTTTTTTTGTTGATTGGTTTTTTTCAAACCGGGGCTTTCAAATATCCGCCGCGACGCCGTGGATTTTTGCTGTCTGTGTGCCGTTTGCTGGGATGAAGACCCCACCCTTTTCTGTTTTGTTTTTTTTTCAAATCTTTTCTTTTTCCGGGTGCTCGCCCGCCCGAAATCCTGTCGTATGTTCCAGTCGTTGTACCACAAGTTTGTATGCCGACGAGACATTCCCCGCGAGTGTTTTGTTTTGTCCAAGCGTCAGAGTGACGGGATTAAATTTCATTGCAGCTGGATAAGTCCCTCCCGGTGTCCCCCCTTTTCCCCCTGTCTCTTTTTCCTTAGTTGTGCCGCACCGGAGCGAACGGGGCCCGTCACGGGTCCCCTCGGCCCCAGAGGCTCTTGGATCGTGAACACTACCTTATGTTACGGCATCAGGAATCTTTCTGTTCAGTTTCTTTTGTCCTTTTCACCCCCGTGGGTGGCCAAACGTTCCGGGTTTGGCAACATGCGTGGAGACTGCCGATACACCCTTATTTCCTTTTTTTTTTTTCTCTGTTGTGCCCACGGGCGCCGGCCAGTCCGTGATGGCGTTATTGTTGGCCGGGGTAATCTGGCAAACGACTGGGGTGTTTTCCGGCTCCCAGTCCTGTTTTTTTTCCTGGTGCGGAACCCCTCCCTCCCGCTTCGTGCCCAGGGACGTGAACCGGGTCAGCTGACCTCCTAACCTGCTTCCCTTTTTACCCCCGTGTTTAGGGGCCGTTTCCTTTTGAAAAGGTTCAGACCGTTTTCGTAACGGTGAAGACGGTGGCGACGTGCCGACGGACTCATGGGCTTTTTTATTTCTTCTGGAATTGCTTGTTTTTTCCCAAGTCCTCTTTTTTTTTTTGTATTTTTTTTTCCCGGCTCTTGGCCGGAAACTGCTGGAGTTTGTGGAAACGCCTGTTTGAAATTCAAAATTGGTGTTCCCACAGTTGGCCCGCCAGCTGTCTCCCAGCAGGTCCAGTGTGGCATGACGAAGTTTCTGGAAAAGGGACCATTTGGTTGTCCCCTCCTTGTCCACTCTCTGTGAAAGCGGGCTCCGGGAGCGGCGGGGCGGCCCGTAGCTCCCAGGATCCTTCCTTTTCCCCCACCCCTATTGGTTCTCGCCGTCTGAAGAATTTAAGTCTCGTCGGCTTTACTTTGGACAGAGGGGCTGTGATAATTCTTTCGTGTCTCCCCCCACACACACGGTTTGGCGTTGCTGTTTTTGTTTAAGCCGGGTGCTGGCTCCGAACATCTACCCACCCACCGTAGTATATATATATTTACTGACTTCTTAAAGTTTTTCTGTTTGTTGAGAGAGTGACTAGGTTACCCCTTTTTCCTTCGTTTTTTGTTGTTACATACTGGTTCCAAGTTTTTTACACGCCCGGTGTCGGGCCACGCCCAGAAATTTTTCTTTTACTTCCTTTCCCACACTTGTTTTCCCCTGACACGCCTGTATTTAACTGATTTCTCTTCGCTGCCCAAGCCCCGTTTATTGATCTGTGTTCCACTATCGCTGTCGTACTTTCTAGTGCGGAGGACCGCGTGCACCAAGCATAATGGCCTCGTTTGCCAATGGACTTCCATTGGAGTGATGTTCCCCCCTGATGTCTGTCCAGGAGGCTGCGTCCCGTCACTGTGCACGCACGTTTGTGGCTTGCCACAATGTCCCCGTTTCATCAACCGTCTTTGGTCGGCCGAGCCGGAAACAAGACATAATCTTACCGCTTTCTTCTGTCCACCCTTTGTGTATCTTGAATTTTTGCCAGGAGTCGTTGGCAGTTAGATAGCAAACGCCTTACCACCCCCGTTACACGATAAATATTCAGTTTTTTCTCTTTCCACTTTTTGAATCCGCTGTTTTTTTACTGAGGGTCGTGTTGCCCAACCTTCCAGTTGTCTCGTGAAGCTGGATTCCCCGGTCTTCGGGCGTTGATTCCCTACCGATTCTTTCCCGGGTCTTTTTTCGCAGGGGGCATTTCCCTTGGGCCGTTTCGGGCTAGGTTTTGTGTTAAACCAAGCGCTTGGTTTTGTTTTGCCCAGTTAACACGGCCATACCAATGGCACGCCGTAGGGAAGGATTTTTCTTTGGACACCCTTGGTGGTCATACCAGGCACAAAGCAAACGTCTTTGTTATCATTTCTTTCTTTGCACCGTTGTTTTGACCCACCGCATGTAACTTTCAGGCCCCCACCCCTCGTTCCGTGCGCATGGCCCCCTTTGTCTACTCCTCCTTGCCCTTTCCACTTCTTCACCGTTTGGTCGGGTCGATTCCATGTCCAGACCTTTCTCTTTTGAGTTTTCTTTCTTAATTCCCCCCTCCCCTCTTTTTTTCCCCAGGTGGACTTTTCCCCCTTGATGATCTTGCAAGCTGGCGGGGTTCAAGCGGACTGAAATTAGATTTCTGCGGTCGTACTTTTCCACTCCTTGCCAACATCTCTTTAATTTATTTGTTTCGTTTTTTGACGGGCTTTAAGAGCAGCCTGGAAGCGCGGGACCTTTGTATTGTTTCGTTTTTTTTCCCACCCCCCCCTTTTTTTTTCACACCCTCCTTGGTCCCCCCGCACTTTTGGAACAGGAGGGGCGGCGGGTCCCTTGTCCAGTCCGGTAATCCTTTAGGCTCCGCCACTATTAAAAGGTCGCCAGAGGGTTGACCCTTTCCGTCAAGGTAGGCGCAACAAGCATACCGCACGGCCTCTT
>Ga0179591_1338971_pt1 | contig 17203 bp, 36 predicted proteins | sample CZOMad2_1_08_16f_FD_182891 | JGI IMG/M metagenome (GOLD analysis project Ga0179591, IMG submission 182891) | Vadose zone soil fungal communities from Angelo Coast Range Reserve, California, USA - CZOMad2_1_08_16fungal (PacBio error correction) | ecosystem: Environmental > Terrestrial > Soil >... | reverse complement strand
GTACATTTTTTTTTTTGCGTGTCGATTTTGTTTTGGGTCTACCCTTTTTCGCCTCATACTTGTGTTTTTTAGAATTTGTGAGTTTCTACCCTTATCTTTTTCTTTTCCGGTACTTTACCTGTCTTTTTCTCTTTTGGAATTTTTCTTGGATCGCGAGAATTTCCTTTGTTTTTCCCCACTGTTTTCTAACCCCAAACTTTTTTTTTGCTTCTTAGGTTTACAAGGACTTTTTCCCTCTCCTTTTCCAGCACTGACCCAACCCCCCCCTGTTTCCGAGTTCTTCCAAGCGTCAATTTTTTCCCCTCTTGACAAAGGTGTACCGTAGAGCGTGTTTTTTTTGCACCGGTGTTCCCTTGGGGAGGGATTTGACTCTTTTTTTTTTTTGGTTTCGCAGCAGCCCCGTTTTTTTAGCTCCCTTGCGGTTCTTCGAACTTTGTTGCTCCTTTTCCGCCTTTCCCCCCCCCTTTTTTTTTTTTTTTCTTTTTTCTCTCTTCTTTCCCCTTTGTTTTTCATTTCTGGATTCGGCCTCTTCCCTTCGACCTTACAAATGGCGGTTATTTTTTTTTATCTTTTGTTTTGTGTATGTTCTAAGTTTTTTTTTTTTCTCACTGTGCATTCTTATTTCCTGGTTAATGGTCCTATGAGAATATTTTGATTCTTCGATATCCCCCCTTTTTTTTTCCCCCCTTTTGCAAACCCCCTAACATGGATAGAATCTTTCTCTGAGTCCCTTTTTTTCTTTCTGTGCATCTCCCTTTGTTGTTTCTCTAGTTCATCTTTGTGGCCCTAGGACCCCCTTTCTCCTTTTTTGGTTTGTGATTTTCCCCCTTCTTCCCCCCCCCCTTAGACCCCACTTTTTTTGGTTTTGCCCCTTGTTTCACACCCACCCCCAAACAATTGATATCTCAAATAAATAATGCTTAATTCTTTCCCTTTCCCCCCCCCCCTCCTCACGTTAGATATACTAAAAACCAACCCCCCCCTCCCACCCGACCAACCCCCATGTGTCCTATCACCATTACCGCCCACTTTTTTCGGTCTCGTGATTTTTCTCCCCCTGGGTAAAGCCCCCCCCACTATCTTTTTATTGAGTGCCAGCACATTCTTTTTCTCCCAAGCGTTCCCCCCTCCTTACTTCCGATTTCCCCACACTAGAGCTACACGTTTTTTTGGTTTTTTTTACCTTTCCCCCCTTTTCCCAAGTTCGTTCTCCCCAAAACCAAACCCCTCCCCGGCCGCCCCCCCCCCCCCGTTTGTTTACCCCGAACCATCCCCCCCCTTCCCTTGGAAAACACAATCTCTGCGAGACTTTGGACTCCAGATTTGAACACGCGCTAAGATTTCGCCCAGGGGACCCACCAAATGGGGCCACAGTTGAAGTGGTCTCCTGGGGGGTGGTTGTGGCGTTGCTTTTACCGTTCCCTGACCCCCAAGGCGAGGTCGCTTCCAGGGCCACCATTCCAGTCGGTAACCCCCAAACAAAAAAGATTTTTGGTCCTAACTTCTTTTACATTCTCAAGGTGAATTCTCAGGGTACGGGAGAACTCCCCCCTCCCAATAAACCCTCTCATGTCGTTTAGTCCCCCTTAAGATTCAAGTGTGGTGTGAAATGGGAGTCTCCCACCTGTCCCTAACACCACCTTGAGACCTTTCCGTTTAGACCCAACCACGAAAACCGCTCCGCTCCACCCTTTTTCATCTGGATCCCCAAAGGACAAGAACCACAGGTCAAATTATTTGTGAGGCTTGGTTCTCCTGCACGAACCCCAATTCTCCCCCCCCCCCCCTCCCCATCCTTTCCGTCAGAATTTGGAAAATCTTTTGTTTTGGAACGAAGATTCCCCCCCCCTTTCGAACTTTTCCCCTTTACTCCCCACCATCCTTTCGCTCCCACGTTTTTTTTCACTTCCCCTCTTTTTCCCTTTGTCTCCCAACAACACAACTGTTCTCCCCCGATCCCCTTGTATTACCACCCTCTAGAATCTTTCTTGGTTATTTTAAACTTTCCCCCGTCCCCAGACGTTCCCCTCAAGGTCCCGTCCCACCCCCTGGTTCTGGTTTTTTGTCTACCCAATTGGCCCCCACTTTCGAGTGCCATAGACTATTTTGGCCCCAATTTGGACCAAGGGATTTCCCTTTAAGTTGTTGTCTCCCAAAAAAAGAAAGGGCTATTGTGTCCCATTTTAGTTTTTTGCAAAAAAAAAACCGTCCCCAGTCTTCCCGCACTTGACCTCGCCGGGCCTCCCTCCACTTTTATTCTTCTTTTCCCCCCCGCACTTCTTTCCTCGTTCAGCCTTTTTGAATTTAACGTTGTCCCCCCCCCGGCCCCCCTTTACGTAATTTGTGCACCCCGTTCTTTACCCCGCACCCCCCCCCCTTTGGCCGTTTTAACCAGTCCACGATTTTGCCACCCCTTTTATTTCTTTTAAGAAGACTGTGTTTTTTTTAAACCAAGGTTTTTTCCCCACCCCCACCTTTGAACACCAGAAACTGCATTGTCCTCTTCCATACCCCTTTTACCCTCCCCCCCATAAATAAATTTGTCCTCTGACAAGTCCCCCCTTCCATTTTTTTTCCCCCAGACGTAAATTTTTTCCCCTGCGCATTTTTTTTTCAATCACGACTTTTCCCCTAGCCTCCAATTTACCTTCTCACTATTCTCCTGCCTCCCCATCCTAATTTTCCATACAATCACCCACCCCCCCTCTAACGTCCTCGCTCCTCCCTATTCTATCCCGCCTTCTCTTCGCCTTCCTTACCCCCTCCTCGTCCCCGTCTTCCAATACTCCCCCCCCCTCCCCCTTTCTCCACCCTACTCAATCTGCGGCTCATCCCTCTCCTCCCCCCCAATCTCCCATTATTTTCTAGAAACAGGTCCCTTTGCCTTCCCCACCCCCCCCACCCCACCCACTCCTCTCCTTCCCCCCTCCCTACCACCCCCCCCCCCCCCATCCTCTCCTCTCCTCCCATCCTTCTGCAACCTCTTCCCTACTTTCCACATACCTCCCCACTCTCCCCCTCCCCTCTCCGCACTCTCCCTAGCGTCTCTCCCCCTACCGCCCACTACTTTCCCAGCCCATTTTTCTCCTCCCTCCTTCAACGCCCCCTCAATTTCCCCATCCCAATCACCCCCCCAACCTCCTGCTCACTTCGCATCCCGGTCCCCCCTCACCCCCTCCTCCCTTATCCTACCTTCCGATTCCTGCTCTCCCGCCACATCACATCTCTCTCTTCGCCCCCCCACCACCACACTTCCCATTCGCCCCCTTTCCCTTCTCGCCTCCACCCGCCCTCCCAGCCCTCCACCGCCCCCCTGGCACTCGGCCCGGGTTTTCAGATGGAACGACATACCCCACCCAAGCTGTCCTCAAATTGGGTACTTTTCCCTGTGAGTCTTCTTACCCCTTTTCTTACGTGTAAATTATTTGATGCTGGGTCTGCCCTGGTTTTCCTTTTTTTCCCTCAGTATTTGTAAAGATTTTCCTTCGCCTTTTTCAACAAATCGTGATTTTTTTTTTTTGTTGGATTCCCTCCCCCATGTCCTTCTTCGTTGTCTAAAAGGTACCTTGTTTCTTTCCCCCTTTGGTATGCACCCTCCCCTTTTTTCCTCCAATTTTGACTCCTCCGATGGAGAAGCAAGGTTTTTTATTTTTTTCCCTCTTTCAACCCCCCTATATGATGTCCAGTATGTGTCGACTCTACCCCCTCTTTTCTTGGATCCCCGTTGTGGGTTTTTCTCTCTTTAAGCGCTTTGGCAAAACGACCCGGTTGATTTCTTATTTCCCCCTCAAAAACCCCTCCTTCGCATTTCGTGCTCAATCCTTGTCGCCCCCCCGGGGTGCCCTCGATGGTTGATTGTTTTGTGGTGCCCGTTTGGCCTCCCCCCCCCCCCCCTTACTACCCTTTCGAACAACTTGAGAAAACTTTCCCCCCTCCCATGTGTAACCATACCCAGATCCCTAACACCAAGAGGTGTTTGGTTTTAAGTTGCCCCCACCCTCTTCATTTGTATTTCATGCCTTTTCCCCCCACTTCCCCAACCCCATTTCACAAAGCCGTCGTTGTCTAACTTCAGAACCAAACCCCCAAAAAACCCCCCTTTTTCTTTACTCTTGTTTTCAATTTTTTTGTTACACCCCCTGCGGTTGTCACTTGGTCAACCCCATCTTGTTCGTCATACCCTGTCGTTTTTTTGGATGAAATCGGCTCCCCGTTGCTTTTTTTTTTCTCTTTTCCCCCCTTTCCTTACTGCTTCTTAGTGTTTTTCATTAATTTGTCTCTCCTCCCCTCCTTTCATGACCGCTTTTAAGTGGGTGTTGTGCAGATTCCCCGTTTTGTTTTTATCCCCCCCCTCTTCGTCCCACCCCCCACCCTTTTTTCTTCCAATATCAAAAGTTTTTTCAAAAGTCAAAAGTTTTCACCAAACTTCCACCTGTGGCTGTATTAAGAATTTTCTACCCATTTTTTCCTTCCCTTTCTTGTGCGTTTCCCCTAAAATTACCTTTTTTCTTAAGGAACCAGTGTTCTTGGCTGTTGGGTACCTTCATCCCCGTTTTTTTAATGTCCGATTTATACTTACCTTTCCCACACTGTGTTTCTTTTTTCACCATTCAAAACCACTCTCTGCCACAATCATCGCGAATTTTTTCCAACCCTTCCCTCCCCTACAAAAACCCCTTGCCCTGCTCTCCCCCTTTAGGGGATCGTTAAAGTTTTGTCCTTGCCACCTTTTTCCCCTCCTTTTTTCTTTTCTGTTAGTTCAGGGTTAAGTGGAGTCCAATCAAGAATTCCTCTTTTTTTTCTAAATATCAACCTTTCTTTTTTTTGCTCCCTTTTTTTGTTTTCTACCCCCCCCTATTTCAATAAAGGGGCTACGGTGCACTTTTTTTCTCCCGCCGTTTGAGATGTAGTAAAAAATTTTCCCTACGTTTCTTTTTCGTGAGCTTTTTTTTTCCTTTTTTTTAGGCGTAATCGCATTCTTTCCTTTTTTTTGATTTCCCTGGCAGGTTTAGTTTCTTCTTTGGTTTTTTTTTATTCCCCCCCTTTCTCCTTTTGTGCTTTTGAATTTGGCTCCCCTTTCCCGTGCTTTTTCTTCCGGGGAATGTTGCTCTCGGGTTTTTCCTTGCTCGTGCTGAACTCACTTTGTGTAATTTTATTCTCACAAAGTTGTACCAAATTTTTTGTTTTGGATGTTCTTTTTTTTTGTAAACTCCAGCCGGCCCTTAGCTTTCTCCGGGAAACCCTACCTGAGGTTTAACGATTCGTGGGGCCCCTTTCCCGATGGGGGGAAATCTCTCCCTTGTGTTTTTTCACTTTTTTTCCATTGTCAGTTTTTTTTTCTTGGGAGTCTGCGCCCGTGTTGTTTGTTTTTCGTACAGAAAGGGAAAATTGGTTCGTCGATTTGTTTTTTTCCCGTCACAGAGTTCTTGGTATCCTTTATACTTTTTGTTCACTCGTGGCAAATTTTCTGTCCTCGCCGTCTCTCCCTTTCAACGGCTTCGTATTGGGGTATAGTCGTTTTGTATCTGTATCTTTTTTTTTCCCTCTTCTTTCGTTTTTTACATAAACCCTCCTTCTTTTTCCCTTTTTTCCCCTTGTTTTTCAAATGCCAAAAACTGGACTTGTCTACTTTCTAGATCTCCCTTATTTGAGGTCAGATTTTTGTTCCCCATCTTCTTTTTTTTCTCATTCCCGTTTTTTGTTGTTGAGATTTTCCCCTCCTTTCTTTCCGTCAAACTGACTACAGCTTTTTTTTTTTGAAGATAAATCCCCCCCCATTTATGGGCCCCCTTTTTCTTCCTTTTTGGCAAATGTAAACAAAAACCCCCCCAACCTTTGAAAAACCCCCCCCACCCCAAACCCCCTTGGGTCAACAATTCTCTTGAAAAATATCTTATTCTGCTTCTCCCAAATTTCACCTGGCAGGACGATCTCCTCCTTTTCGTATCCCCCAACCACCCTTTTCGGTCCCCCCCCCCACAAAAACGGTTTTTGACAACTCTTCCTGTTGCCGTTCAGAAGGCAAGGTAGTGGCATACACTGCCGGCATATACGACATTTTCGCTCCACCCCAACCCCCCCTCCCTGTTTCCCCCCAAAGGTTTTTTGATTATTTCCCCGGCCCCCCGTTGGACTGAACACCTCCCAGACCCTGATCCGTTTTAAAGTTTTTTTCTCACAACACAAACCCCCCCCGCGGCCTAACCCCTCAAAAAACAACCCGGTTACACCACTTCTGGCTCTATTGGGCGCCTTTTCTTGAAACTTTTTTTTTTTCCTCTGTTCATTTTTTTTTTCCCCACCCTCGTGTACCTTTGTGGTTCTTTCTTGGATCTTTCCCCCCCCAATTTTGTGACTGCGCTTCCTTTTAACCCTTAACCACCCTTTTTTTTCACAATTCCCCCAATCCGGTTCTCGACGTTCGTTTTTTTCCAGCACTCCCCCTGTTCAACCTGAAAAAGAGAGTTCCTTCCCCCCTTTTCCCCCCCCGTTGATTTTCTTTCGTAAGTGAGTGCTTTGACCCCCCCCCCACCCAACACACCCCGTCTGCGCTGGTTATAACCCCCCCCCCAACCCCCTCTCGCTCCCCCCCAACACCTTGGGACAGGTCAATCTTAACATCAACTTTGACATTTACCAGATTACGCCGCACTTTTTTTTTTTTTTTCCAAAAACATCGATTACTCCTCCTGTAAAAAACTTTTTATTGGGCACACCCACCCTTTTTCCCCTTCAGGACTAACCTTCCCTAAAGTATCCCTCATCCATCACCACCGTCCCCTTGGCAAATTATTTTTTCTCCCCCCCCCCCCCACCAACCCCCTGCTGGGACCGAGAAAGTCCCACTTCCACCTTTTTTTTTCTCTTTTTACCAACCCATCTTATTTCTACTTTTTTTTTCTTTTGAAAAAGCCTGAAGTATCGCCACATTTGGCACGGAGTTTCCATGAAAATCTCCCCCCCCCTGACACTCTCCCCTCTGATAGTTGGCACCCCCTTTGTTTTTCCAAATTTTCTTTTATTATTTTTTGAACATACCTTTCGCCGAGATCATCCTTGTTTGTGCCCCCAAAAAAGTTTCCCTTTTCCTCCCTTTTGTTCCGTGCGGAATCTCACCCTGGGCTACTTTACACTCCCCCCCCCCCCATTCCCTTTCCCCTTCTTGATGCCCCATTCACCCAATCCCTGGCCCATTAAGATTATGGAATATTTTCTTCCCATTCCTTCCAGTGGACGTTTTTATTTAAAAAGGATTTTGTTACCCCCCCTTTTCTTCTTTTTTCATTCATGGGTTTTTTTTTTTTTAACCCTTCAAGGATGTTTACAGGATTTCGGCCACCCCCCCTCCAATGCCAGGTTTGTCCTCCTCCCTCCCCCCCCAATCCCTCTGGGGCATTTTTACCCTCCCGTATAACTATTGTTCCAAACCCACGCCTTTCCATTCCCCCCCCTGAGTGCCTGTTTTTTTCAAGGCCCAAACAGTCTGTTTGACATTTTTTTTCCCCCCTGGTTGAACCAACCCCCTCTTTTCCATCCATTTCTTTTTTTGTTTTTCAGTATGCACTCGGGCTTCCCTAGTTTTTTTTCCCCTGTCTTTCCCAACCCGGTTTTCCTTCCTTTCCTTTGAATACCCCTCATTCCCCCCCTTTCCATGTCGTTTCCCCACAAACTTTTTTCTGATAAGTGTTTGGAGGTTTTCCTCCACCGTGATTTAGGTCTGTTGGTATCCCCTGTCTTGACTCCCTTTTTTTTTTGTTGCCCTCTTAAATCGTACCCCCTTCTTTTTTTTTTTTCTTATTGAGACGAATGGTTGAGGAAAGCCGGGTTGGTCTTTTTTTCCCTCTGGCCAACCCTTTTTGGTTGGTAAGTCGGACCTGTCTTTACTAGAGGACCTTTTTTTGGTGGTTTGTCCGTTTTTGTTGGTTTGGTTGGACAAGCTCGTTCGTTTGCAAACTTCCCGGTCCTGACCCAAAACCCTTGTGTCCTTTCCGAAATCCCCCCCCGAAATCTTTCACCCCTTCACTCCCCGCCTTCTTTTGACCTACGCTGTGCGGAACCAGAGTAGTCATTCCCCTGGCCAACTACTTGACCCTTTTCCCCCTCGGTTATTCAACCGAAGCCAGCCTCCCAAACGTTTTTCCGAAAGACCTTCTAGAAACTTTTTTCCCCCTCGTGGTTTTGGGAGTTTCTTGACTAAAAAAATCGTTTCCATTTTTGTTTTTTCCCCTTGTCATTTTTTCTTCCCAGATAAACCCCTTTTTCTTACCCCCCTTCTTAAGCCCGAGGGTCTACAATCACACCCCCCAATTCCCATTTTGTTTTTCCCCTGTTGTCCACCCAACTTTTTTCTTTATGTTTTTCCTTGCACACTCTGTAGTTTTTCCCCCCATCTGTTCTTGTGTTTTTTTTTGATTCGTTTTCCTTTTTGCTTCGTTGTGGACACCCTCATTCCTTTTTTTTTCATTTAATTGTGCACGTCTTTCTTTCAATTTTTCAGGGGTTTTCGCCCTTTACTTTTGTCAAACTCCCCTTACCTTTTTTCAAAAACCCCTTTCTCGCCCCCCTTTTACCCTTTCCCTCCCACTTGCAAGCACCCCTCACCCTTTTCCAACTGTTTTAACTTTCGGTTGATACCCCCCAGTCTTCCCGGGGGCCTGGTTTCCCGTGCAGGGCTACCCCAAAGCCCTGTGAACTCTTGTCGGGGGCCACTCCAGCTGTTGTTTGGTGTGGTTTTTTTTTCTTTTTTTCCCCGTGTTTGAGCTTACAAAGGTGTGTTGGGGTTCAAACACCCCCCCCCTAACCCCCCCCCCCAAAAAAAGAGGACCAACCTCTCCGCCCCCCCTTTTTTCAATGAAAGGAGAAAATTTCAACCTTTTCCCCCCCCGATTCTCGTGATTTTCCCTTTTTTTTCTTCTTTCCCTTTCCCTCAAGGGCTGATTTTTTTCTTTTTTTTTCCTTGCGGTGTTGGGTCAGTGTGAACAGCCGTCTGGCTGCATTCTTTTTGATTCTCTTTTGGGTGATCCAACAATTTTTTGGAATTTCTTTCTTTTTCTTGTTTGCTGTGGGGGTGGGGGGGATAACCAAGACCAACAGTCCACTTCCCCGTTTTTGTCCTCTCCGTTGATTTTTTCTCAGTTTTTTTTGGCCTTTTACCCCCCTTTTTTCCCCGTGAATGTGCTATTCCTTGTGGGACTTTGTCTGGATGGGCTTCCTATTTATTTGCTTTTCCTTTATATTTTCGCCTGTCAGTTTTGTCCTCCCCGAGATTTTTGACCCCTTCTGTCCCCTTTTTTTACTTGGTGTTTTTTTTTGGAATTTTCGGGTCCCCTTTTTTTTTTCTCCCTTTTTTTCCTTGACTTTTTTCGTGTGTTATTGCTTTTTTGATGCGTCTGTCTCTCACTAATATCAAACCTTATAACCCCCTTTTTTTTTTTCCCTTGACTTTTGTTGACTTCATCTCTTCTGCCCTTTTTTTTCTTTCGATCCCCCCACCTCCCCGTATGGTTTTGAGCTAGGACATTTTCCTTATGCGCCCCCCCCCTTTCCCCTCTTTTTTTCTTTCTTTGTATTCAACAGACCGTGTGAGGGTAGTTCTGCCCCTGCCCTTTTGTTTTTGGATAACCCCTCCCCCTGTCGTTTTGGTTCCTATTTTGATTTTTCAACTATCTTTCTTTTTCCGTTCCCCTGGGGAGCTTTTTTCCCACTCGTTTTGTTGCCCCTTTTTTTGAGATTCTCGTACATTACAATTTCGCACCCCCGCTTTTCTATTAACTTTTTTTTTTCTCTTGTGCTTGTTTACCTCTTTCTTCTTCCCTTTCTTGGGTTAGCGTAAACCCCTTGGCTCTTCTTCTTCCCCTTTGAAGCTATTCGATTTTTTTTCCCCCCCATTTGCCAACCCCCCCTGGCCATTTTCCATATAGTGATCCTTTTTTGAGTCAGTTTTTTATGCATATCTCCATTCTCTTTTCCCGGAGAAAGGAGGAGGGCTGCCCCCTCCGTTGTTTTTTTGTTAACGTTTCGTGCGATCCTTGTAAGCCACACAGTCCTTTTTTGAATTTAAAACATTTCATGTTCTTTTTTTGGCAAAAACCATTCCCCAAACAGGTTGTGAATTCTCTGTGCCCCCCCCCATTCTCTTTGAGTAGGAGGAAGTCCAACACCTACGACTTTCCTACTCTTTTCTCAACAAAAGAAGCTCCCTTCTAAACCCCCACCCACCCCTGTACTTCGCAAAGGCGTCCATTTTTGGGATTGTGTATTCTTTCCTCCCCCCCCCCCTTCATGTTTTCCCCCCGCTGGATTTGTGGCAAAACCTTTTTTCTTTTTGCCACCAGTTTTTCCCCTCCTGTCTCCCAAAGGTTCGAAGACACCTAACATCTCTCTCCCCCGTTGTAAGTGTTTTCCTTACCCCCCCAACCACAACCTCCTTTTGCAGTCCCACCATTCACCACCCTTTCTATATTCCCCCCCCCCCAAAAGTTTAGACTATAAGTCGGTCCTCTTGGAAATTTTACCCTCCTCTTTGGCCCTCGGGAGTTGTCCCCCCTTCGTTTTTGCCTTGTGTTTGTTTTTTTTACTCGCGTCTCCATGTGTTTTTGTTCCTGCCCTAAAACCTCAAACGCTCCCCAAAAAAACTTTTGTTTACTCCCACGTTTCTTACCCCTTTTTTTCCCGGTCGTTACCCTCCTTTCCACTGCCCCAATAACATTCCCTCGCGGAAGTACGCGATTGTTTTCCTTTTACAATTTCTTCCCCTGGTTCACAACCCCCTTTTTTTTTTTCCCGTTTAATGTTTATCACACACAAAACACCCCCCCCTTCTGTGCTCCCCCCCCCCTTTAAACCTTCCATAACCAACATCACCATACTTCGGATTTGCTTTTTTCTCCCCCATGTTTTTACCCTTCTCCTCCACCCACTCCCCCTCTCCAGTCTGGAAATGGACCGTTTTCCCCTTTTTTTTAAAAAATTTTTAGCCCCAGTCCCCCCCCCTTGAACTACTTTTTCTTTGTTTACCCAAACCAAAAACTCTTTGTGAGCCCCTTTTGTCCTCCCAAGTCACCCTTTTTTCCTCATTTTTATACTCAAACCATTTGAGATCTTTTTCCCGCTTTGGCGGAATTCTGGTTTTCAAATCCCCTGTCCGGCAACTAATTCGTAAAAAGGCCCCCACCCATGGTTCAAAGACGCCAACCCACCTGTGCCCGCTGTCCCCAACCTTTCTGATAGATTTGACCGTAACCTTTTGCGTTTTTTTATTTCTTATTGCAAAAAACCTGTCGCTCCTTAATCTACTTTTTCTTGGTTGGTCCAACCCCCCCCCCCCTTTTCCTTTCTACGAATCTTTCGCGCCTTCTTTCCCAGGTTTTTCACGACTACAATTTTTTTCTGCGTTTTCCATGCCCTGACGGTACAACCGTTTTTTTTTTGCACCCATAGTCCCATTGCCCTTTCCTGTCTTAAGCTGCCTAATGTATCACCTCCCCCTTTTAGCCCCCCCCCTTTGACGTTTCCTGCCCTTTTTTTGACCAACCCCCCCTTTTAGGATTCCCCCCCACCCTTTTTTTCTTTTTACCAGTAATGAGTGTACCAAATTCCTCGACCCACCCCACTTTTTATTTCTCTTATGGTCTCTCAGACAATTTTCAATACCCCCACTTCCCGACTTGATTTTCCCTTTCTCCCCCCCGGACAGGCGGGCCCCCGTTTATTCTTTTTTTAATCCCACCCCAACGACTGTACCCTAAGGTCCTTTTTTTCCCCTGCACAGAGGACAAGGTTTTTACCCCCCCAGAGCACACCAAAACCTCGGATTTTTTTTCCCTTCTCCTTATTTCCTCCGGTTGACCTTTTGAAATTTATTGTCTGCTGTTTCTTCTTTTGCAACCGAGTGGTTTTATCATTCGCCCATTATCAATTTGAAATATCTTCAGAGTACCCCTTTTCAAACCCCCCCTCCCCCTTTGTTCCTTTTTTTTTTCGAGGTTTTTTACTGCTCTTCATCATGGTTTTTTTTTTCCTTTTCCCTTTGTTTCTTGGGCTTTGCCCTCATTTTCTGTCCCCCCCCCGGCCTTGCTATTGAGAGATGCTGGCCATCCCATCTTGTCTTGGCCCCTTACAGCCCTTCACTTTTTTTTTGCTGAATTGTCTTTTTTGCCGAATCCTAAGACCCCCCTTTTCCCTCTCTTCCTCCTCCTTCTTTTGTGGTCGAGTTTTTTTAAGGGCTTGACGCCTCTCCCCAACCCTGACCGTTCTTAGAGCCGCACCGTTTTTTGATGACCCTTGTCCACACCGTTGTCCCAACAGCTGCATGACCACAGACATATGTGTTAGATCCCCCCGCGCTCTTTTTTCAGAAGGTCCACACTTTTTGTGTTTGTTTGCCGTCTTTTCTTTCCCCCAGATTTCATCACATTGGGTTTTACCCCCACGTACCTTTTTCGGGATTTTTGTCTTCTCAACGCTTCCCCTCGCCCCAATTGAGTACTACCCACCTCTCCCCCCTCACGGTGCACTTCAAGGTGTCATACAAAACCAATTGATTACTTGTCTTCATTTTTCCCCCTGAACTACTTTCAGCACCCCTTCCCAAACCACCACACGTGTTTTCCAGCACTTTTGAGTGTTTCCACTGTCTACCCCCCCCCGCTTGGTTTGACACATCCACACCACCCCCCACCCCGACACCAAGACCCTCCGCACCTTTTGGTTTTATTTACAAACACTGTTTTCTTGACCCCCATGTTGGCACCATTTTCTCTTTTTTTTTGACTTTTTTTAAACCCCCTTGTCTGTGTTTCAGGGCTCTTACGGTCGTTTTTTTTTTTTATTTCGCCCAACTTGCTTTTTGAATGTTTTTTCCCCCTTCTCTGTCCTGGTCCTATGGAGTGTCTTCTTTAGTATCTTTGCTAAGAGTTTTTACTTGACTTTTTTTTCCATGGCAGTTCTTTGTTTCCCCTGGTATTTGACACCAAACATCGGCTTCCCCCATACGTCCCCCACTGGTTCAAAAGCCTTAGTTTTCCGGGTTTTTGACCACCCGGAAACAGTTTTTGCAGAAGTCATCTTGAAGGGCGGCTTCCGTCTTCGCCTCCCTTTATTGGTCCGTTCATGGGTTCCCGTGTACATGTCAGTATAACCACATTGTTCAAACTCTTTTTTAAACCCAACCAGTTAATTCGTTGTCCCACAATTGGAACCCTCAGGGGAGGTGGCGTTTGAAAACCTCCTTCCCCCTTTGCCCTTTTGATCTTCTTCTCTTTCCCCCTTGTGCCTGACTTGTAAAACGTGTTTTTTTTTTTTTGTGTGCACCCGGGCCAACCACCAACCTATTTTAGCCCACTGGAGGCCTTTTGACCAGGATTTGGTTTTTTTCCCACCACTCTCACCCACCCTAGCCATCCATTAAATCCCTATCAACAAATGTCATGTTCTAGTGTGATGTTCCGGGTTCTTATTTTTTATTTTCCCCCTTCCCCTTTTCTCGTCTGCGGGTTCCTTTTTCCCCCCATCCTTTTCCACTTTTCACCAATGAGATTCCCCCCCCCACCCATGTGGTTTCCCCCCTCCACCAGCACACCCCGTGGTCGCATTTGCCTGACGCTTCCCTGGTGGTCTTGCACAGCCCGCCCCCCGTCCCCCCCCCCACCCCCCCACCACCCCCCACCCACACCCCACCACACCTTTCACACAATTCACGCTTGCTCCACAGTCGCCACGGTCCCCGACCTACATTTCCACCCGCCCCGCAGCTTCCCCGTTCCCACAACCCCCCCACCCCCCCCCCCCCCCACCCTCCACATTGTTCTCCGTGGCTGTGTGGTTGTGTTTTGCGGCTGTCCTTGATTCCATTCCCTTTTTGTCTTGTTTTGTTTGTTTTGTTGATTTCATGCGTTTCATCTGATGTTTTTTCTCCCATTATGTCGACTTGTTTTGGTTTTGGTTTTTTTGTTTGGGCGTCAAAAGCCCCTCGTCTGATTTTTTGTTGAGTCTCGTGTTGCCTTTGTTCAGTGGGTTCCCGTTTCTTCCCTTAACATTTTCGTCCCCCATGGTTCACAGGGGTTGTGATCGGGATTTGAACGGCCCCATTTGTCCCATACTTATTTGGAGCTACACCACCCTTTTTACTTTAGTTTCACGATCGGTTTTATGATTGACACTTTCATAGTGCCAGGCACTACTGATCGCGTTGGGTGGGCCCTCAGAACCACCGGGTTTTTGTGGTTCTTATATGATTTATTGTTGTGTGTTTGGTTACGACCTTTCATTCAAACCCGTATCCTGCTTCTGTGATTTAGCTTTTTTTGCCGCTTTCTTGACGCATTCCCCCCCGACAGCGAGCAATCGTTTGTGAAACTCTTTGTTTGCATCTTCTTTTCTGTCGATTGCTACGTGTCTCCTTTTAACAAAACCCCCCCCCCCTTTGTTTCTTTTATGCTTTTATCTTTTAATTTGTTTTGTTCTGGAGGCTTGTTTTTTTTTTCTTCTTATTAACTTCCATTCATTTGGGTTAGGCGATTAATCAATTTCCCTAATCCTTTTCTTCCTTCCTATTTCAGGTTTTTGTTTTCCACTTTTGCCCAACACCTGACACCCGTTGTTCAGAGACTTGGCCCTTTTTGGGAGTCCCAGTTTTTTTTTTTGTTGTTGCAATTTCCTCTCTTTCACCTACCCCCTACGTTTTTTTTGGGTGTTCACTTCTTTTTTATTCATCATAATCAAAACTTGTCACTAACTAAACGTTGCAGATCGGCGTTCAAAGACCCCACTCTTGCCAGAGACAGTTTTAGGTTTTTTTTTTGGCCAACACTTGGTGGGACCTTCCTCCACACCCACAAAAACCCACCAACAAACCCTAAATCCCCCCTACCTCCCCCATCCCAATCCGGCCCAAGCCCAAGTTTATTGACTACGTATATGGTTTTACAGCTACCCCCCTAGATGTAATCCTTTCCCTTTCCCTTCCCACACCCCAACACCAATCTCCCGTTGTGGTGACCAACCACCCTTGACTAACCCCCATTCTGACTTTGAATGGCGACAGCCTGTTTGCGCTTCGGGCCCAAGTTGGTTTTCCCCTCTGGTTCTGATGCTCTACCAATCACCCCACACGGCGTCAAAAGCACCAACCCCCAGAGGCCAAAAAACGTGAAAGACATCAACGAGGGATGGGACTGGGAAACAGTGGAACCCTTCGGTGACTGGTGGTCCGTCCCATAGACCAACACATTTCTTTGCGAACCGCAAATTTTACCAAAGGTTTTTTTATGTGGAAATTCACCCCATAGCCCATTCACGTTTTTTTTACCCGTGGTGTTTATCAACCAACCCCCCCCCAATGAGGTTTGCCGCTTTTACGAGACAAAAAAAAAGAAAAAGGTGGGTTTGTGAGTTCCCCCATCAAACCCGAGAGCTGAATCTAAAGACCCGTTTACTTATGGGAAATTGTTTTCCCCCGCACCGCTTGCTTGGTGGTTTAGTCGGGGGTTTTATTACTCAACCCTCACGATGGTATAGGGGGCCAGGGGTGGTGCTGAGTAGTGTTTCCCTGTGGTTATCACCTCCCTATCAACCCCCCGCACCACCCCCCCCCGCCCACCGTTTTGTGTCACACCATTGGTACTGGTAAACCCCCATGGGTGTGTTTTACAACTTTTATACCCCTTGAGGTTTTACGACTTTTCTCCGCCATCCACCCCCGAACATTCCACACTCTTTTTTTTTTGAGTTCCAGGGGAGTACAGACAAACCCCCCGTGAGGGCGTTTCCCAATGCTTCCCAAAGTTCTGCCCACCAAACCCCCCCACCCTTTTTTAGAATCTACATGGTTAACCCACCCCCCCCCCCCAAAATCTCCGTATACCAACACCCTGAATTTTCCACTCCTTAAAAAACAACCTTATCCCCCCATTCAATGAATCTCTGGCGTGTCGCGTGTTTGCCCCCGGGAAAACCTTCCCCCCGGCAAGCGTTTTTTGGACGATCCCTTTTTTTTCTTGCTCCAGAAAAACCGTTTTCCCACTCCTCCCCAGCGAAGCATTTTTTCGCGCCCTATGGAATAATCCGGCCGGGATCCTCCCCCACGGGGAAAAAAGATTCCCCTTTGTGAGACCACCCAAATAAAACTTTTTTTTCTTCGCCACACTATCCACCCGAACGCTCTTTTTCTTCCCAACCTTGTTGTCCCACGTTGATACTTTTTTTTTTTTGCAAACGTACCCGCAGGTACCCCCGATACCCATTCGTCCGTTAATTGTGTCAAAAATATCCCACCATTGACTCAGGTCGTCCTGATATCCTTTTTTACTTGTTGACTTTTCATTTATTTTTTGCACAAATCAATGTCATCTTTTGTATTTTTTTTTTTTTTTTCGTGAACCCCAACCCCAAACGTTTCCCGTCGGCACGGTCTTTTTTTTTTTCCGCATTCAGGCAACAGGATGGCTTTTTCCCCCAACGCCCCCCAATGACCCACACCCTTTTCACTGCTTCTGGCCTGCGTGCACCTCCTTCCTCCTCATCTTAGACTACCCTTTTCTTTTCCTCACTTTAGTGCCCGTGGTTTTTCCCAAAATCCCTTCCCCCCTTTTTTATTATCCTCCAGATGTGTTTCCCCTTTTCCCTGGCGTTTTAAACAAATTGCCCACTTCCCCCCCAAAACACTTAAACATTAACCGGTATCGTTTTTGTCTTCTTAATACCCTTACCCCCCCCCCCCCCAAACACCATAGATCATTCCAGAAGAGAACACGGCCCCCTTATACCGATTCCAACACTTAAATATCCCTCTCGTGTTTTTCACGGCAACGAGACAAGGGGGTTAAAACTTTCACGCCCCCCAACCCCGCTCCGATTTCCTTGCATCTTGCATTTTGCTTACTATGTTTCCCAATTTATTTGTCTTTTTCTTGAAGGTTTTTTCCCCTTTTTTTTCGCCCCTTAATTTTTAAAATATTTTTTAACCGCGTCCCCTCTTCCCCCCTTTTTTTTTCTTTAATACCTTTTGATGCGGATCTCCCCCCCCACATGTTTCCCCTTCGTCTCAGTTGGCTTCCTCTTGGAAGATTGTTTTTCCTTAAATCACTGAAAACGTTTCCTCGATTATTTGGTCTTAGATTTGTCTTTACCCAAGTTCCCCAATTCTTCCTTTGTCGGTAATCTTCCCCCTTTTGCGTGTGTGTGGTTTGTGGAGTTTCCGCTTAAA
>Ga0179591_1310609_pt1 | contig 17203 bp, 27 predicted proteins | sample CZOMad2_1_08_16f_FD_182891 | JGI IMG/M metagenome (GOLD analysis project Ga0179591, IMG submission 182891) | Vadose zone soil fungal communities from Angelo Coast Range Reserve, California, USA - CZOMad2_1_08_16fungal (PacBio error correction) | ecosystem: Environmental > Terrestrial > Soil >... | reverse complement strand
ATAAGATATAGTACTTTTCTTGTCTAGACCACCTATGATCGTTACGCTTTCTGAGTCCTTGCGGGCGGCAATTTGTTTTTTCTTACGTTGGCATAACCCTTTAACCCCAACCAATGCCTTTCCCCGTCTGTCGTGGTCTTGAAAGTACCTCCTGCCCGGTGCCTATTTTGGGCTCCTTCTTTTCACTCCCTGCCCCCCCCCTCTCACCAACACGGTCTGCCCACCTTTAGTTCTCCCCCTTCCATGTTTCGTTTTTTCCATAAAGCATTGGATTCCCCCCCTTGTTCCTGCGCTGTCTCCCGCCGTCAACTTTCTCTACGCCCCCCTCCTGACCGCATAGCGCGAATCCTCTTCTCGCCCTACCAGACCCCCCCTCTCCGTTTTTTGAAGTCCCGTTGTGGTCACAGCTGTCGTCCATTGCTTGAGATTTCCACCACCACCGGTCCCCATAGGCTTCACACGCCTCCCCCAATGCCGTTCTATGTCTTGCTACTCCCAACTTCTTTTTAGATCTGGCTCCCTTTGAGATCCTTCATATCGTCCCATCTGTAAAAGACAATCAAATCGCCTCCGTCGATTTTCCTCCCAGCACTTCGGCTCCGCCTTTGACTTAACAGCCTTGGCCTCTCTCTGCCTTGTTGAGCCGCTCGATCCTAGGCAATTGCCTTTTCCCGCTGATTTCCCGTTAAGTCCTCCTACATCCAACATTCTTTACCCCTGTTTTTTGACCCGGTGCGCCGCCATTCAATCATCTACTCCTTTCCTAGATACTTCCTTTTCTTTCCCGAGCGACACTGCCCTTGGATTCGTTTGCTATTTTTCTTCACTGGACCCTTTTCCTCAGATAATTGTTTTCCCCTGACCTTGAAATTCTCCTGCCGAACCTCGTCCTCCACTCAAAGAACAAAGTTTTGTTGTCCTTATTTTTTTCCCCTCTTTTGCCGCCCCCCCTCCAATTCTTTATGTGCACACAGGGAATTCCCGGTTATGTCGCCCGCCCTGGCGTGGATTTTCTCCTTTCCCGTTTAATCCGTGTTTTCGGATTTTTTCCCCTCCTCGTTCCAAATTGTTGCAGTCCTTTTCCCCTGGCCTTGACACCTACCTTAACGGCTTCTTTTCATTCCTCCTTAAATTTCGTCACTAGTTATTTCCTGGCGTCCCCTTTCCGGATCCCTTTCCCTTCTACCCTCTTTTGATTAAGCTCCAACCCACTTTGTTAACCTCTTGCTCGGCCTCCTCTTTTTTCCCGACAATGTCCGATCTTTGGAGTTGACAAACAGTTCTCTCATTTCCCCCCCTTGAATGCTCTTCAACCTTTCGAATCTTTTCCCCCCCCTATCCAAGAGACAACTTACGAACCCAATTAGTGCTCCTTTCGATTTGATAGTTCCTGAGGTGAATGGCCCTTCCCCACCCTCTGTACTATTTTCAGCAACACTCGCAGAAGAATGCTTCTCCCATATATTCTCAACTCCCTCCTTTGTTGTTCTCTCTATGACTGAGGTGAGGCATATGATGACGATCATTTAGTTTTCCCCCGGCTTTTGGGGACCCCCTAGTAAAGAGTTTTGAAGAGGTTTCCTTGCCCTCGCTTTGCTTCCAGAGAGCCGTCGATTCGAGCCGTTTCCATCATATCCTTTTTCTATCTTTCCCCGTTCGTATCGTGAAAGATCTGCGCTTATTTCGTCACATTTCTTTCGACTCAAATACCTATCGCTTGCCCCTCTCCCTATCCTTTTCCCCCTTGCAAGGACAGATTTCAAGCCTGTCACGACGTTCTCTTGTAGTCCTTCCCTTTCTTGGGCGGGGATTCCAGCGTAATTTCTCTATTGAGAGCCCCCCCCCCTCTTTTTTCTACGATTCCCTCTGTGAGCCGTTTCTTTTTGAAACGGTGTTGTCTCGCCCCCGCTTTGCAATACTATCCTAAAAATTTCCTGAATTGCAGGTCACTCTCGGAGTATTCCCCCGCCCCCCCCAGTACTGGTCGCAACGTAATCTCCCCTTGGTGCTCATTGCCCGGTTTTCCGTCTTGATAGACCTCACGTTCCCCCCCATTGGTTTTTTTTTGGGTATGGATTGTCCCTCCCGTTTAGTTCGGTTTCAAATTTATTTCCCCTGCTTTGAGCCCGTCCAAGACATTAGCCGCAACGAAATTTTTCCTTTTGATCCTGACCACCTTCGCTGAGCGAGATGATTCGATTACCTTTCTCTTTAGTCTCCCCTAGGAAATCCTCCCCCCCAGTGTTTTACTTTCGGTCTTTCCTTCAGTTTCGTTCTTTTTAGCTCAAACGACTGGCTCTACCGCGCGTCCCCTTTAGATCTTTTTCCCATTGTATGGCCTCTTTCCCGTGCTGCCTTCCCCCCCTCTTGTTTTTGCTTCTCGACTCCTTCTATTCGGCTTTGTAAACTTGTTAAGTTTTAGAAGCCCTCGGTGGATCTCTTCCCCAGTTATTAATCGGCTGTCTGCCTGCGTTGTGATCGCCATCTTGCCGTGCGGTTTTCTTTTCTTTTGTGCCCCTTCTGGTAGCTTTTTTTTGGCACAGCTAACTACACGTGTTTCTACATCCCCTTCCGAAGCCTTTGAAAATGTTTTTTTCCAGGTATTTTTCTAAGGGTAGGATCGAGTAATGACAAGGTCGATCGGTTCTAGTTTGAGATACCCAATTTTTGAAGAGCCCACCGTTTCCGACACCTCCCATCTTTCCTCAACCTTCTTTGCTGCCCAGCCCACTCCTATAGGGGCTCCCCGAAATGTGGAGGAAAGATTCTTCTTTTTTTTACTAGGCCGCTTAAACCCACTCTCCCCCTTTCCCGAGGTCAGGGTTTACGCGCTCCCCGTTAGGTCTTTTTACAGCCTGTAATTCCTTACGGTTTGTGACCCCCGCCCCCAAGACTGTACCCGCTCTCCCGAATAGTTTCCTATCCCCGGAATGTTATATAGTTTCCGAAGGTCCCCGGTATCCCCCTCAGTTACTCACGTTTAAAATTGGTATCCCTTCACTTTTCGCCCGCTTTGCTCCTTCTGTTCTGGATGACAGCCCCTCTCTTTGATTTTCTTTTTTTAATTCTTCAGGCCCCCCTTGCTGCCCGCATCTGTATGAGAACCCATCCTTTTGGAAAGAGAACTTGAAAAACACCACTGTTGAGATCTATAGTTGTTACCAAATTCTTCTCTGTAAGCCAGTCTTGTCTCTCCATCAGATATTATTTTCATCGTTCGCAAGCTTTTCCCTGTTTTCCTCATCCATACGGTTCCCTTTCTCACCTTTTAACCATATTTTTCTGGTCCCCCCCCCTCAGTTGCAGTGTTTTTTTCCCCATTTTCGCTTCCCTCCGAATTTAGTGTGTGACCTTTTCTTCCCCTTTCTACTACTTTCTTTTTTTTCCTTCTTCCCACCACTTTTTTTCCCCTCATACTCTCTGGTTTCCCGCGTCGCTTTCTATAGACCCATTGGCTGCGACCCCCGCATCCTTTTTTTTTCTTCATGGGACATCGAGAGTAAAACATCTGTTCCCTTCTCTGATGCATTTCTTTTCCCGCTTTTTCAAGCCGCAAACCCTCTTTTCAATACCTTTCTTCCGTCCTCCTTTGCCTGCGAGATCGGATCAGACGTCTGGCTTTCTCCCCCGGAGTTCTGTAATCCTCACCTTTTTCCTTTTTGAGTACTCTTTCATGTTCACGGAAAAACCGGATCGCTACAGACGCCCACCACCCTGTTCTTTTCGTTTCCCCGCTTGACTTCCCTTAAAACGAGTAGATGAAGCTCTTATTTCACTAAATTCTCCTTGTCCAGGCCCCAGTTTTTCGAAATACCCCGGCTCACTTTTTCAATGTTTTTGAGATTTCACAGGCTGATGCTTTTTTTTCAGCGATTAATTTCTTCTTCCTTTGACTGCTTTCTTTATCGGCTTTAAAGGGATTTGGTTAGAGTATCTCCTTATTGAGTCCTTGAGATTCTCTTCGGGTTAGATTACGAGATTTTATCCAGATACTTTCGTTCCATCGTGAAATACCCCCTAAGTTTTTTGTTCCGAAATCCGCTCCTTCTATATTTTTTTCCCATTTCCCAGGTTTGTGTTTTCGATCCTTTTCGCTTTCGTCCAAAGGACCAGCCAAGCTTACTCCCTTTGGTCTCCCCTGGACCGTAGCCTCCTAAACTGACAGTATCACCCCCCGATATAATCCCGCTGTTCCTCCCCTTCCTTCTTTAGAACACCTGCCCGGACCAATCCTCTTCCCTCCCCTCAATGTCTCTAAACCGCAAATGAAGTTGGCTTAAAACGAACTCTCCCGCGGGGCCCGAGGTTTTCTCGAAGTTTCTTCGCAGGAGTTTGGGTCCCCACCAATTGCCTGTGCCTCTATACCTGGTTTTTCGGTTCGCGTGTCGTGAGACAATCCTTTGGTAAGGACACCGCTTCGTTTTCAATCACTTTTTGATCCTCCCTTGTTGGCCGACCCCTCACCCCTTTTTTTTTTATGTTCAAGCGTTTCTTTTTTCTTCCCTCCCTGTGTGGGTTTCGTAGCTTCTTTTGACACGGGACCAACCTTCCATTTTATTCACTCCCTCCTCCCCATGGAGGAATTCAGCGGGTTTCTCCCTCCTTTTTTTCTTGATCCTCGAGGTCCCTCGTCCTCTTTTTGACTCTTGAGGACGATCTCTTCGGCACAGGAGCCTTCCGGCACTGTATGCCCCTCCCTCCTTTCTATCTCCTTCATTCATCACCTTTTCAACCCTGCCCCCCTTCCGCTTCCAGCTTCCGACCGTCTCCCCCGGTCAGAGCGTTCTGGATTTCCTCATTTCCTGGCCAAATCGTATTTCTCTCCGGCACCCACTAACATGCCTGATAAAACGTTTGGCCCCCCCGCTTCGTGCTGCTTTTTTCCATCTCGGCCCCTTTCTTTGGCCATTTGATACCCGTTTAGGATGGGTTTCACCCCTCAGTTTTACTCCTCTCTTCCCCCCCTGAGCCTTGAATGTGAAGGCCTTCTTCTCTGCTCCTTTTGGTCCCAACAGCTGTCCCCACTTTTCTTTCCCCGCCCTCACCCCCCCTGTCGGGTGGGTTTCATCTTGACCCCCCCTCGTCTTCCCTGTGCAAGCCTGTCCTCCTCTACGGGTGTGAGTATTTCCCGCGGCCCCCCTCCACACCTTAGTTTGTGTTTTCCTCCTCGTAGAAAGATGCTCCCCGCTGTTGGGATCCCCTTTCCGGGCCAAGGCCTTCATCTTGTGTGCGTTCCCCTTAGGTTGCTCTCTCCTCCCCGGCCTGAATGAGTTAAGCCATTCGGGATTCTCCCCTTGATTACCCGGCGTGCCTGTATGTATGAGTCACGTGATTTTTTCTTTAACAGACCCTTCCCAGTGAATTTTACGGCTTTCAACGAATACTGTTTTCGCAGTCCTTCACCATATCATTCCTCCCTTGGCAGATTTTTTTCTGTCAGTTTCCTTTTTTGAAGCGACCAGCAACAATTTTTCCCCCTTGGGTGGTTCTCCCCTCCGGTAGATGGTTCTTGGCACAGACCGGTGTATGAGGCCAATATTTCCTTTTCCTGTTTTGCCCTTTTGTATTTCCCCTCCTTTGCTTGTCTTTGATATCCCTCACTAGGCTATCCCTGTCCCCCTTCCAGCCCCCGCCTTTTCCCCTGTTGACTTCCGTCGGTTTTTGGAGATGCAAGATAGTGTGCCAAACACACGGAAAAAGCTGCCCCAGCGCCCCCACCTCATCAGTTTTTGATCATCCCTCACTCTCTTACTCGCTCTTTTCGGACCGTTTTATAACCCGAGCGTTCCTGATCCCCTTTGCAACTACCCGTCACTCAGACTTTTGAGCATCTCCATATTTTTTTCAAAATAGTTTGCTTGAAGACTTCCTCTTTTAACCGATTTTCGCGCTGAAATCTTTCTTGCCCGAGTCCTCTTCCCCGTTTAAATTTTCTTTTTCCCTCCTTCCTTCACACAGATGTTACTCCATTTAGACTTTTGCAAATCCTTTTAATCTTTCTCTCCTTCCTTTCCTTCGTAAGAACAAGTCCTTTTCGGATTTTCTCTCATTGTCCGTTTAGAACCTTTCCAGCCCGTCATAGAATGCCCATCCCTCTTCCTCCTAATCTTTTTTCAAAAAGACTAAACACTACCCCCCCATTGTTTTGTGGACTTATTTCCCCTCTTTCGCCCCTTCCCATCCGTTTTTTAGCAAGCAACCAGGGTTTCAAATGAAAGGTTCTGTATCCCCCTTGCCATGAGTGACATGATCCTTTCCTTACCCTATTTTTAGTTGGCATACTTACCACAGAGATGCCCCCCCTTGTGTGACTTAAATGGGTCCGAGTTGGCCCCCCCTCGAAATCGTAGAGCCCCGTTTCCATCTCGCATTTCCGTACTGGCGATCCCCTGTTACCTTCCCGACCAGAATTACACTTTCTTTTTACTCCTTCTCTCACTCTTCTGGTCTGTGCCATCGATCTAGCCTGACCCTAAGCCTCCTTGTCATTTCCCCCTTTTTCTATTCCCCCCACATCTCCTTCTCTTTCCCAAGCTCCCCCCTAGCACGCAGATTCTCAGGGGAAATTCTCGCATCTTCCCCGGCCTCCTTTTTCAATCTTTAGACATTTTTCCCCCCTTCGTTGACCCCTTTGGCAAGCCTCTTAATTCATGATCGGAAGACTCTTCTCCAGCATTTTTCCCATTTTTTCCCCCTTTTTCTTTTTTTGTTCTGAGAGCTGAGATGGGTTTTTTTCATCTTTGGCACGTCCTTCTTTTCCTATTTACTTCTTTTTCCTGTTGCAGATGTCTCACTCTTCGCCCGACGATTCTAGTTTCCCGAGTTCAAAGGGTCTATGAGTTCTCAGGATAGTTTCCCTGAGAGATTTTTACTATCTCAAGTCTCTTATAGACTGTGTTTTATATACATCCCCCTCATGATGTAGTCAAGAGTTTCGTAGCGTTAAACTTTTTACCTTATTATTTCAATCTGCAAGCCGGAATTTTTCCGGATGGTAATTTGTCTCTCCCTAGCCTATCCTCTGTTCCGATCCCTTTGACCTTATGATTCTCCCTCCATTTTTCAATAGGGCCCCTTGCTTCAGGATTCTAGAGGCTGAAGTCTTACCAACCCTCCCATTCTGGTCCTAGTAGGTCCGTTCCAATTGAACCCGGGCGTCATTACTTTGACTCACTGGGTTTGCCTCTCAATACTCGTACTTTCTGGCCTTTCTCCTTCTGTTCCACAACCCTTGTTGTTTGGTTTCTTTCTTTCGACCCGTCCCCTCTGGTTTTTTCCCTTCATTTAACATGTCTATGGTCCCGGCCCCAAACGTGACGCTGAGCGAACTTCCCGCAGGCTTTTCCCGCCTGCCCCGATCTTTAATCTGACCGCTGAGACCGGGCGGTATCACTTTTTTTTCTTTCCTCTAATTGCTTCAACCTTTTTTTTGTAATTCATGTAGAAAGGGTTCCATCTTTCAGTTGCCCCCCCCGCATCATTTCGCGCTGAAGGACTCGTCTCTATTCCAATTCCCTTCCTTCCTCGGTCGGATGCGCCATTAAGTTGATTAGTCTGCTCTATTTTTTTTATTCGTTCCCCCCCCTGAACGCCTAGGATCTCTCCACCGATACCACGCTCTTGTTTTAGATTGGGTACTCCTTGAGATGTCTTCTCCGCGTTTGCCCCTCCTTGGGGCCTGTTTGGTTGTTCTCCCAACTCCTTCGAAAGTGCTTTACTCTCTTGACATCGTCTATTTCAACCTTTATTTGTTTGGTCTTCTCCAGGGCCCTACGTCCGCCTGTCCTTTTCTATTTTTCTTAGCCGCGCCACTCCTTTCCTTCAAGAAATTGCGCCCTCTCCCCGTGGCATCACCTTTTTTTCCTTTTCCGACCCTCGTCTAATTGGATCCGACACCAATTTCGTTAGAAGGTCATTATAGTTCTTTTCTTAGTCAATCTCCCCGACCAACTCCTCCCAAGTCTTCCTCTGAGAGGTCCTTGCCGCTTAATACTCTTTTTTAGTCATTCCTCCATCATTTTATGCCCTTACCGGGTTCGGTCTCCATTCCGCCCCTACTTCCGAGATATGGACTTTTCCATCCCCCCGTGTACCGCATCATGTGGTCAATCACGAAGGTTTCTTAAATATATTCTTGTCCCTCTGATCTCTCAAAGAATTGTACCTAACGAAACCCCACTTTTTTTTGCTCCCTACCTTGGCTAGTCTGTTAGCATTATTTTTTATTGATGTATTAAACCTTTTCACCCCTTTTGGTGAATGTTTCCTTTCTCAAACTTAGGCACGTAGTCAGTCTCCCCGCCAGAATTTGATTCATCTTCCACCCACCCACCAATTGTTTGACCCGTACATTGTTCGGGGACCCCCCACCCTTGTGGCTTGAGATTTGTGTTCAACCAAACCTGTCCTTCTTTCCTCCCCCTTGACCGAGCCTTCTCCCTTAGGGTTTCTTCCGTCTCGTCAAAACTTGAGGCTGGTTTCTCCTCCAATATCCCGTAACTGCTTCCCCCCCCCTGGTCCCAAGTTGGAATTCTTCCCCCAGATCCGATGTGGGAAAAATGAGCAGCCTAATTTTCTTGGTTCCCTTCCTCGTGTTTTCCCCTAAGATGTTGTTCTCCCGAACCCCCCTTCCCTCCTCCCCTCCGTCGTATTCATTTTTTTCGCAGTCCGCGCTGCCGCTATTCCGCCCTTTCTCCTTTCATGGTGATTTTTGTTCCCAAAAATCGTGCAAAGCGCCTCTCCCCCTTTCTCCGGGGTGACCTTGCTGTTCACACTGAGCTATCTCTTTTGGTTTAGGGAAGCTTTCCTAGTGGCATCCTCGCGTCGGATCTTGCGCTGACAACCCCTCTATTTCCTCATTTCCTTCTTTGCCCCCCGTTCTCCCTTTTTTTTCCTTTGAGAGATCCACCCACCTTAGGAAATGACCTATTGACAATACCCCTTTTCTACCTTCCCTGTTTGTATCCTCCCTTTCTTACACCCTCCCCTTTTGATAACTGAGAGTCTCAATCTCCCCTGGATATCCATCCTTGGTTCCCCTCCGTGCCGATCATAGGTCCTCACCGGTTTTTTCTTGGATCCGATTTTTTTCGTTCGATGGACGTGCTGTCTGATTCTGTTCATGGAGTGGGATGACGTCTTGCAGTAACCGATGCGCTTTTAATGATTCTGTTTTTTTCTCTTCCTTGGTCTTGCTTTTTTCTTTTTGGTTGGGTTTTTTTTCGGCTTTTTTTCTTTTTGTTTGTTTTCTTTCTCTGTTTGTTTTTCCAATGTGTTGAAAAAAATGGTGGTCTGGGGGGTTGTTTTGTCTTTTATGTTTATTTACGTTTTGGCCTCAACACCCAAACCTTTCCTGTCCTCTCATGGTTTATGGTTTCCCGTAGGTACAATCCCCTTTCTGACAGCTTCTGCTCTTGTGTGACTATGTGCTCTCTCATTTTCCTCCACTTTTTTTGTCTTTTTCTAGATTTCGCACAGCTTTTTACCAAACCTGACAGAACCTCTTCCCATCCCTTGTTTTTTCCTCTCCTCTCACTACTTCTACCCATAGTTTCCATTTCTCCCCGAATCTAAGATCGCTCCGTGGGCCGCATCCGACCCCCCTGTCAGAACCCTTTTCCGCTCATACTTCACTTCTTCCCCTCTCGTGGCGTAAACTTCCTGAGTGCCTCTTCCCAGTTTTGATTCTCCTGTAGTTTTTCTTCCCCAAGATTTGCCCTTCTCAGTTTTTTTCCTATCTTTCGACTTTTTTCTTGTCAGACTTCTTTGATCGCTTCTTCTTCCTCCCACCGTTGGCTTTCCCCTAGCCTTTCCTCGCCCCGTGGTTTCCTCCCCATGAAAACCTTTGACTCCACCCATTCCCTGAGGTATACCCCTCGCCGTGTGAATCCCGTCGCAAGACCTTCGCATCTTTCTCTCTCTTAATAGTTTCCCTTGATGATAGCCTCCTTGGTCTCGAGTCCCACGCTTCGATCCTCTCAGCAACTCCCCAGATTTTGCCGCAATGTCCATAACCCAAATTCTTCTTTGAATCTGACAGTCCGGAGCTACCTTCTCATCTACCCAGCTTTATTTCTTTGAGAAGGTTTTTGATAGGAACCAACCTTCTTTTTCTCCCCTTCTTCCTTCGTCCCACTCCCCCCACCCCCCCCCCCCTCGCGGCCACCCTTTGGACCCCAATCTGCGGACTCTTTTTTTTTCTCGAATTTTCTTTTAAAAGGTCAGGTGCACTTTTATTTCCTTTTTCTTCTTCCCCCCACCACGGTGGTGTATGCATCTCTCATGGTTGGGCCTTTTTCCTTTATTTTGTTGTTCCCAACGCCCCGGACCTTTGGGGGCGTAAAGTTTCCCCCCCTCCCCACGGTCGTTTTGTTGTGGACTAGCCGCCAGCATTTCTGTCGGTGTCAATTGACTCCTTATTGCCCCTCCTTTATTCCCTGAAATTTCCCCCCTAGCTTTTTTTTTTCAATCATTTTTCCTTGAATTGTCCTGGCCGCTTCTGAGGTCCCCCATTTTTTTCGGGATGAAACGAGTTTTTTTTTCTTTTACCCCCCTGGTCTCCCCCCCCCGACTGCTGGCTTTTGATCAGACCTAAGTCAACTTCGGGTCTGACCCGATATTTGCCGCCTTTCGGACTCCCCCCCTTTAGGTGGCGCTTTTCCAGCCATCCCCATCGTTTGGGCCCATCAAAATCCTACCGGCGGCTCTTCACCTTCGTTAATAGCCCGGCTCTTTTTGCGCCATGTTGCGCGCCCCTCACACGCCAACGTTCTCGTTAACCTGTTTGTTTGTGACCCTCATGCGTGCGCGATTTTGTCACCGACCATAGGGAGGCATTCATTTCTGAGATTGGAGGGTACGTTCACCTAAGGGAGGTTAAATCTCTCGACATAGCCATGAACCTTTAGAGGCGATTTTCTCCCTTAACAACTCCCCCTGAGCTCCCCATTTTTCTTTGCTTGACTATTGCCTGCTCCTTTGCTGGTATGGACCCCCAACCCAAAAGGAGAAACTTAGTCTCTAAAACCCTAAATACCCTCGCGCTTCCTCCTCCAGCATAGAGAGTTTAGACCCGTCTTTCCTCTGATCCAAAATGTCCCCCTTTCCCATATCGGAGACCCCGCCCCACCTCTCCCTCCCCTATACGCAGATCACCTCCCCTGCGCCTCCTGCCCAACTTTCACTCCGCCGCCGATTTCGCCTTCGTCGTCTCCGTTACCTTCGAGGTAATCTTCTTGACCCTATTGCCCGCTTCCCTTCCCGTTGCCGCATATGACCTTCCCCCCAACAAACTCTTTATCCTGCTCTTGCAATATTCTTTTTTTTTACCTCTGACGCTTTACTACTCAGATGGTCCCCTCTATTCCACTTTGCCTTGTTTTTTATGTTTCTCTCGTCCCCTTTCAGTACCCCCCCTCATGTCTCCCCCCCCCTTCTTTGAACCCCTCTCTTCACCCTCAACGGTCCGTTCCCACCACCCCCTCCCCCCAAAAAAGTTGTTGGCGTTTCTGTCATTTCCTCAACTCCCCAAGCAGTGGCGGCTCAAAAAGGGCCCCCCACCGCCCTTTTGTCATGTACAACTACAATGGTTTGACTAATTCATATGTCAATTTATGCCCGAGGATTTTTCTTGAACCCCCCTCTCGACCCAGCTCTCTTTTCTCCCCCTTGCCCGGACTCCCCTTCCCCCCCCATGATTCTGTATCCCTTCTTCGTAACCCCTCTTTGCATTTTATTGGATTTCTCTTGGCCCCACCCCTCCGACCCCCTCCTTCTTTCCTTATTTCCCTCTTTCCTTCTCCCTACGTGTGAACTAGATCCGCTGCGGTTCCGAATTTTTGAAGAAGATTTTATTTCCTTTTTCCCCCCCCAAGTTCCAATTCCTGCAGTGCTCGTCCCGCTCTACTAGCCCTATCAGCTATTTCTTTCAACGATGATCCCAGTCTCTTTCTAAAACTCGACTCTCTTTCCCTTGTTGAAGGATCGCTAAACCCCCAGTTCCTTTCCCCCCCGATGGGAATCCCATACGTCCCTCTTCTGTCTTTGATCCCAGAGATCTCTCTCTCTTTTTCCAATGGTTGTGATACTCTGGGCAGTTCTTGAAAGCTCTTTGATGCCTCTTTTTTTTTTTTTTTTTTTTTTTTTTTTTTTTTTTTTTTTTTTTTTTTTTTCTTTTTTTTTCCATCCTCTCTGTGTTACCCTTGAGCAGTTCCCTTCTTCCAGTCGCTTCGCACCTTGTCCCATCGACTTCCCTCTACTCGTATTTTCTCCTGAATATTTTCTTTCATCGATATTACTTTCCAATGGGTTGGAGAATTCCCATCAACTGCTGTCTCGTTTTATCCCTGTTCCTAGAACGCGTTTCAACACGGCTGATTTTCAATGAAGTAGTTAATGGTGTTCTCCGTTGTGTTATCCCTCGTTCCCGCCGTCATCTAATGGTGACGATCTGATCTCTTCACACCCCTTCCCCCCCCCCCCACGACTGTGGCCCCTCACTGGGTCCAATCGATTAAATGCCCCTTTGTTCTGGATGGTTCCCTCATATACTCCCCCGGCCTTTATGCCTTCACCTTCGCTAGCCCCCAGGTTCAATTGGATACCCTTCACTTTAACTTTTGTTGTTGCTCCGCCACGCGCTTTTAAAAATCTCCCTCTTCCCCTTCTTACATTTGATTCTTGCTTTTTCGCCTGTCAGTTTCGACGCGTTCAATCGCTGACCCTTTCCTTTCCTGCTCTGCAAGTTTCAGCTTCTCGTCACATTTTTTCACAACCCGGAGTTCTGATAGCGTCCTCCAAGCTCTTGAGTACTGCTTTAGTGATCTTTTCTGGTTTACCGGGAGGCAGTGCCGTTCTCGGGTGCTACATGTTTCGGAATTTGATATTGGCTACTCCGTGACTCGGCCATCTGCTCTCTCCCCCCGCAATTCGTCTCCCCTCGTACCAGGGTTGATATTTTGCCCTGAGGATCTTTGTTGCTTGTTTTTCTGCCCGCCCGGATTCCCCTGTCGCGTTTTTTTGCACTATTTTTTTCCCCTCCTCAGGTTTTGCTCCTCGCACGATAGAACCTTTGCTGTGCCCCTCCTTCTCCTGTTTTTTTGTAGAACCCTGTCTTTTTCGTATTGTTTTGACCGCTCTTGTCCGGGTTTTTGAACCCGCTAACTCACCTTTTAGCCGGCTTATTTCAGACGATGAACCGTCTTGCTTATTGGGTTTCTCTCTGGAGATGTTTCTTCTATTTCTTCCTTTAATATTTTCTGCTGTCTTTCCCTTGATGCCCCTAGACATATCAATTTCCCCCATGATTTTTTTCCTTCCTCTAGACTTAGGGTTCTTTTCCCTCCCCACCCCTTTTCCTCGCCGTGCTATCTGGTAGAGGGGCTCCCTAAGACCGGCTGTAAGGTGCTACGTCCCTTTCCCTGCTTCTCCCTCCCCCTTTCTACTTGCAATCCTGTGAATCAGTCGAGTGTGTGAAAGAATTTCCCCCCTACCCACCCTGTGCTTTTTTTTCTTCCCCAGTTTCCGCTCTGGTTCTTCCCTGTTCCACTTTTGAGTCAATTCCGAAGCTCGATCCCATAATTTACGAAAGAACCCCTCCCCCGGTGGCCGCAATAATGGTGCGATCGGTTTCGCATTGCTTTTCGGCGTTCCCATCCCTTCCTGTTACCGTAAGTTGTCGACTCTTTCTGACTTCTCCTTCTTCTGCCCACTTACCGCCTGGAATATTCACACACCCCTCCCAAATTGTGGAAGTTTGTCTCCCCCAGTACGTGAGCTTTTTGCTCTTGCCCCCCTTGGAACCTTTAGCCGCTAACCTTATGCATTTCCTAACATGCATCTTCTCCACCCTGATTTCCTGAGAAGCCCCCTATTAAACTTCCTCACCTTTTCACACTGGGCCCACTTGACCCCCTTCTCCCCAGCTGTTTTCCATTGCCTCCCTCGTAGTTGGTTATGCCCCCCTTTCTTTCCAGCTAACATCCCTTCGGTTTTGGTCTCAATACAACCTCCCCCGAAAATCCTTCTTGCTCCTGGCGAAGCGTTGAGCGCTTTTTTATATTTTTCACCCATTTAGACTTTTTTCATGTGAGCCAGCGATCCCCCCCACACTATTTCCAGCTTTCGGTAAATGTGGCGTATCTTGATTGCGTCAACGTCTCTTTTCCTCTTATTTCCCCTCGATTCTCCCTCCTTCCTCCTCCGATTCTTTTTCTCCCATTTTTTTTTTACCCCCCCTGCATGTTTGTTGACCTCAGTTCATGAAACGCGCTTTCCCCAAATTCTTCCAACTTGTTTCAATAAAACCTTTCTCCTCCGATCGGTCTCCTCCCTTCTTCGCTCTTTGCATTCGCGTTAGAAAGGATAATCCCCTCTTGGTCAGATTCCGGCGATCAAGGTCTTTAGACCTCTGAACCCTGGATTTCTTTTTGACTACCCCGATCATTGCTTTCTTTCCTTTAAATTTTCCTAGGGTTTTTTTTCCCCTTCCCTTGTGTGCGATGCCGGACCTTTGTCCCCCTCTTTCCTTACTCTCTTTTTTCAGTTGATTTTTCTAGCCTCATTAAAGTTTTTTTTCCAACATCAAGGTTTAATATTTTCTTTTGTCTACCCCTCCCCTTTGCCCCCCGGATCTTTTTTTTTTCCTCCCCCATTTTCAGTTTGTTTGTTTGATCTCGCCGACCCTCGGGGCCACACCCCCAGTGACCCGCATTTAAGACTTTGTATCCCGATTTCTTCTTAGAGTAAATCTTTCTCTTGCCGCGCCACCCCCGCTGACTTGACTAGCGACCTGCCTTTTCTTCCCTCCGCCACCGGCAGGGTCCACTCCCCTACCAGCCAAAAATTTACCGAAATGATTTGATTACCCAATTCCCCCGCCGGCTCCCTCGTTTCTCACGTCATTGATTCGTTCGGTTCTGACCCCTCATTGGGACTGAAATGGTTGTCGTTTTCCATGAATTAGCATTTTGTCAGCCTTGACCCCTCCCTTTTAGGTTTCGTCCAAAGTTGTGATGTCTAGATTCCCCTCTTGTGCTTTCAGTCGTTCCTGAACTTGCTTTTACAACCCTTCCCCCGTCGGAGTCCCCATGGGTGTTTCCCTAATCCAACTTTCGGCAGATAGCGTCATTCCGGCTTCCCTACAACCTTTTGACTGACTCTTTCTTTTTCTTGCACTGTTACACCCTGTCTAGACAGCTCAGCGTCGCGGTTCAATTTTTCCTTTCATTCCACCCCCCTTTCCCCCACAGTCTCCTTGTCATGCGCTAGTTCTTCAGCTCCCCTTCCGTTTTTTTTTTTGATTATTTTTCTCATTTTCTTTTTCTCTTCCCACCTTTTCTCTCCAGATCCTTCCGTCACCCCTAACGTGGCTCCCACCCGTTTGGAACCACGTTTCCCCCCCGGTTGATGTTTCTCGTGGAGGGAACATGGGTCCCCCGTGATTCCTTGGATTCTTTCCACGTAGCTCGCTTTTCCCCAAGGAGCCCTATGTCTTGTGGATTTCCTTTCTACATTTTTTTTCTCTCCTGTTTTTTTCCCCCGCTCCACTCTCCCGTCTTGGGTCGAATGTCCCCCCCCAAGTTCTTTTTTGATGTGCTTCCCGACCCCATTCTTTTGGTGTCCGCTTGCTTTTTCTAATTATCTTTTACCTTACCCCCCCTTAGATTTGTTTATAATTTTCCGACCATCCCTTCCTCCACCCTGCTTGAGCGACAACCTTGGAGGGGCGAAGTCCCTTTTTCTGGGTGATATTCCCTGCGGAATCCCCAATCCTTTCCTCCCTTCTGTCTCTTGCCCCCCATTTTACAGAGTTGAGGTCCGACCACTGTGTCTTTCCGCCAACACTTTTTTCCTTAAGTCTTTTTTTTTTTCCCCCCCCTTACTGTTCTCTTCCCCTTTCCCCTTTTCACATCGCATGGTTTCCCTCTGTTTGCGTTACTGTCTTCCTATTCCACTTTTCTCAGGTGGCATTGGTGGGTCTCCCCTCCCCGCTCGCTTTTTCTTGTACAGTCCTCCTGTGACCCTCTGTGAATGCGGGTTCTTCCAGTTTTTCTGTAAAGGCCTGCTTGAATCTCCCCCTATTTCCCGACTCATATTCTCCCCCCCCCCCCCCACCGACCTCTCCCCCTGTTTTTCCAGCTCTTTCTTGGCGGTTTTGCAATTTCTTGTCAGCTGTGCACCGGGTTTTCCCTACTGACCACCCCCCTCTCATTCCACCCATCTCCCTGATGCTCCTCTACTCAATTCAGTCTTCCGTCTATATGGGCTTTAGTTATTGTGTCTTATCCCCCTGTGTACAGATCGTGTCCAGCCGTGGGCCTGACTTTCCTATCCGATTTTTCTTCCCCCCCGAAATCGGATGAAGTGAACCATAGTACATCCTGCCAGTCCTCTTTCGGAGCTGATCGTTTTTTCTGAAGCGTTCTGCTGCTATTACCCGGCGCAGTCTCCCCCTGCCATTCCCCACCAGCGTTTTATCCATTTCCCTTTGATGACCTTAGTGCTCCGCCCATTCTCGGATCAGTCCTCGTTTCTTTCACTTTGTTTATCGACCCGTCCTTGGGCTTTCTGCTCTACATTTTTTGGCCTCTCGCTTTTCTTGTTTTCCTTCCGTCACGATGCGGACCCCAACCTTTCGGGCCCCCACCTCCACGACCCCCCCCTTTTGTTTTTCCGGTTTTTGGTTTTTTTGTCGGTTTGCTTTTTTTTTTGCCTCCCTGCCAATGCCTTGCAGAACATGGCCCACCTTACGGTTTTTGCCTCGTCCCCCGGATTTCTCTCCATTTTCCCTTCCTCCACTTCTATCTCTGCCCAGCTGCTCGACCCCTTTTGCGCGTGGCCCTTTTTTCTTGGCACAATCTGGCCTCTGTAACTCCCTTTTTTTCCCCCTCCGCAAGCATCCCCTTCCCTTCCGCATCCAATTCCTAAGAACTTCCCCGATTTCCTTAAGCTTCATATAAGTGACCCGTGTTCATTCCTTAGATCTTCCCTCAAGCAGATCTTTTTGGTGACAAAAAGGTTCTAGCCTACAGCGCATGAGTTTTTTCGTCAACTCTCGATGCAGTACTTCCTTTTTTCCCTATTATTTTTCATTCGTTTCTTTCTACCTCGCCCGCTCCGTTTCCTCACCCCGTCAAGGAACCTTCACCGACGAGCAATTTCCCCCTCGACCTTGATAGGCCCGTAGTTGCTACCCCTCTGCTTT
>Ga0179591_1342925_pt1 | contig 17204 bp, 13 predicted proteins | sample CZOMad2_1_08_16f_FD_182891 | JGI IMG/M metagenome (GOLD analysis project Ga0179591, IMG submission 182891) | Vadose zone soil fungal communities from Angelo Coast Range Reserve, California, USA - CZOMad2_1_08_16fungal (PacBio error correction) | ecosystem: Environmental > Terrestrial > Soil >... | reverse complement strand
AAGCCGAAATACAGGTCCGCGGTTTCCAAAAGACTTTTTAGCCTCTTTATTCATGTTTCTTTGTGTTCGTTGAAGGTCAGTTCAACCGTATTCTATAAGATAGTTTTTGAATCTGGTCATCTCGGAGATGGTCCTACTATTTTCCTCCTTCTAGCCTACCGAGCCCCAGGAGCAGCTTATCTTTGCCCCCCTCTTTTCACGGATTTCCGTCGGACCCGTCGTGTCTGTAGGCGAGACATTCGACTCTTCTTTATGTTTATGGCTTCCCCCTTTAGGGACCCCGAACTTCCCGTCCGAGCGCCGGAAACAATCGGGCTGTGCTTCTGGCTGCGGCTTTTAATCAGGCACTTCTGGTCGGGAGAGGCCGTTCGTGCTCTCTCGGCCGTTTACAGGTTCTTGAAAGCCGCAGAACTGGTAGCGTTCGACACCGCCGTTCCATTTGCCGCCGTTGGTTACCTAAGACCCGGGGTGTTCTTGCCCGCCTTCCTCGTCCATTCCTCGTACTTGGAGAGCTGCAGTTCCGTTGGTCCTGGTTTATGAGATATTAACAGTATTGCCCCTGGGACACCAGCCATTAACTTCTTCGGGACTCCTCCTCCTTCAAAAGAGTCGCACTTCTGAACCACTCCGTCTTTCTTTTCTTCCCTCCCGCGAACTGCTCTTTCTGAGATTGCGGGGTCTCCTACTTAATTTCCTTCCTGGTCCGATCATTTCTGCTGCCCTGCTTGACCCCTCACTCCCTACGACCCTGGGCTTGGGACACTGGCTTTTGCTTCTTTTGACTGATTTGCTTGAAGTTCAAGTAGTTGCTTTGCATTTCTTTTCCCATTTTTGGCCCCCGAGAATTTTCTCTTGTTAAGGAGTACTTCTTCCCCCCATGCTGGGGCATTTTAAAGCTTCTTTTCGGTTCTTTTTGGTGTGTGATGTTTCAAGGGTTAGGTTTCCGTTTTTCCTGGAAGGTGAAGCCCCCTCGTATAACGAGGAGTCAAGGACTGCTTGCCCCTCCCGGCTGGTTACGACCAACACGCGTCTGTTAACACCATCCAAAGTAGTCTGGAGTCCTTTTCTATCTCATCCGTGTTTTTGATCTCGCTGTCCTCCCCTACAAGGCCCCATTCCGAATGGTCTTCCAGGATGCCCTCATTCGTGTTGTGGACGGTCATCCCCAAAAGATAACGAAAGACGAAGGATTTTCTTACTCGTTATAAGGAGGACAAGGACAAGACCATGTTACCCTCCTTGGGTCCCCCTTTTTTTTTTCTGACCGCACCCCCCCCAGAACACAACCCATCCCCGTCCACCGCGGAACTTCTAGGCAGCGGTCCCCCCGTGTTACCCCCGTTTTTCCTTCCCATTCACCGCAACTCCTTAAACCGGCGGGGTCCCTTTTCTTTGCCACAGCCTTGCCCTGGTCCCCTTCTTTTAGTACACCTGGTCCAAGCGTCAGCCCCCTGCCAGACCATTTTCGGGTTTCTTAGTTTCCTCCCCAACGGTTCTCCCCCGAAGTTGGTAAGATATGCCCCCCGATCGATCGTCAACCGGCCCCATCGGCTCCCCCGACTTTCTCTTTAAATGTTTATTCTATCCCTCACTCGAAAGAGAGTTGGTCGAGGTCCTTGTTCACCGACTGTGATTCAAGGTGCCGTTTTACGTTCCGCTTCCGGACTTCAATTTGGTGCGTCTTCTGCCCCTTTTTTTGCGGTAGGGAAGATCGAAATGTACTCGACCCCGTCCTCTTTTTTCCCCGTGAGTTACCATAGGACGCCTGCAGGACGCTTTCAGAACACCCCCCATCTAGTCTTCACCCCAGCGCCTCAAGTTCACTACAGCTTCGTTTTCGAATCTTTTTGCTGCAGAGGCGTGTCCCTTTAAACGGCCTTTCTCAGCACGCCCCCCCCCCCCCCGGCATCATGTTCCTCTTCTTTGATAGAAGAGCCATCAGCCCTGTACTGGTTGTTTCCTATCCGTGACCTCCGCTTCCGCCGGGGCCTGAGTCTCTTTTGAAAAACGGAGCCTTCGTCTTCCCCGTCCCCCTCCACGAGACTCCCTTTTCCTTGGCTTTTGCTTTCCTTCTCTTCCAAATGAATGCTCCCCCCCTTGCGGGCTCCTTGAGACGATTTTTGCTTTCCCTCACGGCGACTCCTCCTGAAGGCTGCTGCTCGTCACCTGAAAAGCTCGACGTTCTCTTTTGTCTGGTGACGGACCTGCACCCCTCTAGATCTCGCCCTCCCCCCCGAATGCCCCCCAGGCCCGGGTGCACCTGCCCGCCCGAGGGACTGCTCAACCCCCCCCTACTTGGCCAACCACGACGAGTGAACCCGAGCGCTCAACGTACAGCATGAGGAATGAGGTCAGGATTACGAGTGCGTGGAAAGCGTCATATCCAAGAAGGCGACCGGAATGTCCAATGGCGGGACCCCAGTCTCACGCTGGGCAAATGGACAGATTCACATTCCCTAGGGGGAAGCACCTTTCAAATGAAGGTTACTGCCCCTTCGTGTCGGAACTTGTAGGCGGTCTTTGGAATGTGTGCACCGCAAGTTAGGCCGGGGGAGAGGGTCACAGGGAGCTAATTGGACCACTTCAGAAAATGGATCCCTCTAGAGCGAGTGCCTTAGCTCTCTTCCCCCCTGAAGGTCTGGAGTTACATCACATGACATCCCCGGGCTTGACCTTCCCCCAAAGGACCGCCACGTTGGGAACGGTGCTTTGGCGACTCTGACACTAAGGTAGGGATTTCTTGTTCTCTAGTACCCTCGGGACTCTTTCCTTCAGCTCGTACCCTCCCCACGGGGTCCCTGTAGTGCGAGCTCGTTGACTGCGATCGGGGATCCCTATTGTCCGCGATGTCAACCAGGACCGAGACTGGTAGCAGCGTTTCAGCTGTTCTTGGAGGCGTTTCTCAAGTTCCTCTTTCCCCCCTACTATGTATTCACCCAGATCCCCTGCTGTAGGACCCGCTCGACGGGGCCTCCGGTGCGGCCTATTTCCCCCTGCTCCCCCCAAGAGCAGACCCTTCCCCAGATCCTCTGAGAACCTTTCTTTCTTCAAATTATGGACAAGGATGGAAGGAGTCATGATGGCATGACATCCAGGCCCCAGTGTCGGCAAGAGGAAATTTACACCCCTCTTGACGCATCCCGGAGAGCCGTACACAACCACCCTTTACAGAGTAGAAAAGGAGTCAGCCCCCCTAGCATGAGCCCGATATAGTCCCTTAGAAGTAATCCGCTTTTATTAACGCTGAAATATGTCTTCTACATAAGATTTCCAGAGAAATGAAATAACCCCGCTAGAAATTCTCGTCGGTAATGTGGGCAAATTTCCGAGATGAACGATCTAGATGAGTAAATTGAACGCAGTATTTTAACGGAAGCTAACTGATGTTACCTCGGCAAATATCGACTGACTACGTCCTTCCCCCTCAAAGTTGGTCCCGCCAGAGGCTTTAGACCCCCCACTTCCTCCTCATGCTAATGCGGAGGAGGCACACTTCGCCCCTCCGTGAAGGGGACCTGCAAAATACCCTTTAGTGCATGGAGATCTACTGCACCTGTTACTCCCGAGTGTAGAGGACCACCCCCTTCTCACCGTAAGAATTCGCTCGAGAACCGCTCTGAGATTCTACGCTGCACGCTGATTTTCTTCGGCAGACCTTCTAAGGCCCCCCCCCCAGGATTTCCGTCCCACAGTTATGGAAGAGCCCTATGGTGTCACCCCCTTTCGTCAAGGAATGAGCACGATACCCAACATCTCTTCTGCGACGACACGCAGGCTGGTACGAGCTAATGTATTCAGGGCGTGTCTACGACGCTAATGGGAAGACTCATCGTTTTTTTTAATCGAGAGAGAACGTGTGAAGTCCTCACTCGATAGAACGTCCACCATAGCCACCAGGCGATCTAGAGTGACTCACCGTACTTCCCTGACGGACAGGCCACTTGTTTCTTTCAGACCGGGTACTCCGGAAGGACTTTTTTGTACTCCTGAGGGTCGCCCTCCCTAGAGACCCTGGTGGAGTAACATTGCAAGAGCCTACTCCTCCAGAGAAAATTGATGGGTTTTCCCATCAAAGCGAACCAGAAATAAGGGCGTTGTAGTTACTTTTTAATAAATCCGCTCTCAAGAATAGGCGACTTAGGCTAAACTCCAGTCGACTCCCCTTATTCTTTCCCATAACGCTTGCGTGACACCGGAATCATTCTCAAGCAGTTAGGTTGTGCCCTTCGTCGATCCCTGCATGTAGGAGGCCGTCTTCTTCCCCAGTATTTCGTAGGTGCGGTTCCTGTCTGCTTTAGCCGTGAACACGTCCCCATTACCCTGGAATTTTCTCGAGTTTTCCTTCGCCTGGCCAGAGTGAGTGTCCGCGAAAGTGATTTAGATCCTTTGCCTTAAGAGACGGCGTGTTTTGTTTCGGTTCTCCTTGATTTTTTCCGCGCGATGGCTTCTTTGTACCCTCCGTTGCTCGTTTGATATGCAGCGCTACTTTCCTAGCGTCGGAGTTCTCGTACTTGCTCTTTTCGCACTCCAGAGGAGTATAGGCCAATCCTTCCCTCACATGTCCAGAAGGGGTCTAAGACTTCACGGCTTCGCTCGGGCCGCTGCGAGTGCCCAGAGTCGTACGGTTTTAGAGCATTTTTTTTATTATTCAGCACCTCCGCACAGATTCCACCAAAAAAAATATCTGGCCGCTCTCTCCTTTCCCTGGGACAGTCCCTCGACCTCCCTCCATCTCCACGCATCCTGCGAAGTCCCGCTCCCCGTTCCCCAGAGCTTCGTGTGCCGACTGCGAGCCCTTCCCAATCCCGTAGAGTCTGCAGCCCCGGATCGGGTATCTCCTACGACCCCGAGAGCCCTTTCTCCCTTGAAGAATAAAATTACAACCTGTGTCCCGCCCCCCCCCCCCTTGGGGGACGGACATTGTCCCCCAGGTAGCCGACGTTTGTTCGCACCGGAAGGTGTCAATAAGATCTACCGAGGAAGTCTAAAATGTGAGTCCCCCCATTGTGTCTTCTTCGACTAGGACAATCTCCCAGTCCCCCCCCCAACTCTCCTCCAAGGGAGTCCCGTATGGTACTAAGGACGTCTCTAAGGCTCTCCCCGAAGATCCCGCCGTCGAGCGGCACCCCCCATTCTTTTCATGGTAAACCATACTGATCCCTCCGGTGATACTATCATCAGTATTAGAGAGGGGATACTTCCCATGTGGCTCTCGGTGCCTTCCGATTTCCCCTTTGCTACCCTTGACCTCCGGTCTAGCCTTAGTTAGGAATGTCTGACGAACCGACAGTCCTGCCCCCCGTAGCCCTCTCGCGCCTCTTAAATGAGCGGTCTGGTATGTGCAACCAGAAGAAGGATTACCCAAATCGGTGAGGCTCGTTCCTTTTAGCCGATGGAAGCCTGTCTAGAGAAAGTTCCGCCCAGTCTGCCTTCCTGTAAGAGTACTCGCCAGGCCGGCTTTTAGTTCTGTCTTACAGTTCTTAACGACGCGCCTTTGAATGAGAATCCCGTAAAACAGAGAGTAACTTTTTCAGAGGACCGGGTGGACCGTTTAGGGTATACATCTCAGCCGCTTTGATGACTTCTTCTTATGCGTTATCTCCCTCTTCCGTCCAGGTACATGAGAAACTCCTTCAGGCACGTTTCGAATTCTCGTAAATTTGCTTTAGACCTTGGTTCTGATTTCTAATATCGGGGTGTTCCTGCGCTGTATAGTATCCTTGCCCTCAGAGTCCTGGTAGCTCTGTCAGTTAACCGGGCTGAGGGTTAGGTATTTTTAGGTTTTCGCTTTTCCTCAACAAACATTTGTCCTCCAAGCCGGCAACCTGGTGCCCAGCTCCTTTCCAGGGTTTCTTTTGAAAATTGTAAAGACCCCGCCCTCAGTCCTCAAATAGGCGAGTCTAGCCCTCCTCCACTCTTTCGAGGCTTGCCCTCCTCATAGTCCGGGCTTCCCTCGCGTTGACCTTTTCATGCAAAATTCCCCGGTCGTCCACATCGAATCCTTTCCGTAGTTCATGGTCTTGGTTCCGGTTGGTTTGAGCCTGTGCCCTTCGTAGCATATGTAATTCCTGGACCGGGGCACCCTCTACGTGCGCCTAGGTGTCCCCCCGGTTTAGATTTTTAGTAATTTCCCTAAGAGCGGGGAACCCGTCCATCTTCATTGCCTCGAAAGTTCCGATTGAGATGCTGATTCTCCACTTGGGTTTATCAGGTTACCCCTTGGGTGAAGATGACCTAAAAGGCCGACCCGTCATTTTCCGAAGGAGGAAGAGACTTTTTTTTTTTCACCAAGTTGCTGTCCCCCCAGGATTGGTGACCCCGGCCAATCAAAAACGACGTTTTGAACATCTTTGACCCGGAACTTCGTTGTCCCCCCCCCCCCAAAAAGCTCTCTCTTACTACCTAATTGGGTTTGCTAGAGATCCATAATAAAGCATTGCAAGACCCCTTGTGCACGTTGAATGATGCCTTTCGTAACCACCAGGCGGCGTGGTTTTAGACCGATGGTACCCCAGCCTGGTAGAAAACCACCGGCATCTGGAATGATAGCTCCTAAGAAAATCCCGTCACTCCCTACCTTGCTTTTCCCACACAGGAAACCCTTGACCAGCAAACCCCGCCCCCCAAAGCGGATTGAAAGTACCGATGGATATTACTCCGCCTGGGGTCGAGTTCGGACCCCCCCCCCCCTCTCCCAACATTTTTTGTGCCATTCGCATTCCTTTCCCAAATCCCCTGGCGCTGGTCGACCCTGGCTACTTCTCCGGTCCAGAATCAATACCTTTCCCCGATTGTCGTTTCTAGTTTCCGCACTTCCGCCCTCCAGGGTCAGAGCTCACTTCGTTTCGCCTCGCCTAACCCTCCCCCAATTTTACATCCTCGCCGCCGCACCCTTCTGAGTCCTTCCCATCGAGGCCCTCGTTTAGTCGAAACCCCCCTCCAGGGATTTTTTTCCCTGTCGCCTACTTCCCGCTGCTTTTCCTCTCCCCCTGGTTGCCGGTTCCCGGCGTGCTCACAACATTTTTGCGGGAATATAGACCGACAACGCCCAAGGAAACTGCAACCCCCCAGTGGACCCCCCCTCTCCCCCCTCTGAGACAAAGAAGGACGTTCCCCCCTTACCTAGGTCCCCTTTTTTCCCTACACCCCTATTTCGTGAGGTTATTATCAAATCCCAGAACCTATACCTGTCATACTTTCCTTCTGCGGGAGCTCCTAGCAAAGCAATGCCACATGGAGTGAAACCTTCCTTGTTCACCCTTCTATGGATTTACAAGAGCAAGACCACCAAGCACCAGAGGAAGGAGACACGATATAAGAAGCAGCCCCATGACCACTCTAAGCCAAAATGGCGAAATGGGCCGCTGAAGAGAACTGCCAAGACATGCTTGAAAGGGGAAGGCGGAAAAGCGTTGATTTAGAGGCAGAAGAAGAACTAGACCCCGTAAGGCCGACGCCAGAGGCACCCGAGTCGAAGCATCAACCATCTCCTCGATAGCGGCTCCGAGCATCGAACGGAGAAGTCCCGGAGACGCAAGGAAAGGGAGGAAACCTAGGCTTCTGGCACGAAGGAAGGTTCTGAGAGTAACAAACTCCAAACCTTCATGATGAGGAGGGAGGGTATCAGAAAAACTAGATCAAAAGAAGCCATCTTAAGCGGGGACCCTTCCTCATTTTTGCCAAGCGTGAGCGCGTTTTTTTTTTTTGTCCTAGCACTTAGGGTGCCACCGCTGTTCCCACCCCTCGTTGGAAAGGATCGCGAAGTCGCACCCCTTAAAGCTTTCTTTGTTCGAACCGCTCTCGAACCTGAACTACGATCAGCCCTTCCCCCGGCGGGATTCACCCGGTCCCACTGGGTCCTGACTTTATGTCGCGGTCTTCTTTCTATCCCCTTTCGGAAGGCTGAGAACAGAATAGGTCCGCCTCTGTTCCTCAGCCGTTTGAATTCCGCCGTCTTTCTTTTTCCGATTTATCCTTTCATCCGAAGTGGACCTCGTAGCACCCCCCGGTTTGGCCTACCTGGGCGCCTGGTTTTAACGTGATTTAGACGATGATGTTCCAGGGATGGCGCTCCCCTCCTGGCGAGAAGAGGACGCCGGACGCCTGTTTCCGGGAATTGCAATCGTGCGAGTTTTTTCTCCAACATCCTTCCGCAGGTCGTAGAGAAGAACCCTCCCTTTGACTGTTCGATATGCGCCCTTTTGAGCTCTCCCCCTGACAAAGATCTGTCCGCTGCTGCCGACATTGGAGGAGATCAATGTCGCAGGCGGGGCCGAGGTGGTTTCCGGTCGAACGTTCCTCGTTCCCATCTTCCGGCTTGGACTGCATGCTGTTCGAATTGACTGGTTCGCCCTGGTCAGAGGTGCTCCAGAAACTTCGCAGGAATAATCCTCCCAAGCACACTTCTGAGAAATCTTTCCCGCCCCTCTTCTTGCCTGCCCGTGTTGAAATTTCTCTGGACCCTGAGGCATTCCTCTTAAGGTGTAAAGTTGCAAAGGAAAGGGTCCGACCCCCTCACCCTTGTAAATTCCGAGATCCCGCGCGTAGGCCCTCCCCTCGTGAGTCGTCTTTCGCTCGAACCGCATCGCCGTACTCCTGCCCTTTTGTCGCGGAACGATTCTTTCGCCAATTGGCTCTGCCAGAAAGAAATTGTTCTAGGGCCGTTTTCCGCCGATGATCGGCCGGTTAACTGCACCAAGAACTGATGTTTCTTCCAGATAACAGCCGGCACCAATTCCTCTCCTTTTCGAGGCATGTACCCCGCCCCTGGGTTGCATCAGAGTCGAGCCTTTTTGATCCGCTCCCCTAGCTCCCCTTCGGCTTCTTGGCAGTGTGCGTGCCATTTTTACTTCCCCGGTATTTTTTCTGAGAGCCTTTCTGGACGCCTTTCGAGTACCTCTGCTTGCCTAAATTCCGCCCTTCTGTTCTAGCGGAAGCACGGGCCCGGGCGGACCCGACTTGCTCCGGAATAACTCTTCGGCCCCCGTGTTCACGGTGCGTCATGAGCCTCTACTTTGCGTCCCCCCCTGACGAAGGTCCCTACGAGCTAAATACGGTAACTACCGTTGTCGATCTCTATTTTTTCCTTTGTTTTGAGAGTCGAAGTACTTTTCTGGGTAAAGGATGTAAGCTTAGTATTCACCGCGTCCGATACAGGAGCCACTCGCGCGTCCCCGTCTCCCGTACCAGCCGGCGCCCCCTGACCGACGGGGAGTCCGATCGCTTCCTTCAGGAGGAGACATGCTAAGAAGCTGTGACGCTCACAGGTATGCTCGTTTACTAAGCCAAAAACAAGGGGGTTTTCCCACGTGCGGAAGCGGCCGTACCCATTTCCGTGGTCGTTCACCTTCCCACGCGAACGGGCCCTTTCCTGGAGCTCACGTATCAGCGCAGACTTGACTCCCCGTGGCGTGACACCTTTCCCGACTCAGTAGCGGCCAAGTCGTCCTCATGATTTTATCCGGCGACCTCGAGGTCTTAGGTTCATTCCCCGCTCCCTATTTCTCGGTACGCGTGCAAGCGCACTTTCGACACCATTTTCGGCGTTTTCATCGTTCGTAATTGTCCCGAACGTTATTTTTACGCCTGGCTCTTTCTTTTAATCTGGTTAGGTTCGATAATCCAAAGAGTAGCGGAGTTCATCCGGACGCGGTGTAGTCCTTGTACTTAACCCGCTTGAAGTCCCCGGGAGTTTAGGCGTCCCCCGATTTTCTGTGCCCCCGTACCCCTAAGTTCCAGGCGATTGTCGCCCTATAGCCCCCTGCAGTCATCTGGTCCACGCAGCCGTACGCCGCCTCTGCTTGGGGAGATCTGGCGCGCGTCTCGAGGTCCAATTATCTTCGCACATCGGACCCCGACGTCCCTTAAACGAACGTGCCACCAAATACCCCCTTTTCCCCGTTTGATATTTAAGTTCGCCCTAAGGCCCCCCTTTTATAGAAAGGAAACCCCTGACAGTACTAGGCTACAACAGGATCGCCCCCAGTCCGGGGCCAGAGTTTTTTCCATTTGCAGTGTTTTCGATCCCCTAGGCAAGTGCTCACCCAGGATTTTTTTCCCGCGCCCTCTGGCTTAGTCGGCGTGACGGAAGACCGCCCCCGACGGGATCTGCCCCCATCCCCCCCTTCGGTCAGTATTTTTTCCCGAGAACCCAGTTCCCCCGTCCCAGGTAGCGGTCCAACCTTCGTTCCGGGTTGCCACAAATCTGAGCACTGCATTCCGGAGCATTCCCCTTTTAAAGTTTGCTAGGTCAAAACGTTCTTGCCTGCTCCTAGAACTAGCTAGAGTGCCCAACACTAGAGGTACTTTTTCGCGAATGCCTCGAGACCGAAGCCCGAAGGCCCTTCCATTCCCCTAGCAGTCTTTGCCCGTCCAGGCCTTGTTTTTTCTGCCCTGCGATTGGTCGAAAATACAAAGTTACTTCCTTTTTTGGATCGGAGAGAAGACCTGGTTTGCAGAAGCTGTTCTTTTTCAGTGAGCGACAGGTCGTCAGCCGATGGGCAAATCGCTCCCCGCCCCGAATCTGCGATTTGATCCTGGCACGGCTCCCGCAGTTTGGGCCCCTTCTTCACTTCTCAACGAAGGCTCTCAACATCGGTTGAAGAGAATCCCTGCAGGCCTGATGGTTTTTCGTCGCCGCATCAGTATAGATTTGACCTGCACCGTGCGTAGATGATTTACGTCTTCTTTGGACGTTACTAGGCTCCGAATATTGGTCGCAGTTAGAGTTCCGCCCGATATTTTTCCGGGAGCAAAGGTGCAACGTCGTTCCCCGTCGGCCCTGCCCCCTTTTTGGCTTCGGTCGATGCTGCCGCCATCGTCTTTATGCAGGTTTTTGTTGCTGATCTCCTTTCCCGTTGCCCAGGCCCAGGTTTTTCAAGAAGCAGGCGCTGTTCTGCTGCGCCTCCTGATTCGATGGAATGTCTTTGTCTCCTCGAGAAGGTTTCTGCCCAGTCCGTCATCTCCAAGGCCCCATTGGTTGTTTCGCGCCTATCTTTTTTCTTTGCTGGATTTGCGATCTTTTCCCCCCAACTTTTTTTGGACACCACGCAGCGAAACTCCCGGGCGCCTTCTGTCTTTTTTCAGGCACATTGACCTAATATTTTGGTCCTCCAAGCTCCTCGCTGCCGTCAGTTTTCGTACGTGTTCTCTTTCCGGCGGAACTGAAGCCTCCGGGGCTTTTAGAGATCGTCGTTCCCAAGCGGGACCCTGCCCCGTGGTAAATGAAACAATCCGGGTTCATTGGTGCTTTCTTTTCTCTTTTTTTTCTGTGCCGGTGGACTCAGATGTCTCCCTCCGGCTGTGGCCCCCTGAGACGGCTCTGGCTGAATACGGTGTCAGTTTCTTCTCTTTCCCGTCGACAGGCGGTTTTCGCTGTACTGCCTCGATTTTTTCCTCTTTTGGGCGGGCTTGGTGTGCTGGTTCCACCCCCCCGTCCTGCCGGGTTACAAAGAGTGGCCCTCCCTCTGGTATTACCGTCCTCTTTTCTTCGGAGACGAGAAGGTCTGTTTTGAACCAGGTGATGTCGGAACCGTTTGTGGTGCTTTCCGCTTCCCCCCTTTTTGTGACCGACAAATTTTCTTTTACCTTTGGTCATTCTCCAGCTTCCTTTCCCCCCTCCGTGTTTGAGATCGGGAATTAAATACCAGAACATTTGGCCTTGGAATGTTATCACCCTTTGTTTTTCTTAGTTGGTCACAGACTTCTTCCTAAAACGGCCTTCTGTCTCCTGCTCTTCTTTTTTTTTTCTACGAGAGACCAGGAAATTTTCGTCCCCCAGGACCCTGCAGGGGAGAAATCAAGGACCGTGGCAACCGCCCCATCCCCTCCCCAACCCGTTACGTCAAGGACCCTCTGTCCCCGCGCTGTGTTAGACTTCAAGGACCTCCTGTGAAAGCGGTTCCCCGATCGCCCGGTTTTCCCAGCCGGACGGCTGGTATCCGTCAGTCCCGGGCAAATGGTCCAGCACCTCAGGAACCTGCGGCCCGAGGTAGAGTGGGCCGTTTTTCAAGCACTTTTTTTTTTTTCGCTGTGGCCAACGCGATCGAGTTGACCTTTCCCTCCTTAAGGCGTACTTCTCGCCGCACTGTACTTCCCCCCTGAGAGGTTGCCGAGTGCTCTCCCCGTTCTTTGACCTGGTTTTGCCTTTGCTGAGCAATCGGTCATTGTCCCCCTGCTCAACCTCCGGTTTCCTGCGTTGTTTCCAAAATTCTTTGGGGACTTTCTTGCCAACATCACAACTCCCCCCCAAAACCGTTTCCTGCTCCATGTACGGACGCCCTTTTCTTAGCGTGCACACCTGATATAGAGTTGTTCACACTCGCGTAAAGTTTTCTCGATGTGTGCGCTCTGACCCGTGCTGGAGGTTCTGCACATGTACCTTACCGTGCGGATGCCCTCCATCTTCACTAAGTGGACGAATGATGTCGAAGCCCTCCACTTTCATTGGGATCCGGCCGCCGGGTGCAGGTCTGCTGACGCCTTCAAAAGTTAGCATGAGAGTAGAGGCGATTTTCCCTCGGACAACCCGCTCCCCGTTCTTTCGCCGAGGGTGTTTTTTTGTTTTTTTTTTTTTTGGTGGTTGGTTTTTTTGGGGGTTTTTTTTTGGGTTTTTTTGTGGACTCAATGAATAGTACGCTTTCTACCCTCGAGATCCTCATCGGCGCCAGACCAATGCTAGGTTCTGATCGTAAAGAAATTTTGACCGTATGAGATGCCTGCTGTTTTTGGATGAAGTCAAAGAGAGGAAAACGCCCCTTGAAAATCCCTCCCCTTGCTGGGAAAGGAGCCGAGTTCACTGGTTCTCGACGCGGGGTAGAGCCTTTCCTGATCCAATTTAGGATACCCACAGATTAGGTTTCTGCCCTGATCTCCTCATCGACCGTCAAGCGGAAAGTTCTTTTTCACTATCGCAGTTTTTTCCCCCATAATGGGAATATATTGCCCGTTCATTTTTCTAATCACGCATTTTGGGAATGACCGTGGCCTACGCATTAGGCTTCTCCCCTTCTCCGGCCGGACGGACCCTCCTCTCTCCGCTGTGGACGCACTTTTACTCGTTGTGTGCGAGGCTTCGTGAGAGATACGATGGTTATCTCTCCCCCCCTTTTCTATCCCCCCTCAGGACGGGCGTTTCTAGCTGCGTTAAATTCACTGTTTGTCCCCCACGGAATGACATTTTTTTCCAGCCTGAAAAGTTAAGTCCCCCCCATTGCTAGGGGCGGCGAGTGAATTCCCCGGTAGGTCTTCTTCGTCCCAGCGATCAAGTTCTTTTTTTTTCCCGAGGCAATTTTGGTGACTTTGAGTGGCGAGCTCGACTGACGTGGATCCTTCCCCGAGAAAAAGATGCTTTCCGCTCTTTCAAGCTCTTTATCCTCTTCTTTCCTCCTCAGGCGGGAATCTTGACTCCCGTAGAGACTTCCTGTTCCCTTAAGTCTTTTTTATTCTCTTGACCGGAATGATGTTCATGAACCTTCCTCTCTCGCAGCTTTCTTCTTTTATCTTTAGGATTCTTTTCCCCGACAGCTGCAAGCCCCGCCCGCGTTTCCTCCGGGCTTTATTTTCCTACGTTCTGAAAAGATGATTGCCCTCGCCATATATGTCCGTTCCTTTTTCGTTCTGGTACTGTCCTCCCCTCATTTCCCGAAGAAAATCAAGCTTACTCTCATGAAGATCCAAGATTTTCCCGAGCCGGATCACAAAAATGATCTTTAAGCTAGTCTCCCCCCCCCCCCCCCCACCCAAACGTCGCCTCCTAGCCGATTTAAGTCACCCCTCTCAGGTAGCCCGGTTCTGTCCCCCACTCCCACTTGGCTGAGTATGAAGACCCGTACCCCATTTGTCGGTATTTGTTCCTGAGTTCCACGTTCCTTTCCCCTATCTCTGGCCGCACCTGAAACTACTCAACCCCCAACTCGCTTTTTTTGCTCGCATCAATGCATTTCCGATTCAACCCACCAGCGATAATGCTGTTTTTTCCTCTTCCCCGGTGTCGCCCCCCTGTTTTATTCCTTATTTATCCCGTTTTGCCTCTGCCTCATAACTTCTCTCCCCTTCCGCTGCGGCCTTTTTTTGCACCACCCTTTTATTTCCGGGTGGCGTCCGTTTTTTAAAAATGGCACCAACCACCCCCCCCCGGTTACTGCGTCTTCCCCCTACGGCACGCGCTGCCCCCTGGGTCGAAACCTATGCTGAGTAGATGCCTTCCCCCTTCCCTGCCGGTATGCAGGACACCCGCGTCTGAACATTCCCCGGCTTTCTGCCCAAAGGTCCTTTTTTAAAGGCTGAGCATACCGCTGTCTAGGAGATCGTATTTGTTCTTCTCCTCCTATTACTTTTCCCTTTAAACCTATTTTTTTTGCGATTATAGATATTTTTCCCCTTTTTTTTGTGAGTCAGTATCACGTTTCAAGAGTTTTCCATTCTTTAGCCTAGTTTAGAAGCGCCTTCCAGAGATACTTTCCACTGATGGGATACTACTACCGTCCCAAATTTGACCTTCGACCACTTCTACAAGCGGGGTTACGGCGACTTTTTTTTCATTTTCGGCTGAAGGGCCTTCCCCGGATTGGGGCGTAAAGGAGTGGCGCTTTGAGTAAGTATGTAATGGAGACCCTCTCTTCCCATTGTTTCCCCCCCGGCGCGCCCTTTCCGGCGTTTCATTTTTTTCTGCCCCCAATGAAGACACACGCTCACTTCCCCCGGTTAGTGAGTCCTTCTTCCAGTCAGCTCGCTTTACTTTCCCCGTGGGGGTGCACCCTAACCCTGCTCTTCGGCCATGGTTCCCCTTTTGCGCTTCATTTACCGGTTTCCGATACCGAACCTCTCGGTTCTTCTTCCCTTGGACCAGGCGCGATAGCGTAGTCTTAACCCGGGCCACAATGTTTTTCGACAAATTTTTTCGATTGCATTTTTTTTCTTCTTCCGAGTGCTCTCCTACTAAAAAATGTGGTTCTTCCCTTTGGGCATACATTTTCTTTATTGATTCAAGGAGAAGTTTTTCTATACGAAATAGAAGTCCTTCTTGAGTGCTAAGTACTCCTTTTCTTTGTCTGACCTCCTCTTTAAGAGTATTCGCGTTGAGTGGCGGGTCGTCCCTATTTGAGCCGGTAAAGTTTTTCAGGTCTAAGAAACAGGACTTTGCCATTTCATCTTTCACTTTCGAAGAATCTTCCCCCGGTTCAGAGAAGAGGATCGAGTGAGTTTATTCTTTTTTCTCGTCTTCTTTCGAATTATTCCCCCTCGTGCAGTGAACCCGTGCCATATCCTCCCTTGCCGGCCAGATCCTAGTCCCACGGTTCCCCCTGATTCAGTGACTTTCCCGACCATTTTCACCTTAAATGTTTTGTTTAGTCCATTCGCCTCACGTCGGGTCCCAGCGCCGGACAGCATGCCGTTTTTCTTTCTTTTTGCTAGCCGTCCCCTTCGGTCCTTAGACTACACTCTCAAAAAGGAGGGTCGCTCTCCGACGTCACGGACGATTCCGTTTTCTTCGTTTCATCCATCCACCTCGTGTCGCAGCTCCGCCCACTTTAACTCTTTCCTTCTTGGCCGCCGATTCACGTAGGCATGAGTGTTGTAAGCGACAATGTTCCTTGTACCTCCCCCCCGCGCGAACCGATTCAGGCTCAGTCCCTCTCTTTTCACCTTGGAGGTCCCATTTTGGAGCTCGCAGAGAGTCCGCTCCCCCCCCCCCCCGAAAGCCCCTGCTCCCCAGATGCTCCGAGGTTGTCCTTTCTCCGATCGTCGCGAAGAGTCAGCCTTTCATTTACATGAAGCGGATGTGCCTGGGGGGCTTGATTGGCCGTGGCGTCTCTCCTCAGCGGCGTATAGCCGTGCCACTACAAGCCGTTTCTCAGCTTTTAGTCCTGGTTCCCCCGATCCTGTTCCACGACCCGGTGGGTGCAATGAAGTTGTCTTAGGCCTTTGTCGCTTTCAAGCTTCTCCCACGTATTAACTCGGCGCTGTAACCCCAGCCCTGACGTCTCTCTCCTGAAATGGAGTCTGTGTATCTCTCCTCTGATGACAAGAAGAGTTTGGCTAGAGAGGTAGTTCCTCTGCCGTTCTGCGCTGGTCGTCGCCGTCTTTCGCCCTCGCTCGACTCCTTATATCTGAACGATGCAGGGGTTTTCCCGATTAGGTCCTCCCTTCCGCGAAAGAGATCTTTCGATGAGTTTTAGGTTCCAGCAGCCTCGACCCTGATACCGGTTTCCCGGGCGTCGCCTTTTCCCTCCCCTGCTAGAGAGTCCAGCGGCGGGCAGTGGAAATTTGCCAGTGTTGGCCTGCCCCCCTCGTCTTTTTCTGCCGTAGGTTGGCGGCCGTCGTGCTGATACCCCCTTTCCCCACCGGTACTTTGCCCTGCCGCAGGTCCCGTGCATATGCGCCCCCACGCATTTTGTCGTATGAAGAGGTCGGAGTTTTAGAGAAGACCTTTTTTCTGCACCGCGTAATAGTTCACTCCTGACGGGCACTTTTTTCCGCACGCGCCGTCAACGGGGGTCTTCGTCTTTTTTGTAGTTTGCGAGTAGTCCTTTTTCCGCACCCCCATGTTTTGTTACCGCCCCCCCTTGAACCACCGCTGTAGCCTCCTCTTCCCTAGTCTTCATGCACCTTGCGCCAAAGGTGGTCGGCCGCGCGCACCGGCGCTTGTTTTTGAAGTAAAGTTCTTCCCCCCGTCGGCTATTTCACGAAGAGTTTCCTTTTTCGCCCACGGTCCTAGATCCTTTCTTTTTTACACTTCTACCCTTGCTTGCGACTTCTTAGTACCTAGCGAACCGAGGGATTTTTCATTGTCTTTTCTTTTGCTATGGACTGGTGATTCACGCCGATTTCTCTCCCAGGCCCTTTCCTTTGTGCCAGTTTCGGGCGATCGGGTCCCCCGCTCCCTGGTGTCGAGTGGAAGGATTAACTCCCTTCCCTCCCAGTTCTTAGTGAAATCGTCAATCTTTTTAATTGTCCTCTGATTCTTTGGGAATTTGGTGTGTTTGCTTTTCCCCTTCGTAGACAGTTTTACAAGCGGCCACTGGGTTTACATTTCCGGTCTTCCCGTCCTCGCCTCTCTCGTGACTTAGCAGGATCTCACAGGTTATGTCGACCAGGCTTTTTTTTTTGTTGGTGAAAGCTTGCCGTCACCCCCCCCCCCCAGCCGGGTGTTTCCTCCCCTCTTGAAATGCCCATGTTCTTTTATTTTTTCTTTTTTCTCATTC
>Ga0179591_1319145_pt1 | contig 17209 bp, 14 predicted proteins | sample CZOMad2_1_08_16f_FD_182891 | JGI IMG/M metagenome (GOLD analysis project Ga0179591, IMG submission 182891) | Vadose zone soil fungal communities from Angelo Coast Range Reserve, California, USA - CZOMad2_1_08_16fungal (PacBio error correction) | ecosystem: Environmental > Terrestrial > Soil >... | reverse complement strand
ACTCGTCCACGGTCGGCCGTGTTAGTCGACGTTTTGAGATGGTGCTCTTCCCCCTCTTCTTCCCGTCTCGGCGACTGCTAGATCGCCTAAATTTCCTGTCGCCTTTTCTCGGCCCACAGGTCATCGTCCATCCTGACGGCTCGCGAAGTACCGTTTGCTTGCCTCCTTTATAAAGTGCTATATTCTTATGTCTCTCTCTAAATTCGCGAGCTTTCAAACGACATTTCCCTTGAGTGTTTTGCGGCTCTTCGTCAGACTCTTTTGCGTGATCTCGGCCCGAGATTCAGCCAAAGTGCGCTATAGCTGTTAATTCACCCACCATGGGTCGTAGGAGATAGTCTCGATTTGACCCGTAGTAAGTGCGGTTCCGTTATCGGTACTCGTTGAGTCGCGCCTGAGTGCGCCCCCCCCCTAAACGGAATAGGGAGGAGTAGGGTGTTTGTGTGTCGCCACCGAGATTGTCCGCAACTTTTTCTGTGGCTGACTAAACCCCTTTGATTTTTCAGATCTTGGAGTAGTCCTTTTGGCGGGTGGACCCCCTCCCAATTGAGAACAGAGAGTTTTCCCCCTTTCGCGTGATCTCGAGGCCGAGTGCGTCCCTCCGTGGCACTGGTTTCGGTCCGGGTATCCCTTCTCGTTATTGGGTTCGCACCCGAGGTCGCTCTTCTCTTCCCCCCTTCCCACTTCCTCCCGCCCCAGACAGATGAGAGTCGCCTTTCGTACCCCCCAAACAAGGCCTTTGACTTGTAGACTCTTTTTTTCCGCTTTTGCTCCTCGAGTCTGTCTCGCGACTTCCCCGCATGTTTCCCCCCACTGGGGCTAGTAGTGCCTGTTCAACCTTCCCAACACTCGTTTGACACTTTCTTTTTTCCAAAAAGATAATGTGACCTGTTCTCTTTCTCTTTTTTGTGTGGGGGGGGGGGTTTGGTGTTTCTTTGGGGGTTACAGCTTACATTTTTTCTTTCCCCCCCCCCCCCCCCACCCCACCCTTTTTTTTTTTCCGTGGATGGAATCAGTGATCACTTGGTTTCTCCTTTTCTCTTTAACCCCGTTTTTTCCTGGACTTTTTTTTTCCTCGGTACCCCCTACTTACCCAGGATTCTCCAAGAGTGAATCTCGCGGATTTTCTTTGCAGCTCGATCCGATCGGCACGGCCTCTGAATTCTAGTTTTGAACCGGTGAGACTCTTCCTTCCGTTTTTCCCCGGAATACAAGTGGTCTTCTCCTCTCTCTATGCGAGCCTCATTCGGTGAATTTCCAGTAGCGAGACAGTAACTCTTCCCGAAGTCTTCTTGTCCAACGATTTTTCGGTATCCTCCGCCCCCCCTTCCTTGTCCCCGAGCGCCCTGGTCCCTTTCCTGCTCCCCCGTTCTTTTCGCCGGGAACACTCAGGTCCCTCCTTCGTCACTCGCGTGAGCTCGTCCGTCCGGGACCTTCACTCGCTGTTCGAGAGGAGCCACCACTCTTCTGATCTCCTGATCGCAGACCCTCTCCCCCCCCCTTCTTTTGTTTCCGTATTAGACGGCACTTTTTTCCCCCCCATCCTCTTCTGCAAGTGCATCTTCACTTGCGGTTATTTCGCGTTCGAAGTTTCATTTGCTTTCTATTAGTTGGACGAGGTCCCCTGTCATCTCCGTCTCCTTATGATTTCCCCGTTCACGAACTTACGCTTCTTTGATTTTCGGCGACGACCGGATGCCCCCCTTGTTTCATTCTTTTGGTCCCTCGGTAAGAGTGACAGGCCTTCGCTTCTTCAGATCGCGTAATGCGCAAAAATCTTTTTTCTTTTTCTTGGTCCCCACGGCCCTTGGACGGAGCCAACTGCGTCTTTTCGCCCTTCTCTGGATAATTCTTATGATCTTTTGTCGTGGCGGCATATTCCCGCTATTCTCCAGCATTTTTGGGCTGTTACTTACCTACCCTTGTACGCGCGGCACTCTTCCTTTTTCCCCTTGGCGGTCGGACCTACGATGCTCTCATTTCTCCCGCTTTGCGATCGGCCGTTTTTTTGCCTTTAACTTCCTCTCGTGTTCCGTCTTTTGAAGACATTGCATTGTTTTTTTTGTGCTTTGTTTTGTTTTTTTTTTTTCCTTTTTTCTCCCTCCCCCACCCTTTCTCCTTTCCCGCGTCGAAGTGGGACGAGAGACTTTGTGTCTTTTTTACTTGGGGTCGCGGTTGTTGCTTACCCATGCTGGCGTCCTTTTTTAGTAAGTTGCCCCTATTTTTCCTTGCTCTCTTCTGAATCAGTTTTTAAATACACGCCTCGCAGTCCTCTTTTCTGGTCTTTGCTTGGAACTACCCGGATTTTCGTAGGCTATCTCTCATGCCACCTTCCCTCTCCTTGAGGGAGCTCGACCCTTCTCCGTCCACCCTCCCCATTGCAACCATTTGGACGATCCGCCCCGAAGACCCCCATAGCGTTGATGTTCCTACCTGACGAGGCAACGAGCCGATTGCTTTCATTCCTCTCTTTTCTTTTTACCCCTTTTTCAAGATTTCTTCCCCGGCATTTGGAAGACGATAGGCTATTGTCGTGAACTTTCGGCACAGGCGTGAGTGTACGATTTTTGGTCTTTCTACCCCCTCCTTCACCTAAATTGCTGGCCTCGCTCCCCCACCCCACCCTACCCACCACCAACTTCCCCCCCTCCTAGGTGAGGTCCGGATCTCAGAACCACCACTCCTTGGCCTGACTCCCGCTAATCCGTCCGATACGTTTTAGATTGAGCTGACCTTCTCTCTTAAGTCCTTTTTTTTTCCTTTCCCTGTCCTACCCCCCGCAGGTTTCCTCTCCCGTTGCCTTTTTGTCTATCTCTTAAGTGCCTGTGATGCTTCTGAAAACCGTTGCCGATTTTATAGTATTTCGGTGGATCCCCCCCCTCCGTTTTGTTTCTTCGCGACCGTTTTTGGATTCCTCTCCCCGGCCCCCGCTTTTGCTATGCCCGAATGCCAACCTGCACTTTCACTTGTTGGCTTTTGCTGCATCCCGTGGGCTCAGGCCGCGTTTTGCCTTGTTTTTCGCAAAGTTCTCTCGTGGCTCAGTTTGTATTTTTCCGTTCCTGCCAGCAACACTCCGGGAGCTTCGCGCTTAGTCCTGGGAACAAGTCTTTCGGACCCTCCTCTGACCCCCCAGCGTGCGCTATATCCCATCGTTTTTTTCCTCGTGCGTGATTGTAGTTCAAAGGTAGCCATAGACTCGCATTAGTGGTTCTTTGTTATTCTTCGATACCTGTCAATCAGGTGTTAGGCGCTCCTTGCATACCCCCAAGAAGAAGTGTTACTTTGGACTTTGTTTTGCTGATTTTCTTTTGTAGGTCCCCCCCCCTCCCACTCCGGCTGAGAGTAGCTGTTCTTAACCTTTTCCCTTGAGCGCCCGCTAGTCCTGGATTTGGCCCGCCGGCTTCTTCACCTGACGCGTTCCCCCACCAACGCCCCCCCCCTTCCCTCCGATTCGGTAGTCACGCGAGCTGCCTTCTGCTTTGATTTCGGACGAAGTCAGGCTAACTCTCCTCTGCCCCTCGGGCTGTTTTTCCTTTCCGGGACCCGCCCCCCCCTCCCCTCTCTCGACCGACGGTCGTAGGATGAACCTTGGCTTTTCCGCCTGGTCCTGTTCTTCTACTGATAGTTTTTATCTCTTTCTTTTGTTCCTGGCGAACAGTATAGACAATGCCTGGCTCTTGCTTGCGGCCCCTTCCGCCTCCAATTGAGACTGTTTCTTCTGGGTGCCGTTTCTGGTTCCGACTTTTCCCACCGAGGAAAAGAGTAAGGATCGGTTTTCGTGACTTCTCCCCTGTTCCTAATAAGGTAGGAAGATTCTTGACTTTTCTTCGAGGTTGTCTTCCCCCCTCCCCGATATATAAACCCCACCGTTCCGCCCTTCGCCCCGACCTCCTCCCCCTGGGTAGCGTTAGCCTGTTCCAGAATTTCGAACTGGTGCGCTTTTTGGATTTCTCGTTCCTTTCCCCTGCGGGGGACCGTTTACTCGCCCGGTAAACTTGACCTTTTTTTCGAGTCCCTTTGTCTCCGCGCCGAATGTGTTTTTTTCTGAAAGCCGTGCCTTCGCTACCCCCTCGTTGGGTGGAGAGTGTGTGCTCCCTTGACTCCGCTTCCAACTTGTTTTTATCACTCCTCGCAACAATGAGAGGTTGTGAAATTTTCTTAATGAAGACCTACTTTGCCCCCTAGTCCTGGTAGGCTTTTTTCTTATTTGGCGTACGTGTGCAACCGTCTCCCCCTTTCCCCGTCTCGAGAGACGCTTTGCAATGCGTTGTTTCTACGACGCACTTTTTTTTGTTCCCGATTTCCTCTCGCTTGCCCCCGTGCAGCTTCGGCGGCTGGCGTTTCCTGCTTCTCTCACGGTTCACGTAAGCTCCCCAATGCGTTCCCCTTTAGACGTTTGGGTCGCGACCTGCCCTTTTTCCCTCCGATTCAATTTATCCCTACCTGATCCTCCCCGGAGGTCCTCGCCCGTGCGGGCAGCGCTCGGCTGAGGGCAATCTTCCTCCTATTTCCACTTTTTGCGGTGCTTCGTTCCCCCCTCCTCCCCGGTACACGAACCTAGGTTTTCTGTAAACCTGACTATGTGCCCTCACTCCCCCATTTTTCCTTAGCCGTCTTCCCCCCCCTTTGTCCGGAGGCATGGAATCTCCTTGTCATTTTTTGTACCTCCTCCCCCCACATGTCCTCTGCTCATTACGCAGGTTTTAGAAAATATGAGCGTGTGTCCCCCGTGCCGTTAGGATCATCTTTTTTGTTCGTTTTAATAATTCCCCTCCTCCCCGCCTTTTCGGGACTGGCGATGTGAGCCCGTTCCCCCTCTTTCTCGTAAAGACGAGCTACGTCCGCGCCCTCGGCCCACATAGTGATCGTTCACGCTCTGTGTTTTTTTCGGCGTGCTCGCCGATGGGACGGCGATTTGTCGGCAACCCGCAGTTTTTGGAGCATCTCCCCTAGTGTGTTTTTACCATCGAACGGTACTGACCTCCCTGATCCCCCATGTCCTAACTGTCCGCAGCGGGCTAGTTTACCCGTTAGTTGTTACGTCATTCCCTCACTGTTTTTTCATTCGAGAAGATGGAGCTCCCGGTCCCGCCGCACTCCCAATGAAGGATTCCTCTCACTACCCGTGGTCGGTTTCGCCATAACCGCGATGGTTTCCTTTTTTTCCCCTACTCACCCCCTGCGGACGCCCCGGAGTTTTTGGCTCATGCCGCTTGGGCTGCGCGCAAGTGCCCACTTTGCCGCGACGTCCCCCGCTTGTAAACGGACTCTTTTCCGCGAGCTCCCCCCGCCCTTGCTCCAACTCAGAGTGTTCTATACCGCTGCTCCCTTGCTCCTCCCTCCCACTTGGGTTGAGACACCGCCTCCGGGCGAGCCAACGGCCACCTTCATTGCTTCCGTTCCGGTCGTCAGGGTTTTTCCATTTTTTTTTCTCATCTCTCCACGTTTTTTTTTTTTTATTTCCCCGTCTTCTGGATCGCGAGCACCTCTTGGGCTGGAAGCGAGAAGTTTTCTTCGGGATCTTGACGGTTGCGTTCGCCTCTCTTCTTTAGTTATGCTGCCTGACGACGATCGACGGGCCAGACCAACAAGAAAGAAAATCCCTGTATTAGCGCTCAGGTGACAATGTGTATTCGTGTCCTCGCGCCCGTCTTCAACCGGCGGTTCATGAACCGGTCCGCTCTTTTCCTACACTCCTTGAGAGCTAATGCCTCTCCTTTTCCTTCCTGCATTTTTTTTAGATTCCGACGTTGGGGTTAAGTAGGGCGCGAACCTCTTCATGCCCCCGAGCCTACTTCCCTGCGCGCCGCGGTCAGTCGGAGCTGCATGTGTTCTCGTTATCTTGTATATCTCTTTTGGCAGATCTAGAAGACTCAATATTTTTCAATCAGTGAGGCGTGTGTCGACTGAGTTAGAGTCTATAAGCGATATAGGGTCCTTCTCTAGGATGAGACAGTGTTCCCCTGATGGCCCTTTCTTTCCCACGCATTCTCTCCTTTTTTGCGGCGCTCTAGAGATCCTTTTTTTGTTCTCTCTTCGGTAGTGGCTTCCCACGACCCCTTCGTGTCTTTTCATCGGCCCCCTCACATGTCCTTTTCACCCCCCTTTTTATCCCGAGCGCGATCGCGCCCCCCTATCTGGCGGTAGTACGCTTCTCCGGTCGGCACTCGTTGTCCCTCGTTGCACTCCACTTTGCTGGGCCCACCCGAACCTTCCGCTGGTGTTGCCGCTATGTTGCCTTCGTTGCAACCGACTGATGCTTCGAGCCCCCATCGCGTTATCCCGCAGACCGTCCCGTTTGGAGAGGGAATCTTTGAGAGTCCGGCGGAGCCCCTGCCCCTCGGTGACCCGCGCGGTTCAACGTTTTTTCAGCGAACTCCCCTTTCCCCCCTCGAAGGGAACACTGGACTTTCGTTAATTCTTATGGTGGTCCGGAGGTACGAGCCAGGTAGTTTTCCCCTGAGGTCCGCGCACGGACCCCCTCTCTGCCTTACACATGCGCCCATACTCTCGCGTGCAGGTCTCCCCCCGCGTACACACTCCGCGTTCCGTTTGATTTTTTTTTTCATAGCTCCGCGGCCTGATGACGGCCTTGACCCAGCATCTCAGGCCCGCCGTTGGCGAGTAGTTTTGGTCCACAGACCCTTCTCCTGCCTTTTAAAACCCTCATTGATGCGCCGTATTGAAATTTTGGCCTCCTCGTTCGGCATATCTGCGATGGATCTTTTTGATAATGGCGGTGTCCTTTATTTTCCGCTCTGTACATGAGTAGTCGTTTTTCGTAGTTCTTCTACCTCTTTTTTTCCCTCTTGTTCGGGTAGCGCCCCTTTCCCTGCCTGTACTTTCTTGCCTCATCTCCCGCACCCTTCGTGTCACGGTCTTTGTCTTTCTTCTCCTTTGTCGATCCTTGTCCCATTGTTTGTTTCCCTATTGTTTTTCGAGATATTCATGTAGGTCGTTCCTGACTTTCTGTCTCTTCTCTCGTCCTTTTGCTTTTTTTTTGGTTTTGATTCCGGCTATCTTTTTCTGGGTTTTTTTCATTTCACGCGACCCCTTAGTTCCCCCTCCTCCCCCCGAAGTAGGGCCTATTGCCCCCCCTTTAACTCGCAAGGGACCTTTGTCCCGCCTCCGATTGCCCACGCTACTTTTCGCGGTTTTCCTCTTTTTGCTGTTTCTTTCAAGAGGTGACACAGCGCCTGCGACCTTTGTGGGCCCAGCGTATTGTCTCCCTTTTTCTAAGTTTTTTTTCGAGAGGCTTCCCCCCTCATGGGTTGGTCGTCTAGTGATCGCACTTCAACACTGCAAAATTTTCGCTTCCTTTTTTCCCTCGCACCCCTGATGCGTGTCTTCTTTTCCCCCTTCACTCTTTTCCTGAGTTAATGAGTCGCCCGGTGACGCGAAGTTGCTCGGTCGTACGCGGGGTACGAGGATGTTTGTCGATCACGCGAGTGACTAGTTCACGCTTTTTCGCTGGATCGCTCATAGTTTTTTTCTTGCCTTGTGCTTCCTCGTCCTTTCACGGTGTCTACCGATTAGGAGAAGCCCGACTGTCTTTTCCTCTTTTGCATTTGAAGACGCGTTTCCCCCTCTGGTTCTTTGAAATTTTTATTGTCGGCTCCCGTCTCCATTGGAGCGGCCAACTGCGGCTCCCCTTCTCTTTTCCCTCGTACTTTTCTGATCGATGTCTGATTCATTGGCCGACCTTTTGTCCGAGGATATGTTTTTTTCTCCAGAACCCTCCCTTCTGTCTTGTGCGGTCCCCCACGATCATAGATCCAACTTTTCTCGCCACACCGCATTATGTAGCCTAGAAGGCGACCGCTTCTCGCTTCCTGTTGAGTGCCCTTAGGACCCTTCCCCCGCTCCGTAAGGAGACCTCAGTTTTCAGCCGGGTTCTTCGCCCTCCCCCCAATTCGACGCGCAGCTCGATTGGCATCGACTTCCTCGGCTCGAACGGTTTTCTTTTTTTTTTGCTTTTGAAACGCGGCTGTACGTGCGCCCGTGTTTTTTCCTGTAGTCCTCTTTGGCGCTAAATCAGTGGAGACTCCACCTTGTTAGTCTCCTAGTTTTGTTTCATTGTGAGTCCCCCTTTTCCTTCCCGCTTACCGGTTTTCCAGTTCCAGCTTGCCACAAATCCTCCACCCATTTTCTGGACTGCCAGGCACTTCGCGAATCCGGCATAACCCCGTTTTTTTTACCCGGGTTTTTTTTACGCATCCACGTCCTTTCCGCCATCGAGGCTTCCTTGCACTTTCCGTTTCTTTTTCTCTGTTCGTTCCTCGGCACGATTGAATTCCTTTTCCATTTTTTGCTTGTGTTGCAAGTTTTCATTTTTTTTCTCCCGATTCCGACGTCGGCCGGACGGTCTTTCCCCCTCACGTCGCTCCCCTCTTCGATCAAGCGCCCTTCCCCCCCCCCCCCCCACGATCAGGTCCTTATTTCTGCTGATAAACCGCCCACACCGATGCCTTGCGTTTTTTTTTTAGAACTTTCCTGAGCTTCTTCCTCAGGATCGTAGAGAAGCATGCGTTGTGAGCTCAAGCCCCGTTGCCTTTTCCTCTTTTTTGACTGTTCGGGATACAGCCTGTATTTTTTCCCCTCTCCTGTTTTTTTTTTTTCCATGAGAGGTTTTCTTTCCCTGAACCCAGTCGCCCGTTATTGCTTCGGTCCGCCCTTTCCTTTCCTTTTTTGACGACAGCAGGAGGATGTTTGAACTTTTCTCCGCAACTTGCTTTTCCTCCCCCACATTCTGAAAGTCACCTCTGTTGTTCTTCGGGTTGATACGCGGTCCATAAGGTCCTCGGCATTTTGGTTCCTTTCTTTCCAGCCTGTAGCTCGAAGAGGGGAGTCTTCGTACCTGGCCGTGCTTTTTTCCGGAACTTTAGGAATCGCTGATGCCCTCATTTTGCGATGACTTTTTTTACTCCTTTTCCAGTGACAAGAGAATGCCCCAACAAGCGATGCCGCTTTCGCTCATCCTAGCGCCGCCGAGACTTGCCAGTCGACACTTTTGACATCGCGATTCCTTTTTAGGTGGCAGGCCTTCTTTTCTTCTCTCTTCAAGTCCTCCCTCTTTTTTAGTCCGTAGCGCGAATTAGCTTGATCTTTCCTCGACAAGTCAGTGGCCTTGAATATTTCGACCTTCTGCCTTTACTGAAGGCTGTCTAACCATCAGTCCTTCCCTCTCTGGATATCGCGGCTTTTTTTATGTATCCTCTCATTCGTCCTCCGAACCCCCTCCCCCTTCCCTCTCCCTCCTCGTCCCCGGTCGTGGCACAAAGTAACTTCCCCTTCCTTAGTTTAGCACACACGCCTTCCCTTCATACCCATCGGTAGAGTAGGGATCCCGCTGCGCTGGCTCGCGAGCCCCTTTTGGATGTCGACGCCTCAGCGCAGCGCTCCCCTCGTTTTTCTTTTCGTTTTCCTCTCTTTTCTTTTGAAACCCTAGAAGTATAGAAGATCTTTCGCCTTCCTGACCGCAACATTGGTTTTTTTAAGCCTGGGCGACCATTTTTGTCGTTTTTTCTACTCTTTCCTGATTCGGGTAATGGAGAAAAATCCCCCCCCTCCCTCTCTCTTGGTCGCCCCGCGAGCCGGCCAATGCCTGTCCGACCCCCCACGAATTTTCCTTTTGTGATGGGACTCCTTTTATATAGAGGGGGCGGCCATCTCGTCAGTGGATCGTTTCGTCCCTTTTTCTTGTTTCGTCTTTTTGCGCCGAACTTTCCTCCAGAATGTAGCGTGCGATCTTTCTTAGCCCCCCTCTCTTCGCGCAGCGGCCGCCCTCATCTGTATCCCCCCTTCTCCGTCGCCGCCTATCCTCCCGCTTTCTCCTAGTAGTCCTTTGCTCCCTTCCCCCCTCAGCTGGTGATAGTCCTTTCACACCTTTGCTGACCGACGCAAGAATAGAAGGAGTCACTACCCCAGTACATTGCAACGAGTAGCTCCAATTCCTTTGATTTCTCTTATTCCTCAGCCGTTCCTGTCCCGTGGCCCCCCCCCCCCACCCCAAGCATCCAGGGGTTGCTCGTGTTTCGTTTTTCCTTCTCGCTTTCCCCCCCCTTGCGGGGTTCGCGAACTGCTCCTTTCTGTCGTGTGATGCTTCTGAAGCTGGACAGCCGTTTCTTTTGTGTGTGACAGTGGACTAATCGTTTGGTTTGGTTCCTGACTCGCATCTTCTTTGTTAAGAGTTCCCGGCTGGCTCATATCCGTCCTCTGGCGGGATTCGATTTTTTTTTACTTCTAACCTGGAGGATGTCGAAGTTATTTTTCCGCTTTTTTCGTCTTCCCCCTCCCTCGCCATGAGTCCTTCCGTCGTTAATTAGCCTTTAACTCTTTTTCTTATTTTGTTTCTTTCTAAACTTTTTTTTCTTGCGTTTCTTTCTTCTCTAACCCCTGGACTTTTTCCTTTCTAGTTTAGCTCCTTGAGGAGAGTGCTTTCGCGTCTTCTCTTTCCCCTCATATTCGGCCTTGTGCGACGAAGTCGTTTGCTTCGTTCTCCTCCTCCCTAGATCCTCTAGAGCTTTTCACCGCCTAAATAGTGTCCCCTCTCCCCACCCCTTCTCCCCCATTGATAACGGTCAATACGATAATTGCTCGTCTCCTCTTTCACTCCCCCCCCTTCTGTTCCCATTCTCATTGTCAAAGTCTGAGAACCCTCGAGTTTGTTTTTTTTCCCCGGCCGGTCGTATTTTCAGTGGGTCTTTTCCCCACCTTCTCGCAAGACTTTTTCTTGATGGAACTGGCTTTTGATGACGACCAGCTGCAGTCACCTCTTTTGTTCTTTAAGACCTTGGCATGTTTCCTGATGTCTGTTCGGAGAAGGGCGCCGGTAACGATGTGTGTTGCCGCGTCTCCCTCGTTTGAGATTGACTGGGTCCCTCTCTCCCCCATTCCTTATTCGGTCCGCACGGTGAACCCCCCGTCCCTGCGTTCTCCTTCTTCTTCCCCTCTCTCGAAAGGTGGGGAACCTAGCTGTGAGCGCTCCTTATCTCCCTTGACTTTCCTCTCACGACGTTTTTTCCTACCTTTTTGTTAGCACGTAGGGGCACAGCTCCAAAAAAGCCCCAAAATGCCTCCCCCTTTCCTGTCGGTGCGCCCCCCTGGCTCGCATGCTCCCTACGCTCCTTCCTCTTCAACGTCCGCCCCGGTTTTTTTTTTTATCCTCTGACCTTGGATCACACTCGGGGGTTACCTCGGCTCCCTTTCCCCTTCCCTCCGGTGCTTTTTTTTGCCTCCGGCGAGTTTTCCACCCATTTTCTACTGGATTCTAAAGCCTTTTTCTGAGTTGAATCCATGCGAATCGCGCGGTTTCTATCTCGGACCCTCTCTAGCGCTGATCGCGACACCTCTGTATTCGCTCTTATGGGTTCTTCTTCCTCTTCCTTGGAGCCTTTTTTTCCCAGTCCCTTGACTTTTGTTTGCCTAAGATGGATCCCCTTTGCCGGTGCGCATCGCCGCGCGCCATCTCCCTTTCCTCCAACGGCGTGCACGATACAGAACACGGACGCGAGGAATATCTCTTTTTTTACTTGTTGTTTGAGATATTGTAGTTTCTCTCTTGTCAGTTGCTTGTAGGACGTGTCGTAGAATTTTTCAGTTATGCGTCCCGGGTTTTTTTCTCTGGTGCCGACTCTGCGCCCGCTGTCGACTGAGCAACTGCTCTTTCCCCTCCTTTTCCTCTCTTCAATGAGTCCCTTTATCTTAGGCCGTTTCCTTTTTTTTTTTTTCGCAGATCGCCCACTTCCCTCTGTGCTTCCGATCGAAGTCCTACTTGTCGAGATCGGACCGTGCGAAGCTGCCGGGTTTCCCCCCCCCTCTTTTTTCCCCTGGGGCCTTTGCATGAATCTTTTTCATTCTTGCACTTCTGCGGCGACCCACTTCCCCTGTGTGGCAATGTCGACTCCAATTACCCCCCCCTTCTTTGGCGCTTTCGGACACATCTCTTGCGACGTCCCCATTTTCTTCCGTTTTCGGGGACTTCAGTTTTTTCCCAGGCTGATGGCAGCACAGGCGTTGCGGCCTTTTCCCTTTTTTTTTTTCAAGTCGTTCCCAAGCTAGAGACCCACTCTGTTTTTCCCTCCCTGCACGCCCCCTGGCATCCGTCATTTGAGCCCTTTCTTTCCTCCCCGCGCAAATAGTCCCAACTCTCTGTTCCCAGTTCAGAGAAGCCTCCTGTCGTACTTCTCCCTTTCCTCCTTTTTGCAAGAGTGGGAATAGGTTGTTTCGGTATCTTCTTTTTCCGCTCTCCCAGTTTCCATTTCCCTCCCCCAGAGAAAGATTTATCCCTTCCCGTCTCGTCCTTGCTCAGGAATACCCTCCCGGCCCCACTCTCCTTGGGCTCGTGGACCTCTCTCTTTTTTTATCTATCGAGTTTGCCCTTTCAGCTCGCCAGGCCCATCCTTTTCTCTTTTTATTTTTTTGCCCCGACACAAGCTCTTGCATTCCACCCCCCCCCCCCCCCCCCAAACGATGTTTGCACTTTCTCGTCGAAATGTGGTGCTGGTCCACCCTCCGCAACCCGATGACTCCCTTCTCCCTTCTTTTTTTTTTGTTCCGTTTTTTTTCCACGAGGTTGTTCAAAGTACGTATTTCGTCCTCCCGCTTCCGTATTACCCGGCGTTCTTCTGAAGTCTTTTGACTCATTTGGGACTTGCCCTGAAAGCCCCTTGGACTTCACTTCCCCCTCGATGCCTCCGGGTTTACTCAGTTAAGCGTCCCTCAGCTCCTTTTTTCCAGTGGCAGTATCCCCCGACGTATTAACTTCCCGGTGACTAGACTTTTCGTCTCTTTTTGCCAAAGAGAGCGCCCCTAATTCCCTTCTGTTCCCTTCTGAAAAGAGGATCCTTTCCACTCAGAAGGTCGTCTGTTTTCTTTCCCTCCTCCTTTTGTGCAAAGAAGCGTTTGAGTGTATCCCTGTGACCCAAAATTTCACGGTACAACTCGCCGCTACTCTGTTCCCCCTGTCTCGCTACTGAATGTACGACGTCCCGAGATGTTCGTTTATTCAAGAAATTTAGCATGCGCAGTCTTTCGCCCTTCGAATTCTCGCTCATTCTCCTTTCATTTCTTCTTAAACCATCGCAGACTACCGCGTTGAGTCTCTCCCGTTCCTGGGATGTTGAAGCCCGTTTTTTGATGTTGTCTACAAGCTTTGGAGTGAGGATGTCGACCTCCCTGCTTACCTCGCGTCGTCCACTCACTTGGATCTCCCGTTTGATTTTTTTTCTACCCTTCTCTCTCCTAACGGTTGTTTAAGATAGGCCTCTTGCCAGCGTAAATGTGGAGTCGGCGTATTACTCTCTTCCTTCCCCAAATCTTAGGGGGCAGCTGTCCCTCCCTCAAAATGTCCGCATCTTCAAATTGGCAGATAAGTCAGACGCTAATCGTTCCCCCTCCCATCAAGTTCTGACCTCGTGGAGCAGGTCGACCATTTGTCTCCCCCTCTTCCTGAATCTTCTTTCGTCGCTCCTTTTTAGAATGAAATCCCTTTGTCCTCCGGCTGTCACGAAAGATTACGTTCCCTTAGTTGATACCGTCTTCACCCCTTTTCACATTTACTCCTCGTTCAGTATCGGTTGTTTTTCTTTCCATCTCGAGAAAAAGTATTCTGAACTTCTCGTTTTTACGCGCTGTTCTTTCGTCAATCCACACCCATCTCCTCCCCTCAGCTCGCTTTACAAGCCTCCACTAGTGCGGGCTCATGTCGTCGTTTGCTTTTGACCCCCCCTTCACTTGTGCGTTTGGGTCGTTCGGCCGGGCCAGTCGGTCGGCGCCCCCTTAATTTGGACCCTGACCCCCCGTCCTTTAGCCCTATGGTGAGTTTGATCGACACACTTGTCATGTTCCGTTAGTCTATATTGCCAATTAAACGTCGGTTTTTTGGTCTCGCCTTTGTAGCTCAATTTTTTTTTTTTTTGTTTTTTTTTTCTATTTTATATTTTTTTTTTTACGATGTGTGTCTTCCCGCGTGTTTAGATCTTCGAGATTACTCCTTTTTTTTGCCTTCCCTTTTTTTTTTTATCAATTGTTTCTTGTTGTACCTTGTCGCATTTTCATATCAATCGGCGGGTTAGGCTTCGACATCGCTCCACGTTCCCTTCAGAGTTCTCTCCTTGATTTAGGCGGCACGTGGGCCGCAGAACGTTGCTGTCGATGCCCGACGTTCCCTGAAGTGCAAGGGCTTTTTCCCCCTAAGTCTTCCCCCCTCTGAGCGACGGGCTTCCCCCACCGAAGCACAGCGCCGATTTTATGGCCTCCTAGAGTCCCCCTATTCCGTTGTGCGGCCGTTCTAGACAAGCGCGGTCGTCGATTTCCGCACCCTCTTGTCTTAGTGTGATTTATTGAACTCAGAAAGTTCGTTGAGCTAGTCCGCATGCGGCGCGCGGCATCGTTGTGGTCAATTTCAACCTCTCTTTACTCTCGTTGTGTTTGCTCTTTTTCTTGAATACCGGGCTAGAGCCCCTCCCACAGATGAGAGTCCGTTTTTTTTATGTATCTCACGCCGTCTGTCGTTCTTCGTGATCGGAGGGATGATCTCACAACCCCCTCTCTAAGGAACGCGTCTACATGCGACCGGACCCGAACGACACCGGCCGTGGGTGCGTTTCTGATTCGTCCCCAACCTTTGCCTTTTTCCTTTGTTTGCCCTTAGTTTTCTCGTCCGGAATAGAGACATTTCTCTCGGTCACGCCGTGCCAGGTCGCCCGTCGGCCCAGAGAGAGGCTTCCTCATCCCGTGCTGGGCCCACGTGCCGGTAAACGAATAGGTCCGTCGAGATGTCCCCAGCGTGCGATCTTCGAGAAGAGTTTTTCCCAGTCGATTGACTTATCTATTTGCCTTTTAAAACCTCTCCCGCATGTCGTTTTTGTTGGCGTTGAGTAGTTGCCCATTGTTGTCCGTGAGTCGCGCTGTCCTATCTACCCCGTTGGCGGGTGCCGGTTCTCCTTCCTGCCTTTTGTAGGTCTCCACATACACTCCCGGCAAGATGCTGTGGTCGTATTCCCAAGGATTCTTTTTTTTCGCTCCCGTCGACCATGACTTCCCCTCGGACCCCTGCCGACGTTTCTTCAGGAAGGTAAGTGGCAGCACCACCTACAACCCGTTCAGAGGATTTTCTGCTGGAGGTGCTCCCACCGAAGCTGCCCTGCGTCCGAGTCTGGTTGGCCAGCAAGCTTCGTCCGATTGTCGGCCTTTCCAGTCTGCGGTGAACCGACACGCCTATCTCGATTAATTGGTTAGCCGTCGATCTACCCCTCGAGGTAGACTGCGAAACTGTTTTGACCGATTCTTGCCCTTCCAAAAACGAGTTATTGTCCTTTCTCCCCCAACGTAGCCACTAGCCTCCTGGTTTTGTCTCTTTATTCGTACTGCTCCGCGCAGACCCTTTGAAGGAACTCCGCTGTTTTCTTTATCGCATTTTTGCGCCCGCGTTTCCAAGTCGTGTTCTGGTCGAGCGCCCCTGTCCGAATCTGGTGTGCGCGTTCGATCCGCCTCTTACGATACGAGGTTTTGGCCTCGGAGTCGTCAGACACCGTTCCGCTAGTCGCCGACCTTTTATCCCCGATAAATCTTCGGCACGATCGAGCTCTTCCTCAGGGATCGCTCTTTCACCCCCTTTGGCCTGACTGTTTGAAACTTAGAATCTTCCCGTCCTACTTAAATGCAGCGCGAACCCTGCTGGCCTCCTTTCCTCTGTGGTAAAGCCAGATGTGCTTTTAATGTGGGATAGTTTTTTTCTCCCGCAGTACGATCGGTCTCCCTTGGTTTTATATTCTCCACGCGTTGTAGGGAGTGCAAGCTTTTAGTGTGATTTTCCTAGAGATGGGATTTTTTTCCCGGTGAAATAGTTAGGGCTGCGACGCTCTGATCTTTTTCCGCCTTGGCTAACCTTTTGAGGAAGGGCCTTACCGAGGCCAAGACTCGCGTGACCCATGCCGTGGAGGAGGGGAGTCTGTGGCATCCTTGCCTTCACCCAGACCACTTAGATAGAAGTCTTCGTTCCCTCCTACTAAGTAGAGCAGTCTCCCCCCGTCGTCTGACTTTTGCTCCTTTTCCCCGGTCACCGGAGAAAGGGGTGCCTTTCCGCTTCTCCGGGCCAAGTCTTCCCGCTTATGCTTCCTCAGCCTCCTTTTTTCATCGACCCCCGACCCTCGTGCCGACGACGATTTCCCGACGTTGAATGAAAGCGTCCCCCAAGCCGTACCCTGAGTTCAAAAGTCGCGGATCAGTCCGCATTTATTTTTTCCTCCACCCTTCTTCTTTTTTTGAGTCAAGATTCGAAACATCTCCTTTTTGTTAACCGTACTTGAAAGGTAGTATCCGGTTGCTCATACCTCGCCCCAGTTTTGTGCTCTCTGAGGACGGCCGGGGTGGCAAACTTTTGCGATTTTTAACAATCGTTCCCCTTCTTCGTCCGTATAGTTTGGGTCTGACCTTCTTATCCTTTTCTGCGGTAGGAGAAGTGACGGCTACCTCCGGTTTTTTTTTGAGCTTTCCCTATTGTGAGACCCCCTCCTCCGGGTAATTGACATCCGGATCCGACACTTAATAATTCGGGAACGAACGTTTCCGTTTTCCCCTCTGTTAGACGGATGGTTTCGCCACGGTTGGACCCCGCCTCTTCGCCTGTAGGGAGAGCCTTTTTTACCCCCCCCGTTTTACGAGCAATAGTTTTCCCTGACCGACACCGTCCGGTTCGAGTTATTATTCCAAAAGCTTCTCTTCCCTTCGTGCCACCTACCTCCCCCCCCAAATGACTGACCCGCGGCATTTTAGTTTGGCAGCCGCCGCATTTGAGCTCTTTTTGTTTTCTTTGAAAAGCTTCCACGAGGAAATACGGGGCTATCTCTCCTGCGATCTTCCCGGCTTTCCACTCTGAGGGGGGTCATGACAGACATTGGGGCGTTTTTCGAGCCGCTCCGGGCTAGATACCTTTTTTTTCTCGAGATGCCGCCGCCTATTCACTCTGTTGGAAGCTTCCGCTAGCCGCGGTCTGTTTTCCCTCTCGGCCCCTCTCTCGCTTATCGCGAGCACTCTTGGCTTCCAGCCGATGAGTTGACGACCTCACGTCTTTTTCGGACGCGTACGTGTCTGAGCGTTTTTTGACTGATGATGAGATGGATTGCCGGACGATGCGCCGATCCTTGTTCCGACCCTCGGACAGGTTCGCGCCAAGGCTCTCCCCACGGCTGCACGCTCATACTGAATA
>Ga0179591_1319031_pt1 | contig 17209 bp, 12 predicted proteins | sample CZOMad2_1_08_16f_FD_182891 | JGI IMG/M metagenome (GOLD analysis project Ga0179591, IMG submission 182891) | Vadose zone soil fungal communities from Angelo Coast Range Reserve, California, USA - CZOMad2_1_08_16fungal (PacBio error correction) | ecosystem: Environmental > Terrestrial > Soil >... | reverse complement strand
TCTCTCCCCTCCCCCGTTTCATGTGGACAGTTCTGCTTGTTCCCCTCCATGGAAACTCACCTCTCCCTACCGCATTTCTTTTCTCTTGCTTCGTCCTTCTCCCCCAAGTCCCGGCTTCTAGAGAGTTTCCCCCGTCCCCGCCTCTGACGCGTCCTTTTTCTCCATGCGAAGTGAAGGTTGCTTTACGCGATGACGTCCCCCTGCCTTCCTCCAAAGGACCCAGCTGCTCCCTTCACCTACTCCCCCTTCTTTTGCGCATTTCCTCTTCCTTTGGACACTTGGCCCCCCTCCCCACCACAGATGGCGGATTTCCCTCCTTCTCATCGCCACGGCGGTGGATGAGACTCACCGCTCTTGGTGGTTGCTGATCTCGTGATTCACTAATTATGATTGACTGGAGGATTTTCGTTACCTGACCTTTGGGCTTTTCCTCTCTCGAAACCTTTTCCGGTTGCTGGGTTCTTTATCACCAACGGGGATGCGTCCCTTTCTTTTTTTTTTTCCTCCGGCCCCCCCCACCGCCCCTGGTCCTTTCATGCGTTTTCTCCTTTTTTTCCAGACCTCACCTACCCCCGATGATTCGTAAGTTTTAGTTGAGCAGTTTCCACTGTACCAAACGCCTATGTGGTTATACTTATTTCCCATGAACATTTTCCTTACTCCCCTATCCAAGGTATCGTTCTTGGACCCAGTCAGACCCTAACCTTCCTCCCGCGGACTAGTAGCCCCACGTAGCTTTTTTCAATATTGAAAGTCAGGCTCGGTGTCTGGAGTTCCTTGTGGGTCTTCAAGCCTTTACTCAATTTTCCCTGACGTGCCTCCCGTGGAACCGCTCGACCCTCCCCCAGCATTGAGCCCCAGTACGGCTGGATTCTTCCTGCTTCCCTTCCCATTCCCCCCCCTCCACCCCCATTCGAGAGAAGCCACGCCCGGGGCGGCGGGCCTTTTTAAAGGGTTTGGTTACGATCTCGGTGGTTCCTTGTACTTCCTGTCCCAGGGGTTAACTTACGGACATCCCTTGACTGGCCGCCTCTTCGCACCTTCATGCTTCCCGCTACTACCCTCCGGCGTCTTTTCTTGGCGCTCTTTTCTGGCCGTGCCGTGCCTGTAAAACGTGTGTCTCCATTTTAGTGCACGCCCCCCGTTTCGTGATCCCCACGCGGTTGGTGCGAGCTAGCCCCTACCTGGCTTTGACTCGAGCAGCCTTGCCAGCATCAGTATCAGGATTGCCCTGAGCGCAGGCGTGCCCCCCCCCTTTGACAACTTTTCTCCCCTCTCGGTAACTCACACAGTTCCTTTCTTTGCATTTCATCTCCTTGACACCCGGATTTTGCTGTTTGAACAGGTTCAATACCCCCCCCAGTCACGACTTATGGGGCTTCCCTTATTATGGACAGTTGTTAAAGAAGATCGGACCCCCCCTCCTCCCCTTTTCGAGAGGACGGGTTCCCCCTTCCCCGATTCCGCTTGTTCGGTTGTTTCCTTTTACGCCATGGGGGTTTTTGCTGTGTACGTGATTTCTACCCCTCCGGTCAGCATTTCCCGGCCCCGCCCCACTGCCGACTGACACGAATTTTTGCAATATGTTTTCTTTGAATCCCGTCTGCAGCGAAGGGCAGCATGGAGTCATTCTTTGCCTTCCTTTGTCCCTTCGAAGGAAACTCTTGGACGGCCGTTTACAAGCCACGTCCGTCGGTTTTCCCTCGACCCCTGGCATGAAAGTTTCTCCCCCCTTTCTTTCCTCATGGGGGGGGGCGCCGGGGTTTGGTTGTGGCGGGGGGGGGGGGGGGGTTTGGTGGGGGCTGGGGTGGGTTTTGGAGTGTTACGTTTGGGCCTGGTCAGGGCCTCCTTGCGACAACCGTTCTTTGGCCCCTTCTAGAAGCCATTTTGGCATCTCTTTGTTGTAAAAGCCCAATATTCTCTTGACAGAGAATTTTGAACCTCCCTAAGGTTCAGTTCGCCTCACACGGGAAAAGGAAGTTACCTCCTCGGCCCAAGGAGGAGGAGACGGATGCTCTTTAGCATTCTTGGGACTAAGGTCCCAAGAAAGCAGACATTGTCTCTCCCTCCTTGACGCTAGCGGTCCCCCTTCTTTTTTGGGCAATCCATCGCCCCCTTCGTCGCCCTGTGCTCTCAGACTGCACCCCCACGACGAGGGTTCCAGGAACCAAGTAAACCCTCAAGAGTACCCTTCAGGGGACCCCCTTAAAGCTCACCTACAGTCGGACCAGAAATCAGAAAAACGCGGACGCGTCGCGGCGGAAGCCACACGAACACAAGGGCCCTACCATGGAAACGACAGACTGGGTGGGTCCCGAACATGTAAACTTGGTTTTCCTTTGACCCCCGTGAGTGTGGACCCCACGAAATGATCGTGTGGATTTATAAGTACCTCTTTCCAGGTTCCCTGCTCCGCATTCCCGCCTTAAAGTCACCTAAGATTGCTGCCCCGGTGCGTTTGTGGACCCCCCTTCGTGCTTCCGGAGCTGGGCGTCCCCGTGTGGTTTCTCTCATCTGGGATTCCGCCAGCGAGGTACCCAGAAGGAGACCTCCGCCGCCCTGCGCGTACTGCTTCACTTATTGGATGACCCTCCACACCCCGTTACATCTGAGACGGAAAGGAGTATTTCCCCCCCGCCCTGCCAAACTTAAAGTCGCAGAGTTGCAGCCCCTTTTGGAAAACCGGATTTTGACTTGGAGCTTGCCGGGATCTACCCGTTTTACCTGGCAAAAGGGAGCCACCTCTTCTTTGGACTTCCCTCACCGTCATGCCTTTTTGGAGCAAGCCCCCGTACTCGCCTCTTTTCTCGGTCCAGTTTAACTTTCTACCGTAACTGGGTATGAGGACTACTTCACCCCTTACTCTGTAAGTATTGCCCATTGCTCCGACGTCCCCCCATGGCCACAGAAGCCAGAAAGGATGACCCCCTAAGGCAATGGTAGTACCTCTAACTCCCCCTTGTGCCCCCGATTTACGGCCCTGTTCCCTTACAGAACCGTAGAATGGAAACAAGAAAGAGTGGGTGTTTGGGGTCTTCCAATCGACTCGTGCCACCAACGCAGTTCCGGGAGGAAATGAGTGTCCGCAGCCCAATCTCGTCGTCAGGTATTTTCGTGCCAAAGTTATACCCGGCCCCAAGCCACCGCACTCCTCCCAGGTAGGCCCCCCTTTTTTACCAAGGCCGGGAAAATAAAAAATTATCGGCAAGCCTAATTAATGGGCTCCTATTTTTTCCCTCCTTGAAGGATAATGTAATGACCCGTCGGGTCTGTTGAAGGTCTTTGACGTGAACGTTTCCCCCCCCAATTCTACCTCCCTTCGCGGGATAAATGCGTCTTCTTCCCCATGGGAGCTCAATCTCCGACCAGCCCGCTTCTCTGTTCTTCGACGCCTCCAAACTTGTTTGCGTCTTTTACTCCCTGAAACGGACTAGCATTCTTTCCTTAACAATGTCCTTGTTCCCAACTCACCATTATCATTGGCCTTGCAGGCTCATTTGCATTTCCTTTTCCATTTTGACGGCCCACCTCTTTCCTTATTTGATACCCGGTCAAGCCTTTCGATTATGTGTGGAGTTTAACAGTACTTCCGCCAGCCTGGCCTCTCGGCGGACTTAGCTTCAGGACCCTCTTTTGCTCTTGTGATTTTCCCGTCCTGTGGACCTACGTACTGTCCCCCCCCGTTGCAGGCGGGGGAAGCCCTGGCTCCCCGGCTTATGTCTCCTACCTGACTTAACAATCTCTTCTTCCCCTCCCTCTCCCTTTTTGTTGTTATATTCCTCCCTGACCAGGCCAAGGATGCGCCAAATCAATTTCCATACTGTGCCAATTCGCTTTCACTCCTGCGTGATTTCCGAGGCTTATTACCGCATTATCACCACCCCCCTTTTCCTTATTGTCATAAGATTGAATCTCCCCTCCCGGCCCTAGGGAATTTTTTCGGGATGAACTCCCCCCACCCTCCCTCCCCAAGCCGTACGGACGCTTGCTCTGGCGTGTACCTAAAGTACGGAAGCCCCCGACCTTGAGAGTCTGGAACTTTAGTTTACGTCAGGAGCCTTTGTTTCCCCCCCCAATCTTCTTGGTCTTAAAGCCTAAACCCGACCGTTTCCCCCCGTACCCTCATCAACCTTGACCTCCCGCATCCTCCCATCTACTTTGATGTCACGGCTCGCTGATCCTTCAGCTTCGCCCTGCGCTGGAGTCACGGGGTCTCGTCTTTGGGCGCACGTCCCCAATCACCCCCGACCGCCCCTGATGCCTCGCTGGTGTTCCGGAGGATGGTCTCGCACGCCCCCCCCCCAGATCGGTGCGTCTTTCCTGCGTGGTAGTTGTTGCCCCGATTTTGGTGGTAAAATCAGGCTTTGGTGCACGTCCCCCCATTGCCGCCGTTTTTCTTTCCTTCCTAGCTGCGGCTTCGCATTTTTGCGAATTGCCCCTTTCCATTGACAGATGATTCCCCTTTTAAAGTTATTTTCATACATCCAGTAACGTGGAAGAATCCGAAGCCAAAACAACCCCCGCTTTGGCTTTTCCGTTGTTCCCCCCCACGCCAAGTTAAAGCGGTCCAGGTTCCTCGGAATATGGATGACCCATACGTCAAGGATGTGCTCATGGAGCCCTATTTGTAAGTTCCTTTTCACGAACGTTTGGGAAGTTCTCTTTTAACTCCTTAAAGGTCGCCCCGCCTTAAAGTTCACTCAAGTAGATTGAGTCTTGCCCTAAAGCCACGAATTAACGGGTTGAGACTCGCCCTTCCGTTCACCCCGGTTCCCAGACCCTGCCCCCCGTCCCTACCCCGTAATTTCTTCTCCTTTTGACGTAGTGAATCCAGTGACGGTCCTACGCTCGGTGTTGATGCGGTCTTGGCGCACTTCCTCCCAGGTCTTTACTTTTGAGTTTGGAGTAACCATCTGTAAGCTTTCCTCGAGCTCCGTAGGAGTTTCGCCTTCCTCGCGAGGGTATAACCCCCCACCGACAACCCCACACCTAACCGTTAACTCCCCTCAAGTCCCCCCACCGTAGGCTGTTTTCCCTTGTCGACAAAAGATGCTTTTAGAGTGAAGTATTCGCTTTTTGCCTTTCCCGTCGAACTGATAGTAATTCTGACCTGAGACCACCCTCCCAAAGCTTGGGTCATTCCGGCCTTAACTGCATTCGTTCCCCGTGCCTTTATGCCACCCAAAAGGGAAGGAAGTCTTCTTGGTGCCAGGCGTCCAGTGTCCTTTTTCCATATCAGATTTTTTATTCTTTCGTCTTTTGGACATCTTCCCCCGGTGTCTTTAGGCCAGGGAGGTAGGTTCAGGATTCTGCGTTGTTCTCGTAGGAGTTGGCGTTAGAGGGATTCTCCCCCTTTTGCACACCGAGAGGGTTACCTATCTCTCCTCCTCAGTAACCCCCGTTAAGTTTGGCCAACCAGTCCCCCCAGCCCCTCCCACACTCTCCCTTCAGCCTTCCTTGGACTTACCCTTTCCTGTTTTTCGTTGAGTGGGTTTGTAAATTCGACAACTACCCCCTTTTCAAGCAACTGTCGGTGACCCGAAAAAGCCTCTTATAACCTTTTCCATTTCCATTAGGCTCTGCCCTACAATCAGGGTTTCCGGCTTCAGTCGATTCCAAAACCTTGCGTCACTCTACACTCCCAGGCAGGCTCAAAACTCCCCCATGTTGGGAGTACACCTCCCCTTTTTTAGGAGGCTGGTACCCCTGATTTCAAGGTCTCCCAGTTTTCCTCGTCACCCTTCGGATTCCAGCGCTATGCTTGCAACTTTTTTTCCCCCCTAAATTTGCGTGTCCAGCCCCCGGATCCGGCTGAAAGGGCTGCGGTGAGGACTCCCCTGCCCACCAAAATGGCTTTTCCCCAAGTAAGAAGCGGACCGACAAGTTCCCCTTCCTGTTTTTTTTTTTTTTTTTTTTTCCACTTGAGACCATGTTACTTTATTTTGGTGCCAAAGGACCCTCCTTCTGGCGTGTTCGATACTAAGTAAGCAAGACTTCGCTCTTTTTTTTGTGGGTTTCTTCAACCGTCCATCAGCCCCTTCCCCCCTTTTTACGATAAGACTCACCCCCTTTGGTTTCTTTCCTTCTTATCTCCTCCCCAACAGTTTTGAAGAACGGTCAGCCTTGTCCCCTACTGGATCGAGATTAGAAAGCCCTTTCCCCTTCGGCCCCCCCAACAATCCTCTTCGTATGCTTCCCCAAAATCTGGATATGACAAGACTTTGGTCCAGCTGTTCCCACTATCCCAGTAAGCGAGACCAGCTCTCCCTGAAGGAGGATTTTTGCGCCGTCCTGGCAGTTGTCCCCCTAGTCCTGTAAAGTCTTCATTCTTGAAGACTTGGACTTTTTACCTACCAGATCCCATTTAAAAAGTCCCCCCTGCAATTATCCCCAACCACCCCCTCGTCCCGCAATCCCTGGCTTCCTTCATATAGTTCCCGGTGCTGGTCGTCCCTGCCGGGCATCGCCATACCTCCAGTCGGCTGCCGCAAGGCTTGTCGGGTCCCTAAATCCGGAGATTCAGTGGGTCAGTTAATGTGGAAAAAAGACTAACCTCCCTCCATTCTCCCCGAGATGTCACGCGGGAACCCTTCTACTTTTTACCCCTAAATCCGAGATCGTCGGCGAGGGAGTTTCATAGGAAAGCAGACCTCCCCAGTTGCTCTGTCTCCGTGTTTCATGACATCTCGGGTTTGACCCCCATCTTGGTCCCTGTCGCGAACCTTACTGACTCAATCTTTTGATTCCCTCCCCCCTTGGCCCCGATCAGTGGCAACCCATTGTCCCCCAGTTTCCGGCCCTCTCTGGTTGTGAGACTGAGATCCCTACTCTTTTGAGGCTGAACCGCATAAGTAAACTTGTTAACCCTTCCTACAGTCTTGGAGAACTCCTCCTCCGTGAATAAGAAGGTCGTGTAGCACCCCCCCTTCTCCTCCCTCTCAGTCAACCCATCTCCCGTAATCCCTCGGGATTCCGGTTTAAGTCGCCTCCTCTTTTCGACCCAGTGTCCTTGAGCCGAAGAGGACTTTCTGCGACGGGTCTCGCGGTGAAGGTTGAGAATCCGAGGGCGCTCTTGAGCATTGACTTTGTGGTGAACTTTCAGCCCCACCCTTTTCCTTCTTTCGCACCACCGTCCTTCTGAGGTCCGTAGCGCCCCCCCGATGAACTCGCGCAGTCCGCCTGGTCGGTGGAGCCTTCTCCCTCTCTAGCCGGATGGTTTTCTATAGCCTTTTTTCCATGTCTTCCCCCCCCCTACAGACGGTAAACTAAACGTTCTTCGACCTTGCATACCCCCCCCGCTCCTCCTCTTAACCCACCCCTAACCCTTTCCTGCCCTGCCTTACCGGGACCCACCCTTCCCACGACTAGTTTCCACCGGGTTGCCCTGGTGCACAACGTTTAACCCCTCAAAATCGGCTCAAACCCCGTAAACACCCCAAAGGTTTCCAACCAGTACCGACCCTTATGATCCCCCCCACGTCTCCGGTGACTGCCGACTAAAAAGGAATTATGCCCCCCTCGCCTCTTCTCTTTAATAATAATCTTGTTTTGAGAGCGATCGTAATACTTTCCAGGTCTTGCTCTCCACATGTCCGTGGCTGTAAACGTTTATAAATTTTACTCTTCGGGGACGATGTTTGTCTGCCGGGTTTTTTTCTAAAGTTTAGGGGGTGGTGGTACCCGATTTTCCCCTCCCCCCTTTTCTTTCCAAACCCCGGCCCCCCCCACTTGTTCACTTCTTTTGGTAGCATCCCAATTGTGTGTGTCGTGTCTGTTTTTCTAGGATTTCTTGGTTTTATCGTTTTTTAGTCAATACACCCGTCTTTGCACCTTGGGTCTTTCCCTTTTTCCTCTAAACAACCCCGGCAATTCGCCTCCCCTCCAACAATTCCGCTTCTGATCTTCCACAACATCCCTTGAGGCATGGTTCCTAGTCCCCCGGCGATCCCCGGCCTTCCCCTCTGGTTTTTTTTTTTTTCTCAACTGGTCAAGGTTCAGGAGGCTGTCCGCCTTTCCCCTTGCAGTCCTTTCTCAGAAGATTGCTCCCTTCACCTCGTCCCCCAGCGTTCAGTTTCAAGTTGTCTGTTTTTTTTTGCCCCCCCTAATGGATTTCCTTAATTCCCCACGCAGGAACGCCCCCGTAGGGGCCTTCTACTCCATCCTTTTTTGCTGGAGAGAGTAAACCCTGCTTAGGGATGGCTTCGGAGTTCTCCGAGACTGTCTTCGGACTACCCCGATTGCCAGTTCCGTCCGTTAAGCCTCCCCCATGGAGGCGTTCCGGCTTCTGTTAGGTGCCTGTCCCTCCCTCCCTCTGCCGAGACTGCATCTTTGATTTTTGTCCTCACGCATCTTAAAGGTACCGATATTAAGGCCAGCTTTTCCAGCCAACCCTAGGGGCTTCTTCCCCCACCATTGCCGGCCCCATGACACATGTTCCTGAGCCAAGAGACCCCTTATCTGCTTTCGGACCACCGAGACCTATCGCGGAGTAGTTTTCCTTTTTTCCCCCTCTCTATTGTGCCCCCTTTGCCCTCATTCCGGCTGGAGCGTTGGGGGAGGTTGAAGTTGTTTCGGCCTTCTGTTACCCCTTTTCCCCCGACTGCCCAGATCCTCCCACCTTCTTTTCAGAGACATGTCCTCTCGACTGCTTGAGGAGATTGCGTCCGGCCTCCCACCAGCGGACTCAGGCCTCCAGGGACTGGGACCTCTTAGGTGTGGATAATCTTTTTTTGGTGGCATTTCACGGCCTTTGCTTTAGAGTCTAACTTCGCGGGCCATAAATTCATCCCTGCCCCTATAGCAACTCAAACATACATCTACGGAAACCCCCACGCCCCCCCCCGGAGGACGGAGATGGATCTATCTGTGCCAGACGCGACCACTTTTTTTCGAATTCCAGACCCACTACCGATACCCCTGATTTTTTTTGAGAATACGGCTACCCCCCAATCTTCTTGGAGTCCTTGCCTGTCGGCAGCGCCCGGTCCTAAATCTTGACCTTCCGTCAAGCAAGACCACCCCTTTCGCCCCCTTAGCCCTAGCGTTACACAGCCCGAACCAAGGGTTCTCTTCTCTGAGATTGGATGCACACGTGCCTTCCTTTACTTTTCCCACCAAGGTTCCCACGGTCTTGCTCAAGAAGCGGCGGGAAGTGGATGAATCCCGGCGACAAAGCCTAGATTGTTCCCCCTGTGGACCCTCCTACCTGGCCCCTCTCTGAAGTTTGTAAAGAGAGACGGTCTTTCGTGGCTGACACGTCCCCCACTGTTTTTTGGTGTGCCCTCTTGACCCAAAGGACCGCTCGTTCAGGACCTCCACACGCCCTCTTTTGAAAAGACTTCTCTTGTGTGCCAACCGATTCAAGACCCGGTCCTCGTCGGCCTCTGAAGCCCTTTTTCTTCCTCTAATGGAGAGCTTCTCAGTGTTTTTTCCTTCCGCTCCAGTTCACTTTTTCTGCAAGACCGGAGTTTTTTTCCGAACTCTGATGCAGGTATTTGAGCCTGTGGGCCTGGCAGTGTGGAAGATTGTCAGTATTGAGTGACTGGTCCCCTGGGTTTGCTCCCCTGATGCAGCCTTTATTTATTTTTTTAAATTTGGAGTCTGTCACCGCCCCTTTGGCGAAGCGGCCGGGGGAGAAGCTCCATCTTTAGCAATCCGGCCATTTACCCTGCGTAAGAGTCCCTTGCCCAGGCTAGGTCCGGAGCCGGAGTGTGGGTCGGGAGTTTTTGACCTTTTGTCTTATTTGCCCCGACAGGACGGACTCAGCCCCCTTCAGTCTAGCTTCTGGTGCCTTTGGTCCTTCACAATCCCTAGAAAACATTTCAGCGGAAATGATAGCCGAATCCTCCCCTCGAGTTCAGGAAACCGCATTCTCTGTGTAGTGGAAATCACCCGAATCTAAAAGCGACCTCCTAATTGGCGTATTTTTCTTTCACAGTCCCAGATAAGGGGAATACTCCACTCCGTTTTTTTTCCCGTTTATGGCCCCTGGGGGGTTCCCAGCTCAATGTGTAAAGCTTTTAAAAGACGGCTGTTCCGCCTTTTATGAGTTATATTTTCCCTAAGCCTTTGCGTGAAAATTTTAGTCTCCCAGCGCCCTCCCGTCATCTCATTTCTTCGGTGAATGGACCACTGTGAGGAAGGGCTTGGGAGACTTTTCCTTTGGTGCCGTGTGGTTTGGGAACTCGAGGGGTCAACCCCCGCCGGAACGAAATCCTTCCCCTCTCGCAAGGTTCCGCTTGCCCTTATGGACTCCCCCAGCCCTTTCCCGCTGTTGCCTCCCCCCAGCAGTCCAAGACAGAGTACCCCCCTGTTCTCTTCCCCTAAAGGCTCTTTCCGTTTTTGTCTCGGTCGTCTTCCCTGTGCTCTTTCATTGAACTCCTCGGTGTTCGGATAAAGACCATCCCCCCCTTCCCTGCCATGGGCGGTTGAAGCCCCGAACTTACCAGGCCTGGTAATCAGCGTCCTTTCGTCAGTCCCCCGTGTTCTCCAGCCCCATTTTGGTCTCTTTCTGGACCAGGTCGCCTTGCTCGGAAAATATCCTTTGCCGCCCCAGTCATTGAGAGGTAGACTTCAGCCCGCCGGCCGATCCTGTCAGCCGGCTTACAGGCACCCCCGCTGGGGGGGTGTTTTCTTTCTCTGATTCCCGGAAGGTTCGTTCTTAAAACAGCGGTCACCCGCTCTTTATTGTTCGCCCAGTTTATGGACACCCTGCCCGCCCGCCCCGCGCCTACCCCGACCTTATGGATTTTCCAAACAATGTAACATTCCTCAAGAGGTTCCACCCAATCCTTTCTCTGAGTCAAATGATTTTGAGTTCCATTCCGGTTACCTCCTCGCCCTCTCTCGTGGCCGCGAGTGTTCAGGTTGGACGTCTTGCCCCGCTCCCTTGCACCTGACTTCAGGACGAAATTTGTTCTGTTCCATTTGCTTCCAGCCTCCTTCCCAGGCTTCTGCGGCGGGCTCCTCACCCCTTTCGCTTTCCGGTTTTCCCGTAAGGGTGGCGCCGTCCCCTTTTCTTTTTTTTTCCCCACAACGAAGCCTTCACTCCTCTTGCTGGCTCATCAAGACTTCCTTCCCTTGCTTGGGACGTCCCCCTTTAGTTCCCGCGACCCCGCGTTCCCGCGGACGGCTGCTTTGCCGTCAGGAAGATCCCCTGCCGTGGGGACCAAACTTTCGCTGATCCTTGGGGCTGGGGGTTTTTCGGGACTTTTCGGTTACCAGAAGTACTATTACATCCCCCCTGAAGGGATCGGTTAATGAGAGTTAAGCTTCCCCTGGAGCAGATTCTGTCCCCCCTCCCTGGCCCTTCCATTTCCTATTTAATACTCATACCCTTGTTTTGTTCGATCTTACAATGAACAGGGCTTCTAGAAACGCTCCGGTTAACCTTTCCCTCTCGGGTTTATGGACTCCCTCCCCCCGTTCCGCCCGTTTAACTAAACCTCCCCAGGCGTCCTTCTTCATTCCTTTGAAAGGCCCCCCTAAAGCGCCCTTTTTAGGTAATCGGGTGACCCACCCCTAATACCCCCTGAAGTACTTGTCAGAGGGCGATTAGCCCGTCATCTTCCCTTCGGGAAGTATAAAAGACCATCCTGCAAGGAGGGCCCTCTAAGGCATCTTCTTCCTCCTCCCGTCCCCTTCTTAGTTGTGAAACCCTGACATGGTGCTCTACCTCCTGAGTAAACAGGCCTTTTCTTCCGCTTAAAAAGGGTCTTTATTTCATCATCCTATTCCTGCTCTGCCATTCAGCATCCCCTCTCAGTAGCCCCATGAGAGGAGGCCCCGGTCTCCATGGGAAGTAGTCAGACATTCCCCTTTCTCCGCGGGGGTGGCGGCCCCCCACGGGGTGGGGGGGTTTTTTTTGGGGGGTTTTTACAGGACCCCATGGTGGTTCCCGTAAGTTCTGCCTTTTTTCCTCCATCCTCGGAGTGAAGAAATTTTTCTAACCTTGGCGTGGTAACGAGCCCTCGCAGGCCTCCCCCCAGGCGTGGACCCCCTCCAAGACTTTCCGGTTTTTTCCCTGGGCCGCATGCCTTGAAGCGAGGTAGGAACTTGTCCTCCGGCTTGCCGGAGTTGCTTTTTCTTCCCGAGGCTTTTACCAATCCCCCTTTCCTTGCCCGACTCCCAACACCCCACCAACGCGGGTCTGTGTACGGTCCTTCCGTTTTTTTCCCAGGTGCAACTCGGCCCCCCCGTCGGGTTTTTTGAATTTCCAGCGGCCATCTAGACCATTTTGGCGCCTGGTCCGAGACATGTCCCTAAGCCTTCCGGAAGGTTTCTCTCCACTCTTACCTGTCTAGCGGCCGCCTTTCAGAACGTCGCGCAAGTAGTGGGCATAGACACCCCTCCCCATCCTAGGTGAGATCCATCTCGGCCTTTAATTACCTTTTCTGACATTCTTTTAAACCTACCGTGATACCCGCCTTTTTCCCCCCCTCTTAAGTCCCTCGAAGTTTGCCTTAGGAGAAAGAAGGACGTAACCCCCCTCCTTTCTACCGATGTGACAGGCTGAGTGAGGGAGAAACGTCCTTAAGGACCCTCCCGAAGGAGCCTTGTTCTCCTTTAGTCTCCCCTCCCATCAGGTCACCGATGCCTCTGAGAGTTGAACTTCTTCTTTCTTTAATATGGGGTGAAATATCCGTCTCTATACCACCGACCACCCAGTTCCCGATTCAGTCAGAACGATTGGAGGTACGGGTAGTCCCAATTCCTCCCCCCCCAAGACCGCTATTTTGCCGTATGGACTCTTTGACTCGTGTTACTCGTATAAGTTTCGGTAAATCCCTAGAAGGGCTTTCGTTTCCCAGGACAGGCCCTTCCCCACAATCTGGGCCTAGATGACCCCCCCCGGGCGGGCTTATTTTCTTGTTGACTGTCGTCCAGTTTCTGTCCTCAATAGTCCTAGATGTTGAGGCGGACCGGTAGGCTTGTCAGCTATGTTGTCCCCCCCCGCGGCCGCTCCCCACTACAGCCTGCTACTAGGTCCGGCACTAGGCGAGGCCATTCTGTAGATCCGTTGGATGTGTTGATCCTGTTTGGGGACATCGTTTGTTTTCTTGAAGAGATTTCGCTTACCCTTCTCGTATCTGTTGTTGGCCTTACCAGGTCCACTTTCCCTCTTCCCTCCTGTGCTTCCCTTCGCTGTTATGGCTTTCGGACCAATTGCTGCTTCCCTCCCCCCTCTTCCATAACTGGTTTTTTGGCCAAAGAGATTTAGCTTTCACAGTGCAAGTTCGTAGAGAATGTTCCCGAGGTTTTAGCGGGCCAACCCCTTAGAGTAAGAACCGGCCCCCCCCCCGATTCCCCCCACTTTCCTAGCAGACCGCTTCCCGACGGGAGGGTCCCGGAAACGCCCCCCCGTTTGCCTCCTTTTGCGTCCGACTTTGACGCTTGTAATTCTCCACTCCCCCGTAGGAAAGGCCTGTCTTCTCCGTCTCCTGAACAAAGTGATCCCTCGAGGTCTTCACCTTCTCCTAGTTCAAATGACAAGATAGTGTAAAGCCATTCCTCTTCTTTCCCCTTCTGCCAGGCCTGAGGTCTTGCATCACAACCCCCGTTTACCACGGAAGACCTTCACCGACCGCAGTCTCTGGCCAGGCCTAGAGGAGCAACATTGGGGTTTAAAAGGATGGAGACTCCTTTGTTGTCTCCGTTCTCCCCATTTCCATTTCAGACGTCGACCCTCCGTCCCTTGTCGGCCTTTGCCTTTTTTATCTCTTTTCCCAGACGAACCTTGGTGGGCGTCCCGTATTGTAACGTTCTGTACCTTTTGGCCCCGGATGGCAGGGGCGCATCCTTGAAGAGCGATTTTTTTTCCTCCCGGACCATAATCCAGAGAGGTAGCGTGTAGTAGTCCCACCCCACGTACTAATTTGGGAGTCCTTCCTCGCAAAGTTCCCATATAGACCTCCGTATCCCCTGCTAAATCTCCGAGGCTTTGGTGCGTTTGTTTTTGAGCAGTTTTGACCGGCTTAAGGAAGTTCTTCCCTGGTTCCCTTTTACGACTCCCAATGACTCCAGTTGCCCCAGTTCCCATCACCTCGTAGCCACAAAAACCGTCTGCCCACCCATAGGCCCCTGTTTTATTTGGCCGGTATATACTTCCAGGTGTGACTGTAATTGGAAGTGCAGCCCCCCTCATCGAGAGCCGTCCGATTTCTCTCTCCTGGGTCTTTTTACTGATCCAAGCCTTTTTGCATAGGAAGTCGTTTTCTGCTCTTCTTCCCACTCAACGACACCTCCCCGAAGCTCCTCCCTTCTCATGATTTTTATTCCTCGTTTTTAAAACAGAGTTGACTCAAAGAACAATTTTTTTTCGTCAAGAGGATTTCGTCTTGTTCAACTAGGAAAGCATTCCGCTCCCCTGTTCCCATTTCACCACCGGTCTTCTTTCACATCCTAGTTTTCTTGAACCCCCTCGGGGGGGTCCAGTCATGCGACAGGAGGAAGAATTGGTAACTTAAGAATAGTACTGAATGGCCAGGCTTTCTTCCTGGGGAGTTTTTCCTTACTGCCCGAGTACCACATTAAGCCATGACAAGAATAAGGTTTCGCACACGCAGCCTTAAAAGGTTTCCCCCTTTCATTTCCATCAGTTCCAGAGTCTAACTCCTCATCCACGTGCACCGGGAGTGTCTCGAGCTATCAAGAACCCCCGGGTATGTTCATTCTAAGTCCCCCCCTAAGTTACGGTTTCTCTTCAGGAGTTTAGGACGTAGGCCGTGGTGGTCTGTCATCTCCATCTGCGGTCCCCCCCATGCGCGCCGGCTTTAGGTGACTGGAGCCTTGGAGCCCCGTATTCGAAGACGTCATTTTTTTTTTGAAGTCCTCGTCTTCATTGCCTCCTTCCAGTGGTAACCACCCGTAGATCTGCACCTCCCCCCTCAGCTTCCAATCGCAGGTAAGATTTTCCCTGTGTTGCACCCCTTCCGCAGACCGAGAAGCAGGTGCGCTTTTCTCTAAGCCTTGTAATTATTTATCTGGGGTCCACCTAACCTTTTAGATTATCCCCTCCCACATTCTCTACATTTCCCGTTGAAAGATACAACCTAACCGCCTCCCCTTTTCGAGCTTCAAGGCCTTCCCCGTTTAAAAAGTTTGCACCATTTTAGTTTTCTTCCTGCTGGGTAAGAACTGGTGTAAAAACTGTTTTTTTCCCCTAAAATCGTGAACCCCCCAAGAAACCAGCACCGTACTCTACCTTCTCTCCCCCCCCGGTTTCCGGTACTGCTTGCCCTTTGAAATTTGTTGACCGCTCTCTCTCTTCTAATAATACGTTGTTGCTCTACCTGGTACAGAGTGTTGGCGATTAATGCGCTCACGGTTTTATCGAGGTCAGATTCCTTGTGTTGGAAGTTTTTTTTGTCCAGGGTGGACCTATGTTGCGGGGGCCGTTCCCAACCCGTCTTGGTTAAACGCTTGACCTTATCGTCACCCCCCTCATCGGGCACCATTTCCCCGTTTCCTTCCTTTAGTCTCCCCCTTGAGTGTGTGTTGTAGGTTTTTCTATTGCCTTTTTTGACTTTCTCGAAGCCCCTTTGCCCCGTTCTGCGGCTTACCTCACTAAAACCCCCCGTTCTCCATACATTCCCCCCTCTCCTCAAATGCTTTCTCGGGTTGACCAATTCAACCGATTTTCGGATGATAGTTATAAGCCCTCAGAAGGGCTTCCCCCCTAGGTTGTTTGTACGACCCTAAGACTTATTTGAGGGCCGCCTCGACAGTCCCCCAGGACAGTTAACAAGCTCGCCCCACGAACAGCCTTCTCCACTCACATACCCCCCTCTTAAGTCGCCTCGTTTCCGCCTTTTTTTCTGGGACCCTTTCCCACCACTTCGGCTCTTCCCCATCAGCCCAAAGGGCAATCGCCCTGTGGTCGTAGGGCTCACCCCCTGGATCATTTTTGGTGATGATTTTCGCTTCCCTCGCGCCCAGATGATTGTTCAGGAGGTATATGCCATGGGCTTCTTTTGAGGAAACTACTTTTCAGCCCCCCCCCCCCCCTTGAGGCGCTTCGTGGCAGTCGGCGTTGGCTCCCGGCACCTCCCCTCTTCAGAGCTTTCATGAAGGTGCACCCCTCCTTTTCAAACAGCCACCCCCCAATGATGATTTGAAAGTATTTCTGCACAGAATGGACCAAACCGAGTTTTTTTTCTTCCCCCGAGGTGTTCCCTTGACCATTTGCAAAGCCAAAGGGAGATTCGTTTTCCTCGTAACGACCCGACGCCGCTTTTGCGGATATTCTTCGATATTTTGTCGTCCCCTCTTATGCCTGAGCTCTGCTTTTTGCGTGAGTCTAGTTGTCCCTTACCTACCACCTCGCCGAGATCCCTTGAGCTCATCTCTCCCCCGCCACAGTAATTTCCTCGAATGGAGGTTCCGGGGTTGCCCCTTAAAGCCATTCCATCACCCTTAATGTATTCCGGAAAGACAGTGCGCTAGGAATGGAAGTTTTTTCTGTTTTGGCAAGATTCTGGCTTGTCACGGGACCTTGCGCTTGCGTCTCGTGCATTACATTGCCCTGGCCCTCCTAGTCTCCCCCCCTCCGCTCCGACATTCTCCAAGCTATGTCTCTTATCTCTCCGGCTGCGAGCCGGAAAGTTTGGTCCGTGCAGAAAAAAGTTTTGATATCCCCAGGTTCTTTGCTCGGTACTCCCTTACTGGGCTTGAGTATTTTTTCCGGCTTAAGCCTTGGCGCATTTCCTTGGCTCCCCTGATTACTCAAAGATCCCCTCCCAAGGAGTTCTTACCAAAAATGAATCCGAGCGTTTAACAAGCCCGCCCCCCCAAAAGGGCCTTGAATCGATATCTGCCCACCTTTTCCAACTTTTCGCTGAACCCTTTGCCGGAACCCCCCAATTATCCGCGCTACCTGCTCCGATTTTTCAAGTGTTCAAGCGTGCTACAAAAGACGCTTGGCCTCAAGCCCAAAAATACCTCACTGTCGACCGAGTCCCCTCCGCCGCCCTCTGAGTCCGTAGGTCGGTCCGCAGGTAGTGTACTGTTGGGGGTGCCCCCTTTGCTCTCACGACTGGCCTTTTTAGGCCAGAACGCGTGTCCCTCTCTGTGTCCAAACAGGAGCCTCTTGCAAAGTCGCTTCTTCAGACCTAAGGTTGCCGAGACCTGGAAGGTGCCTTTCCGTTTTTTCGACCTTTAACCACTCCCCTGTTTTAATCCAGCGGCCGAGGGCTTTTTTTGATCATTACCT
>Ga0179591_1279442_pt1 | contig 17209 bp, 15 predicted proteins | sample CZOMad2_1_08_16f_FD_182891 | JGI IMG/M metagenome (GOLD analysis project Ga0179591, IMG submission 182891) | Vadose zone soil fungal communities from Angelo Coast Range Reserve, California, USA - CZOMad2_1_08_16fungal (PacBio error correction) | ecosystem: Environmental > Terrestrial > Soil >... | reverse complement strand
CCTCAGTCGGTAAGGCTGTCCCCCTCCCCCTTCTCGTGAGCTCGCGACTCCAGAGTTTCCTACATTAGTTCTCTCCCGAGTCATAGTATCCTTAGCCACTGAGTGAAATTAGACAAAGTAAACCTGTCTCCCACCCCCCTCGGTAGAAAGCGGATTCGTACCACCTAACCCCCTTCTTTTCCGCAGGTTTATATTTTCTACCGAGCCTTCGTAATTCGCTACGAGCCGTATTGTAGGATGCATGCTCTTGCCGACTTCCCGATAGTACGGCTTTTATTTTATCATTAAACTTGTCTTCCATCAAACACGATCAAAATCGCCCCCGTGGCTCAATTGATATCACCATTCCATGCTTCCTCCCTTTGCCTCTTATCCCCTCATCGAGATTTGTAATTGTTGCTTGTTCCCGAGAGATCTCCACCTCGGGGGTCTGCGACTTCCCCCTGTCGACTCGTTGAGATTCTCACCTTCTGTTTTTTGTAAGTCTTCCTCACATCTGTCCCTCTAACCCTCTCTTCAATTGGGCAATAATACCTCCAAATTAGAGATAGTCCCATTCAGACTTTTTTCGGCAGAGCATTCCTCTTTACCTTCCTTGTGCAAGTTTGCCAGTTTCAGCTCATCTTCGTCCCTTTCCACAGTTTTCTTTCATTTGAGAGAATTAATTCCCCTGGTCTCTGTCGCATCTCCTTTTAGATATTCTCCCCCGTAAGCCCCCTTTTTCATGGTCTTATTTTCGTTTTAGTCATCTCCCGGTTCTTTTGAGGATTCCTGGCGCGTCTATAGTGCACAGATATTCATTCACCAACCTTTGAAATATTGATTCCCACCCCTTCGCCCCAACTTTTTTTGTATCGAAAGCGTAGACCCCCTTTTGCCTCAGAGAGCTTAAATCTTACTACCCTGTCTCTCGCCCATTATTAGTTTGTTCTTGGATTTAGACTTGTTCTTATTTTTGACAAGATTCGCTGCCCCTCCCTTGACATTCTCCTTGAAGAAAGTACCATCCTCGTAGCCCCCCCCGATACCAAACTATTATGTTGTTGAATTGACATTGTCCTTTTGGATGGCGGAATCCCTCAGCTTAACACGATCTCCCAGTTTTTTGGAAGACCCCCTGTTGGTCGTTCTTGTCTCTCCTTCCTCCTCTCCGATTCTCCTTCGTCTCCTTTAGGATACCTTGTCCACTGGCACGATACAAGGGTCACACATTTCCCTATCCCTCCTTTCGATTAGATCGAGAGTCACATAAATGTTAGACTTCTCTTCCCTTCCCAACGGCTTAGGAATGACCCACAACTCTGTGTAGGCAGCCTTTTTCCCCTCGTAAACCCCCCACCACATTTAATTTTTTGCTTTCTGAAACCAAAGTTCAGTTGCCTGTTCAAGCTTTCCTCCTCTTCCTCCTGCGCTTTATTACCTCGGATAATTTGGTCTGCTTTTCTCCTCAAGGTGTATGTATGCAAAGAATCCCTGTCCCCCAAAGTGATCGATTCCCTGTTGTTTCCTTTTGCTCCCCCCCCCCTTCAGCGCTCAATTCTTGAGTTTGTCCCTTATTCTTTGTTTGGATGAGGAGTTGAGATCAGAGTTGTTGAGTCCCCCCTTTTGATTGTGTAGGACGCCTTCTCTCCTTCATTTCTGATAGTGGCGCGTCGCTTTCTAGTCAGCAAGCAAGTTCTGGTTTTTTCCATTCGGTCGTGTGACTCCCCCACATTCGTTTTTCTTCTCAGCTGACGTCTATTGATATCGTGTATAGAGTGACTTCTTTGTGATTTAAGCAAGTTACCTTGATGTTTTTCCCTAGTATAACAAGAACATCGACCCAATCGGTCGCAGTCGGTCTCTTTTTGGTGAAACTGCCTCGCTTTTGAATCACTATCCTAAGGCGCCGTTGTTGAAAGGGTCCCGGTTGACGGGGGACTATGTGGGCGACGCCCCCCTACAAACATCTAAAATTCCCGTCCAGCTTCAGGAGAAGATATTGTACCTCCCCCTCCCTCTGTTTGTGGATCTAGCAGAGCTGTTCTGTGAGGAACCGGACAACTGGCCGTGAGTTCTTGTGTCAGCTACAAGCCCCCCCAAACTTTTCCCCCAGTCACCCTTCCCAGACTAAACTCTTGCTTTTTCCACATCAATTTCCCACCGAGAGGTTACTCATTCTCCTATTTGCTATTTCTATTAAGCCCAACCCAGTCGAGTTGGGCTGAGGCTGATCACCATCCAACTTCGTCGATCGCAAAGCCGTCTACACTCCGACACTCCTTTTTTTGAAATCAACAAGAGACCTTGGCCAACCACCATGCAGAACCTTGCCCGAAAGCGAGCCCCAGCTTATCGAAAGAACCCCGTATCGCATATCGTTTTTCAGACGTTCTTCCACCTCTCCACCTGAGTCGGGTAAAGATTTTCTTGCCTTCTCAGCACAGGAAAGAAATCCGTTGTTCGAATACCCGACGAGAGCGCCAGTTTAATTTTTTTTTCCTAGCAGAGAACCCCTCGCCCCTCCCTCCCGCCCCCTTATCTCGTTTGATCTACACGGAGTTGTTTCAACCTCAGACTGTCCACAATTAAAAGAACTCCTCCCTCGAAGATCTGATGTCTCCCTTGCGAATTGATTTAAAAGTGCTGGCAACATGGTTTTAATTACCCCTTTCCCCCCCCCCCCCGTGGAGGATTGACCTCCGAGGTCCCCCCCCCCTTTTGGACCTTAACAGGGATAAGAAGATGAAAATCTGACCTTTGAACCCCGAGCCCCTCTCGATCTCTCCCTCCTTTTTCTAGCGTAACCACTGGTCTCGGCTCTCTTTTGCCCCCCCGTTGACGACTTACGATCCCCGCTCCGAATGCTCCATCGAAGACTGAAGGAAAAGAACCCCCCTGCCCTTTAACCCCTGTCTTTATTGCGGGGAACGGATGCGGCCGTTTCCCAAGTTGCAACCGAAGCCCTCTTTTGATTCCATAAATTGTGTACTTTTTTCTAATTCGTATAAGAAGGGGCCCCTGGCCAATCCCTCACAACATCATCCACACCACCCTCCCCCTTACCCCCTTAACCGCCTCATCCCCCCCCAACTATACTACCTCCCTCCAACAAGCTCTCCCCCTCCCCCCGATCCCGTTCACTCACCCCCTCACATCCCGCTAAGCTTTTCCCCTTCCTGCCTCTAAGGCGGGGGTCTCCGCCGAGGGGGCTTCGCTCTCTCTCCCCTGCTTTCTTGAAGGGGGGGGTATTGATAGCCCAACCCTCCCCCCTCAGCTTTGAACCCACCACACCCCACCCGCCCACCCCCGCCCCCTGCCCCCCTCCCGTCCTCTGCCACTCCCGCCCTTCCCTTCTACATGCCTCCCAAAATCCCCCTCTCCCTCCGGAACCATTCCCCTCTCCCCTCCCGCACCCACCCCCCATCACTCCACCCCCTCTCCTCCCACAACATTCGTACCTCCTCCTCATCCCCTCCCTACCCCAACCCCCAGAAGGGGGGACCCCCCTCACCCCCGCTTCTCGCACGGAGATTTCAGACACCACTCCCCCCCCCCCTACCCCCGCCCCCCCCTATCCCCCCGTCCATTTATATCACTCCACAGTCCACATGTCCCACTTCCCAACTCCTCCACAATTCCACTAATACTCACCTTCCACCCTCCCCGCAACTCCCCACCACCCTTCCCTCCTACCTCCACCCCACTCCCCCCGCCAACCACACTCGCCCTCCACACCCCACCACCCCCCACCTCCCCACCACACATCACCAGCCACCACTCCTGCAGCCCCCACCCCAGACTGCGCCCTCCCGCACAACACCATCCGCCCCCCCCCCCCCCCCGCGACACCCATGCTATACCTCCCCTTTAACCCCCGGCTCCCAACCTCGCATCCACGGCCCCCCCCTCCACCCCGGTTACAGAGAGACCTCTCCATCTATCCCCCTCAATCCCCCACACGCTCCGACTACCCCCCTCCTTCCCCTACCACCGCTTTCCCTCAGTCAGCACGCCCCCCCCCCCCCGCTCCCCCCTCCCCCTCTGCCCATCAACCAGCTCCCATTAAGCCCCACCTCCGCACCTGCCCTAACCCAACCTACCCACCTTCAACCCCTCCCACTCCGAGTCAACCCCTTCCCCCAATACCCCCGGACCACCCCACCCACACCACCAGCAGCCCCCCCTTCGCATTACCCCCCATGCCCCCCCTAAGGTCTTCTCCCTACATCCATCAATCCAACCGGCACCCCAGCCCAGCCGCCCCCCCCACCTACGACACCCGCCCCCCCTCCACGCGCCCACCCCCGCCACCTTCTATCCTCACTCCCCCCCCCCCGAATCCGCACCCTACCCCCTAGCCAACCACCCGACACTCAGGCATAACCGCCACCCCCCCCCATCCTACCGACTCCTCCCCCTCAATCTTACCCTACCACACCATATACGCACCACCCTCTCACACCACCCCCCCACCCTCCTCTCACCCAGCACCAACCACCCCCCTCCACATCTCCCACCCCCCCCTACACCTCGTGCCTACCACTCCCCCCTGCCATCCCACCCCACAACCTTTCATACACACCTCGCGGTGTGACCCACTTCGCTCCCCGCGTCCACCTTTACCTAGACCCTACTCCCCTCCCACCTTTATCCCCCCACCTGCCCTCCTCCTACCCTTGCTCGGGACCGACAGCACCTCCGTTTCGTCCCCCACTTTGTGTCCCGGCACGCTTTCTCACGTCTCCTTTATGGATCAGCGCAAGTTTCCGAAGACGCCTCTTTAGTAGCAAAACCCCCCTTCGATACGAACTTAACTTTCCCTAAAACGACTGTCGCCACACTCTCCGCCTCAAATGTTCGAAACTTTCCCTCAGCCCCCCCAAAGTCGTCTAGCGATGTTTTGCGGCCATATTAACCCATTTTTCAATTTCAGCCAGATTCTTTTTTTTTTTGCCCATATCCCTTCTAACTTGCTTCCTTCCCCCCCCCCCCCCCTTATTTATGACTTGCAGTCAACACTACAAGGAAGTTTTCCCGTTCCCTCAGTTTTGCTTCCTTCTGCGCTCTCTCCTTACCCCCAGTAACCAGTCTACTTACTCTGCGAAAATTTCATTCTTCCCCTCCCCTACCCCTCGTCGCTTGATTAGTCGCACTCTTTCACTTTACTCTTTTTGAAAGAGTCCAACCCGGTGTCATCCGACCCCGCTTTCTCTGTCTATAGACGTTGCCCCATTCGCAATAAAGAGTATCCTTCAGAACCCCCTTTTTCCCCATTTTCAACAATTTCAGAAATTCCCAACATTTTATTTGCGCCCTCTTTCGCCGGATCCATTCTCGAGTTCTTTCTTTTTTCCCAATAGAAAACCCCCCCCCAACAACCCCTCTTTTCGCGATCTGGGCTTGCTCGACATGCATTAATGGTTTGCCGATCCAGGATCTTTTTTTCCACTTTCTTGTTAATCTGCTGTGGGCTGCCCCCACTTAACGGATTTTTGAATTTGCTATTTTTCTTGCTAATGAAGAAACTAGACCATACCTCCCTTCCGCCCGAACACACTTTTTATTACTTCCTCAGAGGAATCCGCCCAAGGTACACACCTATCCCTTCGTGGAGAGGCCTATCGCTTTCTTAGTACCCGTGCTTTTCTCTTTTCATTCCCCCCCTGCTCTCGACGTGAAGCCGCCCTCCCAGTCGAAAGCGGCAGTTACACTCCCCTTTCTCCGCTCCGTTTTCTTATAAAGCCCTGCCGCCGCCCTGGTGATGTTTCCCGGAACTTGCCGTATTTCTACTAATTGAGCGATCGTTCTTTTTTCCTCTGTCCCCAGCACCGGATTAATTGTTCGTTTTTCCGAGCTGCCTCTTCTCCCCCCCCTTCGCATTTCAGAGCCTAGTTTCCCTTTTTGAGACTTACTCCCTCTAGTTATATTCACTAAGACGACCCAGACGGTTAATCCAGTTCTTCCTCAACTCCGGGATTGGTCTTGATTCTTATTACTCGCTGGACAAGTATATCTGGATAGTAGGATGAATGATTCTCCCTCTTTTCTAAAGGGGGTGTTGTGACTACTCACGATCGGAGTTTACAAATCCTTTCGTCTTTGTATCCCACTCTTTTCCCCCAAAATTCCCAATGGATCCTTGCCGGCCTCCGAACAAAAATTAAATATCGTTCCGATCCTCCCCCCTTCGAGAGGATTACTTGTCGATTTCCTCCTACTCCCGTTCTGTTTTTTTTCTGTCCATGATAGTGTTGGTGTTCCCGCGTTTTTCTGTTCCGTCTTGGTAGAATGTCTTCTGTTTTTTGTAAGTTGCTCAACTGTTCTGTCTTCCGAAATCTTTCCTTGCGTATGGTGCTCGCCAATTGGTAATAGCTTAGTGTCAACCTTTTTTTTTTCTAAAAGCTTTCTCTAGGACACGGAAAATCTGTGCATCCTTCCCCCCTCTCCGTTTGTATTCTCCGTAGTCCCTGTGGCGTTTCCTAATTAAAACTTCTTTCTCTTTTTCGGTTTTAATGACCGTCTTCCCCCCACTTATTCTGACCAATGTCTTCGTTCTCTTTTGGGTGGGACTGCCAAGGTCAGGAGAAGTTTTCCTTTTTTCGGCTGGCGTTCGAAGGCCTTCGGTGGTTTCCGTTTGAACATCCTTTCTCATTCCCGGTGAAGTGCTACTTCCCTCTCTTCGAACTTGTTTTTTGATAGCCAGGTTCTCGACCTTTTGCCTTTCCATTCTCTCTCCAAAGGCCTTTAGGTTTCGGTAACCTTCGGGTCACCCCCTTTTTGTCATCTTTATTGTCCTTTCTCGTACTGCAAGCTTCGCTTGATCATCTTTTTGCCTTATGCATTGACTACTCAGATTTTCCTGAATCAATCCTTGTAGTCACCCCTTCCTTTTCCTTCGACCCTTCGCTGTACGGCACTTGGATTTTCGGCATCCCTCAATAAGGTCCCCAGACGTCCTCCCTCTTTTTCTTGGGAAGTCATATCAGGTTTCCGTCCCTCTCTTCCCCTCTTTTCTCCCCCCTCTAGATCCTCTCTAGTCTTCAATGATCGTCCCCCACGTCTTCACTAATGAACAGTTAATAAATTTCCGCTAGAAATGCCTCTCTCGCTCCCCGATGTCGACTTTTACGCGAGAGCCTTTCCAACCCCTTTAGGCTCATGGTGGTATCGCTACCCTTCCCCCCCTTTTAATGGGTTGCCCATTTTTCCATTACCTTAAGTGGCCAAGCGCATGTTCAAGCCAGTGATATCAATGATTTCTCTCTGATATGGGCGTATTGATTTGACCTCCCCACCTCCAATCTTCTGTTAGCCCCCCCTATAAATGGCTTATCACCTCTGCGATTGAGAGCTTCGGATCGACCTAACCTTTTTCCCTCCGAGAAGCTTTTTCCCGTCTATTTTTGCAGTTCTGCTTTTTCTGATGAGTCGAGACTGCTAAGAGTTTTGAGCCAACTCTTATGGTGCCCGTCTCTTCATTTCATTTCTGTAACTCCTTAGAAGGAGAGTCTTTATCCCTTTTTTTTTCGCAGTAGAAAGTTATGATTTTGCAAGGTCGGTACGTGTTCTTTTTTACCCCAAAGGTTAGAGTAACGATGCCGCTTGATATCAATGGATATAGTTTTCCCCTTCTATGACGTTTCCCTCAAGACATCTTTTTGGGTATCTCGGCTTATCACTAGTTGCCCCGTTTGGTTTTCCCTTCTGTGACCCCAAAATCCTCGCAGGCGGTACGTTGATTGTCTCGCCCATGTTTTCAGATATACCCAATGATCCATGTTTTTCATTCTCCCCAAGTCCTTGAGCACATTCTCTTTAAGAGACGTAGTGGTTGGGATTCTCGTCCTTACCAGTTGTTTCTTGTCCCCCGCTTTCATTAGAACCACAAACCAAGATACTCCACCGTTTCTTCCATACAGTGAAGGCCGCGTCGTCTTTGCACATTTTCTTTTTGCCTCCACCCACAAATAGTTGCCCCGACTGCGTCCCCTTTGTTAGGTTTTTCAGAGAATACTCCCCCCTCGGTTTCCCTTTGTCTTAAAATCGTCACTTAACCCCCCCCCGGTTTCTTGAGATAGACACACCAGCACTAAGAGACCCCTACGAATAATCCCCGGTCTCAGCGCAAGACCTCAACTAAAACCGAACCAACAAAACATTCCGACCTCTAATAGTCCCAGTAACATAGCCCCTTATCCGAAATCTTCAAAGTGCTCTCCACCATAGTTTCCTAGTTACCCGATTCCTCCCCTCTACACTCGGTGATAAACACATCTATTATAATCTTAGAGTTCATCCCCTCAGCGAAGACTCCCAAAAGACGACTTTACCCAGAATGTCATTAAATCCCATTAGCGATTCTTATTGACGGCTCATATCATTTCCGAGCCTCATCGTCCCATATAGTTCATTAAAATACCTCCATTTGGGGAGTGAGAACTCCCCCGTATCAAAATAGCCATCATCGTTAGACACCCGAGACTCTCTCACTGTTGAGCGCCCTTTTTAATAGGTGGCCCCTTAACCTTCCCCTCCAATTGATCCCCCCCCGGTTTCCCTGTTCCATATGTCAACTCCTCTCTTCCCCTTTTTTACTTAGCGGAAAGTTTTTGCGTGTTCCCCAGCAATCCGAGCCTTCCGACCGTTTCTTCTTCGAAACTATGAACCTTAATTCGTTCCGTATTCCACTCTTCCTTTGCCTCCCCCCTTCAACGCGAATCGTCTTTGTGGAATCAAGCCTAAAACTCAAGTGATAGTTCTCACCCCCCCAATGTGATTGAGTCCCTTATTGCTCCCCGCAAATGCCCACACGTTTTTTAACGTTCAGACCGCTATTTGGTCCCCCCTTCTTGGTGAATACCCATTATACCCGTTTGAGCAGGTGGGTCTGGGCTACCACCAAAAGGGTAACCTCCTCCGACCCTGGTAATCACCAGGGCGACTCCACCCACCCTCCCCTCTCCCCCCGGATTCCCCCCCCAACACTCACCCACCCCGCCCCCCCATCCATTACCCACCCTGGGATTGCGATGAAGTCCTCATGAGTCGGTTCCTCGCATCCTTTTCTCATCCCCGGAGCCGCAATTTCTACAAGTTCACGATGTTTCCTTTCCGACCCCCAAACACGAGATTCCGTTGAGGACCATTGCTCGTCTCTCGTCGTGCACGCCACTTTTCTTTTTTCTCCTTTCGTCCGTAGACCACACCTAGTGAGCTCCGTTTGCTCAGATTTCAACCCTCTAAGTCTTTTACAGAGTAAATCCCCCCCTACGTCTTCACCCCTCAACCCCTCAACCGATTCACCTGATTTTCCCCCTCAAGATGAGAATGAACTCATTTTTTTCGCCAATCGCGTTGGAGTGCAGCTGTCGTCTTCCCCCCTCTTCTTTCACATTTTTTCCCAAAGACAGTTCAGTCCTTAGAGTTAACCCAATGGCTACCAGACCACATTCATAACACTGAAGAATTTAGCCTTGCCAAATCATTCCCTCCCCCTGTATTTACCGAGGACTTGATAACAATGTTCCTTTTACCCTAAGCAGATATATACCTCGATTGTGCTATCCCGAGAAACCTTCTCCCCCAATACTCCTCGGCCAGGAGTTTCCCCCCCCTTCTAAAAAATTCCTCAAACTTCTCTTTTTTCGTCTTTTGTGCGAAATTTTCTACGCCTTCACCCTTTCCTTGCTCGAACATCGCACGCTAACTCGATGTTTATCGTTCCTAGCCAGAGAATCCAGTCGCGAACTCCTGTGGGTAGCCTCTACAATGATTTGCCCCCGCATTTTTCCTCGATTAAAAGTAATTTTGTAACCCCCCGCCCTTATCCCTTGATTTTTTTACCGCGGCATCCCTTTGAGAATTAATCTTTTCCTTCGCCTCCGCTTCTTTTTCACTCGTAAGAAGGAATCCGACCCACCCTGGTCCCCCCTCACCTAGCCTTTCTTACGATCCGCTGTCTCCGCCGCGATATGTGTGCCCCCCTTCTCCCTTTGATTTGATCCACTCCCTCCGCGTTTTACCTGTCTTCCCGTTCCCCTCCGTTTTTCAATGTTTACCCGCCCCTCTGCCGTCGCGCTCCTGAATGCAGTGTATCATCCTGACCCCCTGTTCTTCTTTTACCTTTGTTTGTTTTGAGATTTCTCGGCGGTCAGGTCTCACGAAAAGGCTCCAGGCCGCGCGCGTCCGAGATTCCCTCGAGATTTCTTAGTCTGTTTTTCCCGTTCCTGTTTTCAGTTTATCCATAGACGTTATTCCCTACCCCGCTGAGAAAACGTTGTTCCCCCCCAGCGGATCTTCCCCCTACAACCTAATGGTCTAGAATGGTTCTCTTTACGCTCTTTAAGCTGCCGTCTTGCTGCTCCCCTTTTTTCCTTTCTCACCTGCTTTGGGCTGAATGTATCTTGACGTTTGCCTAGTCAAGAAAAAAAAGAATTCTTTCACCCAACCGATATTGTGTAAACCCCATATCTTCACCATGTGTCCTATATCAAACCACTAGTAGAAATAGGTATTCTCTCTACCGTCCCACTTCCCCATATAGTTGTACCCTTAAGTGTTCTCGCGATCCCCTCCTACCCCCCGTGATCCGTTCTTCAACACCCCGTCGCCCCAAATAGAGTAGAAAGCTTTTATAATTATCTTCTGTGATCAAAATGTTGGTAGATCTTGAATTTGCGACTTTGGCCTAAGGACCGATATCCCCAATCGATTTAATCGGATGATCACTCCTATTATACCCGGTACATCGGAAAGTCGTGATTACATTTACTCGTTGGTATCGTCTTTCCTTTTTTCTGAAATTGTTCTACCTTCACTTATATGAGAGTGTGTTTTTAGTACGTCCCTCCCTCTTCCCTCTTACGCTTTTCCACCCGCTTAATTACTTTAGTTTTGGACGTCTTACAGGAAGTCATTAGGGAGTGGCTTATAACGTTATCTTTTTCCTTCCTTCGCCCATTCTCCCCAATACCTGCCCCATCCTTCTTGCCACATAGTCCTTTTTCCCGCCTTGGTTTTTTGCGTAATTACAAGCGTCGCCTTCTCCTAGGCCTTCTTCCCTCCAGTTTATATCGTCGTTTCCTTCAAGTAGTGACACCTTCCTCTGTCTTTCTACTCATAGATTTTTGGTCTTTTTTTCTTCGTCCAGCTTCTGATACTTAAGGAACTGATTTTCCCTCCCACGATTTACCCTGCATTAGATTCTCTACACCCCTTTAGTACCCAGGTTCCCATTAGGCCTCCCCCTTTACTCTTCACCAGCTGTCGGCCCCGGCCTCATTCACCCCCCCTGAGAAGCCCAGCCCTTAGACGATTCCTTTTTCTTATTCCTGGCCGTTGATTTATATCCCATATTCCCGTCCCCCCTCCAGATATGTATCTCAAGCAAGCCCTCCTCGTTTAAGCAAACTTCGACATTCCCCGAGTTAGTTTTTAGCCTTCCCCTCCCCACTAAGTAGATTCTTGAACCCATCGGCTTCATGAGCATTGTTCTGAAGGCCACTTTTTCCTCTTAGGTAACTCCCCCCCTTAATGTCCAAGCAATTTCAGTTGCCCTAGCAATGTTCAAGTTTTGACCTTCGCAAGTGCTTCACCAGATTGATTCTTCATGATCCGGCTCCTTTTTTTCTTTGCCAATTATGTGGTTTTGAGATCCACCTCACTCCCCTTGATTCCCGCTATCTTCTTTAATGGCTTTTTTTTCCTCATACCCCCCTTACACGTAAGTGCTCTGTCTCCCTCGATTAGAACGTCTATTTGGTATTTTATTCTTCCAGGATCTCAGGGATCTTATTAGTTTTCTCCACACCATTTTGGATATGTTGTACGGGGAAGAACGAGCCTATCCTTGCCCCTTATCATTATTCCTTTCCCCTTGGAGAGTCGTTTCTATTTTTGCATACGTTCTGCAGTGTTTTTTTCCAGGTAGTCCGTCCCAAACCGTCTTCTTATGTTATTCTTTTTTGCTCTCTAAACTTCTTTCATCGGGCCTGCTTTTTCTCCCCCGTCCCCTCCTCCACCGATTTTGGGGTATAGGCATAAGCACAGAACATAGTAATTTCCTCTCTCGTTGTTGGGTGCTTTTCCCCCCAGTCCCAGCACCCTTCTCTTATTTCCCCCCCCTTTTTTCGGAGCCCTCACTTTGAGAATGCAAGGAACCCAGCTAAGAAGGTCTCCCCGTCCCCTCCGAACCCCATCTCTCTCTCTCCCCCTTTGTTGCGAGCTCTTTCCTATATACTGGAAGGGGAATCCAGGGCGTGAGCTTGTTGTAAGCCTATTGAATCTTTTCCACGCCTCCCCCCATTTCTTTCCCCCCTTTGGCAGAATTACTCCAGTGCCTTACTTTGAAAGCATTTGCCACCACCCCTCTCTTCCACCTTTGCCGATGTGATTGTCACCACCCCAAAGCTTTCTTAGGCTGAACGACCAAAGCAGGCACTTAAAAAATGATATCCTCCCATCGTCTAACCAATACCTGTCGGGGACCTCCACCCCTTTTCTCCCCCCCTCTGCCAAAAAACAATCTCCTTCTTGCTGCAACTAGAGCTTTCCTCCCCTCTTCTCTCTTTCCCATCTTCGATGTCTGCGATTCCACCAGCTCCCCCTTCGTTCTCAAAACTGGGTTCTACCTCTTATGCCTCGCCCGGACAGTTCTCAAACAGACCCCCCCCCTTCTATCTCATACCTGCTTGCTTGACTTATTTTTCTTTCCCCTAGACAAGATCCCCACTCACTTGTATAACTTGTTGGTGACTACTCCCTTGACCCCAATGGAGGAGTGCCAAAGTCAGACATTCACCACATAATCCCCAATAGTCTCATTTCCACCCAGAGGCCGTCTTGGTCTTTCCCGGTTGAAACTTTTTTGCCAAATGAAAGGGATAAAATTTCCAACTTCCTTTTTTGTTTGATCTGGACCCCCCCTTTTTTTGTCCTGCCCGGATACCCCCCCCCCCCCCCTGATTTTCCCTTTTGAAGCTATCGACATTTTTAGTGAAGGCGAACATTGATATAGCGCTTTTTTTCTTTTTTCTTCCCCCGTCTGAACTTTGTCTTTTTTTCCATTGAAGCTTATTTTCCCTTGCAGATATCGGCACGAGATGATTAGATGAAGACTCGTCCCTTGTTTACTCACGTGATAGTTTCACCACACTTTTTTTCTTTATTTTCCGACCGACCCCCCCCCCTTGTCAACAAGTGAAGGCAAGTTTCCGGCCTTGACTAACCCCCGCTTCCATCGTCTCCCACTCGCCTGGAAACTGTATACCCCCGTATCGCCTCTGGCCCACAGTCTAACGTCAATCCTCAAGTCCAGCAACACCGATCCAAGGTGGTTCACCCCCACTCGTCCTCCTTCCACCACCACACCTCCCCCCCCTCACCCCTTCCCACCCCTACCAACCCATACCAGCACCCCAACCCCAGTGCTGTCCGCCCGGGGCCTCTCCCTCTCTCGCCACGACCCTCTCCGAAAGGCGCCCCCTTCCTGACTCCACCCCCAATCTCCCCCTACCGCCCCCCCCGCAATACCTCCCCGTCAGCACCATCCCCCTATCCCCACGCCCCCCAACTGCCCCCATCAACACCCGCCGACCCTATCCGACCCCCACCCGCCCCACTACACCCACTCCCTTCACAAAACAACCCCCACCCCTTCCCCCCACCACCCTTCAATTTCCCCGCTTCATCCCCAAGATTACCTTCCCTCACCCCTCTCCCGCGCACCCCACACCCCCCCGCCACCCCTCTCCCATGTCAGACCGCCTACTGCCCCTATCCCGCATCCCCACATCTCACTCCCGCCCGACCCCCCCCCCTCACCCACTCCTCCCCCCCCCCCCCGTACCATTCCCCTTCTACCCCCCCCCCCCCCCTCATGCCGTCCCCCCCATCCCGCCCCCCACCGACCCCCCCCCCCCCTCTCCCTTCCTTCCTGGCCCCCATATCCCCCCCCCCAACACCCCCTCTCCCCCTCGGCGCCAACCCCCCACCTCCCCCGCTCCCCCAAATCCCCCCCCCACCCCCGCCACCCCTCAGCCAACCATACGCTCCCCCCACCTAGTCTCCTTCATCGCCACTAGGTCTCTGCCCCTTCTTCACCCCTCCCCCCCCCCCCTTTCTACCGTCCCGGTTCGGGCCGGCGCCTCCCTTTTCCCAAGATCCTTTTTATTTCTCAAGCCCCCTCAGCTGCGACCTCCTTTTTTTCCTGAGCCCATAACCCCATCCCATATTACGCCCCGAATGTTTCCTCCCCCTTTCGCAACAGCTACCTGGGGATGACTAATGTCCTAAGATACTCCTCGCACCTTTTGAGTTCGAAGTCGGCCCCACCCATCTTGAAGGAGGTCGTGTTTTCAAACCCATCTTTCCCCCTCCCGTATTTTTAGGATTCAGATGAACACCTCCCTCCTGCAACTGACGTCGCCTCCTGAACCCCCCACCCGGATGACTTCATTGCCGAGTACCCAAGAGAAGACTCCCCCTCCTTTGCTCTCCCAGAAGTTTCTTTGCGGCTTTTCCCCCCATCTCAATCACGTTCCGAGTACAGCCCCGCGCAAACACTTTACGCGGCCCTTTTAGAAACTACCCCCCCCACTCGTAGCCTGAACATTAGAATCCCACTGTTCTTCTCTCCCCTAGGGGATAACCCTGGGTTCCGCCCTTGACCTCCTCCCCGAGTTTCTATTGCGTAGTGAAATTATGCCATTTCAAGATCTTCTCGCAGAACAGTTTGAGACCTCTAACCAACCACCCCCATCTCCTTTTCAGACGCTTTCGACTTTTTTTTTTGGGACCTCTCCGTTCCTTCGACTTTTTTTTATAACGTCTCCTTATCTTTCGAACATCGCCCAATTAATACCCAAATCTGCGTTTTTTACTTGCGTTAAGACCCATCGTTAGAGTTCCCTCCCCCCTTTCCTTTTTTTCTAGACATGCCCGCACTTGTTGCGATTGTTATCTTTGTTTCTCTTGCAAACTTCCCATGTAATGCAGTTGTGGAAACTCATCTATTATTTGCTATCTTGCCCCTAAGCGTCAATGAACAATTCCCAAATTTCCTTTTTTCCCTCCTTCCAACTCTAGGCATATCGTCTAAAGGAATAGACCAAAATTACACACCCCTTTTTAGTTGTGTTATGAGATCGCTTTATACCCTCTTTGCGCTTTCCTTACGGTTTTCTAACATTGGAGGACCTTAAGGAACTGCTGTAAAGTTTGTCCCCTCTTCAGCGGCCGTTTTCTCCTGCCAATTGTTCGACGAGCAGAAGAGTCCCCAGACCTCTCACTGGAAGGCGTGCTTGGACAAAGTCCGGACTTCTTTTCCTCCTAATAAGTTTGCATGACGCCTTTCATTTTTCCCCTCCCCCTCCCCCTCCCTTTCTTATGCCAGGTTTTTGTAAACCCTTTTCTCCCGCAGAGAATCCGGTACCTCGTTCATCTCCCCCCGAGCGGCGCAGGTATCAAAACAGTACATTTCCCCTCGCGGTAATCGAGCCAACAACCCTCTCTTTTTCCCTGAGCCGCGGTTCGGATTTATCTTATTCCCTGTTGTCCTACTTTTCCCTTTCAAGTCGATTTGAAGATTGTAGGGGCTAGAGTATTGCAGAAACGAAGTCCATATCACAAAGATGACCACAGCAACAAATTTCCTTGTCCTGCCAACCTCCAAGGATTCTTATATTTCCTCTCCCCCCTTTTCCATGATTTAGAGCTCTGTTTTTAGATATAAACGCATTACCCCCTTCTCTCTTCCTACGGGTTTCTCTCTTCCTTTGAGATCTTACAGTTTTTCCCCCTTTCAGTCCCCGACCCTTCGAAAAAACTCGCGTTGCCAGAGTCTGTCGAATTTTATCTTTTTTGCTTCCCCCCCAAGGGCTCATCTCCTCTTTTTTAATTAGATTCCAAGGAGTTTCCCCTCCTATTCGACCGAGGTCGGCTTCCTAGAATTGCCATCTTTTTTTCGGAAAGCTTTACCCTATTTCCCCCCCCCCTTTTTACATTCTTATCTTTTTTTCTCGATTAACAAGGTTTATCTGAAATTTTTGAGAGCATTACCACCTTGCTATTGTTTTTTCCCCTTGAGATCCTCAAGTTTCATCCTTATTGCGCCCCCTGAGTTTAATTTTCTTTTTTTTCTCTTTCACGGCAATGAAGTCATCCTTTGAGGTGAGAGGCGCGTCTTGCCCCCTCTTTCTTTTGGATAGTTACTGCCTGCTCCCCCCGCACTCCTTTTTCCCCTCTTGATGTCAATACGAGCCGACTTGTTTGTACTCAGTCGCCCTCCCGAACAGTTTCCTCCTAAGCGAAGACTTCTCAAGTCTTCTCCCAGGTCTCCGGATCGGTAACCCGTATTTTTACAACCCTTTCGTTCTTCCGGAGTTTTTTTAGTTCCCCCTCTCGTATTCTTCCATCTTTCGCTTGACTACTCCCCCTTTTCTGCTTCCGAAGCTGTCCTGATACCGGTAGTCCTTCCTTAGTCACCCATTTCTGTTCACAAGAGATCCCCTGCGGGCCTTTAAATTTTTCGCTTTGCTTCCTTCCACTCGTGTCCCCTCGAAGCCCCTTCCTGTGTTTTTTGAGACGTATCACTTGGCTTTGCCTTCCTCCTGCGATCGTTCGCTTCCTACGAGTTTTCCCCTTAAGTGATACCTTGTCTTCCCGCAATGCCATGACCAGATTGATCAATTTTTTTCCCTTTTTAGAAAGAAGCCAGTATCGCGCGCTGCTCCCCCCCCCCCCCCCAACCTTTCCGCCTATCCCCTCCATTGCTTAGTGGTTCTCTCCCCTCTCTCTTTTACCTTCCCCCCTCCCATGTCCCTGTAGGTCTCCACCTTTACTGTGTGACCGGCCTAACCCACCAAGTTAAAGAGCTGTTCCATCTTTCCACGGGGCTTTGCTATCCTATTATTTCCGAAGTAATGTGACGTATGCTTTTTCACTACCCTCCCTTTAGTGATCACCTAGGATTATCTACCTCGCTTCATGAGAGCTTTCTCACCGCATACATTCCTTTATTTTGCGCGCAGAAGCATGATTCAGACGTCGTCTTTGGGACTTTATTTTCTGATTCGGCTGCCTTCCCCCTCCTTTCGCTCAGAAGTCTTCTCCCAACTCATGGCTTTTGGTGTTCCCCTCTTCGCAGTCGAAGATCGGCGTCCTTTTTCCATTCCCTAGAAGACTGTAGAGAGATTTTAGCAGAAAGAAAGTGTTGAAGCGGGCTTCGACG
>Ga0179591_1195990_pt1 | contig 17210 bp, 27 predicted proteins | sample CZOMad2_1_08_16f_FD_182891 | JGI IMG/M metagenome (GOLD analysis project Ga0179591, IMG submission 182891) | Vadose zone soil fungal communities from Angelo Coast Range Reserve, California, USA - CZOMad2_1_08_16fungal (PacBio error correction) | ecosystem: Environmental > Terrestrial > Soil >... | reverse complement strand
TGGGGGGAGGATTAACGCCGCTAGCTGCTTTTGCTTCTGGGCTTTTTTCTTTCCCCCCCTGCGTTCTTCGATTCCTCTTTGGCCGTTTTTCTCCCGATGCTGATTCAGCGTGCTTACCCCCCCCCGGTCTTTTGGAAATGTGGTTCTCTTCCTTCTTTCTTTCGACGTCCGTTTTTTTTTTTCCTTTTTTTTTTTTTTTTTTGTTCGTTTTTTGGGTTGTGTGACGCACTCTCTCCCGTACGCGGTTTTGTTTTTCCCAAAGTGATGGCAGCTGTTCTCCCCCGCGATGGTGTTCACGTTGTTTCCCCCGATCGCTTCGGGCACCCCTATTCGCTTCTTCTTTGCTAGACCTGGACCGCCGAAACCTTTTTTTTAGTTTGCCAACATTTTCGTTGCCCGCGTCGATCCAGACTTTCTCCTTTTAATTTCTTATTTTGTTGTTTTGAGACTGAGATAGTGTTCCTCTTCTGCTCGGGGTGCTCTCCCGCTGTGTATGGGAGTCTCTTTGCTCCTTTTTTACACAGGCTTTCAGTGAAGGCGCTTAGGGAGGCCTTTTGACCCTTTTTGGCTCTTCTAAAGAGTCCCAAGAACTTGTGCCGCGCAAAGATTCCTTAGTGGCTGCATTTTTTTCCCCTTTTACCGAAACCCCCTTGCCCCCCCCCCCCTCTGTCCTTTTTTCTTTTGAAAGCACCCTTTCCGCTGCTGGCCCTCTGGGCGGGAGCCAGGAGACGGGTTGCTGTTTTGGAACCGGCTAGGCTCGAGTGGGACAACAGTCCCTCCCCAAGGCGCCTGAGGTGACCTTGCGGCGCGGCATTTGCACTTCGTTTGGTAGCGGCGTAACGGTTGGCTTCCCCCCTGATGTTTGCTGAAACTCAGAAACAGAGTTGTTTGCCGCGTATTTATACCAGAGTCATCTCGCAGCCTGTCCACCCGGACGGTGTTCTTTCGTTTTCCCCTGACTTCTCTTGTGTCCCCCCTTCGACATGTTTTTGGGTTTTTACAATCTTTTTTTCCTACTATTTTTCCTGCAGCAACGTTTTTTTTTTCTTTCATCTGTCATTTTTGCGGACGCGATTTTTTTTCTCACCCTCCCATTTTGCCGCCCTTTTTTGTACCCCGATGCCTGTGAAAATATTCCCCCTTCCCCCCCCCTGCCCGCCGCATGCCCTTTGGCCCCCCCTTAACACAACACTTTCTACTCGATTCTTTTTTTTTTTTTCTTTTTTTGGGAAGACTGTCTTTTTCGGCCGTTTTCTTTTCCCTGGCCGCTCCTTCTTTTTGATTCGCCGTGTTGTTTTTTTCTTCGCATTTCCTTCCCCTTGTCTATGTTGTGTACCGCCCAGATTCTGCGGCCCTGTTCTTTCTTTGACTCTGTTTCGGAAATTTAAGTTTTAAGTTTCCCTCCGCGCCGAACCTATTTCTTTTTCCCGCCCTGGTGAGTGCACCCGTGCCTGCTAGTTTTTTGTTCCCTTCGGCCAATGCCCCGGGAACGTTCGTTTTTCCCTCCTTTTTCTCTTTTTTTTTTCTTTTTCTCATGTTTTCCTTCCTTGACTTGCCTTCCCCCTGCCCCTTACCAGACTCTGGACTTTTTCGGTGTTTGCCTTTCTCCCAAACAGAACCGGATCTTTTCCCCCCCAACACCCCCCCCCCCCCCAAACCCTTTGGGAGTTTTGCCATTGTTTTCAAAATTTTCCCTGACTTTCCCGTAAAGGCCATTTTGATTTGTTTCCTTTGTTTTTAGTTGAGTCCCCCCTTATAGTTTCATTACGCGGCATTTGGCCGGCGGTGCCATTTCTGGTCCTTTTTTTCTAGTCTCGCTACTCCTTTCTTTCAATTTTATGTTTTTATGATATTTCCCATGAATTTTATTTTTTTTCGCCGGCTCGCGGTCCCCCCCACCCCATTTTTTTTGACGCGCCGTGCGGCTACCCCTCTCTCTATTCAAATATTTTTCGACACTTCCTTGTTTCCCTGCCTTACGATGTTCCCTGATGGTTTCTTCTTGGATCTTTACTTTCGAACCCTTTCACCCCCTTTTGATTCAGAGCAAGTGATGCTTGCGCCCCTTTGCCTCAAAATGCTTCCTTTGGCCGTTCCCATATGACCCTTTTTTTCTTAACTTGATGTTGTAGCATATTTCCAATGTTGGCTACCAAACATCTTCATTGTACCCTTCCCCACTGTTTTTCAGGTGCTGCGTTCCCTTTCACCGAGCTTCATGAACCTTTCCAATCTTGTGGGATTCGTACCGATTTGATTCACCACTTCTCTCCCCCCCCACTTTGGCAACCGAACTACCCTTATCCCTGGTGAGTGCCAACCCTCGTTTTTTGTTTTTTTGAAAAGAACGGTTTTTTTATATTGTCGCGCAGGGAAACCCAACTCCCCCCCAATGTCTAGGTCTTTTTCCTGTTTGTTTTTTTTCCCCAGTCGTATGACCCAACACTCTCTTGTTTCAATACCCCCTTTTTGTCCTTGGTCTGGTGATTTTTTTTTTCCCCCCCCTTCCAGAAGATTGTCCCCCTTTTTTTTACAAGTTAGTCTTGCGTAGGTCGTTTTGAGGCTTGCCCTTTTTATGCTAACCTCCTCCTCATTTGTTTTTATAGCTTGTTTCCCCCCCCCAGTTTAATTCACATTGTTGCATGCAAACTGTGTTTTTTTTCCCCTGGGGTGCATTCACATTTTCCTTCTTTGGCAGATTCCTTAAAACCCAGTCTTTTAGCCATTTTTCCCCGTTGGACTCTGCTCCACCACTCGATTGGTTTTTTTTCCCTGGGTGATGAGTTGGAACGATTGCCGGTTTGTCGCCCGAGGCCCATGCGTCGTCGAGTTTTTTTTATTTCCCCAATTAACGCCTCCCTCCACTTGCAAGCCTGCAAATGAAACACTTTTTGTCCCCCCCTTTTCGAGAGCCCAAGCACCTTCACCGCATTCCCTTTCTGCGGAAACTCGACTTGAGTGCCCCCCCCTGTGACCCCCCTGGTCCCCGTCGTAATGCGGACTTGCAACCCCTTTCCCCCCCAGACCGCTGACGTGATGATTCAATGCCGTTGTTTTTTTGCCCGCTTTTCTGGTTTTTCGTAATGGGGCCTCCCCCCCTTTTTCTTTCTTTCACTGGTCCCCCCTCCCCCCCAACTGCTTCTTGTTTTCCTCTGCTTTTTGCGTCCTCCCCCCCAAGGCCGGCCGTGTTTTCTTTCCTTGGTTCGCACAGGTTTTGCTCCAGATTAACTTTGATGAGGATTCGGCTGATGCTTGGGCCCAAAGGTCTAAGTCCCCGCAGGTCTTTCTTTGGTCTTTGTCCTAGGCAACGTCACCTCCCTGCTTCTTCCCCCGGTCGAAACCCCCCCCCTGCCGTGTCAGGATAATGATAGTTCTTTTTTTAACACCCTTTTCCATTCTTTAGACCGCCGAACTTTTTTGGAAGATTTTAGGAGTTGGCGTATGGCTTTTGCATTCTTGAATTCAACATTTTCGCTTTTTACCCCTGTTTTATCCCCCCCCCCTAAACACCCCCCGATTTTTGCTCTTTTGCACGGGGTCAATATTTTCTAAAAAAGGCTCCCCAGTTTTGCTTCCCCCCTCTTGTGCTTTTTTTTTGAGAACTTTTGTCTTTTCCCTTCTTTTTGGTAGCTGGTTTTGCCTGATTAAATGTTCGGGGACCTGTCTTGTCCCCCAGGACCCCGGTTTCCCGGTGCTAACCAGTTTGTTCCCCGAGCCCCCCCCCCAAAATCTCTATTTCGCCCACGGAGGTTTTTGTTTTTTCTTGACGGATTGTACTTTCATTTTCGCTTCCCCCACCAGGAAAGGCGTCTGTTTTTTTCCTTCTGTTGTCCTCCTTTCCTTTCCTTCCCCCCCCCCCCCCTTTTAAGTTTTGTTTTTTTTCTCTCGATCCACCGTACCCGCAGCCCTGATTTCCGGCTCTCTCAATGCGTCTTTCAGCTTTTTTTTTCCGTTCCCCACTTTGAGACAAGGGCAAGTTTTTTTCGTCGTATTTTTTTTTCCTTCGTTTTCCTTTTCTGTGTTTATGCCCGTGGAATTTTTCCGTGGTGGGGGGCCAGTTTCCGTTTCACACTAAAATGATAACTCCATCAGTCACCTGCACACTGGGTTTTCCTTCTCTGCCAAGAGTTTCCTTCCCCGGACGGTTTCTGGTGGTGGGTTGGGGGGGGGGTGGAAGTTTAGTCCTTTCCCCCCCCCCTCCCTTTCGATCTGAGGAGTTGTGTGATGCCTTTCCCTCATCTGTGTTTTTCCGATGGCCTTAATTGCTTCTCCCCCTCAAAAAGTGATCGGTGGGGTTCTTTTTTCGAATGGAGCGTTAATACCCCCCCTATCTTTCCATCTAATGGTGACCGCGTTCTTTTGCTCAGTACCATGGCAAGCCTTTGCGTGTTTCTTTTGCTCCCGCCTCCGCTACGCTGCCAGACTCACCGTCTGCAGGGGTCAGAGCCACCCTATGTTTTTTTTCTCCACAGTGCCTCCCCAGCAGTTCCCGGTGCCTTGGTTTCTGACCCCCAATTTGCACTTTCCTCTTCCACTGAATCTTCCGTCTTTTTTCCTTTCACCCGCATAGTTCGGTTTTTCCCCGTCCCTTCTTGTGTCTTCCCCAATAGACCGGCGGGTCCCTCCTTCTGCAGTTTTCTCCCCAAATCTTTTTGTTCTGTGATTACAGTTTTCCCCCCCCCTTCCTTGCCTTTTCCCCCAGGTGGGGGACTTTTGTTTTTCCCTCGTTTGTTTTCCCACCGAGAACTTTTTTCCTCTTGTTTTCATTTCTATCCTCCCGGGCTAGAAATTCATCGCGTTTCCAAGTGTTCTTTCTCGTCATCTTTGATTTTTCATTGTCATTCTGCAACACCCCTTTTTTTTGTCCTCTGTCATATTCCTGCCCTGTCCTCTTTACCCCCAAGCCTCACCCTGAAGACCATTTTTCGTTTTTCTTTTTCTTTCTGTCAAAAATGGGAGATGTCTCACGACTTTTTTTGCTCTTTCGCTTCCCTCTTTTTGTGCCCACTGCTCCCTTTCACTCAGCCCCCCTTCGCCCCAAAGGAGATGTTGCACTGCCTTCTTCCTGAGGCAAGTTTGTTCGACTTCTTCTTCCACCTATGGGTCCCCCAAGACTTTTTTGCTCTTTTTCTCGAAAAGCCGCTTGGTGAAGGCGTTCCTCTTTCCTTTACTGCTCCCCCTGAAGTAAAACAGGCCTGTTTCCTTTCTGATTTCTGTCCACTTCGCCACCATTTCTCTTTATCGAACCGAACCGAGATTTTTTTTGGCCTTTGGAGAGCCACGTGCTGGCCCCCTTCTGCCAGTGTCTTTAGGCGTCAAAATCTTGGTTGGGCATTGCCCACCTGTTCCTGGGGTTTCTTCGGTGCAAGTGTCGTTCTTTGAATTCTTCCCAGTCGGCTCAATATCCCCTTTGTCCTCCCCCGATGCTTTCTTTTATGGGAGACCGCAGCCCCCTCGAACCGGGGCAAGTGTTTTTTTTTTTCACCTGTTCTGAGTTTTATGACCACTGCCTGTCGTCTGTCCCCCCCTGTTTTTTCCGTCACGCTTTTCTGAAGGAATTCACACGTTTTTTCATTTTTTCACCTTTTTTGCTTCTTCCCAAGAATCAATTTCCGACCCCCCCGAGTCTGTCCTTTTTCGTTTTTTCTACCAAGGTCCGTGCACTTATCCTTTTGTCTTGCGGATCGAGTAATACTCATTCTTTCCGGCTTTGTCCTTTCCCTAGACTCGAAATGGAGCCGCGATTGGCTCTCCCCTTTGTAGTCTCGTGCCGGTGTCCCCCCCCCTTTTCTCTGTATTTTAATGAGGACTGCCTGCTCCCTCTTTAATCCCCTTCTCTTGGATGACGCCCCACTTCTTTTTTCTTTTCGTGCTCCCCCTTTGGCTGAACCTCTGCAGGTCTCCACGCCCCATCATTCCTCTTTTCTGGCTTGACTTTACCCTCCACCAGATCACCTTTTTTTGTATTCTTTGGCGCAGATGGAACCCACCTTGTTCTTTCCCTTTCCTCCCCCGATCTTACCCTCCGATTGTTCGGTCCAGGTTCCGAGGCAGGCTTGATTCCCCCTTCAAGATTGTCAGCGTTTCTCTCTGTAAGGCCTGACTTCCGCTCAATGCGGTTCCCTAACGGTTGGTTTTCTTTCTCGTTCGGCGAGGCGTACACCGATCTGGAGTTGCCCCTTTCATGCGCACTGCTTCGATAGAAGCCCCTTTTTGTCAGAACTCTCTGTCTGCAGCTCCCCGTCTTGTTCAGTTTTTTCCTAAACACCAACAGCGGTATTCCTTCCCTATCAATTCTTCCGTTTTTCCCACTTACAAGGACCCGGCATGATCGTTTGCTTCTCCTTTCCTGTCGATTTCAAAACCAAATGCGAGTGACCTGTTGTCTCCTGACACGTTCCTTTTGATTCCTATTGTTTCTATTTTCGGCCGGATTAACTTGTTTTTTTTTCCCTCTTTCTGCTCGAAGACGCTCGTTTGCCCACCCATTGTGTTGCTTGATGATACCGCCAAGCGTTTTCCTTGGCGACAACGCATGTCCTCCTGGCGCCTTCCTTCTCCTGATCTCTGGTTGTGTCAGCACTTCGCTTTGCTTTCCTCTTTCGGGGCAACAGATGTCCCACGCCCTTTTTTCCTGTGGAGCCCCCTTTTTTACTTGTGGGCTTTGGTCTTCTTTCTTAAGTCACGAGCCGTATCCTTTATTCTTCGAACCGCCCGCTTTTTTTTTCTCCTTTTTCCTCGCTTGCATGTATTGACGTTTCGGATCTATTTCGCTTTTACGTTCAAGTGGGTCTTTCCCCCTGAGGTTGCTTGTTTTTTTTTTTTCACGGAACCTGTTTCTGTTTTTCGAGCGTGTTGTTGGACTTCTTTTGTTTTTTTGTGTTTCCCGCACTTCCCTCAACTGAAAGCGGCTTTGTTGTTCCCCCCTATGGGCAGCTTATTCTTTCTTCTTTTTTTCTCCCTCCTGAAAAGACGCTTACGTTCCTTTGGTCCCCTTCCTTCGCGTTCCCCGCTAGGCTTCTTTCCCCTCCACTTGCTGAGTGCTGCCACCACGTTCTTTTTTTCGCCTCTCCTCTATTATTTTCCTTCATACCATTTGTCGGCGAGAGTATTTGAGATTCTGGAAACACTTGTTTGTCCCGTTTTCGCGGGTTTTGTTGCAGCACTCGATTTTTCGTTTTTTTCTGCCCCCTCGCTCTTTCTTTCTCAGCAGTGACTAACGATCCTTTCTTTCTTACCTCTGGGAAAACAATGAGACTTTTCTCTTCTCCTTTTGACCCCAGAGCATTCACTCCCAACAGTTCCCTCTCCCCCAGTTGTCTGTTTCCCACTGCGCCTACTTGGGTTTTTTTCATGGAGTTCAGGCCCACTCCCTGCCATGTATTCCCCACCCAACTTACTTTCTCCCGCTTACGGTACGAGGACCGAATCCTTCTTCCTTCTTGTCTTGTCAAGGTGTTTGGTCTCATTTGGTAGTATTTTTTTTTTCCTCCGATGCGCAATTCGATTTCTTTCCCTTCCCTCTGCACCGCTCCCTCGCTGACGTCCCGCGCGAGTAGAATTTTCCTCCCCTTCCTTCTGGCGGAAGGAAGCCTCCCAAGTTGGACTTTTTTTTTTGGGATGCCACCTGCTCAACACTTTTGGCCGCCCTTTCACGATTTATATTTTTCTTTCCCCTGTCGGGCCATCGTCTACGCGACCTTCTTTTGGATCCTTTACCCTAGAAATGTTTCGGTTTGTCTTTTTCTTTTTCTTTTCCTGGAGTTGTTCCTCTTATTTCTGGATCATAATCCGCCCTTTACTTCTAGTGCCTCATTGCCCGTTCCTGATCCCCTTTATATGTCGGTCCCTTGCCATTGAACTCCAGCCTCCCGAGGCCCTCCCCTGTCCCCTCGAACTGTTTCTGACCTTTCTTCCTCCCCGGACAGCCTTTTTTTTTTCAAAATCTGGAAAATCCATTGTCGCCAGTTGCTATCCTTGCGAATGTAGGTTTCGGAACCGCCTCTTTCCTTTTGTCCAGATTCCAGGAAGCTGTTTTCGTTCACCCGCGCCCCCCCCCTTTGTCAGTTTTGTGGTCACTCCCATGGATGCTTCTGTTTTTTTTTTTAATTTCTTATTTGTTCCTTTATGAAGATAATGCCTTTCCCTTTCATCTCTTCCCTTAGCGTGCTTTCTTCCCCCCATGGCCGAACCTAGGGACGGTAGTGTCCCCGTTTTGCTTGAGAGATAGCCTTCCCATTTGACGGGAGAGGAATAGGTAATCTTTTTTTTTTTCTCTTGACTCGTTTGAACTGCACTTACTAGAAGTTTCACTTCCCTCTTGGTTTTCTTTTCTGTGATCTGTGGGCATCTTTTCGATCCTCCCCCCACCCCCGCCTTACTTTCACTTTTTTTTCCCCAAAAAACCACACCCCACAAATGGATCCTTTTGTGTCCAAATTTCCCTTTTCGTTAACCGGCCCTTTCCTTTTTATTCTCGGGGGTCTGTTGAGACCCCGACATCCTTCCCTAGCCATTTTTCCGTTTTGACCCGTTCCCACAGAAATTGTTTTTTTTCTATTCATTGACTCTCATCTTGAGACACTTGTCCCCTAATTCCGTCTCCATTCTTGGTACCCTTCCCTCGGATTTTTTATGGGAAGGCTAGTCATGTTTCCGCGGCGGCTACCCGCTCTTTATTCTTTTCCGCCATCCTCCCGTTTCCTTCCCCTTGCTCGATAGTCTCCTTTCCTTTTTTTTTCTTGGATGGGTGATCTGACCTTCGCCCAAAAGATTTGAGTATGGCTCCCCTGATCCCCATGTGTCTGCGCCCCTTCTTTTGCAAACCCCCTGACCTATTTGGGGGTGGATTCTTCATTCGCTTCCCAAAGAGTGGTAGTTCACCTTTCGAGCGTTTTTTCTCCAGGGATAAAAACTCACGTGTACCCTTTCTCGGGCGCTTTTCAGTGTTTTCTTCCTTCCCTACCCGATCTATTTCCCTGCCTTCGGTGGATGTGGCGCCCCCTTTTTCATTCCTTGACACCCGTTTCTCGCCACCTTTCCCAACCTCTGCAAACTTTTGTGCCCGGGTGCCTGTGTTCCCCCTCTGTTTTCTCACTGCCTACTGGCCCTTTTTTCCCATCGTTGGAGCGCATTTCACACAACCCCACCCCTCTCCTTTTTTTTCTTGTTCGTTTTTTTTTACTGTTTTTTTACGCGGCCCAACTTCCTTCGTTCGTGGAAGACAAAACATTGGCCCTCCTGCTTTTTTGGTTTTGTTTTGTCATTTTTGAAGTAACCGCAGCTTTGTCCTTTTTTCTGTCCCCTTCTTCACCTTTTCCTGCGTGCATTTGTGTGTCTTTCGGGCTTTTTTTTCCCCCCTACTTTTTTTTGTCTGTTTTTCTCCCTGGACATTTCATCACACGGTTTTTGCCATTTTTCCCTTCTTACCTCCCCCTGCCCGTTTTTTTTCCTTGTACATCCCTAGTGTCGGCCTTTTCTGGGTCGAGTCCTGGCGACATGCAACCCCTCGCCTTTTTTCTTCTTTTTTTCTATAGAAAACCCCAAGTCTTTGATGCCATCTCCCGTGGACCCTCCAACTGATGGTGATTCCCTTGGTGAGGGAGTTGGTTTGCACGATTCCCCCTTTTAGGAATTTTCCCTGTATTTTTCTCCAAAATAGCGAGTTCCGTTTTGCCTTGTGCAAGCCGCAATTAAAACTTGACATTGCACCCCTTTTTCCGTGAGCCATGTTCCCCCCTCTGCCTAGTTTTTCTACTGCATAGTGATTTCTGAGTTCCCCCCCCCCAAACATTAATTTCCGGTCGCGTCCCTTCGATAGTTTGTCACCCCCGACAAGATTAACTTTTCTCCCTTTTTTGCCACACTCTCTTCCTCCCTTGCTTCCCGGTGTTCTTCCTATTTTCCTTTTTCGAAATTGTGGCCTGCTCTTTTTTCTTTTGAATTTCCCGCCACACCCCTTGTCTTTTCTTTCAGTTGACTTTTTTTTTTTCTGTTCTACAGTGTTGTTTTTCTTGTGAGAAAACTTTTCTTAGGTTCTCTTCGGCAGATTTAAGTTTGGAGTTTTTCATTTGCGAGCTTCTTTCATTGCCCCTGGGCAACCTTTTGCCCGGGAAGGGTGGTTTGCTTTGTTCCCCGGGTGGCTGTCTTCTTTCCTTTCGGTTGTAACTTTTCCACCCCACTCGGGGATTTCTTTTTTCCCCCCCCACCCCAAAAGATATGCTGTTTCGTTTGCCGCGCCATCTGTATGGTTTTTTTCCCCCCTGCCGAGGTCGTGTGGCTTTTTTTCTTCTTTCGTTGCCGCTTTCATGACAAATATGAAAGCCACACCCCCCCCTTGACTGTCATGTCCTTTTTTTATACATAACCCCCAGAGGGCTGCTTTTCTTCCCTTGTTAAGATCTTACGGCTCCACCCTTTCCTTTCGGGTTTTATTAAAAGCATTTGTTTTTTTCCTGCTCGTCTCAACTTTTTTTGTTTTCTGTTCTGGGAGTTTTTGTGAGGGATTCCTTCATTTTTACCTGCTGGTGACCCCCCCCGTTTTTTCCCCCTTTTTTTGCTCACCCCCCCAAGTGTTCTCTCCTTTTTCAACACTTTCACCTCCGACAACCCTGAATTTTTCAAAGGAGGTGTGTTTTTTTTCATTCTGCAATTTGATCCGCGCTCCTCTTTTTTTCCCTTCCTTCCTAAGGGAGGTTTTTTCCCCCTCTCTTATCTTCTCTTATTTACTAATCCTTTTCGTTTTTTCTTTTTGTTGTGTTTGAGCGAAGACTTTCTCCATCCCCTCCCCTCCGTTCTCCTTTTTCCATCCTTTTTCCCTGTCTTCCAAGCGAACCCCTCCCTGGAAATGCACCAAAGTTTTGGCTTCTTTCTTTTTTTTTTTTTTGTTTTTTTTTTTTGGGTCCACCTGTTGAGGCCCAGGTTCCTTTTTTGGGGGGGGGGCCTAAAAGGCCCCCTTCTCCGAACTCCCCTCCCCCCTTTTTTTTTTTTTTTCACCATCCGTGTCACCACTTTGTAAAAAGGATCTCTTTTTTCCCCAAAAAGCGTTTTACCCTCTTGTCTTTCTCCGTTTCTTTACCCTTCCAAGTTTGTAGATATTTGGGATTTTTTTTGTTTCTTCCATTCATGGCAGTTTCAGGTTTGCTTTTGCATACCAGTTGCCCCCCCGCCGTTTCACCTCCACCTGCCTTTCTTTTTTCGGTTTCGATTTTTTTTTTTTTTTTCTTCCAAAACCCCTCCTCCTTTTTTTCCTTGACCTCTTAGTTCTTTTCCCTGTACCCCAGGGACTTTTCCCCCCCCCCCCTTTCCTTTTTTCTGTTTCCCTGGTACCCCCGCCCGCCGCATGAGTTTCTCATGACCCTCCGACTCTGTCCTCTTCCCTCCTATTTTGTTGGGATAAAATTTTTTCCTCCCCAACAGTCCCCGCCTTGACTGGTATGGTGACACGTTTTTGCTTCATAAGATTCTTCCCTCCTTTTTTGCTTGGCGACAAAGTCCCCCGGATTGTTCGGTGACCCAAGTCGCTGTCCCCCTTTTTGACCAGTCCGTCCTTCCATTTTCCCGTTTCCCTTTATTGTCCTTTTTCCCCAGTTACGGTTGTCGGATTTTTCCTTGTAACCTCTTTTGCGCATGACTCGTTGCCCAAGTTGTCCCTTTCTCAGTACAGGACGTTCCAGTTTTATGTCCATCAATTATCGAGGGGAGGTTTTTCAGGGATCTAAAAGTTGACGAATTTTTGCTCTTGCCTTCGGTCAATGTTGCTTTTTGTTTCGGTCGATCTGGGGGTGTCTCGTTACCCTCGCCTTATGTTCTCCTTGTTTTCCGAAGCGTTCCACTCTCCCCCACCTGACGACACATCTTTGGTATTCGAGGTTTCAACTGGTATGGTGCCCGCTTTTTTGAGCGCTCCCCCACCGAAGCCGTGTTTTTGCTGTGTATGTATGACACCCCTTCCCCTTTTGCCCACCCATTTTTTTGGTAATGCGGAAACTCTCTTTGGACTCACCTGGACTGTTCGATGCCCCTCCCAATTGATTAATTTGTTAATAGAACAATTCCCCCCTACCTCGACCTACTGCCCCCTTCCTTGAATTCCTTCCGGTGGCGGCCCAGAGATTTGTCTCTGCCTCCCCCCCCCAAGAACCAATTCTTCCCCCATCCCCGCCGATGTTTTTCTTTGCACCACTCAAAACCTTTTTTCTTTCCCCCCTGTTTAACTAAACTCTCCCCCCTTGTTGTCGTCCCTTTTTTTTTTTTTCCCCCCGTCTTGCACAGGATGCAGGGCGTCTGTTCTCCCCCTTTTGATCTTGTCCGTTTGGGTGGGGGGGGGTTTTTGTGCTTTCCCCTTTTCCCCTGTTTCGACTGAAAAATGGAAGATCCCTGCTTTTTCCCCTAACCTCGATGGGGTTCTTCTCCCTCCTTTTCTCCCCGTTCCCTCCCCCCATGACAAGATTTCCGGCATTTTGCGTTAAAGTCGAAGTTGTTTTCCCTCCCAGTCGGACACTTTGTCTCTTTCCTTTACGATTGTGATGCCGGCAGTCGTTATTGCCGAGTTTTGATTCAGCCTGCATGTAAAAGGGCCCCACCTTTTCTCTCATGCTGGGTTCTGACCCGTCAGCTTCCCCCAGGATGATTCCATCATTTTTTCTTCTCTCGACAGCTTTTTTGATTTTCTCCGGGCTATTTTTTTTCCCCATCAGTCCGAATTTTGGAGAGACCCATTTGAAATGGTAGGGCCTCTCCCTTTCTTTTGCCCCCACTTTGCCGTTTTGTTATGCGTCATGCCTCTGCCCCCCTGGTTTTCTGCCATCACTTCCTCTGAGGAGTTGTACCCCTTTTTTTTTTTTTTTTCATGGTTTTATTTTTATGCGCCGGTCCCAACTTGGTTGAGCATCTTATGTCCCGTGTTTCTCCCCCACTAGACTAGGTTGGCTGCAGTCCAATCTTGGAGATTATTTCCCCATTTTTTTCCCCCCCCCCCTTCGTTCTGTTTGGAGAGATCCCCACTGGTCCTTTTTTTCCACGATCAAACGGAGTCGTGTAACGGCGGAAGTTCTGTTTTGGTTTCGGCATCTTCCCCTTGACCGCTGACGCGGCGTTTTCGCCTGCGTCACTGCGCTTCGCCTCCTCCCTTTTTCCCCTTCCATTTGCGTGATGTTTAGGATCGTTCTTGGTCTCCCGGGTTCCCATTGACCTGGAGGCCTTGTTGTGACAATCACTTTGCCGGCTGCTTTTCTCGCCTCAGCGTGTCCTTGTTCATAAACTCTCGGTCTGTCAGAGGACCTTTTGTCGCTTTGTGACGTTTTTCCCACGCTTTGTTCGGAAAAGGACGTCCTCCTTTCCTTTCCGCACAGGCGGTGATTCGCGCCTGCTCCAAATGATTGTCCGATCCCCCCCCCCCCTGTTTTCGTGGAAAGCCGCGCGATTTTTTGAGGCCTTTTTATGTCATTCAGTCGGGTGAGCTTTTCATTGTTTTTTACAGCTTTTTTTTTCTTTCTTTTTGCAGTGCTGCAAAGGCCTTTGTCTCGGCATACTTTTTGTTTCCATTTCGAGTTTGGATGATTCTCGACTTTGCTTTTTTCTTGTGGCGGCGACCCGAATCGTCCCTTTTTTTAGTAACTCCCTTTCGAGTTGATGCGATGTCCCCCGACGGCTTCGACTTCGAGCACCCCCCCGTCCCTTCCCAACGGAGTTTTGTCTTTGTGGCAGTCCCCCGCGCGTTTTTCTTACTTGGACAGACGGCCGATTTTTTTTTCTGGAATTCTGCCAGGACCTCTTCGGCCGGACGTCTCGAGGCTGTATTCTGTCCCTTTTTTTTCCCAACCAGTCTAGCATGCTCCTGCCTATACTACCACGGGTTCCCTTCTTTCTTCGGTTTGGACCATCAGGCCAAGGACTTCTTCTTTCCCCTCTCCTTTTTTGGAAGATGTTCCGGTGCCTTTGTTTTTTTTTGCACTACTCACTCCCCCGTCCCCCCCCCCCACCCCCCTGGCTGCGCTTCCCCTTTTTCGTTCCCAGATGAGATCGCCGTCTTTTTTCACATACTGGTCTCGCACCGAAGCGCTTTCGGCCCCTCTTTTGAAGGAGGGATTTCGTCCGACTCCGACCCCCTGAGATTGTCTTTTAACAAGAGTCTCCCTTACGTTTGACGACTCTCTCTCTACTCCTCTTTGTCTTTTTTTTGAGATAAGGCTCGTTATCCTCCTGCTTTGTTTCGTTTGAAGCAGCACTTACTTTTTTCGGAGTATTCTTTCGCCCGCGATTTTTTTTTATTTTCTTTTTTTTTATATTTTACCCCTTCGTTTCCCTCCTCTCTTTATTTCCCTCTTCCAACCAGAGGGGCAAACAACCTCGTTTGTTCCCCCCCTGATTTAGATAGTCTTCCCATTGACCCTTGTCCGCTCACCCGAATCTTTTCTTCCTTCCCCGGTTTGAGGGCACCCCGTGCCCGCCCTGCTTTCCACAACGTCTTTTCGAAATCATTCAGGTGCGCACGCCAGGAACTGCTTTTGAGACCAGGTGGTTAGTTATTTCTTCCGTTTCTCTTAGATTAGTTGGCAGGCCAGGCCAATTTACCGTCGAGCTATCTAAAAAGAGGAGTCGCTCTTCCGTTACTTTTGCATTTAGGAACGCTCAGCCTCATTCCCCATTTCTCTGGTTGATGAACCCATAGTGGTTCGAGTTGTTACTTCGCTGTTTCTCAGCGTGGTATTGAAGCGACGTCTTTTTGCCCACCGTTGCTAGAGACCCCTGTCTCCTCCCTAGACACAATGAGGTGTCCCTCTGCCCTTAGGCTCCTCTTTCGTTAGCCCCAGTGCACGATCTTGGAGTTTGTGAAGATCTTTGTTTTTGGTCCTCCTCGATTCGTCAGAACTGCCATGAGTCCTTTTGATTGTAACTGAGTTTTTTCACAAACGGTCCCCCGCGCCCGGTTTCCCCTCGCCTCGTTTTGTTTTTCAATTCGACATTCCCTGAGGGGGGGGGCAGGGCATCGTCTCCAGTTTTTAAAGTCTGTAGTTTGACCCAGTTCGAGGGAATTTTTTCTTGCCGCGCCCCCCCGGCCCCAGCGTTGTATAACATGTCTTACTACCTTTCTCCTGCCCTTTTGAACCGACGTTTGCAGGGCCACTGGTCGATTTCGCCGTCAGGCGTTCCAAATTGCAGGTTCACGCCGCCTCTGGTCATGGTTTCAGCCGCGAGACGTCAACGAGAAGACCTTTGCCCCCTTCTTTTTTTGCACAGGCTGCGCGTTTTGAGGCGCCTTCGTCCACCCTTGCGACGCGGCGCATTCGGTTCTGGTTCTTAGCCCTTTTTTGGAAACCTTTTTGGCCCGGACCTAGCCTTTACACAAGTGTTTTTCCCGTTTAGTGGGTGAATCGGAGCCCAGCTGCTTTTTTCCACCCCACCACCCTTTTGTTTGATTCGTTTTTTGTGCACTTGGCTCCAAGCCTGAGTTCTGATGTTGGTGGTCTGGTGTTTCCTTCCCCGTCATAGTGTTTCCATCGCCTCCCTTTGGTCCGTTTTTTTTTTTGCACACCGTGACCTTCCTGTGAGATAAGTTATTCTCCTTTTGTCCCGCCCTGTCCTTCCCTGCATATCCGAACATTTCAGCTAGCTGTGGGCCTTGGGTTCTCTGACGGCTTTTCCGATGTCGGCTTTCCCCCTTTCCCATGGCTAGACTGTCCGACCCTTTCCGCCCTCCTAAGGACCCCTTGGAGCGCACTTATCCGCACGCTGTCCGTTGCTTGGGTGTGCGCTGACTTCCCCGACCCCCCGTATTGTTTCTTTCACAATTGATCGCAGCAAGGGTCCTTTTTAACCCCCCCTGCCGACGGATGCCGGGTTCTAGCCAGCCGTGCAACTGACCCTCGGTGTTCTTTTTTGCTTACCGGTTTGCCCCCAACAACCCTCGACCCGTTCTGTGATTGGAAAACCGCGATGCCCCCCCTTGCGGCTTTAGGTGTTGATCTTCGTCTCCAATAGTGGACTCTTCACAGACAAATAGTCCCTATGTTTGAATGTCGCGCAACGCTTGATTCTGCCAGTTTTGGATCGTTCCCCTGTTCACACTACGGTTTTTAAATGGGACTCAAGTGTTTTGACTGTTGAACCCCCTTAACTTTGTTCCTACGATTGGGTCATTTTGCCAATTCGTGTGGCGCGCCCAGTGGACCCCACTTAACCAAAAAACCCCTCTTTTTCTTAGTGTTGAGTGTTAACCTTTGGTATATCCGCCATCCGTTTCGATTGGCAGACACCCTCGAGCTGCCATCTTTTTTTGGTATGCTGTTTTCTAAGACCACTCATCTTTGCGCCTTCCTCGGTCTTCAAGTCCCGCCCCTCATGATTGGTCTTGAGGCTTTCCACATATTGTCGATTGCCACGACATTCACTTTTCTTTCCCTCCCGGTTGCCTCCTCCGTTCGTTTCAGTTTGCCCATTTATCCGTGTTTCCCCTGTGCAAAACATGGGCGTATTTCATTGGAGCCTTCCCATCTCCTTTCCAGGGATTTTTTCCACCAAGGTGTCTTTGTTCGCCCACTCTCAGTTTGATTTAGCCTACCCCCACTCTGGGCGTAATTGTGGTGGTTTTCAACGATGCACGGATTTTCCCTTTTGTCCCTTTCCGTTCCTTATTTTTTTTGTATCTGATCCCACACATTCATCCCATACAGCCCCTCCCGCCCCTTGCACAATCCGCCACTTTTCCTACCAATTCGAGCACCTTTTCGGATTTCTGTGAAGTCCAGGCTCCCATCGTACTTTCTTCGGGAACCCTCCTTTCCTTCCGGTCCCCACCAGTTCGACCCCCCCCTGTCTTTTGGCCGTCATGATTTATCGTGACAGTTTAATCCAGACCCCGCCTGACCTTTGCTCGGCACAACCCATTCATTTTCCCCGTGGAAGCTGTTTTTTTGTAGCGTCTACTTGGCGACCCTTCGTTTTTTAACAAATGTCTCCTCCTTTTGAGGCTCAGTGATCTGATGCTGGGGGTTTCGACAATCCATGAGTTGATTTCCGTTTTGTCGGGCAAAACTTTTTGTTTTTTGTGACCATAGGCTCGGGTCAGGCCTTTAACCTGTATTCCATCATGGCGATTCTGGCGTTGCAAGGGTTTGCACGTCTGGGCTTCCTTTGATCCTGTAAAGTCTCCCCCAACGCCAAAACTCTTTCTTTCTTTTTCCCCAGCTTAGTCTGTTTTTTTTTGGGAC
>Ga0179591_1318555_pt1 | contig 17213 bp, 34 predicted proteins | sample CZOMad2_1_08_16f_FD_182891 | JGI IMG/M metagenome (GOLD analysis project Ga0179591, IMG submission 182891) | Vadose zone soil fungal communities from Angelo Coast Range Reserve, California, USA - CZOMad2_1_08_16fungal (PacBio error correction) | ecosystem: Environmental > Terrestrial > Soil >... | reverse complement strand
TCCGCAGAATACCCGTTTTCTTATAGGTTTTCCCCCCTTTTCCTTAGTACCCCTTTCCCCCCAGATCCCCCCTTTTTCTAGGCATTCATGCACGAACTGAATACGATTTGGAATGTTCTTTCCCTTTTTTTGGGAACTCTTACCTGTAACGTACTGTCCCTCTCCCAATCCGGTCTTGTCCTTTTGATTGTGTTCTTCTATCCCCCTTTGTACAATTCCTTATTGCTGTCATTTTCTGATTTGAACTGGGTTTTGCTGTGTCCTTCTTTCTGTTCCCCCGCCTCCTCATACCCATTTCCGTCCGTCCGTTTCTTACCCCCCTCATTGTTTCTGCCCTCTCCGATTCCCATGGGTAGGAGTGGATGAACAGTCTTAATTCTCTCTCAACTTTCCGATACTATGGTCCTCTTCGCATCAACCCCTTTCGCGACTCCTGAATACTGCCTTCTGCCTGGCAACACGTGTGTACTACTTCTTTCAATATCCTCTCTCTCTTCTTCCGTGTGTGAGATCTCTCGTTTAGGTAACTGGCCCCCTTCCAAGCAATGTTTGCCATGTCTTGCCCCCCCATCCATTCTTTTCTTTTCTTTTCGAGTATTTCTTTTTCCCGGCGAATTCTATGCTTCTTCTGTGGATGATCCTCACTTTTCTCACTCCTTGAATTGAGTCTAGGGAGAGGACACTACAACCTGACTTTATTTCTGCCCGTTGGTCCCCTTTCCTTTTTAGTGCCTTTTTCCCATCCTTCTAAACATGTTTTTCCCCAGTTTCTCTTATCGATCCCCACGGTCTCCAACTTTTCGTTTTCTCGACCCCCGCGCCATCCGCCAAGTTCCATTTTTTTGTCATTTCCCCCTCCTTCCAAAAGCGTATTTCCCCTTCACTCTTTCCAACACCCTAAAATTCTAAGATACCCCTTTCCTTGATCCTCTTTTTTCGGCCGGTTATTGTTCTCCTGGTGCCCTCTTTTTGAACATACCTACCTCCCCTTGGCCCTTTTGAGCCCGGTTGGAATACTGGCCCCCCCCCCTTTCCTTTCAGCATTGTTATAGGATACTTTTTCTTTCGGATAAGAACCCTTCTCTCCTTCCTTCCCATTTTTTTTTTAGTCACTTTTTTATTTTCATTCCCATTTTTTCCCCACAATCATTTTTTATCAGTATGTGGTTCCCTGATTGGGTACCCCCCCAACTCTTCTCTTTTTCCTCAAATGTAGGTTTTCCAGTGAGCCCCGAACTCTTTTCACCGATCGTGTTTGGGTCACACTTGGTTGGTTAGTTTTTTGAACTTTCTTCCGGATGTTTATTTTCAGAACTTCCCCTCTCCAAACCTTTTCCTGAGTGGCTTTGGAGTCAGGTTGCTTTTTTCCAACCCACGCCTCCCGTTCCCTCCCTAAATAAATCTCTCTCTTTTTTTTCCCCCGGAGTGAGAGTGATCATTTTCTTGCTATTAGGACTTTTATCTCTTCAACTTTCATTTAAGCGATAGTTTTGATTTCCCCTGTCATTTCCTCATTCTGGTCTTTTCCCTGCCTTTCGGTTCTCTCTCCTTTCTCATGTTTCTTCCTTCCCGTTTCAAAAAGTGCCCTTTTTGATACCGGCTTTCTCCCTTCTTTTCATGGCTGTGGCTACGAATTGTTAGTCCTTCTCTTCACTCATTTTTTCTATTTTTTTAGCTTCTTTTTGTGATTTGCCCATCTTGAGGAACTCGTTTTTTCCGAAATAACCTTCGCACAGGTCTTCGACTGGTTTCACTTCTGGTTGTCTATCTTTTTTTTGGCTGGGCCCCATCCCCTTCATTAAAATGAAACTGCCCCCCCATGGCCTTCTTTGGATGTTCCAAGTTCCCTTGTTTTTCCTTTTTGCTTGCCCTCTTTTTTTTAAGAGCCAGGGACTATATAAGGATCATATTAATACAAGTTTCGATCCCTTCTCAAAATCCAAACGGTTCCCCCCGATTAGCTTTTTATCTCTCCCCCCCCCTCGTTTCTTTTCAAGCTTCTGGGTGATGTGCGCCAAGTGCTATTTTTTCCCACATTTTGAATTTTTGATGCCCGTTGACTTCGAAAAAGGACCCAATTGTCATTCGGTGATCATGCATTGTCTTGCAACCCTTTTTTTTTTTCCCCATATGTGCCTCCTCTTATCCCTTGTTGGACTGTTAGCCAAGCTTTTCACTCGGTTTTCTTTTTGTAGTGGCTTTTTTCTGAGGCCAAGGTCAGGCTATATCACATCAATGCTGTTTTCATGACGATAGATTTCCCTTCACTTTTTTTTTTTCAAGTCATTTTTCACTTCTTCTTTTTGGCTCCCTCTCTCCTCCTTCGTTGGGTGCTAGCTCCATAATTTTGACCATGAGCCTGGTATTTTCTAATCGGTTCGTTTGTCTCTGACCTTAAGTTTCCTTCACCTGATCCACCCTCCTTATCGCCTTTTCTTCTTCCCCTCTGTCAATCCCTTCCCTTTTACCTGAGGCAATAGTTTTTCAAACCAACAACTTTGCCTCAGAAGGTCTTTTCTTTATAGCCCTGAATCGAGTGGAAGTTGGTGCTCCAATTTCCCTTTAACTCTCCGTTATTTTGGTTTTCTTTTTCAATTCCCAAACTTGCCTCTTCCTAACATCCATTTCTTTCTGGCCTAACCGATGTTTCCCCAGTAATTCCAAAAGAGTTCCCGCATTTTTTTCTGAGATGCTCCCTTTTCCTTTCCCCTTCTTTAATCTCTCCTTTCTCCGTTCTGACTCCATCCCCCCCTTCCTACCCATTGACCCTTCAAACAACCCATAAAGCTGCCGGAGTCCCTCCACCCCTCTGTTATTTTTCCTTTTTTTATTCCTTCCCTCTGCCGACACCCCCCCATCCCATAACATCCCCCCCAACGTTGTCTCTCATCACATGTTTTGCCAGATTTATATCCATTTTCGCTTGTAAGTTCTCAATTCTTTCCCCTCCCACTCCGTAATCTCACCTCCATGACTTATACTTCCCCCCTTATCACCCTAGCTCAACCACCCCCCCCCCCAACAAAATTCACCCCCCGATCAGGCCCCTTCACTATAAAAATGTCATTTTCCCCCCCCCCCCAACCCTTTTAAGAAACTGGCATCCCCTAATTGTTCTACAGGAGCGTCATTTCCTGGCCTTCGCTCACATTCCTTCCCCTTCCCCCCGTTTTGTTAATAAATAGTGTCCTCCGATATTTTTTTAGAATACAACTCACATTTTTTCTTCTTTTCGCCCAATCGTTTTTTTTGTCTCTCTGTCCTTAATACCGGTCTGGTTTTTTTTTCCACAAACAAGCCTCGGTCCTTAGCAGTCAGAGTACCCTGTTTCAAGAACGTTTGCATTTTTTGTTATCCCCCTTTCCCCCCCCATCAACATCAGGTTTAAACCCAAATACAAAAATGTCACCAACAAACTCCTCGAGTTTGAAGTTTTTTTTTAAATTTTTTTTTTTTTGTATTAGTATTTTTTGTAATTGGTATTCACCAGGCGCTCTGGGCCAATACTTTACTGACCCAAATTCACTGAACCCTCCCCCTTTCCTTTGTCTTCTGACATTGAACCACAGGGCTGCTTCCCTCCAGAACCAATGATAGTCTTCTTCTGACTCCCCTGACCCTCTTCTCCTTAATCCTCTTTGCAGGAGCATGAAAATTTTTTTCTCAAGACCACTCCCTCTCTCTTTCTCGTTGGGAACAACTGTCTGGTTTTTCTTCCTTTCCCCATTTTCGCCCAATTCTTACCTCATAAAAACTTCGCATTCCCCTCTTCCCTCCGCTGAATACCCGCAGTTTTTTCAGCCTCTTTCGGTTCTGGGTACTCTTTTCCTGTGACATCAAGACTCTTTCTTCCCGTTCCCTCCTCACAGTCAATTGTAAATGTGTCTTTGACTTCTCCGTCTCTTCGACCGAATCCACTTTATTCGCTTTTTTTTTGCTCTTGCCGATAAAATTTTTTTTTTTTGGGTCCTATTCGTTCTTTTCCAAGCTCCCCCTATACGTCTTTTTTTACCAACTCACTTTCTTTCCGAGCTCTCCCCCGACACCCTTTGAGTTTTTATTTTCTAAACTTGCTCCACATTATCTTTTTTCCATCATATCCTGTTTTCGCCTTTTTCCCTTCCACTTTCATGCATGTATTCTTTATGACATTTTTTGCCCCTGTTTTTTCCCTGCAAGACTGCCCATCTCCGATATCTCTTCTTACTCTCTTTTTTAGTCCTCCCAGAATCTTCCTCCCCTTTCGCAAGCCCTTCCTTATGTCCCAGTACATTATGGATCCCCCCTAGAGTTGTCTCTTCAGGAAACAGTATTCTTAGTCTTCTGATTCTGAACCCTCCCAACCAAACTCATGACTTCTCTTCCGTTTGAGTTTTCTCATATGTATGACTTCTTTCGTATCGCGTCCCGTTTCTTCTTGGAATCTGTAACATTACCCCTCCCCCCCCCAATTTTCTCCTGAGACCCCTTCTGCTTTTCTTCCCTCACCCAGAATTCTTCGGGGCTCCCGAATACGCGCGCCCGTTTCTAACCATTTGAAAAACCTTGCTCGATCTTACGCCTGAATTTTTAAGTCCCGTAAAGTATTAACCCAGCCATCAATTTCCCCCCCCTGATGTTTCCGCTTTCTTATTTCCTGCTTTCTGATTCTCTATTCCTTTTTTTTTTCCAGATGGTGGTACGTTTCTTTCAAGCTTAACAAACTTTTAAGGCAACCCCATTCCCATCTCTTTTTCTTTCCTTCTCCGGATATTTTTCTTTATCTGTCAGTTTTTCTTTAGAAATCCCCTTCCACTGAGCCTTGATTTTTCTTTCGCCCAAATCAATTATTTTTATCGTATGTTTGTTTCTTTTTCACCTGAACCAACTAGAGGATTTTGACATTTTTCCGGTTCTTTCCTACAGTTGTCGCCGAGCTTCCCAGAATTTTTCCCCGCTTCTTGTTGTCCCCCCCAAGGTTTCCTAGGGCTTAGTACTCTTCTTTTTGATTTTGGAATTTTTTTCATCCCTGGAAACCCCTAATTGATTGCATTTTCTTCTTGGTCTCGTCTCTTCTTTTTTTTTGAAAAACAATCCTTCCTTTTCTTTTTTACTACACAAGTACATGAGCGGCTCTGCCGGTAGTTCTCTTTACTTCATACACCCTTTTCTTGTTCTTTCTTCCTCCTTCATGAAGGTGATTTTTGCCTCCACACGTCTTTTATTAACCAGTCCTTCCATTTTTTCTGATTAATATCGTTCTTGAAGACAGCTAAAATGACCTCATACCTCTTCCCTCTTACAAGTTTCTTTCTCTTTCTTTCTGCTTTTCTTCTCCACCCGTAATTACCCCTTTTATTCTTTTTGTCTATGACTTTGCCTTGCTCGGTACAATGAATTTTTGGCTTCGGTTTGGACCTATTTAATTGTTCACTTGGACTTATTCTGGGTCTTTTTTGGGGATTCCTCCCTCCAGCGGCTGAAGATCACGCAACTTTGCTCTTCTCTGCTTTTCTGTGTTTGTGTCGTTGTTTGTTCTAACCCGGAAATGAAAAAAATGCCACCCTCCCATCAGGCTTTTTGTTTTGCATCGCCCCTCTCTTCCTTTTGTTTTTTTTTGAGAGGTTGTTTTTTTTTAACGCTTTCTTCTTCCCGATAATTCCAGGTACAAAGATCCCACTTTTGATTCCATGACATCCCCCAACTCCCAACGCTCAAGCCTCTCTCTTTTCTATTCCTTGCCGCCCCCATTCTGCATCCCCGCCTTCAGGTTTCTTCATTAATCTGATTTTACAAATGGCCTGATTGCGTGGCGTTTACCTAGTCCCCCAAACGTCATCCGATGAGAGTTTGTAGAAATTTAATCCCCTCCCGTACCCCGTTTTTTTTTATGCCCTCCTCTTTTCAGCCCTCATTCGTCTATATTAGTTTTTTTCGCTGTAACCCTTCCCCCTTCACTGATTGCGTCGTTTTAAAGCGTATTCCACCCCTTCGTTTGAGATGATGAAATGAACCAGTGCTATTTATTATTGAGTTCCTATATTATTTGACCTCCTCATCCTTTTTTGTTTTTTTCTTCGCTCCTCATACCCTCTTTCTCTTGCCCTTGCGTGTTTTTTTCCCCCCCCCCCATTAAGACTTCAGATGATGTGCACTATTCCTTTTTTCTAACGATCCCGACCCCCACTCCCTTTTCTTTTTCTACCCCGAATCTCACACCTCTTCCTCAAGTCCCTCTGACTACGTGTTTTCTTCGTATGCACAGTTCCCATAAACAACAACGGTGTGCCACTCTTAACCGAATCCCTGTTTCCCCCTTTTTTTGCTTTTTGCAAGTACCGCCCGCTCCCGCCCTTTTTCACTGTCCCCCTAAACTAATTTCTTTACGATAACCGTTTGACGGCTCCAGAACGTACCCCCGTGGTAATGAGCCTGTAAATCACTCTCCCGAAACGTTGTTTAGGATGGAAGCTCCCAATTTCCTATTCCCTTCCACGTTCTCCTCTCCCTTGGAACACAAATTTCCCAATACCCGCCCCCAACCTCAATAGATGTTACAACCCATTTCCCATGGCTCATTTTTTATGTAATTTTACTTTCCCCCCCCACCACCAGAACCTCCCCGACCACACCCACGTTGCCCTCGTATGTTCCTCGACCATGTCTGAAATTACTTCTGCTTGTAGTGTCAGTATAACTTTGTCCCTCCCCCGCGCCTTTCCTATTACTCTAATTCCCTTTATTTTCACCAACAGGTAGTCCGATCCAAGCACTGGATTTCTCTTCCATTAATAGAAAAGAAGTTTTTTCCTTCCCCCCGGGTTTTTCCCCTTGGATTCCTCCTTTTTTCCTCGGACTGCCGCATTCGATCAATTTCCAACTTGCCCTTCCTGTGGTCCTTCCCCCCGATCCGTTTCTCTCCAAATGCCCCCATAGCCGACATTTTTGTCTTTGTGTCTCTGAGATCCCTTTCCCCCCCGGCATATCTCTCCATCATTTTATTTGTTTGTTTGCTACAACTCCCCTCCCCCCTTCCTCCGTCTCCCCCAGGACACCCTGACCCGCGAGACATCATTCTTTACCCTGACCACCTTCAATCCTCCCTCTTCCTCCGCCAATTCCCCCCCCCCTTTTTACCTTTTCGTTGTTCTTTCCTGGATCCTCAACTTTGTTTCTATTAATTTTTCCGGTTAGTTGTTAAGGTAAAATCATGTCACCCCCATCTTCTTTTCCCCATTCCCCCTCTGACTCAAATGAAATACACCCTTGGCTCCCAGTCCCCTGTGTTACTGTAGTATCTGTTCTTTTCAGATAAGTCTTCTAATCCTCTATCTCACCTCCTTTGTGTTGATAATGGCCCCTCCATTTTTCTTTCCCCGGTGTTTCCATTTTTCCTTTTCCTGTCTGTCCACAATCAAACAAGGTCCACAGTCCCCAATTCTTCCCCGCGTCAGATGAATACTCAGCGGTTCTCCAGTGTCTTTTCAACCTTCTCTTTCCCTGGCTATGAAAGAGTGAAGGTTCCTTCCCTGGCCCCCCCTAGTTCGTGTTCCCTTCGTCCATATTTACTAACTAAACCCGTTATGGTTTCGCTTCCTATAACCTACGGCCTTTCTTTTTTTTTCTTTAGAAGACTTTTCTCTCCCCTTGGTGTTGTTGTTAGTAGTTTCGACTTTCCCTCTCCCCGTCCCGGATATTCCCTGGCCCAAAATTACCCCTCCTCGGTTCTGCCCCTTCCCTTCCGCGACTAGTAAGGATTGATTCTTTGAGTTAACATTTCTCTCTTCCCCATCTTGTCAACTGATAATATACTTTCCGCCTTGTGCGCATTCCCAACTCTTTTGAGCATATCTATCCTGTGTCATGTGGCCGTGCTTGTCGACCTAATCTCGGTTCCCTCAAGCGTCTTTTCTCCGTTCTTTGTTTCGACTCTCTTTCTCCCCTCACTGCCAAGCAAGCATGCCTGATGCAAGCATGGATTCTCGAGGTTGAGGTCTCCCCGGCGCACCAGTTTTTCTTTTCAGTGTTCTCATCACTTTTTTCCAATCCCCCTCTCTATCGTTTTCCCTTGTGCAGACCCTCTGAGGTGGAAGTTAGGGACGTAATGGGAGGGTTTTTAGTTTCTCGTCACGAACCCTCAACACCCCCCACCCCAGTTTTGTCCTTTTCTTCTTTTTCCTCCCTTCATGCGGGTTTGTTTTCGCCCCTCTCAAGTCAGTTTCCAACAAGTTCTGTTTTCTTTAGCGTACTAAGTTCAAACCCTTTATTACCTGTCCTCTTTTTCTTTTTACCCACCCCCCTACTTTTTTAAATCTGACCCTTGTTTTATTTTCTTTGGTTGCACGAACCTTTTCTCTTTTTGAGCTTTTTTGAAGAGCCTGAACAAGTTTTTTCCCCCTCATTCCCTCAGCGGCTACTCCCGATTGGCATCCATCCGGATTACTCTCTTATCTGTCTTTTGTCTCATCCCCCTCCTGTACTACCCCCCCCATTCTTGATTACATCTTCCCCCCAACTTAATCTTCTATTTGTTGTTCCTGTACTTGCAAACCTTTTCTATGGCGCACTCCATTTCTTTTCGTTTGATTACGCCCCTCATTTTTTCTTGTTTTCTTTGTACACCATTGGTTTGATTTCTTTGATCGTTGGTGCGTGGAAGTTTACCATGAACTTCTGTTTCGTCCTGGTCTTGATAGCTCATGCTAGTCTCATGAGTTCTGCCCCCCCCCTCCTTTCCTAGTTCTAACTCTTTTTGTCTGACTTTTTCGTTTTGATGGTCTCAGCTCTTAAACTTTTCTGTGTCTTTTCATTTCCCCCCCCCCCCATCGTTTTCCTGCACCTGTTCTTTCCGGTCCGCTACTGTTCTCATTCTCATTCCCCTGTCCTACCTTGTACAGCTCCCCTCGATCAGATTCTTTTACTTTTATGTTGACATGGTATGCACCCTCCTTTTCTTTTTTCCACCCATTGGATCGTTTCGACTTCTCTTTCTTTTCCCTTTCCCCACTCCTTTTGTTGGTCTCCCCTGTTCCCCTTTCTATAGAGAGCTTGCTGAATTTTTTTTTCCTGGCCATCTTATCTTTCTCCCCCTTTTGGGAATCCCTTCACTTCCTTATTTTTTTCTTTCCGCTGCCGGGTGGGTCTCCTGGTTGGGTGCTTCCACTTAAATATAAACGTCCAAGTCCCACCCCTTCCCTGTTTGGGATTAACGTTATTGCCTTTGATTTCCTTCTTTTCCTCTGGTTCCTTCCTAGGACTTCTAATTCTCTTCCCATAGTGTTTCAAGTTTTCGCCCCCCACACAAGAGTTTCCTCGGGCTTTTGATTACTGCATTCCCCTCTTTAACCTTTCTTACTTCCCCTTTCTCTCGTCCCCGCTGTCCTTTTTCTTTTTCCCTTGACATTATGCGGGGTTTTACCTTGTCCCCCCCCCCCATGACACGATGTATTCTTCGACTTGAATGCACCCACGTGTTGGTTTTTCTTTTCCTATTTCCTTTCGCTGGGGGATCTGATCTATGGCCCACCCTCGCTCCTTCGCCCTTTCTCTCCCTACTTTCCTTTGCGCGTATGCGAGTACAAGTCTGTTCTATGTCGATGATGAAATTTCCACCAGCTCTTGATCCAATTAGGATTTAGGGACTTTTCTTTCTTTTTTTCTCTGTTTGTTGCGATATCAATCTCCTTTGTCCTTCCTTTTGCTTTCACACTTTTCAAACCTTCTTTTCTCTGATGACCTTTGTCCTCCCGAGCCCCGTCCCATCTCCGTCCTTTATACCGTCCAAAAGGAGGTCTGCTCAGGTACTAGATTCCCTTTCTCATGATCTCCCGTGTCCATCAACCCCAAAAATTTTTCATAAGTCATCAAGTCCTCTCCGAACATAGGTGGAAGCTTCATTTATTTCTTAAATTTTCTTTCATCCCCTCGCCTTTCTCCCCCCCCTTGTGTTGCGGTTTTTACGACTATCTTCTAAAGATTTTCTCTTGAGTGTTCTTTCCCGGCCTCCCCCTCCACCTTCCGACTCTTTGAGACCCCCGAGGGATCATCCCAACAACGCGCCCAAACCTCCCCCTTTCCCCCCAACACTGGGCAATAGCTGCGAGTTATCCGCCCATTCCTGTTGTGGCTTTTTTTCTTTTCTCAACTTTCCTTGTCCCCACCCTTGTTCCCCCATTACCCCGCTGCAGCTCCAGACCCTTTCTGCGTCATTTCTGGTGTGGATCCCATCTGGCCCCGTCCCCCCCCCTTTTTCATAGCCTTCTTCCTCCTACCCCCGTCAAAAGGCCACTTCTCACCGACACCAGTTTTGTATGTTTTTTTTTTTTTTTTTTTTAAACGTACCGAATCCCCAGTTTGTACGAAGAGCCCCCTGGCACTGATCCCCCGCCTTTTCCGGACAACCTTCCAGACTTGAAGACCCACCTTACTATCATAAGTCGCTGCTTCCTCTGACCGAGCTGTACATTGATCCTCCTTTTCGATAAACTCTTCCCCCCAAACTATCCTTGAAGTAAAAATTCCCCCCCCCTTTTTTCCTGATAAGTTCTGAAATTCAACCCGAATTTTCTTTCTTTTCTTCATCAGCCCCCCCCACCGGTACCCTCTCCCTGTTCATTTTTTCCTCTAGGTTTAGTGTTTGTCACCCACTGAAACTCACCTGGACCCTCTCATCATTCCCCTTCCCCCGGCGACAAGATTCAGGTCTTCTCTCCTCCAAATAAACACCCCCCTTCTTCCCTCCCTCCCCCAACAAACCAATTTTCACCATGGGGTGAATTGTTGAACTTCTGCCAACCTGTCCCTTGAAACGTTTACCTTTCTTTCCCCTCATACATGACTACCTCAGGTACACCAACTTTCCCAACACATCCTAAACAATTTGTTGCTGGAATGAAATCCCCGTGGCGGCCTCCCTTGGTTTTTGCTTTATCTTCCTGCGCCGAAAAGAAACCTGAGACTCTTAACCTCTCTTGCTGCTTTAATCTTGTTTGCTTTTCTAACCCCCTTTTTAGGTCATGGTGGCACCAAGTTTCTTTTTTTTCCTTTTTATGTTTCTTCCCCCCCCTTTTATCCCCCTAAAAATGCGATCATTGGAAATTCATCCGTCTCGTCTTTTACTTTCTTTTCCCTCTTTCCCTTGATGTCCCTCTCTTTTTTCTTTCTACGGCAAATCCCCTTTTTCTTCCAGGTTTAACCTCCCCTCTTGCTCCTTGCTTACTCCTACTCAACTTTCGTTCTTTTATACCTTGAATTCCAAAATCGTTTCTTGGCATATTCGTTTCCTCTTCTTCTACCACAACGATACGTAGTTTTTTTCTTACCCCCTTATTTTGGCTATTCGCGCTTTCCATGCTTTTTTCTGGTTTATTAATCTCATTTTTTCACGATCATTAAGTTCGAATACTTCTTCTTGGCGCCTATCCCCATGAATTTCTGCTCTCACCTTCTTTCGACTAACTGTCTTCTAATCCCGATTCTTCTTTTCTCTCTGTTGTTTGTTCTCTGGTTCTTGCCACGTCGCCAACTTGCCCCTCCTTGCCTGTTCTCTCCGACTTTCAAGAGAAGTGGTCTTGTCTCCAATTGAGACCCCTTCTCTTACTGAATATATTGTCTCCCTCCCTTTTTACCCCCCCCAAGGACTGGAAGAGCGCTACTGTTCGTGTGTCTCTTTTGCTGTGAAATTCTTCTCTTCCTTTTTTGGCTGGCCATCGTAAATCCATTCCAATCACCCCCCCAAAGTTTTCTTTAACACGAGATGATGCCCCAATTAAGGATCCCGACCTTTGCCGGGTCGACTTTTTAGAACGTGGTTCTAGTCGCTTCATCCCCCCCCCCTTTCCCTAACCGGAATCCTTTTTCCCTAACTTCCCCCCCCAATTAACTCGTCAACTTTCGCTGTGATTCCCTCTTTACGGCTTTTTGTAATCAGGTTATTTCGTGTATTTTTTTTTTTTTTTTTTTTTTTTTTTTTTTTTTGTGTCCGTCATTCCATTGGTGGCCCTTCATTTTTTTGGGCTCGTCCCATGGGTTGTCTCATTGACTCCGTTCCTACCCTTATAATTTTTTTTTTCTTTTTAGCCCTCCTCACTTCCCCTGGAGCACTTTTCTTCACATCAAAACAATATCTTTTGTGTAAGATTCTTTCCATTCCCACCCCACTAGCGTTCTTTGCGTTCCCCCCTCGTTCTCTTGGCTGAATACAGAAACAGCTTTTCAATGCTTCTTTTTTTTGCCCCTTTGTGGTTGTAGTTTATCGGTCTGAGCGGAATAAATCCCTTGGTCCCCCATTTCTTCGAAGGTCCTTAGCTGTATTTCTTGAGTCCTGTCCTTTCTTTTCCAACATTTTCGGTATGCTGAATCCCCGTCCCTTCTATATTTTTTTTGACTCTTTCTTCCTCCATGTACAACTTTTTGTCTTATCACTTTTTCCTCCTTGTCTTCTCGGCCTCCCTTTTTCCCCTTAGACGATAAGTTTTTGTCAATGAATTTTTTTACTAATTCACTAAAATGACGATCCTTAGGCATCCTGTCCTTTCTTCCTTTTTGCATTTTTCTCCTTTCCACGTCTTTGACAACGATAGGAATGGGCGACTTTTCCTCTTACCTCTCTCTCTGGTTTCCGTTTGGACTACAGTTCTTTCATTTATAGGATATTCGTCCCCTGTCATTTTGCATTCTTTTTTGTTACTTCCCCGATTTATCTGCCAGATAAATAATTAAGAAAAGTTTCTTTTTATCTGCTGCTTGTGTTGTATTTATGGCTTGGGGTGCTTGTGCCCCTTCACGCTTACACCGGCCATTTCCCATTCTTTAACCTCCGCTTCTTTTTTGATTTTTTTGCTTTGGATTTGTTTACGCTGATCCCTGTTTACGCTTTCTCGATTAATAACGTATGCTTACATTCACCATTCCCTCCCCTCCCACCCCTGTTTACGAGCTTTTTTTCGCGCATACCTTCCCCCTCATTTTCGGCAATTGGGTTCCAGCGGTTCCTGGTTTCTTTGTTTTTAACACCCTCTGTGGTGCGATCTTTTCCACTTGCGAAACCCTTTCACGATGGTATTTTCCTGCTTCCGCTTCCACCGTTTGGTTTATGGACATGTGTCAGCTCCTGCCCCCTTATCATGGACTTCTCTCCTTCGGTGCATACAGGCAACCTCTTTTTTCTTGGTCTTGCGATGTCACTTTTTTCCGCCCACAAATTTTGAGATGATGATGACCTTCCCCCTCTTTTACAGATCCCGCGGAGTGGCTTCTCTCTCTTTCTCCCTCTCCTTTTGTGTTTTTTATTCTTAAACTCATAATGCTATTTGCAATTCCTTTGGTTCAATTCGCTCCCGCTTTGCATACTCATGCTTTGTCATCGGCACTCTCCCCCCGTTCTGTTCCTTGGGCTCCCCCTGGAGGCTATTCCATAGATTTCAGTTTGCTCAGGTCCCTATAGCCCCCCCCAACACGGTTTTTGCCCTCCGGATTCATTGTATTCTCCATTTGATTTTTTTTTCTGTCTTTTATTTTTTTTTCTTGGTTTCACCGGTCAGCCCGCCTCCTATTTTTTTTTAAAAAACCCTCCCGCTTAATAACAATTCATTGTGAAGGACCCCAGTCCCTTCCCCCCCCCCTTCTGCCTCGACATTCCCAAATTCTTTCGTCGATTTTGCTTTTTGTCTCTTTTATTACTGCCCATATTTCATCTTTTCCTCCCGATTATCAATCTTAACCAATCAACCAGCCTTTTAAACCCCCCCCCCACCTTGCACTGGGCATCCCCTTTTCTTTTGGCGTTTTTTCTTCTTTTATTTCCCCCCACCCTCCCCCCCCACCCACCACGTGTCGCGCGTGGAAGATGATATTCATTTCGCCCGCTTCCCGTCCTCTCCCTTTTGCTTCAAACCCCCTCCATTCTCTCAATCCCGACTCCCTCTCCTTCAATGCCCTTCGTCCCCATCCTAAAGAGTGTTTTTTTTTTTTTTAATTACCCACCACTTTACTACCAAAGCATTTTTTCTTTCCCCCTTGGAACCCTTTTTATTAAACATTACTCCCGTCTGAGTTTTCCCGAGCTCCATTTTTGCTTCAATCCTCCCACCCAAAATTTCTCTTTTATGGGAATACCATGTCAGTTGTCCTTCTCTAATTCCGAGAACTGAAGAATACCCTGAACTTTTTTTTTTATAGCTTCCTTACGGTGTTCACGATCTTCTCCATGTCTTGTTCCGATCCGTTTTTTGCCCCCCCGTCAACTCATTCCTCCTCTCCTCATAGCGATCCCTTTCGCTGCCAAGCCCCCCCAGATTCCCTTCCCAACTCCCCATCACCTTAAGCACTTACCCCCCAACAAAGTGCCCCTTTGAAGGCCTCCACGGCATTCTGCGTACCCACCTGTCGGTCAACCCGCAAATCATTCCCAGCTAGTTCTTGGGACATGGACAAATTTTTCATTCCCTGACCGCACCCCCCCATCGTCCCAGAAGCCCCTTTTTTGCTCCCTTGACCTCCCCACACAGGGTCTTAACTAACATTAAGGATATCTCCTCTCCTCGAACCTTTAGACTAAATCTGTGTCTTCTTCCCTTAACTCTTGCTTGGATTTTCTTAGCATATTTCTTCATAGGTTTCCCCAAGTTTGGTATACTTTGATCCCCCCCCAGTCTCCAGCCACCCCTTCTAGTTAAGGTTCAGTTTTCTTGTCCTACTCCGCTTGTTTCTCAAAAGGTTACGTTCTTTTGTAAGCTGTTCAATCCCCTCATTCTTTTACTTTCAACACTACACCTTGCCCCAATTGCTGCCTGTCTTCCTCCTCGTCATTCAGAAATTTTTGTTGCTCCTTCTCCGATCTTTGAACCCGGTGTTCTTTTTCTTTGCTCGGTCATCCTACTACCCGTCCGATACGTACCTTCTTACCAAACTATATCCCTCCTTATCGCTCATTTTGATTTTGATTTCTACTTCCTCTAATCCCCCTCTCCCTCTTCCCTCTTTCGCTAATTCTTGAGAAATCCCTCATTGTAGCAGCAAGTGTCTTTGGCAACCTCTATAGTCTCTCTCCCCGTTGTGGTGTTGCCCTGGGTGGTGGGTTTTGTTTTTTTTTTTTTTTGTTTTGGGTTTGGTGGGGGTGTGTGTTGTGTGGCGGGTCTGGGGTTTTTGGGGGCGTCTGGTTGGGGTTTTGTGTTGCTTTCCGGTTTTTTGGGTTCTTTTTGTTTTTTTTTTTTCTTTTTTTTGTTGGGGGTCTTTTTTTTTTTTGTTTTTTGGTTTTGTTGTGAGATCGATTGGCCCTCCCTTTTCCTGCATCCAGCCATTAAGTGGATCTTCTCCCTATCCGTGAGTCTCCCCCTTCCCCCCCCAGATTGTCTCTTGTCAAATGATCTGATTTATCTTCCCCCACAACTCCTCTTCCTTTTTGAGCGCTACAGTTCGTTCTCCTAAAACATATTTTTTTTCATGACCGTGACGTATTTTCTTAGTCCCCTGGATGTCAAGCACAACAACAACTTTTGGCAAAGCGGTCCCTCTCTCCTGGTCCTTTCACCCCCCCCCGCGCAGTATCTTCCCCCTTTTGCTGTGTTTCTTTCTCTTCGAAGTCAAAACCCTTCTTTACGTAACCTGGATCTTTACCTAACGTACCTAACTTTTAAATCATGGAGTAGGAAGCTTTCTTCCCGTATGTTCCCCCCCCCTCAAGTTTTTGTTTCTCCACTTGGTGAACCTACCTCCTCGACCTTGGTGCAACCAGCTTCCGCCACCTTTGGTCTTAACCTTCCCCCTTCCCCCCCCGGGTGCAAACTCTCTTTTTCCGTCACATCTGTCCCCTGCTCGTTCGGCCTCAGAACACTCTCTTACTCTTCCGCCCCTTTTCTTCAAACCCCAGTGTAATTCTTTTGGATCCGTATTTTTTATTGATACGACCCTTTCGCTTTTTCCCTTCCCCCATGTTCCTTTGGTAAGAAAAAGATTTACTGCTTGGGGGGGACAATTTTTTTTGATTTCTTGGTTTTTTTCGTTTTTCAGGTACAACTCCCTGGCCAATATTTAGATTTTCCCTTCTTTCGACTTCTCCTTATTCTTATTGCCGCTTCGTTATCTTAACCTGTGGTCCCTTAGTCCCCAGGGATGAGAACGCTTCTTCCACTTGACCAAAATTTTGGTGCTTAATTTTCTTCACTGCCTTTCCTGCATTCCAAGTTTGACTTCAGCGCCTTAAGTTGATTAAATCGAATGCGGCATTAAATTTCCGCGGTAGATCCCTTTTCTTCCCATGGTTGCCCCTCTCTTCACCCCCGCTTGAATGAATTAACCCATTCTTTGCTTAATGGCCCTCCATATCTCGTTACTTTGGTCCTTGTAGCTTTTTTACGTTTTTTACTTTTTAGGAATACTTCTTTTCCCCTTGCCCTGATCATGTCTTTTTTCCTTTCTAAGCCTGAGCGGGAGCTCCCCAACTTCTTTATGTATTGTGTGTGTTTTTATGTTTCTTGGGGGTGGCTTCCCTTCTCTAGAAAATGCCCCTTCCCCCCCTGGCCAACTTCTTTTTGATGATCCGCCTCCCTTTCTTTTTATGTTCTTTCTGTTGTGACCGATTCTCATCGGTTTCCCCATTATCAAGGCTACCTATACTTTTCAGTTTCATAATCCATTCAATCCCTCAACACTCTTTTTCCCCACCCTGAGCTTTAGGCTCCCCTCGGCCTTTCTCAATTTTGCTTTTTTTACGCTTTCCTTAGTTTATTGTCACCATTGAACTCTTTTGCCCCTCTTTATTACCTTTTCACTTTTCGGAAAAACCCGGAGCATGTTTTCGTGAGTACTCAACCGGCCACCCCGTTTGGTTTTTTCCCCCTACGTCAGGATAATGCTCAAATTTATTTTCTTCATATTTCCCCTTTAGTTTTACAGCTGAAGATTTTCAGCGTGTTCTTTTCTATGCCCCTTATCACCAAATTTTTGTCCTCGCTGATGCAATTCACCCCTTTGCCTTGCAATCAACAACTTTATGAATTTAGGCTTCTCTTTCTTTTCATCCCTCACATTTGTTGAGAATCCCTTACAATTTGTGGTCAGCTGTTCCAATTTTCATAATAGAATTCCCCCCAGCTTTCTGCACTTGAACTTTTTCCATCTCACTAGCCCTCCTCTCCCCAAAAATCTCGTTTTATTCCAGATCAACTAGTCTCCAAAGACCGGGGATCCAGTGGCCTGAACTTTTTTCAACACCACCACGGTTGTTCGTAATATTC
>Ga0179591_1323963_pt1 | contig 17215 bp, 22 predicted proteins | sample CZOMad2_1_08_16f_FD_182891 | JGI IMG/M metagenome (GOLD analysis project Ga0179591, IMG submission 182891) | Vadose zone soil fungal communities from Angelo Coast Range Reserve, California, USA - CZOMad2_1_08_16fungal (PacBio error correction) | ecosystem: Environmental > Terrestrial > Soil >... | reverse complement strand
CTGTTTTATCTTTTTTCCGCCAGCGCCTCCAGACTGAACTTTTTTTCAGGACTGCACATGTCTCCTGCCCTTCGACAGACTTCTCTTGGCCTTCTCATGTTGAGCTCCCACCCTGTTCTTTGAAGAAGGCCTTGAAAGTTGGGTCGATATTTCTCCACTACGGAGCTTTCGATTCCCCCTACGCCTCCCCCCGTCTGCCTGAGAAGCGAATAATTTCGGCTTTTTTTTCTGCACCCGAAGGACGGGATATCCATCGGGGGTGCACTTCTATCGTCCGGCCAGTGACCACTCATCCCAACGATGAATCGCGTGTTGTGTGTATTTCAAATTTTCCTAGTGTAGGTGTTTAGTCAGCCCCACTCTTCCAAGCGCTTCCCCCTTTCAAGTTTGTAGTCCCTGACTTTGAATTTTTCCATCTAAGCCTCCAGGGTCAAGTGGCTTGGTAAGGTTTGAGGATTCGCCCACGCAAATCTTTTCGAACATTCTCCTTTCGGAGAACTCATATGTTTTGAAGATTTCTCCACCAAGGTTTATTCCCCTCTCCGGGAAAAGTTGCGAGGAAGAGCGTCTAACCCTTCCTTCACTTTTTAAATTCCCTGAAGCTCTGTGATCCTTGTTTTTAAAGTATGTCAGAGATTGACCCAGCCGAGCCCCCGACTCCCCCCCTACCGGTTTGTCGCTTGAAAAGGATCCTTCTCTTTGACCTCTTGCCTGTGGAGTCGTTTGGTGCATTGTTGCTGGCACACGATGCGTTTTTCCCCTTATGAATGGGGCTATGCGGGCTTGCGATCTGATGTCCCGACACACCCCCACCGACGTTTTCCTGAGCCCTCCGCCAGCAGGCATTGGCCCCAATTTTTTATCCCATTTTTCATTCACTTGACCCCTTTCTAACCTTACTGATCTTACGATTTTTCTCCCGTGAAGATATTTCAGTAAGGCTCGTTGAGCTCTGTAAACCTCTTAGCCAGCGTCGTCGATTTGCCCGCTTTGGTTTACCCGTCAACCCTCCTACCCCCGTTGGGGCAATCAGATTCCCCCACCTTTGGCATCGCTTGAAGCGAGCCCCCTTTAGACTTTCCCCTGAGGCGTGACTTGTGCTTTTTCTTTCACCGTTTTTTTTTTGTTTTTTGGGCAAAGTGGCCAAGCTCAACCCAGGAGTTTCCCAAATCATCAAGTGAATCGCTTTGAGGCAGGCCGCCTCGGCGAGGTCCTTTTTTTTTTCCAATTTTTTATTTTTAGACCATCTTGAAACGGCGTTGCGACTTCTTTCTGAACAATCTTCCGTCCTCGATTGAGATCCCTGCAGCTGATGATGCCGGGCTTTTTTTAAGAGAGACTCGCGTGTAGATTCAGTCCAAAGCTTTATCAACGGCGATCCTTCCCGGGTCGTGATACTCTTCCTATCCCAGCGCGTTCGACTAAAATCTTCCCCATTCACTCGTCGATTGTTGTCCGAACACATCTCGGTTCTCTGTCTCTTTTTTGACTGTCGTGGCTCCGCCCCACCTGCCTCTCAACCGATTCTTTCGCACTTCGGCTTTTAATAGCGACCCGGTGAGAATGCCTTCCCCCCCCAAACCAACCTCCCCGGCCCCAAATGATCGATTCGATCACCTTTGTTTTCCGGCTCTCATTCAACTCGTCCGCCGATCTGCGGGCTTTTCCGTTCTATGACATTTCTAGCAATCCCCTCTAACCATTGATAAGTTTGCGCTGATCTTTCTTTCGGTTCTCCAGGTTCCATTCCTGGTGCCCCGCCCCTTGTTGACTTTTTCTCAAACTTTTGGCCCTCGGTTTTTCCTTTTGGCGCCTTTATCATATCTTTGAGCGCTTTGGGACTTTCTGTTCACCCGATGCTCCAGACCTGTGCCCCTTCTCTTTCCGGCCAACCAATCTATAGTCCAGCTGCCTGTCCAACTTTCATACGCCCAAAAAGGTATCATTCATCTTTATAAATCCGGACCACGTTCCTTACCATCGACAGGTTTTTGATCCGACCCCCCTGGTTGAAGCTTACCCCTGCCCCCCCGGTGGAGTTTCCCTTAAAATAGTAACAACCCCAGCTGGTTTTCTTAGCAACGGCCGTTTCTCTCCTTTGCGCCAATACGACGATCCGCCTTTTAAGGTGAGCCCTAATTTACCTTCTGCTGCTGATGGTGTGTCCCAGATGATCCTCTGGCGCGCCCTGCCACGTCTCGGTTTTTCAGCTTGCTCAATTTGCAGTCTCAACCTTCGCCGAATCCATTTCCACCTAATCCCTGACTTTTGCTTTTCTCTTTCTTCGAAGTCATTCGCACTAACACTGTTGATCCGCACCCATCCTTTTTTTCTAATCCTTGGGATAGCCTTCTACCCCCTTTTTGTTGACTTGATGAGTTTTGTTCCCCTTTCTCACAAGGGCCAGGATCCTCGCCTACTCCTTTGGGTGATTTTCATATGTTACCTTCTGGAGTGCGTTTTCCTTCTTCTGGATCGACTTTCGGGCAGATTTGCCTTTCGCCCCGCCATGTTAAAATTCTCTAGCTCTTTCGCTTCAAAACGCCATTTTTGCTTGAGCAGTGCGACTAGTTCGCTATGTCCCTCAAGTTTTGAGTACCCGCAGCTCTTTTTTCTCAGAAGGCCCATCATCAGCCGTGCACCTTAGACCCTTGTCCACTAATCCTTCTTTTAGAGACCTGTGATCTTCCTCTTCTGCTTGCTGCTTAGCCACAACTTCCTTTTCCCTAAGGAGCTTCCAAGTGACGGCCCTAGAGATGCTCAGCCCCCGTCATCTGCGGTTCTGAAAGCTCCTGACAAAGGAGATCGAGCCTTCCTTTGGTTCGTATTGCACGGTCAACTTTTTTTTTCTTTCCCTGTCTTAAAAGCCCTTTTTTCAACCCTCTAAGCTCCCCCCTCAGATGCCAATCCCCAAGATAGGCGAGGCTTCTCGAGTGAAGAGTCGTCTCCCCCCTCCCCCTTTCGTTCCTCTATCACCTTTTTCGAGATCTTCCCCCCTCCCACTTTATCCCATTGAGAACCCCAATAACCTTGCCTTGGATCATCTTCCATGTATGGCCGTTTTTAGGGGGTTGATCCCTAACCTATCGCAAGGGCTTGCTTTGGAGGTGGAGCTGCGAGAGTCGGCGGTTCGGATTTCTCAGATTGGCCGCCTCCTGTTCCTGGAACGCGCCCTATAATTTCAGGGAACCCTCCGCAGCAGTCCCCTGCCTCTTCGGAGCTTCAGGAACGTTTTTCGCGCCCGCGTAATGGCAAAGTCCCTAAGCGTTGCCTTCCTCCCTTTTTACAACCCGGTTTCTATGTCTTTCTGTTCACCTTGTGAACACCCCGCATTGCGCATTACTGAATTCTGCGGCACCCCCCTCCAGTTTTTCTATTTTTTTCTTCGAATTTTCTCACCTTTCTCGGCATCGTGGATTTTTTTGGGGTTCCGATTCTTTCTTCTGACATCCACCCCTTGGTGCGGGCTGGATGAGACCCGTTAAATTCCTGGAAACTCCACCGTTTTTACTTCTTTGCCGAAACCATTGTTCTTTCCCCCCTACCCTGCTCGGATGACGAAACGCTCGCCCCTTGAACAAAACCTCGGGCCGTGCGCTCACCATGTTTAGATTTTGGCTCGCCTATCGACAGAGAACTACCTATAAACCCTTTCAGAGGATAGCTGGGGATGCTCGAAGATTCTCTCCCAACCCCTATTTTTTTGGCCCTGCCTCCCGGTCTTTATCTTTGGTGGCGCCGCGCATCTCCATACCCCCTTTCTTCGGATCGTCGGACTTTTCCGAAAACCCTCAGGTTCCCTTCTTTTCTCAACCGTCGTCTCCGAGGCCTTCCCCCCCGTCTCTGCCAGAGCCAATCGCTTTTCAAGAGTCTCCCTTCCCCGGTTTTTTTTTTCTGAGACGGCTCGATTTGACGTACCCTTCTGCCCGCTCCTTCCCTTTTCATCCATCCGACATATCTAACCCCCCCTAAAGGTTGACTTTTAGCCTGTTTGTCCCTTCCCCCAGTCACTCCCTTCCAATCTGAGCTATCTGCTCATAGGACCTCACTCATTACACGCGGTGCGTTTGGGCGCGTGATCCCATTTGGACTGGGTTTTTCGCTTTCTTCGAATCGACTTGACTCCTCTCTCCCCCTTCGGGCACGCATCCGAGGGTTTCATTTCGCGAACCCCCAATTAACTTCGGCCTGGACATTCGGCTTTCTGAGTTATTTCTCCCCCTCCCTGGACCCCGGCTCTGATTGATGATTTTCACCCGATTTGTGTGGTTTGCCTTTTGCCCCCACTTTCCCGGCACCCCCCACAAAACTGGTAGCTAAGAGTTTTGAAACGATCGGCCCTCTCTCAATCTGCGGCCGGTTTTCCATGCTTCTTCCCCCATGAAGCCTTGGAGGCCTTCGATGCCCTTGCCCCAAAACGTGCACGGGAAAGCCCGTCTAGGGAAATCCCTACCCGCTGTACGCCAGCTTGCAGGATCATCTCCTTCCTGTGGAATCTTAAGGTCCCCCCTATTCCGAGTTGATTTCCCTGCGTGGAATCCCAGTTTCATGACCTTGGTTTCTCGCCAATTGCTTGCGTGCGCGTCCCAGGAACCGATTTGCTGGTTCTTCTCAAGTTCGCAGTGCGTATCCCATTCCCGCATGCCCCCCTAAATTAATTGGGTTTCTAACCATTGCCACCCACTGAAGCCCCGGGCCCTCCCCAGCGCCCCCGGCAAGCCTCTTTTTCGGCGCGAACACCGTTTGTTGGCGCATCTTTTGCATGCTCTGCCAGACACTTACCTCTCACCCGTATCAACGAGCGTCGGTCCACAAACCAGTTTTTCTGGGGTGGAGGGACGCTTCCTCTCCCCCTTTTTGACCGCGAGAAGTGGCCCTCCGTTTCAGGCCTTTATACGAGCTTTCTTCTCTCCCTTGCCGAAAAGGCCTGCTCCTCAGCAAAGCCTCGAATGCGCAGAATTTTTTTTACCGCCCTGCGGCTGGAGTCCTTTCACCAGTCAAAGCTGCCACGCGCTGTAACTTCACGAATGAACCCCCGTGCGAAGCACACCCCCCCTATCCAATTCGTTCCCCATAGATTCAGACGCGGTCAGGTTAGTGGCACTCTTCGCCCATATTGAGAAGTGACTGCTTGTTTCTCCCCCCCATCTCCCGTCTCGTCTCATTACGTACCAGGATTTTAAAGGCTTTCTGCCGTCGTGCCCTCCAAATTCACGACCCTCTCTTATCGACAACCAATGGGCAATAATGTTGGAGGAAACTTTCATTTTGATTGCTCTCAAAAGAGAGAAAAAGAGTGTCTCTGATCGTCGGAGAACTGTGAGTAGTTGTTCCCCCTTCCTAGATGACTTTTGGGGGGTGGTTGGGGGGGGGGGGGTTGGGGGTTTTTTTGGGGGGGGGGTTTGGGGGGGTTTTTGGTGGGGGTCTTGGGGGGGGGGGGGGGGGGGGGTGGGTTGGGGGGCAGGGGGGGTTGGGTTGTTTTTGGGTGGGTGGTTGGGTTTTGAAAATCCGTACATCTTATTCTATGTACCCTACGATAAGGCTGGTCCGGAAACGAGCCGTGTGCTTGGCGTAGCATCCCTGTCAACCACTTTTTCATTCCTCAACTCAGCACCCCTCGTTCCCTCCTTTCGCAAGCAGCCTTTTCTCTTGATTCCTTTCCCCAGACCCCGTGAGGTTTTCAGGCGGTCTCCAAATTCTGGTCTTTTCGCAGAGCTGACGCCCGGTTCTTATTTAAGCTCCCTGATTCTCCTTGACTTCTCCATTCAGGGTTTGCCGCAACGAGACGGGCTTCCCCTTCCCTCCCTCAGGGACAATTCCGCCCACCCCACGAGTGCCCCAAATGACGTTCCAGTTTGCATAGCGTCTGTGTTCCCTTATGGTTTTGTGATTCACGCAAAGGACGAGGGTAACGCTTTTCTCTTAAGCAAGCTTTCTGTTCCGCTTTAACTCAGTTAGTTCTCCCCAGTGTCCTTCGGATGAATTACCTCCTCATTTTCGTTGAGGGCTCGGCGCAATCTTTTCGTTTCACCCCCCCCCTAATCATAGGGACACTTCAGTATCTTAGCCAGGAAGGACCCGTTGACAGCGTTTTCACCCCCTTTTCGATGGGAAGAGAGCCCCCGTACATTTTTAAAGTTCCCCGAGATGAGGGACAATCATAACTTCCCCTTTCTTTGAACGTTGCATCCGCTTGCGCACCCACTCTCTAATACCAGAATCGCTCCGAAAAATCACTGTCTTCGTCGGTTGAATAATCGCCTTTACGCCCGTTGTCCCGTTCGGGTTCTTCATTTTGTCACACCTCCTTGCCGTCAGATTCTTACGGGTGGAGCGAGTTCCTTTTCTCCAGCCTGTCTACCTATTTGCCTACCATCAAAATCTTTCCACTGATGATGACCGAAGTTCCCCCCCCACCGAAGAATCTGCCCCATGAACACCGACCCGTTTATTCTATCTTTCCCTTCCCTCCTCCCCCGTCCGGGATCGTTGTGCTTTCCAGTCCAGCGTTCTTTTTCTTTTTGCAAAGAGCATTAGTCCGTCACCAGCAGTCCGAGTCCAAGATTACGCAACCTTCCCCCTTGTGTCGCTGAAGCTTGCGACGCTCATGCTCGAGATCCTATTATCGATGATGAGATTTCCTATTTCTGGCCCGTTGTCTGCCCCAAATGAGCACACCCCAACGGAAGATGTCATCCCAGTCCCGTCCTTCTTGCAGGCGCGCTCGGCGAGGTACCCTTCCCCCGGCCTCTTTCTCCTTCCTGACTCCTCTTTTCATTCTTGAACCTTTTTTCTCCTTCTTAACAATCTTACCCTGCTACCGATCATTTTACCTAAGATGATATCGTCTTTTGCATATCACTCCGCCCCCTTCAACCGTTGATGATGCCCTCCTTCCTCACAGTATGTACCGTTGCTTTTCCTGCTGCTCTTCAAGATTATTGAGGGTGTTGACCTTTTCTCGAAGATGGGTTCCCCCCGATCTTTCTCCTGTCTGTCCGACGAAACACGCTCGCCTTCCTTGAAGGTCTGCTGAAGCGTTGAATTCCGTGAGCGCCGCCAAATGTCCCTTGATATCCCGCTGACAAGCCTTCTTTCTCCAAGAACAAGGCCGTTGGCGGCGGAATTTCTTTTTTGAATGCCCCCCACCCCCCTCTTCCCAACCTGATGTTTTTCGAAGAAACCTTGTGGATACTCACTTTGCTTCGATTGAGTCCAGTGCTAACCCCGCCTTCCGAACGAATTATCGTCGGACCCCTCGCTTCTGATCTGAATCTCCCCCAGTTCGGCACATCTCGTCTCCTTTTGCTTGCTGTTTGCCTTTTTGTGTCTCGTTCCTAGATTGATCAGTTTGTGCGAAGCCCACCCGATTTTTTAGTTTACAGTGTGACTTTTCTCTCATCATACTTGTTTCTGGCGGCTCTTTCATTCCCAAACGTTTCTCAGCCTTTCTTCTTAACCCCTGGCACTTCATACTCCCCACCTGACCCCAGATTCCTTTTAGAGCCGACTTGCTTGAGCCACAAAAAATCGTGAGGCCTCGCTGTCGATACTTCTTCGTTCAATCCCATCGAAACAGTTTTGCTTCTTTCTTCCGAGGAGTCTTCATGCGGGTTTTTTTTCACCGTTTTATTTCGCAGCACTAAACCCCTTTTTTCTTCTTCGCAACGGATGGCACCTCTAACTCCCTTACGCGGGCCACTTTTTTCCTAAGCTCAATACCTATGTGTTTGATGGTAAGCCCGCCTGCCTTTGGTCGCCGACCAGGAAAGTCTCTTTCCCTCTTAGTCTTCGGAAACATCGCCTCCGATAAGCCAGCGCCAAAGTTTTCCTTCTGCACCGATCCCTCTGACCCATCGCCAGGTATGTATCCGCCCCCTCCTAGGGCCTATTTTTCCAGATACTTGGGATAGAATAATAATGCTGCTGATCTTTTTGCCTTGATGATGTCCTCGACATGTTAACTTCCAATTTCCTGCCCCGATCTCGGGGCTTGTAAGAGTTCCTTTTCTTTTTGGCGTGATCGGTTGAGCACCTTCGGGTCACGCCATTTTGCCCACGTTTAACATGTCCATTTCGCATGGTTTTGGTTTTCAGAACGCCAGATGCAGTTCGTCTTTTCTCTTTCGCTATGGAATATTGGTCCCCACGCTTCCCGAGGATGGGCGTTAAAAGACCTCTTTTCTTGAGCGAGACGAGAGCGCGAGGGGCGCAGGGGTTGCGCCGCAGCGGGGCGGAGAGGTTCTGATGAGGGCCGGCGGCTGGTTTGAGCAACCAAACCCCCAACCAAAAAAAACCCACAACCCCCAACCCTCTCAAAAAACCCACCCAAAAACAAATCCACCAAACCAACCACAAAAACAAACCACACCAAACCTCCGAAACCCAAACCATTCTTTTTTTTCCACCAACAAACACAACACAAAAAGCCAAAACCCCCCTCTCCTCAAAACACAAACCCAACCAACCCCAACCACCCCCCCCCACAAAAAACCCACAACCCCCCCAACCACCCCCCCCCACCCCCCACAAACCCACCAACCCCCCCCAACCACCCAACCCAACCACCCCCAACAAAACCCCCCCCCCCCACACACCAAAAAACCCCCCCCCCCAAACCCCCCCCAACCCACTTTGGTTTTTTGCAAACCACCCCCCCCAAAACAACCCCACCCCCACCCCACCCCAACACACCCCCACCCAAAAACCACCCCAAACAAACCACCCCCCAAACACCCCCACAAACCCCCAAAACCCACAAACAAACCAAACACAACAACCCTAAACCCCCCCCCCTGCTGTTTTCTGCGTCCATAGCGATCTCCCCACTGAAGACGGCACTTGTTTCTGAGATAAGGAAACCTAGATCGAGTAGAAATTTCAATGTCGTGTCTCTTGCTCTTTGTCCCCCAACCTTGTAGGAGAAACCTCCCAAGAGTCCTCTCCCGGTTCCCCATCAACGCCGAAGAATTCGATCGATGAACCCCCCCCTCCCAAGTGACTCATGGCTCTTTTCAAAGGTAGAGGTAGTAATCTAAATCAAAAACGATAGATATGATTCCCTTTACCCACAGGAGGAAACAACTCTCTATTTATATTTTTCTGGAAGTCTCCTTTTTTCCGACAGAATGACGTCTCCCCTTCTAAAAGGCTCTTAAGAGGATGTCGGAGATTAGGCGTTCCACCCTTTGAAGGCTCTTGAACCCAGAATTATTTTTGTTTGTTGGGTGGTTTTTTTTTTTGTTTTTTTTTTTTTCTGTCGTGGATCACCTCCCCTCTTTCTTCATTTTTTGAGCGTGACCACTCGTACTGGAGCTTCCTTTTGACTTCCCGCCTCCCTTCCGTGCGCAACTGTCCACAATTCTCAGCTGCAGAATTACCCAGGTTTGCGGGCTGTCGTTGGCTTTTTTTGAACCGGTGAAACTCAAAGCACGTCACTCCTGACGAGAGGACCCACCCCTCATGGTCGTTTTATATGCCCACGTCTTCTTTCTCTACCAGCGAGGCCTTTCTCCCGCCTCCCCCAAGCGCCCAGGCAACTCTCTTTTCCCTTGCACCGGTTTGTTGGATTTTTCACGTTTTGAACTCCCCGGCTGGAGCATAGGTTTTTCCTTAAGGGACGTTTTACCGCCTTTCTTTTCCTCCAATGATTCCCATGGAAAGATTCAGTTTCTTGGGCTCAAACTTTGATCAAGCGTTGAGTTTACCTGGAGCGACTCGAAGAGCAGAACCCTAACCTCCTGTCGAGTTCTGTCGAGCTTTTTCTTTTTTGATCGACAGATCGATCGAGTTGATCTGTACGCGGGTGGACGGACCAGGCTCCAACTTTTATCTCCTCGTAAACTTGAAAAAAGGTGAGTTCCCAACCGTTCCTTCCCCTGCTCCCTTCACAACGTTCATTCTTTCCTGATCTAGAGAGGCTATACCCCTTCCAGGTTCGGCGCATGCTCACGAAATCCTCGAGTTCGCCCCTACGTTCACCGAGAGCTTGTCCCGCCAAGAAGAACTTTTTTGTGAGTTAACTCCTCTCGAAACTTCGCCCTTTCCACCCCTAATCTTGACTCCCCTTCGACTTATATTCTCCTCTTCTGAATTACTGAATATACCCTCTTGTGTCCAGAGGGTCCGCGATCTCATACGATCAAGGAGATAAGCTGATTCGCTATGAATCAATTTCCTTCCTGACAAGCTTATCCAGTCAGGTTTATTTACAATAACCAATTATTTTCCTGCCCTCCCGACCGTCCTGACTTACCCCCCTCTTACATTTCGGCATCGGTGTGGATTTTCTATGGCACTTTGCCCGGACCCCAACGGTAAACTGGTCCTCTCACCCTATCAGAAATAGTAGCGTCGGTTCAACACGATTAACGTCTTGTACCCCCCCACCTTTTTCCCATTATGTGTGACGGGACCGCCCCCTTCCCACCCGAACGAAGATGTAATCTTGATGAGTCTCCAACGAGACCGTCTTCCCTCCGGTCGATTCATCCCCCTCCGAGATTTTCTTGGTTCCCTTACGTTCAGTGTGAATTCCTTTGATTGGTTGCATGGCTCTTGGCGACTCTTAGGAACCAATCTTTTTCTTGCTCAATTCGCTTGTCTTTGAGCACTGAATCCACCCAGTGCCCCGCTCCAGGCCCTTCTGGTGATCAGTGAATTTCAACACCCCTCCTGGCGCGTCACGCGACTTCAACCCTCCCTCTTTTGGTCGGCTCTTTAACCCCGCCGTGCAGAGAGATTTTCAATTTTTCTCCAGAAGCTAATGTTTACGTCAACTGTTACGTGGTTTCCTGGTCTCTTTACCTCCTCCGCTTTGGCGCGATCCGAAACCTCTGATTTACGGAAGAGGAACTTTTCCTCTATTGTACCAATCCCATGTCCAATTATTTTGAGGCCGCCTCCCGCCCTTCTCCTCAATGACTCCAGGCAGGGCCGCGTCCCCGGAGGTCCTTCACTGGGACAAGTTGATACCCTTTCGATGACACTTCCTTGACCTCTGCCCGTGTTGCCCCCACCTTACACTATGCCCCCCCCCTTGTTTACCAGCACTGCCCCCGTTTCCAGCTGTGACGCTTCCCCTCTGGGCGAAGTGACAATTCCGCGGCTGAGTTAAAATATCCCGCCTGGCAGAAGTCCTTTCAAACAAGCTGTCTGATGCGTCGGTGGTGCCTTCCCCCCCTCGCTCCCAAGCTCTATGAAAAACTTCTCATGTTTGGAGACCGTTGCGGTCAAAAGTCTGTCTTGAAGCCGAGATCAAGTCTCTGTTCTGACTGATCGTCGTTTCCGGCCCCATTTTGAAGGCATTCTGAACCCCTTTTCAGACTTCCCTGGCAAATGTCTACGTTTTCTCTTCTCCCTTAATAAGTGTTCTTTGTTGAGATCTTCTTCCCCTGGAATTTCGAGGGATTAGCAAGCTGTCAATCTCTATTTAAATGAAGTCCGGAGCTCACACTGTCGACTCTCAGGCCGACAAGACCCTGGGTAGTTCTTGGGCTCGCCAGGTTGTCTGGTTGCCCTACGTATAACCTTCAGTTGTGCTTTGAGCTACAGTCACTTCTCATAGTATTTCACGACATGCCCCTGCTTTTTTCGTCCTTTGAAGATTTTTTGTCCTTCTCGGAATTACTCCCCTTCTAGGGATTATTTAAAGCTTTTCTCCTCACTTTCCGTCCCATATTGACTCGGCCATTTGACCCCAGGAGTGTAATCGCGTTGCATGTGGTCCATTGTTCCTCTTTTTTAGGTGTGTCATCACATTCTTCTTAACCGGTAACTTTCTATGTTTCTCCTCACCCCGCTTTTCCATTTTCCCGGGCCGGTCCCGCCCTCCCCTTTTTATTGCCTTGGAGATTAGCGTTAAGTTGAGGTGCTTAAGATTTTTTCAATGAAATGTTAACTGTTCGCCCGACTGAGAGGAGATGTCAGTCTGCCGACCACTCCACTTTTTCGGTCCCAGCCTTGTCAAATCGGTTCCTTTTTGAGACCTTCACCGCCCTTTTCCCCCTTTTGCGTGCTTCTTTGATCCTTCCTATGCTTCTTGTCAAGGCTTGTCCCCCCCCCACAGTCTTCCCTCTTGGTCTGCGCCCAGACCGACTCCAGGCCCCCACTTGCCGAGGTTCCTAATCGAGATAGAGACAGTTTGGCCATTTGATGATCACTCGTTACTTCAGATTGTCGATGTTTTTGGATTTTTCCTCCGCCCCTCTTTCTAGAGCACAGTTTCCATCAAAAGAGTTCCTGACTCCGACGAAGCCTCCATTGGACCATCTACCTTTCTTCATTCACCTTCACAACTCTCCGGCCCTAGAACATTCGGGATCCTTAGAAAGGTGGTCTCCTGTTTAGCTCTGCAGCGCCTTCTTTTCCCGATTCCTAACGTCCCATCCATGAAGTTTTTTAGTCTAATTCCGCCCCACTTCCTCCCTGTTCAGCCTCTAGATCGAGACCCGCTCTGACTCGTTGATCTTTCATGTACCCGTGCCGTTGTTTGGCCAAGTGGCCTCGCCAATCCCCGGGCTTTTCCATCCTAATTCCCTCCGTCCTGAGCCCATTGTCGCTCGGCTCTTTCCCGGCAATTACTCGCTGCCACCGCCGATGGCTGGCGCGATTTAACAAATTCGTCTCTACTAAGTCTGAGCACGCAGCTTATGACGTTCCCGATGGGGAATATCTCGCCCCCTCCCTGCGGTCGATGGCATACCAATTTGCAGTCCCGGCATCCCTCTCTATGTTCTCTCCCCTACGCCGTTCCGCGCGTGAACTTTCAAATTAACTCGCAGTCTTCCTTCCCCCTCCCCACCTCTGCTTTTTATGTCTGCGCTCGCCTCGTGAGCCAGTAGCCCTCCCCCTGGCTGCTATCCGCTTGGACCTCCCTACGCAGCCGACGTGGGCCGGCTCGTGTTTAATAGCGACTTTGAGAATGATTTTCCAACCTATTCCAAACTTTTTTTTTCCTTTGATCAGAAATTTGCAGCGCGGCCTCACTTTTTTCTCGGGCAATTGCTCTTTCACAGTGCACTATTGGCCAGCGTGATCTTAGAACAGCACCGCGCCCTTTTTTGATTGACTGGGCTTTTCTGTTCTTTCCTCTTCAGTGCAGGTACCAGGATTGATCAGTTTTGCTAGCAGTTCCCCTTCCCCAAGAGGAGTTACTTCTTTCATTTATCTCATCTCTTGAGAGAGGCTTTTTTTCCCCGTATTTTTGACATAAAAAAGATGCCTCCTGTCCGGCAGGAAAATTCTAATCAGGCCCGCTCCTCCTTTCCCCACCTGTATTTCTGAGCCACAAAGCTTTTTCAGCTTTCCTATTTAAATCCAGGTACCTATAATTTCTACCAAATGTCGTGTGCGTTCCAGAGGTCGTGCGCAAATTCCGGTTTTCTTTTTTCCACCGGTCCCCATCTCCAGTTACGCCCCATGGTTGTATTATGCACACTTCTTTCCCCCCCATAGCTTGTATTTCTCCCCTTAAGATGTTATCCTTTTCCGCTCCCCCATTTTTCGCCGGCTGTGATGCGTCCCTCCTCCCCAACCCCTCCCTTTTTTTTATGCCCTTTGCTAAATCACAGGAAATTCCGGTCATGCGGAACAAATTGTTTGGGACCCCCTCCCTCGCACCTCAGTTTGCGTTTTCCCTGTTCGATTCGGACGTACGCTCCACCCCTGGAATAATATTGATCTCCTGGATGGTTTAAAGTTAAGGATCCCCCCTAGATAGGGTTGGCCCTCCTTTGATGTACTGCTTTTCAAATCGCCCAGGATATCTTGGTGCTTTTAATGATTTTTACCCTTCTTCCGTTTCTTTGCAGGTATTTGGGTTCGGGTAACGAAATTTGCACCCCGTCCTTGCAATCCCAGACATGTAAATCCCCCCAGCTTATAAGAAACCCATGAGCTGAGCCGGGACTCGTGCTTATGAAGAACGTGTAAGCCTGCCCCCCCCCCGATCTTTCCTTTTTGCCTTAAGGAAAATCCGAAGGTCGGAAAGTCCCTCCCCTCCTATTGATCTAGTTTCCCCTCAGTTGCTCTATATCTGTCTGAATTAAGTCATGATGTTTACCAGCCCCCCGGGTTGACGCACCACTGCTCCCCAGTTCTTCCCCCCTTTGTAGACCACTTCCCCGACGTTCCTTCTTTCTTTTATGACTGCATATCGAATTCCTGGGATGGGATATTGCCGAGTTTTTCCCCCTTTTTTCCCGAACTAGTTTTCCTAAAAAGCACGACCTCCTTCTTCGATTTCCAAAGCATCTTTTGAGGATATCGTGTTCTGCCTTTCTCTACGGCTTATCACAACGCTCGATTCCCCCTTCCCTTTGATATACCAAATTGTGTTCCCCACAAATAAAGATGATGTTGCGGCCCGTCGGAGTTTCCTCCCCCCCTGATTAGTATCTCACCTCGAACTTCTCTTGGAGGTCGCTGGGGCGCTTCCCCCCCTCCTTGGACGCATGATCTCATCTTTTTTCTGACGTAGTGTCTCGGTTGACTCCCCAGGGTGTTGAAACATCCCCGACAACTTATTTGATGCTCAGGAAAAACAGTGTTACCCTTCTTCAGCGGCAACTCATCTATGAAAGTTCCTTCCCTCAGAACAGTTCTTTGGTTTGTCTTCAGATTTTTTCCAAAGCCCAGACGTCACTAGGAAGGAATTCCCCCCACCCCCGACTTCTGGTAGATTAGTGTTCCAGTTCCTCTTATGTTTTTTTTTTTTACTGCATAGTGCCTTTTCCCCCAATTTAGGTCCATTCTTTTTCCGGCAAAGTTTAGGGAGGGAGGAGAGTCCTCTCTCTCATCCCTCGGTGAAAAACCCAGCGTACACTCTATTCTCTGGGACCCCCATATCCCCATTCACCCCTCTGGGGCAGTTTGATTTCCAACCAAGGGGTGCTTGCTGGCTAAAATAGAAGCAGAAAATCCCACCCAAAAATGCTTTTTTTTTTTTTCCCGAGGGGATTTCTCTTCCTTATTTTTTAGTTGGCCAGGGCTCTTCTTCGTCACGCGCGTTTGACGGTAGCCAAAGGCGCCTCGCTATGACTTTCCTCTTCCAAACCTTCCTTTTTTTTGTAACTTCATTCTCCCCCCTTATCAGAGCGCCCCCTCCCCTTCAGAAGATTTAGCTCATCTTTCCCTTTGTGGCGTCCCACGGCCTAACGATCTCTTTCATTTCAGACGCCTTTTCTTCTATTCGTCCGGACATTCGACTCTTTTTCTTTCTTTTTCTGAGTTAACTTCGTAGAAAATCGTCGCTTTCGACGGATCTCGAACACAGTCAAGATTTTCCCCATAACCCGTTTGCAACCCTTTTCTTTGTCATTCACATCGGCCCCTTCGATCATACTGCGTTCTTTCGCTATCGAATCTTCTCTTGTTAAAAATCTCGAACGACATCTGACGCGGAGCATCTGATAAAAATAATTTTCCTTCCACACTGCCGGTCCGGACCTCCGACTCTTCCATTGCTTTGGACACTCTTCTGGATTCGCGTGGACTTCCTTCTTTTACCCTCCTTAAAATGGTCATATCCGAATCTAAGACCTCCTTCGATCCTTAATCATATTCCCAGTGTCTGAAGATGATTCCTAACCCCCCCCCCCCCCCCTCCCTTCTTTCGGAAACCCGCAAGCCCTACTTGGGAGATCAAAGTCCGACGTTTCCTCCCTTAAAGGTAGATATCTCGGAATCGCCTTCTCCCGTGTAATTGCACAAAATGTTTTTCGTTTTCTTGGAGGTTTGCGGATTGTCGAAATGACCGGATCTCCCCATTGACCCAGGAACAGCGCGTTTTTTGGGGTTTGGGGGGGTTTTTTTTAGTGGGGGTGGGCTGGGGGGTGGGGGGTGGGTGGGGGGATTCCATGTGATAAGCCCAACCACGCCCATTTTCAGACCCCATCGATTATTAATGGTCCGGCCTCCAACCTCTTTTCTTTTCTGTCTGCGCTTGTGAAGATATGCCTACGTTTCGAAACCCCTCCCCCCCCAGAGTCGTAAAACTGGCCAACCCTTTGTAGTGTTTGAGATCTTCCTGTCTGACCATAGAGGCCACACCGTGGCCCTTTAACGGAAGACCCCGGCACCCCCCCGATGTTATCGGGGGTGGGGAACTGTCTACATGCCTCCCCCCCTTGCGCAGCGGAATCCGCACCTAATTGAGCCCCACTCCTCCCTGCGGAGGGTGACGGTCCCCCCCTCCAGGGGGCTTTACGAAATCGAAACGCGCCTCCCCTTCCAGGTGCTGGAGTACACCCGACCCACCCTTTTCTCGGAGATCCGCCTTCTTCCGGGTGGAAATATGGAACCCTTGTAAATTGGCAGCCTGGGATAACCTCCTTGTAGGTCCCCGTCTCCTTGTGAGGTGCGACCTTATTCAGCCTTGAGCGTATTACGTAATCTGAAGCTCCCCCCGTTCTCAGCTAGCGAACCCCCCGGAACCCCCCCCGGTTCACCAACCCCTCCCTTCTTTATGCCATCGACCCAGTTCCTCTAAAAGCTTTAAGTGACTCACTCGTCCCCCCTTTGCTACCTCAGGCCGGCAAAGAGCTTTATCGACGACATAGCGCCTTTGAGTTTTTCGCATCTCTCTCCCTCTCCTCAGTTTTTCTCTAGGACTGAGCGCGAGGACTCCCCAGAGCATCCAAATTTTTCCTTCCCACTGCCTCCCTTTCTACCCGCCCAGAATCCGGAGACTTTGCGCTCTGTTTCCCCCAAGAAAAAGCTTTTTGTTTCTGCCTGGTTAGACAACTGCCTTTTGAGAGTTGTGAATCAAGTGACGTCTGCAACGTCCTATGACCCGCTCTCATTTTTTCTTGTCCCTCATTATAGGAAGCCCAATGAGCATGGTTTTTTTTTACCCTCCTAAAGATTTTTCTCCTAGCGGTACCCGCCCTCTTGCCACTTGCGGCAGGCTCATAGTTCTTTTCAAACCCGAAGTCTTTTTAGGTGTGCTTCCGCCCCCGCTCGGTCAGCCTTTCCTTTCATCGAGTGTTCGTCCGTTTCCCCCCCCCCCCCCCCGATTTGCCCTTTTCCGCAGTCCAGAAGGAAGGCTCCCTTGTGGCATTGGAGATTAGAGCTTACTTTCTCCTACGGCCGCAAATTCTTTTATTTTCATCCTTTTTGCATCTTTTTTCTCCTATTCCCGGAAAAATACCCGTTTCCCTTCGCGTCAACAGAGGAGGGGTTAAGAGCGTATAAACTCTCCCCACCCCTCAGTAAG
>Ga0179591_1315912_pt1 | contig 17221 bp, 17 predicted proteins | sample CZOMad2_1_08_16f_FD_182891 | JGI IMG/M metagenome (GOLD analysis project Ga0179591, IMG submission 182891) | Vadose zone soil fungal communities from Angelo Coast Range Reserve, California, USA - CZOMad2_1_08_16fungal (PacBio error correction) | ecosystem: Environmental > Terrestrial > Soil >... | reverse complement strand
CCTGGGGCCTGTTTTGTTTTTTTCATTGATCCTCTTAAAGCCAAGCTAGAGATTTCCTCTTCGACGAATTCGATGCTCTCGCTTCCGTTTCGTGCGAGTTTCGATCCATTATTCCACGATTCGGACGAGTTTGATTTTTTCCTTCTCCCCGAATCACCACCCCCCAGGCGATGTTGTGTCTTTCCTGACGTTTTCAGTGTCTTTCTTTTAACATACCGAGACCCCGGTTTCTGAGAGTCCCTGGACCCCCCCCCACAGGCGACTCCCCCCCCGTGCAGAAGCCCTTCGCGCGCCGATTGTGTCCTGAATCTACACAACTCTATTTCCCAGGATCCTCCTCTTTCCTCCCGAAAGACTTTTTAGTGTTTATTCTGTGGTGTTTACTCCGACCCGTTCCCCCCAAAGCCGTGTTACAAAGTTTCTTTGCTCTCATATCGGTTTTCAGTTTCCGACGTTCCGAAACACAAACTTTCCCTTGTAGCTTTCTGGCGCCTAGGGTCCATTTATGCTGTCTATTGTGCACGCGACAGACGCGTTGTGTTAGTTCTGCCCCTACTCTTCTAAGGGTCATTGCCCTCCCCCACTTTCTCGTTCGCGCACCCCGTTGTCCCAAAGACGTGTTCCTTTGGCCCCTGGGGTGGTCTTCCCCAACTTTTTTGCTAGCCCCTTCTCCCCACGTTAAGTATAACCCCCACTTATTCTCCCTTTGTCTACGATAGCCCATATCGAAGTCTTTTTCCCTCCGATCTGTCCTTCGTAGCCCCCTTCTTTTTCTCACCACCCACCAAACAACCCCTAGGATGCTTTTTTGTCAGCTTCTCGCTATTTCGGCATCAAGACTTTCTTGTTTCTTTTTCCCCTTAGTCCTCTCTTCGCGGTGCGTTACCCGCGACGTTTCGGCCGGGATGTTGTTTAAGTGTAAAGATTTTTTTATCTGTTCATTTCCCTTCTTTCCTGGATCTGACCGTTAAATTGTTTAAGTCCTTCCGAAAAGTCGTTCCTTTGTGCCGCTTCTGTTAAGATTTTTTTCTTACAGAAAACCCCACCTCCCCCCCGCCGTCTGTTCGTCTTTGAGGTATGGTCCCGTCGTTCTTCTCCTTCCATGCCTAGAGTTTCCCCAAGTAGGGGGGACCGAATTTTTTTTTCTTTCCCAAACTAAATTCAGAAGGCCCCCGCTCCCGGCGCAATCGACCGCACTCGTTTTGCATATATCCCACTCACCCCTTCTTCCCCCCGGTGGCTCTACAAACTTTTATAAGGCGGTTCGGATTGGCTCCCCCTGGAGTCCGCCCATACACCTAGGTTTCCTCCTATCTCCCCCTGTTGTTGTTTGAGATTTCCTAATTGGGGGGCCTGTCTCCCCTTTTCCCAGCACCCTTTCGGAGCCTTATCCCTGATCCAATTCCGGGAAGGAGTGTTTCCCCGAACTCTTGTTACCCCTTTCTTGTCCCCAGCCCTGGACCCTGGTATAGTTTTCTTTCTTTCTGTCTCTGACCTTCAACACCGTTTGCGTTTCCCCGACTTTCCGGATGTTTTCGATCAGAAGTGGTCACCCGCGACGGTTTTCCCCACCTCGTTAGCTCCACCCCGCAGTTTTTTTGGTCTGGCAGAAAAGTTTTTTTCCCCCTTCAAGCCTCCTCTGTACCTTGGACGATGGTCGCTTTCTTGTCCAATTAGGAACGTGAATCAACTGCGCTTTTTCCCAAACTGTCAATATTGGCCTTTACGACTGGTCCCACCCTCTCCCGTGTTTGCCCCTCGGCTCTGTAACGTACCCCTTCCCTTCAGCGTCTGGTACAGTTCGTAAGTTTGAGAACGCTCTAGCTTCCTATGAGTTTTCGTCGTGGTTCAGGGTGGGAAACCCAGCCTGGTGATTGTTCCATTCTGTCCCTTTACCCCGTTCCCCGACTGACATTTCGTGGCCACTACAATATTTATTTGCCGTCTCTGTAGTCACCAAAGGCGAACCATACTTTCTTTCGAGACCTCCTTCCTCAAGACCAAGCGGTCACTTTCCTCCCCTTTCCAACTCTTGAAAGAACGCTCGTTTCCGGACCGCTCCCGAATTTTCTAGCTTACCTTTCGTCGCCCCCTTAATGAAGGGTAAGCTCACTCCCCCCCCCCCTTTTATTTCCTAACTTCCATTTCAGTCATTGTACCCTTTTGCCCCACACAAAGCCCTTTTGCTTCGCACCCGTCTGAAAATGCACCCGATTTGTCGAGCTTGGTAACCCCTAGCTCCTCTTTTTTTTTTTTTTTCGCCTTTGCTGTCCACCACCACGACCTTCGGCCTTGCGGATTTCGCCTGGTTCTACTCGGCCAGAAACTTCTATCTTCCTCTGACACACCCTTCGTTCTTCGCCGTGGCTGCTCTGTTCCTCCGGGCGCCCGGAATACAGTCGCCTCCCTTCGTTTGCTCTTCCCTGGCACCATGCGTCCTCTATTTTAGAGCTTTTCGCGCCTGATCGTTTTGAGCCCGCGCTTAGTTTTGCTCCGCGATCAGATGTCATGACATGCGCTCTCGACACTTTCCTACAGATCACGGCGTTAATTCGCGTCAGCGCTTCAGGTATCTCGAGCTGGACTTACCCCCCTCTACTTCTACTGCTCAAACATCTTGTCCCCCCAAAACGTCTTTCTTGTTTCCAGCCTGGTCTGCAACACCGGTTTGCGGCCATCGCGTCGCCTTTAAAACCTTCTCCCCCCCTCGTTCCTTTATCAAGAAAACCCCCCTCCCCCCCTCCCCCTAAGGCCCTTCCTCAGATCGACTCCCTGCCCCAAAGACTTTTATCACCCAGACTCAGATATAAAGTTTTTAACACTTCACGCTCTCGTCTGTCCTTCCGCGCCGGGCATTTCTTCCCGAACAGACCGTCAGCCGATAACTTTCTCTGCAGCAGACAATTTCCTAAAGCCTTTTTCCGATACAAATAAAGTGACATTCAATTTGATGACCCCCTGCGTTTGAGTCAGACAGCCCCACCCTGACATTTTTACCCACTTGCCACCTTCTTTCGAATTTCTTGTTCCTTCTTGAGGCCTTTTCGAGAATTTGCCTTTCTTGACTTTTGTCGAGCACGTGATTTTTTCCCCCAACGACATGCTCTTCGCCCCCCTAATTTCTTATGCAAATCTCTGCGCACCTTTCCCCCCCACGAACAACCCTACCTTTTCTATGTGTCATCTTCCCTTCTTCCCTGCCGGATTTAATAAGCCCAAAGCTCCCCCGCAGCGTCTTCGATGCGTATTCCGGTATCCTTTTTTTTGACCTTTTTTCCCATCGACTGAAGAGTTGCTTACAGGTAGATTATGCTGATGTCCTTTCCCCCTTTCAAGACCATAGACACGATGCTACAATGAACCCGGCGACGGTCATGAACCAACCTTTGACAAGGGCGCCCGACGTCTAGCGCTACTCCCCAAGTTTTTATCAATCCCGTCTGATCCGCTTGCGCGTAGTTTATGTCAACCACACGTTTTATCCCTCCGTTACCTAGTTTCTCCCCTTGTCGCTCGACCGCGTAAACCCTTATCACCTTTACGTAATTGTTCCCCAATGACCGCTAGCTGTTTTTTTTCCTCTTGGTAGTCGCTCCCTTCCACTTCTCTAATAAGCCTCCTGGATCATCTATCTCCCTTGCCAGAGGACTTTCAAGGTTGCTGCGCAGTGCCCTTTTGAAGGCCCGTGAAAGCGCACTTTGTTTTGCTGGATCGTTTGATCAGACCTTCCTCTACTACCTCTTCCGACCCTTTGTCGGTGGAATTCCGGCCGTTGGGTCGCACTTTTCCTTTAGAAGACTGGCCGCCCCATTCTAGCATCCTTCAAGCCTCCCGCCCCTGAGACTTCCTCCCCTGACACCTGAAGTCTATGTGGAACTTTTCAGAGCTCAACCCTAATGAGATTAAGACATCTCTCAAGTTTTTCGCCCTTCTCTATGTCGTTCTAGATGGAAAGTACTTCTCCCCTCTCTTATTGCGTTTCTTCTGAGTCCTAGCACCCCCTTTGCATAGGACCCTTATTGAGTTCCAATTCGTATTGTCCCCCCCCCCCCCTTTAAGTCCCAGGAGACGTAAGTCAGTCCGTCCCAATCATGCTTTTCGAGATCTATCCCTTTCTTTTTTTTCCCCCAGGTCGAGATATTGTGTGTAAACCCAATGTTTCTAGGATTTTCTTTTCATCCGTTACGCAGTCATCCTGAGTTTTTGCCCCTGGCTTCAGGGTATCTGCGGAAACTTGCACAACCCTCGCCTTTTGATAAAGACCGTCGGTTGTCCCCCTGCCCGGGTGTTATTGAATGAGGTTTGGTTCCTGACTTGGCTCCCGTCGATCGGACCTCGCCCGCCTTTTTCTTCGGTGGTTTCCACTCTGCCTGACCACTCCTTCAAGGCTCTTTTCACTCCCAGATGAACACTTTTTTCGATTTGAGCCGAGACTTCTAATATCCGACGGCTTATCCTGCCTCATCCTGATATATTAAGCCTTTTTTTTTTTCCGCTTTTCAGCGATTATTGCCTCCCCCCGCCATAACTCACTATATGGTTTGAAGTCATGGAATATTTAGAGAGGCTTTAAACTTCTCTCCCCCTCCCTCTCCTTAGTCTTCCCGAGCAGATTGTCGTGCGATGTACTTGATATTCGTAGTTTACGGCCGTAGAGAGTAAAGTCCGAGACCTCCTTTCGTTGATCGATCACATTTTTGCCCCTCGTCCCCCCTGTGAGCCCCCCACTGAAAAGATCCGCCCCCTTTTCCTCTCTCATTCCCGGTATCTCCTTGCCGCCGCTAGCTTGCCATTTTTCTCCCTTTGGCCCGTTTTGAATTCCAAAGTAATGCCGACAGACTTAACCCCTCCTTCCCCTTTCCCGCAACCCCTTTCTTCTTCCAAAATTTCCATCGAACGTGAAGTCCTAAAATCGGTTTTCGTCGACTTCGATATCATCTTGGCAAACATTTTGCCCTTTTCTCGAACCCCAAGTCTCTGGATGCTGCTTGCGACAGGAGCTTTTCTTCGCGCTAGTCTGTTTTCGGGGTTTCTCTCTCCCCTTAGTTGTACACGCGAAATTTTTTTCTACGGCAGCCGGTTCGATGTTTCCCCCTCTCCTTTCCTCCTAGTTGTGTTGATCTGGGATCTGATCAACACTGACAGGTATGTATTTTTTTTCTCCGTAATCAGATTAGAGTCCCAGCGAATTGGTCTTGATTTTTAAAACACGCCCCCTAAGCTAAAGAAAGTGCTCATTTGCTACAGACTAATCAACCATACACTTGTATTGCTCCGCCTTTTCCCGAGGATATCATCGGTTTTCCGCCATCGACTTACTACCCAACCACTTTTCACCTCTTCCCTACCTCAGTTACCTTCTGGCAGCCCCGGTAGCTCTCTCAGTGAATTGTAGTCATGACTTCTTCCACCCTCCTTTTTGGCAAAGCGTTCCCCGGAAGGTTTGTCTAGCTTCGGCAGGCGTTTTTGAGTTTTCACCATACGGCGCACGACTCATGACCCTTTTGGTCCCGGTGTGTTAGGAAGATTGTAGACAAATGAAAATGTGCCTTTACGAAGCGAAAGGTCCGTCTTTGACCCTACATCCCCCCCTCGCTCCGTCTGAATGCTTATATGAACTTCGCGCCGAAAGTCCTTTCCCTTTGCGTCTAGGAAATTTTTTTATTTTTTTGATTTTTTTTTTGATAGCCCCTGTCTCCTGGAGACGCTCGAAGACTTCGCAGTCCAGGTCTTCTCGAGTATCATGCGGGAACCCCTTTTTATTCGGACCAGTATCCACAACTTTTTCCGATCTCTGACTCTTGATTAGGCCCTTAGATTCGCCTCCTTTCGATGGCGCGTCACACCTCCCGTCGTTGTTTTCTCTGAGCCGGCAGTGTACCCTTCTTTTATATTAAGAGTTTTTTTATAGACACTTCTTTCCGTCCAATAACCCTCGGCGATATGTTCCCCGGCTCTCCTCCCTTCATTTTGACCCGAACGGATTCATAGTTTCCCTCCTCCCGAATTATAGAACCTTCGTAATTGAACCCCGTGTTAACCAGCTCCGGCTCCCGCGAAGTCCTTAAAGCTTTTCTCTCAAGTTAAAAAGATCCCCCCAACACCTTGCAAGGGTATAGTCCTCTTTCCCTTCTGCTAATCTTTAAGAGAGCATTTTTTCTTCCTACACCTTTCCGATGACCTTCACTTTCGATGTTCGACACCCTCATGACTTATGAATCGATATTTGGTCTTATGTACCTTTTCTTTCTTTACGGTGACTAAACTCCTTTTTTTGAAAATTATAAGGTCTTTCAGTCCCCCCCTCTATTCCCTGATCGCTCCTTTTTCTATTTATGACTTCCCAGTTTCCTCAACCGTCACCTACCATAAGACTATTCTTTTCTTAGATCGTCTTACTCCTTTGAGACCTCGGCCCCCTCTTTTTCGCCTCTCTTACGGTCTTCCTATCCACGCAACAAAAAGGACCCTACAGACTTAAAGGACCAGTTTCCCTTCCAGACCGAATATTAACTTCCTTTCCTTCGCTGTCCCCCCCCATTTAAAACCTTCTGTTCCTGATTTCCAGTCCTTTTTCCCAACTGCCCATTCCCCCCCCCTTCGGATTTCATGGCCGACCCCTCCTCTTCAGAATGTCCAACGACGTACTTTCTCCCCGTCGTCTTATTTGAAGGTTCCGAGTGTTAGGTAGAGAAATACACTGAGTTTACACCTACAGCTAATGAGCTTTTCCCACTTCCGTTAATTCGTTTGATTTTTTCATGGTTCTTGTTAATGTGGCTCTTATTCGAAGCCCGGCATGTCCTCCCATCCGCCCGCGCGGTTCTTCCACAACTGGTGGTTCGACACCGACGCCCTTTAAGCGGCTAGACTTTAAATTATTAGAGTAGTTGATATCGTCCGCGCTCCCTTTTCCCAAGTGCAGGTTCTCATGATGAGCGTTTCAATTTACCTGGAGGCATTCGGGCGAGGCTTTACCTTTACTTTCAAGCCTCCCGACCTCTCGTTAAAGTTTCTCAACGTCGAAGCCGGCCTACTTTTTTTATTCCCTTTGGCACCCTGAACCCTTTCCGTGCAAATCGACTGAAGCGTGTAGCAGTTTTTTCCTTTCTTCTTTCCTCCTTATCCAGAGCGCCCTTTTATAGCATATTTTTTCGTGGAAGTTTCGAATATGTAGTTTCCCAAGGTCGCCTCTCCTGTTTCTGATCCCATCACTAATAACCACTCTTTCCCCCCTCGTCCAGCCCCCCCCCCACGGCGACTGCTAAAAGTCCACTCGAAACAATCTCCGAGTACTGATTGCCGGGCCCGCCGCTCAACACGTTGCCACTCACCCTCACGCCGCCCTTTTTTATCTTCACGTCCTTAGGAAGGGACGTCCTTCTCCCCCCCCCCCCCTACTTTATCCTTTCAGAATCGCGAGTTGTTGCCGCATGCCTTGGGTCGGATTCTCCATTTTCTTTGATGTTTCAGATCTTCTTATTTTCAGCCCGTGATTTCTTGGGCCTTTTTTTTGATCTCTACTGCGGAATTTTGAGGCGGAACATTTCTGCACCCACTGAGTCCTTTTCGGGCATACAATTTTTCCTTCTCTTGTACGCCGGATGGAATGTGGCCCGACTTGACCCGCGCCTTTTTTCCGTACCTCTTCTTGTTCTCAACGAACCCCTCTGTTTTTCGCGTTTTCATGATCCTCCCCCCTGACTTTCCCCCCCCGCCCCCTAGAGACTTTACTGAGTCCCTCGCTTCCCTTCCTCTCTTTGTATTGCTTTTTTATAGTTTAGCGGTCCGATACTTCGAATCCTTCCTCCGTCTTGAGCTGAATGAAGTACTTTCCTGAATCCCTTCGAAGTTTCGCTGGGGCGTGCGCTTTGCTCCGCTTCGTTATTCTGATTTCTCCTTTCTTTCTTTTCTTTCGCGAGTTCGAGATGACCGCGCTCCTTGCCTCAGAGTTTAGCCCCTCTCTTTTTCTTCTTCTTCAAAAATGTTGGACCCTTTTACCCTTTTTTCTCCCTCCTTCCCTCTCGGCGGGTGTTGCGATTTTTTGCTCCTTTCACACAACCACTAATACCTCCCCCGAGTCCCTGCTCGCATCTCTTTTTCTTTTTCTCTGGGGTGACTTTTCTCAAATTACCAAAAACTTCTGAGCGCGCTTGCGAACGCTCCCCGGTTCCCCGGTCGCTGGTTCCGAAGAGGTGTGGGAGTTTCCCTCTCAATTTTTTATCGAATTCCCGGTCGATGTAAAGTCATCATCCCTTCGCCTTACCCCACTCTCTTCCGGTGTCGATGGAACTTTTACCTCTTTCCCCCCCCACCGGTCCGGAAAACGGAGCGGGGACGTCGCATCCCTATCACCTATGGAGATTTTTCCTGATCCTCTCTCCCAATAATATCTATCTCTTGCCCTGCTTCAATTTCGGGAGCCGTGACTCTCCCCCCCAAAACTCAAGATTGGCTTCCGTTTTTTTCCTACTTCAGTCTGAATTTCTTTTCTCGATTGGCTCAATAACCTCGCCGACGTGATCCACTATGGTGTCGTTACCAGAGCTGGCCTTGATTCAAGCTTTCGGCAATCTTTCAGGTAACCGCTCATTTTCTTTCCCCCCGTTTCCCTGCTGAACGGGTCCGATGAAATTGATGGATACTTTCCCCTCTCCCTCTCCCATTGTAGCTGATCCGGACTTTTTCCCCAGACAACCCAAAAAGAAACCTCAGGTTTCTCTTGTCGGCCGGATCTCCTTCTTAAGTCTGGGCCCTCGCTCCTCCCTTTCTCTCCCTGCTGCGTCGTGGGGGGTTTCCGCCTTTGTTTGCGTAAGAGACACCCCACTTACTCCCCCTAACTCCCCGATAATGCCCTTGCAGCCAGAACCGGATTCGCCTATATCACCATTCCAATGCCTGAAAGTTTTCTATTTCCACCTTGCTAAGGACTGAGACGCCGCCCTTTGTTGACTCCTGGGACTGCCCCCTCCAGAATCATATATTTCCCCTCTCCCTCCGTGTGTTTTTTTGAGCTGCTCTTCCCCTGGGTTTCTGGGCCCTCCCCTTTTTTCTTGCCTTCCCGCATAGCCCAGGGGGTCTTCTACCCGTGAAAGGCTTGCCGAGATCGTCCCCTTTTTTCCTTTGCTTCCCCCGCCCCGGAGCTTTGGATCCAGCTGTCCAGCTGATTCCAACCAGGAGTTACCCCTTCCCGCCCCGTACGAACTATTCGCGAGTGTCCGCGACGGGACCCCCCCTCTCAGAGTTATCCCCTCCTCACGGCATTTTCTTTTTGGGTTTCTTTTACCCTCTTCCCGTCTGCTCTTCCTCGGCTCAATTTTTGATGGGATTCTTCCTTCACTGACCGTACAGATCCCCCCTTCAGAGTCACATTATTCCACCCAAATCCTCAGCGGGTTCCTTTTCTTTTCCCCCAATTTTTCCCCAGATGCCTCGGGAAACCTTTCAACCCTCGGTTCCAGTCACCTCTTTCGCTAACTTTCCCCCTCGGCGAGTTCTTTGATTCAATTATCTTCCCCTCTTGACTTATTCGGTCCGGGCTTCCCGCCCCCTGTGAGTTTTTTTTTTGATCACAGGAGAGTACTTCTCTCCCACTGAATTTCCCTCCTTTCTTGATTTTTTTCACCCATACTTATTCAGTGCGATCGTATGCCCAAAGGCGCCATGCCCGTTCTAACGCTTGTATCACGCGCTCCCGTTGTCCCTTTTTTCCCCCTTCCCTTAACTTTTCCGCATCGTAAAAATTTGCTCGCCCCTCTATGTGACGTCCCAGAGACATGAATTTTCGCTCCCCCCTTCCCAGTAGTATAGAAACCGGCCTGTCCGCATACACATGCCCCCACTGCGTTGTAGACCCATGACTTACCGTAGCATGCCCTCCCTCCGCCCACCCGAAGTTTTATTTTCCCTCCACCTCGGAAACTGAACACGATCTGATTAGTAGCCGGACCCACCCGTTTTGATGAGTTTTTTTTGTGTGAAGTTTTTTGGGCTTATTAACATCCCCAACGAAATCGGATTTCGCCTTCTTTTTCTCAGAAGGTACGTTCCATTTTATAGCTTAGTTTTCCCCATCTTTTGCGTTTCAATATGCTCCCCCTCATCTCATTGCAATCTCGACCGCCCACGCCCTGACATCCCCTCGCTCAGACTATCAAGTACCTTGGTAAACAATGTCCTCCCTTCCACCCAACCTCACACCAAGTCGCTGAAGTTTTGCCCCATTCGGTCTCCCCCGATTGCCGACGCTCCCTTTATCTGATAATCACGCGACGTTGTATACTCCAGTTCATCGCCAATTATAGCTTAGTCTAATGAACTTAATTTTCCTTCCCCCTCTCTTTATTACGGTATCTGAAACAACACTGACCAAAAGTTCTAGTTTCAGCATGGTCGGCAACATTGCGTTCTTTTAGTCCAATAGGACAACATAGTCATTCCCCTGACCTTTATCCCTTGAGCCTTTTCCCCCACCCCCCCCTCCGCGAATGTCTTAGACTTTTTCACCTTCCTCAGCCAATCCTCTCAAACAGATCGTCTTTCTTTACAGAATCTTTCGATCATCCCTGACTTTTATTCCTATGCCCCACGCCCGAATTCTCCTCCTCTTAGACTCTTCGAGCGAGATCCTTTTGTCAGACCGTAACATTTTTACAGAAATGCGTCTAAACTAGGCTCTCCTTTTTCGAACTTTTTCACCGTTTTTCGGTCCTGCCTTACCCTGAGTCGTTTTTTTACAGTTAATTCCATTCCCCTTAGTCTTTCCTCCTTTGTGATTGCTGCGGCCGGCTTCCTTTTTCGTCGCGCACCGGCCACAAACCCCCCCCCCCCTCTAGGTCTTTTCCCCCCATGTCCCCAATATCTTCGGCACTTCCCTTCTCCAGAAGGCCGGTCATCGTTATCCATCGCTGACTCAGTTTGCACTTTTGACCCAACGCGGATTGCTAACACTCCCTCTCTATTCTCCTCTCCGGTATCCTGGATGCGCCGCACCACCGAGAGTTCGACCGACGTTGATCTTCCCCGTTAGATTAGTAGGCTTAATTCCTCCCAAGCACGCACCTCTCCCCCTAGAGTAGACCAGTTTTTTTCCTTCACGTCTTGGTCATCCCGCCCCATCCCCGTGCGCGACTATTTGAGAGACCATTCCTACTCTCCATTGATTCTTCTTAAGGTATGATGTTCCTTGATTGTGTCGTGCGTCCCCACACTTTTTCGTCCCGCGCGCTGAAACCTTAATCAATTTGCCCGACTTCTTCTCACCCTCCTCCAGTCAACGTTACCCCCATGCCAATTATCGTTTGTCATTAAATTCTCTTATTTTTTCCTAGTGTTAGGTAGCCACCACTCTGAAAGCTCCTCTGTTTTTCTTCTGGCTCCCCGCTTCGCAGCTTGATGCGTGTCAGTTGTTTCCGTCTGATAGATTTTCAAGTCCACGCGAACGGCCCTGGACTACGTTCCCTGTTTTAACTATGTGACGTCATTCCTCCGTTTTTGAATAGTAAGACTCCTTTTTTTTTTTGTAACCCTTCCGTCCCTCCGTGGAAGCCTTCTCCCCCCCTTTCTCAAGGTACACTTGCGACGAACTCCTACAATTTTATGTAGATTTTTCCTGATTTCCCCTCCCCCAGCTCGTCCCTTTCGTCCTCCTCCGTCTTAGATCCATTTCTTATCCCCCCGACGTGAAGTATGATGGATTTTTTCTCCTGGCCTTCGAAAATGTCCGTTCATCGAGTTCCCAATGAACTGTATTTTTGGCTCACCTCTATGACAGAAGTCAGTATTTGCTTCTAACCCCTTTGATTTAGAGTCTCGAAAGTACTCCTTAGTCCCTCTACACATTTGAACACCTTTTTAATTAGGATTCCATTTTCATAAGTTAAGACTTCAATCTGACCCAGTGTGTTCTGAGCCCACATTTTCAATTTACCCCCCTTTGATTTCACTGGCCCTGGCTGACCACTTACTCAATCGCTTTTTCTTGCTTTCCACATTGCCGTGAGAGACCCGATTTGCTGTTTTGGCAGAGCGAAATCTCCTTCGTAATCTTAATCGTCCTTGCGCCCACTGCTCCTTCGAACATTGAAAAATGTCCTGCCGCACTCGAATGCTTCTGAATATCCTGGACTTCTCCGTCCTCTTTCCTTCCCGAAGTAAGGGTTCTCGATCTCTTCTCGGAACTGGATATTAAAAATATATCCCCAAAAACGGGGGGCAAAATATCACTACGAACTTGTAATAATCCCTTTCTCTTGTCTTAGCATCTCTAGCTGACAGCGACGTCGATAATTCGGTGCAATTCGAAGCGCTTGCAGTCGTCTCCCCTACATTTTTTTTCCTTATTACTTTTTCCGATCGAGCCTCACTCGAAGTGCTTTCCGAATATACCTCCATTATACTTCGTGATCCTGATACTCTTGAGACCCGCGCTTATCAAGCCCCCTCTCCTCCTCAATGCTCGTTTTCTCCCCCGGGCTCCCTTTCTCCTCCTTACGGCCGCGAACGCTTAGTCTCTATTTTTGAATCCAATTCCTCCTCCGACCCCTCTCTTACGACGCTAACCTCCTGATTGTCCCACCCTTTCGTGTGGACCTCGCCCGCCCCTTTCTTTTTTTAGTCCGGTCTCTCTTTCTTGGAAACATATCTTTCCCTTTAACACCCCCGGTGCATTTGCCTTAAAAGCTTGGTTTCGCGGCTGTCACTTGCGGGCGTTAGAGCTCTATTGTTCGTCACTATCCCCAAATTTTCCACGCTTTTTGATTACAGACGGAAGCCTCGTCCCCTCTTTTGTTGGCGCTCAAACATCTCACCTTTTTTTTTTCTCCCCGGTCTTTTCATCAAGGCTTGTCCCCTCCGGGGAATCAGTGAAAACCATCCCCCGACGGTCTAAAGCCGATATTTTCGCCGCCTACCCACAACTAATAATGTATTCATTATGCATACTCCCCGTTCCGTCCCTTAACCATAGACATAGCCTACTCAAGACCCGTTCGACTTGATTTAACTCACCCCCTTTCCTTCTCTTTCCACATCTATGTTATTTCTTCATCTGCATATTTCTAATGAATTTTTATTCAAGAAATAGCTCGTCTTTCCCCCCCAACCCACTTCTTTCCTCCCGATCTTTTCCGAGAGAGAAGCTTCTATCGAATGACCCGTTCCGAATCCGATTCTTCGTCGGGTTCTGATAGTTGTTGTGACCCAGCGCCTTCATTCTTGTCACGAAGCGACTTTCCATCGTACTATCAACTCTCGCGTTCTCTCGGCCTTACCTTCCACCTTTTAGCATCGCGCGGGCTCTGAACTTCTTATCCCTTACTTTCTTCTATTCCCCTTAGAAGAGATCTCATACTAGCGCTATCTTACCTTTCTGACAGAAGATCCCCCTCCTGCTATATCAGTCCTCTCAAAACCCCTTCATTCCCCTCAGGTTGAAGCGGCTTCTTCGTCCCCGATTCGCGAAGTTAGATCTGTCTGTGATTCTCCAAGGACCTTTTTCAATTTTTCGAGGGCAAGGTCTTGGTCCCCCGAGCTTTTCTCTCGGCGTGATTAAGTACTATAGTTCCAAAAGGCTGACCGCGTCGTAAGTGTGTTCGATTGCCGTCCCGGCGCCCCTGTTGAAAAGACAACAGATCTTCCTACTCACACCGTCTTTCAGCCCCGTCCGGTTATCCCCCCCGATTCATTCTTTGAAACAGTTGCTCCCCCTGAACCGCTCTTCCGACCGCTTTTGCACTGTTTGCGCTCTCTTCCAAACTGAACCTCCATCCACACCCCTTGGTTCCACCTTAAGTGGTTGTACGTGCAAGTCTTTCCTCCGATCGCACTATCGAAGATGTAAGCACCACCACCCCACCGTCCCGACTTTGTTTTCGCCACGTACCTGCTTTGATCCCCGTTCCTAGATTGATTAACATTCTACGGAAAATCGGCAATATCCAAGACCCCGGCGTACAGGATCGTTCCGCACTCTAGAAGACTATGATTATGCCTTTCTCGCGCTTAGCCCGTATCGAATCGCGTTATGGACAACTTCCACTTTTTACAATCTGAATAGTCTCCATTGCGGCTCGACTCTCCTTTTGCTGTTCTTGACGGCGTTACAATCTTTGGTTTCGTTTCTCTTCGGTAGGATCTACGATGGTCCCAATCTTCTACGGTTCCACCGTCCACAATTGCGGAGAGACTCCTCTAAAGATCTTGACAAACCGTCCTCCTAGTAGCGGGACGTTTCTTTCCAACAAGCTGCGCTACCACCCTTTTCAGACTCCCGCTTCAGCCCCGCATCAGCCTCTCCCCCCCCTTGCGGAGTACGTCTCTAGTGGAAGTTAGACTCCCTATCTTTCTTTCACCACTACAGCCCTGAGTTCATGTCCATACCGCGATTTGCTGAGGCTGTTGGAATCTTTCCCGAGAACGCCTGCTGCCTCCCCCCGTACCGACTCCGGTTTCAGCACAACCCCAGGGTCGCCGACCGACGCGCCTGTTATCTCCCCTTCCATGAACCACCTTCACCCTTTTAGCACTTCTATTCGAAGTCCTTTTCACGGCGTTTCGGACGTGCCGGATTCTTCCAACAACAAGAGACATTTTTTCATCATTTGGCGCTAGGTGCGAGTGAGTCTTTTACGCAGTAACCCCCTCTAGAATTGTAAGCAACACTGATCCCCCCTAGGAGTTCAAAGCCCAGCAAGTTACCGTCGTCTTGACCAACCCCTTTATCGGTTTTTGATCATACTTTTCCCTTGATTATCCTCGTGCCATTATCCCGATCTACTGCTACTTTCTTTCCTGTTAGGAGAAGTGGCCTTCCTTTCCTGGGGCGTTGCCCGTAAGGTACGCCTTCTCGCGTTTTCCGCCTGCTCCCCTCCCTCCCCCCCCCCGCAAATCGCGCCCGTTCAGGCAGCCACCCCCAAACGGCGAGACGAAGAAATTGTCATTATGTTTTTTCCCCCTTTACCAGCGCAGTGTATCTGAGCTGCAGGGCGGCTCGGCCACTTGTGAGCCTCCTGGCGAAGTAGCGCGTAGTTTTACTTCCTTGACAATTCATGGGACTTGCATCGCGAACTCTTTTCTGCCCCTCCCATCGGCCGCTGTCTTATTGCTCTCTATGTCTCTTCCCGAGATAGATCTCCAGCAAGTGATTGCTTTCCCTGAATTAACACGACGTCTTTGGACGTTCTTGGCCTGAGCAGTTTGCCCCTTCTGACCGGATTGGGAAGGTTCCCGCGTGGAACCCTGCTGCAACTTTAACGGGGCGCAATTTTTCTTCCGGATGGGCATGGCCCCTAACAACTCCCGTTTGCACCGAAATCTGGCTTGGTTATCAATCTTTATGAAGATGTTTCCCTCCAAGTAGAGACTGACTAACCCTCCCCTCTTCCCCCCCTTTCCCGAAGGGGGCCAGGGGTGGAGATTTTCTGCAGTTTATGCATCCTTTTTTGACCGTTGCGTTAGTTGGCGTTGCACTCCTTCCCCCTCCCCTCTTCTTCTCTCGGAATGAATTTTGTTTGTCCTTCCCGCCGATCCAGAGTCTTCACGATGGGTTTGGGATCGCTGACGCGCTTGTGACCTTTTTTTTCCATTACTAGGACGATTGATTTTTTCCAGGCCCTTTATTAAATCGAGGCACCCCTTGCCGCAGATTAGGCCGCAAGGTGGGTCCGAGAATATAGAACACTTTTACTATTTAGACTTCCTTTTTTTCAGAGTCCTCCATCGAGTCTGGACTTTTTTGAGATAAGCCAACCTCCCACCCCCCCCGATGGAGGTACAGTTGCCTGATCCGGTCCTTCTACGTTAAAAGAAAAACTTTGTCGCTTTGCTGGCGCCGTTCCCGGTCCCCCCTTGATGAGTTTCATAGGCGAAAGCTTGGGCTCCTTCTCATTTCTTCTTTATCTCCCTCCCGGGGTAAAGGTCTGAAAAGGTCATGTTGCGTTCGTAAACATCGCTCACTCTTTTTCCTATTCTGTCCCCATGGGCGATTCATTAACCAAAGGAGTCGGTCCTTCGTCAACTGCCTATTCTCCCCTTACATGGCTAATTATCTATCGAGTTGGCAATACCCTGAAGTGTCATTCAGACTGTAATGATGCTTAGTGAGTCCCTTCTGTTTTCCCACCCCATCACAGAGTGAGTTGGTGTCAGCCCTCCTATCGGCATCGTCCCGCTCTGGGCCCATCACTTTCCGAGTTTCCCCTGTAAGCGAAGTTCCTCCTAATTCCTGGATTTTCTTTCCTGTGGACCCGAATTTTTTTTTCCTACCTTTTTCTAAGTTGATTTATGATTTCCGGTTCTGCGTTCCTGGCTGCAGGTCCGCTCCCTTTATTTTTAAGAATAGATCCGAGTTTTCAGCTGATATCTGGCCCGGTCCGCTTTTCTTAAACCACCCAAATCCCCCTGCGGATTTGAGAATGCTGCGTTCGATTGAACCTGATGCGCCGTTATCGTATTCCCGTCTGTTGGGACCCTTGTTGCACGTAAGCGTCCACTTCAGACTTCCCTTTTCCTGTCATCACTCAAGAAGAGGCTTCCGAATTATAGGCACTCTTTCTCTGGATACTTTATAACCCTCTTCCGGCCTCTATCCCCTTTCCCGGACGACGCCTTAAGCCCCCGCCCCCTCCCCAGTAGGAACTCTCCCCCTCTCTTTTTTCCTCCTCCCCCCTCTCCTCCACGTCACCCCACACACAGGGAGCATTGAGGGTCTTTGTTGTCGAGAGGTACGTATTCCTACTGTGGGGGAGTTGGATTAGTAAGGGACTACACAAGGGGCCACGCGCAGCTCAGGGTCCAGGGTGTTCTCCTATAATAGGGTGGCTCGTTCCCCATGGCAGTATTGGAAGGTTGCCGTCTATTTGACCCGTGTTACCCAGCCTATGATCAATTGATGGTCATTATTTTCACCGGTGCTGCAGTTGCCAAAAGTTAAGTTTGTCGCTGGACGGAAGCGAACGGACCGGTTGCGAAAACCCCCTTCCCTGTCCCACAACGGGACCCTTGAACTCCTGCGGTCAGAAGCAAGACACCGTGGGCTCGCTGCCCGTGGAACCAAACTGTCCGCAATCATGAGCTCATCCCACTCATCACGTATCGTTATTCTGTTTGGGGTTCTTATCCGTTAACAGCCTCGTATTTAGACAGCACCTCTGAACTTGCCTTTGCGCTTTCCAGTGATTCCCTCTCCACAACTGACGTTAAGATCAGCTACCGTGCTCATAAC